>Ga0114967_10004617_pt1 | contig 11067 bp, 8 predicted proteins | sample M_130628_MF_Meta_FD_92639 | JGI IMG/M metagenome (GOLD analysis project Ga0114967, IMG submission 92639) | Freshwater microbial communities from Lake Montjoie, Canada to study carbon cycling - M_130628_MF_MetaG | ecosystem: Environmental > Aquatic > Freshwater > Lake | place: Lake Montjoie... | reverse complement strand
GGAGTTGATGGTCATGTTGGAAAGAACGAAGGTGAAAAATGATGAGAAATACCTTGAGTGAGTTTTGTGGGGGCTGGCATCCCTGCCGGGATGCGGGGGCTTTTTGGGATGGGGACCGGGGATGTCGCTTTGCTCAATCCCCGGCTAATGGCTGGGATCCCTCCGGGATCAGGGGTGTAGCTACAGCGACAGCCACAATGCCGGACACGGCACTTATCAGGATATCGGCAAAAGTGCAAAGCACGACAAAAGCAACGAACTCCTCAAGATATCCTGGAGGGATTATAGCCGCATACGGGGATTGAGCGAAGCGACATCCCCGAATCTCGTTTCGCAAAGAATTGCATCCCGGCAGGGATGCCAGAGGCTCATCCGCACCTTTCCAGAACCATGAAAGCCCTCCTCCTCATTGATATCCAAAATGATTTCCTGCCGGGTGGGGCGCTGGCGGTGCCGGTTGGGGATTTGATCGTGCCGGTGGTGAATGCGCTGATGCCGAAGTTTGATCTGGTGGTGGCGACACAGGATTGGCATCCGGTGGACCATGGGAGTTTTGCGGTGAATCATCCGGGGGCGGCGGTGTATGGCCAGGGTGAGCTGGATGGACTTCCCCAGACGTTTTGGCCGGTGCATTGTGTGCAGAATACGGGAGGGGCCTTGTTTGCTCCGGAGTTGGACACGCGGCAGATTGCCCGGGTGTTTCCGAAGGGGATGAATCCCGGCATTGACAGCTACAGCGGATTTTTCGACAACGGCCACCGGGCCTCGACCGGGATGGCGGAGTGGCTGAAGGCAGCGGGCGTGACGGAGCTGAGCGTGGCGGGCCTGGCGACGGATTATTGCGTCAAGTTCACGGTGCTGGATGCGCTGCGCGGGGGCTTCGCGGTGCGGGTGCTGCGGGAGGCTTGCCGTGGGGTGGATTTGCAGGCGGGGGACTGTGCCCGGGCCTGGGAGGAAATGCGGGCAGCCGGGGCGGATATCGAATAGGGATCCGACAGAAAGGGCCAATCGTTCCGCATCGGTAGCTTGGGCGGGACCGATTCTTGTTCCTGCCCTGCCGCCAAAGCCCTGGACACATAGATGAGCGTGGCGGCCCGGTGGGCGCGGCAGCGCCAAGGGCCCGCCTGCAATACCTTTCGCCTGGCAGGCACCGATTCTGCTGATATGGGATCATCCATGCCTTCCTCCTCTGTTTCCCTGCGTGCTCTCGGCTTCCAACTGCTTGATGACGAGCTTTCCTTTCTCATGAAAGCCTTCGCGGCGGTTCTGCGCCGCATGGGCGAGCCGGAGCTGGCGGATCAGCTCCCCTGGATGGGAAATTCCCCCCAGGCGGCGGCCGATTCCAGCCGCTCCCTGGGGCAGGCCTATTCCATTGCTTTTCAACTCCTGAACGTCGTGGAGGAGCGTGTCGCCTCACAAGTGCGGCGTCTCCGGGAAAAACAGGAAGGCGCGCCTGCGGAACAAGGTCTCTGGCCGGACAATCTGAAGCAACTGGCCAAGCTGAACCTTTCCGAAGCCGACCTCCTGGCTGTGCTCGGTGACGTGCAGGTCGAGCCCGTGCTCACGGCCCATCCTACCGAGGCAAAACGCGAGACAGTGCGCGAATTGCATGGCGAAATCTACGATCTCATGAACCGCCATGAGAACCCCGCCTACACCCCACGCGAGCAGGCCCGCCTTGCCAGCCAGCTGGAAACCCTGCTCGAAAACCTCTGGCGCACTGGCGAAATCCACGTCACCCGGCCTACCATTGAGGCAGAACTCCAAAACGCCCTGCACTATCTCCGCGAAGTCTTTCCCAAGGCCCTCTCCCGGGCCCATCTGCACCTCCGGGAGGCCTGGATCACCGCCGGACTGGACCCTGCCGGCGTCGATGCCCTGCCGCCGCTGCTCCGCTTTGGCACCTGGATCGGCGGCGACCGCGATGGCCACCCCTTCGTCACGGCGGAAGTCACTGCCCGCTCCCTCTCGGCACTCCGCAGCAATGCCCTGCGCATCCACCGCCGCTCGCTGGAATCCCTTGCCTATCATTCCCCCATCAGCTCCCTCTTCCGCGAAACGCCCCCTGGCCTGGCCAGCCTCATCGCGGAACTCCGTCAAGAGATCACGGGCGCTCCCGGCGTCGATCCTGACTACATCAAGGCCCGCAATCTGGAAGAGCCATGGCGGGAAGCTGCCTATCTGATGCGGGCTAAAATCGTGCTGGCCAGCGAGGATCACCCGGCCGGTTATGCCAGCCCGGCGGAACTGGATGCAGACCTGCTCATCTACCAGGAAGCCCTGGAAGCGGTGGGTGCCTCTTCCCTGGCCACCGAGCAGGTCACGCCTTTCCGGCGGCAGGTCGAAGCCTTTGGATTCCACTCTGCGATCCTCGACATCCGGCAAAACTCCGCCTTCCATGAGACGGCGCTGCAGCAACTCATGGCCGCCGCAGGTCTCCTTATTCCCGGCCAGTTCCTGTCAAAAATGCCATTCCCGGAGAAGCTGGCTCTGCTGGAGAAGGAACTCCTCTCCCCACGCCCCTTCCTCAGTCCTGGTGTCTCCGCCGGGCCGGAAGCCGCTACCGTGCTGGCCTGCTACCGGGTCCTTGCCACCCACCGCGCCCGTTTTGGCAATGCCGGGCTGGGAACCCTCATTGTCAGCATGACGCGGAATGTGGGGGATCTCCTCACGGTTTATCTGCTGGCGCGGGAAGCTGGCCTGATGGAATGGACCCCGGACGGATTGCGCTGCCCACTGCCCGTGGCCCCCCTTTTCGAAACCATGGGCGACCTCGAAGCCGGCCCTGCCATTTCCGATGCCTTCCTCTCCCATCCGATCACCCAGCGCAGTCTCGCCCCGGAAAAACCTATCTTGCAAATGATGGTAGGCTACTCCGACAGCAACAAGGACTGCGGCATCCTGGCCAGTCAGTGGGCCCTGCACCGCGCCCAGTCAGAACTCTCCTCCACCTGCGCGCGCCATGGCGTGCGTCCGGTTTTCTTCCATGGCCGCGGCGGCACGGTGGGACGCGGGGCCGGTCCCACCCATTGGTTCATGGAAGCCCTTCCCCAGGGGTCCCTCAGCGGCTTCCTGCGCATGACCGAGCAGGGCGAAACCATCGCCCAAAAGTATGCCCACCTGGGCTCAGCGGTCTATAACATTGAACTGCTCATGGCCTCCGCCGCCAGTGCCACCGCCCGGCACCGCCACGGTAAGCCGGACACCGGTGCCTTTCATCCTATCATGGAAAAACTCGCCCCGTGGAGCCGCGATGCCTACCGTGCGCTCCTCCTGGAGCCGGGTTTCATGGCGTTTTACCGCACGGCGACCCCCATTGATGCCCTGGAACACAGCCGCATCGGCTCCCGCCCGGCCCGCCGCACCGGTCAGGCCACGCTGGATGACCTGCGCGCCATTCCCTGGGTTTTCTCCTGGACGCAATCCCGCTTTTACCTCCCAGGCTGGTTCGGGGCCGGCTCCGCTCTGGCTAAACTCAAAACCGAAGACCCCGCTGGCTTCACCGCCCTGGGGGCCGCCCTCAAGGAATCCGCTTTCCTCCGCTATGTCCTGACCAATATCGAAAGTTCCCTCGTCAGTGCCAATACTGGCCTGATGCAGGACTACGCCGCGCTCGTTCCTGACGACGCCCTGCGCCAGCGCTTCATGACGATCATCCTCGACGAGCACACCCGCACCCGCACCCTGCTGGAGGAGTTATTCAACGGACCCTTCGCCAAGCGCCGCCCCCGCCTGGCTTATACCCTGGAGATCCGGGAGGAACCCCTGCGCGTGCTCCACGCCCAGCAAATCGCCCTGCTCAAAACCTGGCGCGCCCACAGCGCCACCCAGGAAACCGAAGCCAGCGAAGCCATGCTCCCCGATCTCCTCCTCAGCATCAACGCCCTCGCCTCCGGCCTGCGCACCACGGGCTAGATTTCTCAGCTTCAGCGCGTAGTTTGCAGGAATGTGCAACACTTACACTTTGCGGAGGGATTTCGTGAAGACCCGCTGGAAGGGTGGCAAATGGAATCCTGGCAAACTCCAATTCAGCCGGTTGGAGCATGGCGACACATGGATCATCCGTCCCACCCGCCCTGCCCCGATCTTCCTGCAGGATGAAACCTGCCGCCTCATGCGGTGGGGATTTGTGCGGCCCTGGGCCAAGGCCATCAACAATGCCCGGGTGGAAAAAGCCCATTCCCCCATGTGGCAGGAGGCTTTTGAAAAACGCCGCTGCCTCATCCCCCTGAGTGGCTGGTATGAATTCACCGGCCCCACCGGCAACATGACAGCCCACCTGCTCGACGGAGCCGGAAATGAGCTATTACTGGCGGCGGGCCTGTGGGAACAAAGCCCGGAGTGGGGGGAGTGCTACACCATGCTCATGACGGAATCCGAAGGCGTGATGAAGGAAATCCATACCCGCATGCCTATCATCCTCTCCATCGATGACGGGGAACAGTTCCTGGCCGGAGGCGCAGGCAGCAGCGTCCTGCCTTCCGGGATCGCCGTGCGCTCAAAAATCGTCCCCAGCCCGCTCAAAAAATCCCGGTCAGATTATGTCCAGGAGGATCTTTTTTAGGCGGCTCCTCAACTGATCAACAGCAAACGCGGGGGATCGCCCGGCAGGGTGTCCGGAGCCCGGTGGATGCAGGGCGGCACGGGGCTGCCAGGATACTGCACCGCGATGCGCCAGAGGTTCCCCTGACCAAAACCAAAAGGCGGCGGGGAATCCACCGGAGCATAATGAAGATCATAACAGCATTCCTCCAGGTAGAGAAGAAACTCCCCGTCGTCCTGGCCCCCATACTCCTCCAGCAGAGCCGCCCGGGTTTCCGGCAGATCCACCCGGCGGCAGGCATGGTCATTGCGCAGACCTTCGCTGGAAGGGCCAAAATAGGTGCAGAGCCAGGTATCCGCCCGGACGGTGGCACTATCCGCATGAAAGGAATAGACATCCGTGCGGACAACTCCGGGCTCGTCCTCCCTGGGATAGCTGGCAATGCAATCAAGGATAGGATCCAGTCCATGATCCCGCAGCAGCCGCTGATCCTCCAGCAAAACCTCCACGGCTGCTCTGCCCTGTTCACTGAGTGGCAGAGCCCGCAGGGTGGTTTCATCCAGGGTATCGATGCCATCCCGCACCTGCAGGTGCTGGACGACCTCCGCAAAATCCCCCGGCAAATCGCGCTGCCAGCACAGGGCATTCACTCCATCGGAAAATTCCGTCCCGATCAATTCATCAAAGCTCCGCACCACTTTGATGCGGGGATAGTCAGGAGGGAGGGGCAGATCATTCATCCCTGAGGCTAAACAGATCCTGAATTTAGTTGAACAGTGAATTTTTGCAAAATCCAGGAGCAGGCATGGCCCGTCCGGTTGGTTTCCCAGCGTCCTGCGACTTCTCCGTGAGTTTCCGGATCAGGGCCGTGTTGCGCGCTTCCTCTTCCGCAAGCTCCTTTATTGAGGCGGACGACAAGCTGCCAGTCCCAGTTTTTGAGAAAAGCGGCTCGGCTTTGTAGCGGTGATTGTTCGCCAGCACCTCCTCCAGCAGGTCCTCCGCCGTCACCTGTTCCAGTAGATCCAGTCGCAGTTTCATGGGTCATAAAATGGCATCCTGATCAGGCCGTGGGAAGCCGTCAAGTTTTACCAGCGCGAAGGACAAGTCGCCCGGTTTGACGGGTAAGGAAGTGGGCCAGGAAATGGCCACCCAGCTGGTTGGTTCCACCTTCACCGCCATACCGGGCACGAGGTTCCCTGATGGATACAGGCCAGGACCCGGGCGGAAAGAAATCCTGAATACCCTCCCGATACCTACGGGACACAAACCTAATCTCCTATCCGGTCGATGGTGACGGTAACATTCATAGTGCGGGTGCCTGCTCCGACGTAGCTGCCTTTCACCGGGGCGGCGTCCTCATAGTCCCGGCCGACCGCCAGGGTGATGTAGCATTCACTGACGAGCTGGCGGTTGGTCGGGTCAAAGCCCACCCACCCGAGACCGGGGAGGTAGGTTTCGATCCAGGCGTGGGATTGATGGGCCCCGCGCAGGTCGCTGCGGGTGGCGTCGTAGAGGTAACCGCTCACATATCTTGAGGGAATGCCCAGGGAGCGGCAGAGGGCGAGCATGAGGTGGGCGAAGTCCTGACAGACCCCAGTGCGCGTTTCGAAAAAGTCCTGGCTGGTGGTCTCCACCGTGGTGACGCCCGGGAGATAACGGCAGTTGTCGTAGACAAAATGGTTGATGGTCTGGACCGTCCGGAAGAGGTCATCACTGTCGTTCCGGAGATCGAGCGCGGTTTTCCAGATGACCGGACTGAAACGGACATAACGGCTGTGCCCGGTGTAGAAGGCGATCTCCTCCATCTCCCGGCAGGAGGCGAGCGTCATGAAGGAAACAGGGGCGGCATCCAAGGCTTCCTGCCCCCGGGGGAGGGTGGTGACAGTGGCCTGGGCTTCGATCACAAGCCGGGTGTGCGGCTCTGCGATCTCAAAGTGCTGGACGCCATTGCGGTGGAAGTCCTGGTAGTGCTTCAGCCGGGTGCTGGGCAGGACCTTGAGCAGGAAAAACCCGCGGGTCTGCCACGGAGTCAGGGGCGGCTGGAGACGGGTTTCGTTCGAATTGCTCCGGACCGTGGTGGTGTAGAGATATTCGGTGCGGTGTTGGACACGGAGCTTCATGTGAGCCCTGCTGGGCGGGAGGGGACGGGATGCCGGAATCCAGTTTGTTTTTGCGTTATTGCTGCTGTTGTTGTTGCTGCAGCTCAATCCAGCGCCGTTTTTCAGTGTCGGCGGAGGGGATGAAGGTGACGCTGAGCTGATCCTGCGGCAGGAGGACGTAAGTTTCAAAAATGTGCTGGCCCAGCGTATTGAGCACCTGTTGGAGGTCATCCGTATACTCCTGGAGTCCGCGTTCAATCACTTCCGCGCTGCTGCCGAAATTGAGCTGGGCGAGCAGACGGCCGGCAATGCGCTCGGCGGAGTTCGAGTAGCTGCCGGTAGGAGTGCCGGAAATGGCATGGAGGTGGGTTCCAATTTTCCTGACACAATAGCGCACGGAGCGGGGGAAGTCCGTGGAGAACATCAGAAGGTCGATCACGCCTTCGGCCGTCGGGTCTCCCCCGACTTCTGCCCGGTAGGTGCCGATGGCACTGGCGGAGCGAAGGATGGAAGTCCACTGGAAGCTGTCCAGGGCATTCCCCGTCTGGGCACTGTGGACGCGGATGTCGAGGAAGCGGCTGGTTTTATCGGCGCGCTCAAGGTGTTTCCCCAACTGGATGAACTGCCAGCCTTCCGTGCGGGCCAGGGTGGCATCAGTAATGCCATGGAAGAGAAGAGAGCCGGCGATGATGCGGTCGTAAACCGTCTGGGGCGCGTTCTGGAATTCAGTCAGGGCCTTGGCGGAGGTGATGAACAGGTAGAGGTCATTCAGCTCCGTCCACATTTCATCCGAGATCTGATCGCGCACGGTGCGGGCGTTTTCGCGGGCCTGCCGGAGACACATGGTGATCGCATAGGGATTGTCCTCATGCAGGGTCATGAAGTAACCAACATCTGCCACGGTGCCCTGCGGGTAAATCCTGGCGAATTCCTCCTCCATGGCGGTGGCGACAAGGACGGGGTCCCAATAGTCATTGAGACTCCGGCTCCCGGTGGTTTCGCCGTCGAGCAGGAGTTCGTTGCTGGCCTGGAGAAGGCGGGCGAGATTTTCGGCACGCTCCATGAAGCGGGCCATCCAGTATAAGTTATCAGCGACGCGGGAAAGCATTCAGGAAGGTTTGATAAGTGGGATAAAAAAGAAAGGCCTGCTGCCAGCAGGAATTGGATCCGGACGGCGGGACGGCGCAGACGTCAGGAAGGATGCAGCACCCAGGTGTCCTTGCTGCCGCCGCCCTGGGATGAATTGACCACGATGGATCCTTTTTTCAAGGCCACACGGGTAAGACCTCCAGGGAGAATATGGGTCCGCTCGCCGCTGAGCACAAAGGGCCTCAAATCGATGTGGCGGCCTTCCACCGTTCCATCAGTCAGGGTGGGGTGGCGGCTGAAGTAGACCACCGGTTGGGCAATGTAGTTGCGGGGGTTGGCCGTGATCAGGCCGCGGAAGGTTTCGATTTCCTCCTTGGAAGCACGGGGGCCGATGAGCATGCCATAGCCACCGCTTTCGTTGGCAGCCTTCACCACGAGTTCCGGCAGGTGATCGAGAATGTAGCCCCGGTCCTTTTCATCCCAGGCGAGGTAAGTCGGCACCTGCTTCAGGATAGGATCCTGATCGAGGTAATATTTGATCATCTTTTCAACGTAAGCATAAGTGACCTTGTCATCCGCGACGCCGGTGCCGATGGCGTTGGCCAGAGCGACATTCCCGGCGCGCACCGCGCTGACGAGGCCGGGCACTCCCAGCATGGAATCAGGGCGGAAGACCTTGGGGTCGAGGAAGTCGTCATCCAGCCGGCGGTAAATGACATCGACCTGCTGCAGGCCTCGGGTGGTGCGCATGTAGACGTGGGCTCCCACCACGATGAGGTCTTTCCCTTCCACAATTTCGATGCCCATCTGGCGGGCGAGGAAGCTGTGCTCGAAGTAGGCGCTGTTGTAGTGCCCCGGGGTCAGCAGCACACAAACCGGATCCGGCTTGGCGTGAGGCGCGATGTATTGGAGGGTGCCCAGCAAATCCGCCGCATAGCTATCCACACTGCGGACGCCCGCGCTGGTGAAGAGGTGAGGAAACACCCGCTTCATGGCCATGCGGTTTTCCAGGACATAGGACACGCCGGAGGGGCAGCGGCCATTGTCCTCCAGGACAAGATAGGAACCATCGCGGTCCCGGATGAGGTCGGTGCCACAAATGTGGATGTAGATATCACGCGGGACATCGACGTCCTTGAACTCCGGGCGGTAGTGTGCGGCGCTCAGGATCACGTCCTCCGGAATAATCCTGTCCTTGAGAATTTTTTGCTCGTGATAGATATCGTAGAGGAAAAGATTCAGCGCCGTAATGCGCTGCACCAGACCGTCTTCGATGATCTGCCACTCATCGGCAGGAATGATGCGCGGAATGGGATCAAAAGGAAACACGCGCTCCGTGCCCTGCTGGTCGCCGTAGACGGTGAAGGTGATGCCCTGCTTGAGAAAGAGGGTCTCCAGGTTGCGGATTTTTTGGTCCAGTTCCTCCTTGGAAATGGTGTCCAGCCTTTCCCTCATGATCTGGTAATGGGAACGCACGGCTCCGTCACCCTCAAACATCTCATCGAAGAGACCCTCAGTATCGTATTGATCTAGTAGCACAGTATTAGTAATAAGCACGGTTCGTGCCTGGGAAAGGAGTTTTTATGAATGCGGGAACTGAAAACAGGCCCCAATCGGCCAACTCTGGCTGTTTTAATCATTTACCGACCGTGGCCAACTCAGGTGCCGGGGCGGTGGCGGGCTTGGGTTGGATCGGCTGGACGCGGATGAAGTGCCCCATGGCCTGGGACCAGTCGGCCAGCATGGCGGCGGCTTTTTTGCTGCCGGTGTTCTGGACGTGATTTCCGATCAGGGTTTTCAGGGTGGCTTCGTCCTGCCCGTCGAGGGCCACGATTTCGATCATCCCGCTGTTGTAGAGTTGGGCGAAATTGCCGGCTTCGTTGTAGACGTAAGCCACGCCGCCGCTCATGCCAGCTCCGAAGTTTTTGCCGGTAGTGCCAAGGATAACGACGGTGCCGTTGGTCATGTATTCACAGCCGTGGTCGCCGATGCCTTCCACGACGGCAGTGCCGCCGGAATTCCGCACGCAGAAACGCTCGCCGCCGCGCCCGCTGGCATAGAGGTGCCCGCCGGTGGCTCCATACATGACGGTGTTGCCGAGGATGGAATTGTCAGCCGCCGGGAACGGCACGCCATCGCGCGGCTTGATCACGATCTCGCCAGCGGTCATGCCTTTGCCTACGTAGTCATTGGCTTCACCGGTGAGAATCAGCTTGATCCCGCCACAGAGGAAGGTGCCGAAGGACTGGCCGGCGCTGCCTTCGAGGGCCACGGTGATGGTGCCTTCCGCCATGCCGGTATCGCCCCAGTGATAGGCAATCTCGCCGCTCAGCTTGGTGCCGACGTTGCGGTTGGTGTTTTTGACCTTGTAGGAAAGCCGCACCGGTTTCTGATCGGTGATGGCGTCCTTGGCGTCCTGCATGATTTTGTCATCGAGGGGATGCGGATGGATGCCGTCATTGCGTCCCTTCAAACAAATCCGCGGCACGTCCTCACCGAGTTCAGCGGCGACGTTTTTCAGGACGTGGCTGAGGTTGATAGTGTTCGCTTTCGGGTGGCCTTCGATGTGGCGTTGTTTGAGGAATTCCACCCGGCCGATCAGGTCGTTGAGCTTGCGCACGCCCAGGGTGGCCATGATTTCCCGGACTTCGTTGGCGACGGAATTGAAGAAGTTGACCACATATTCCTTTTTGCCTTTGAACTTGTCGCGGTATTTCGGGTCCTGGGTGGCGATGCCGACCGGGCAGGTGTTGAGGTGGCATTTCCTGACGTAAACACAGCCCATGGCGATGAGGGCGATGGTGCCAAAATTGAATTCCTCTGCGCCAAGAATCGCCGCGTGGATGATGTCCATGCCGCTGCGCAGGCCGCCATCCGTGCGCAGGGTCACCCGGTCGCGCAGGCCGTTGAGCATGAGGACCTGCTGGGTTTCCGCGAGACCGATTTCCCATGGCAGGCCGGCGTGTTTGATGGAGGAAATCGGGGAAGCCCCGGTGCCGCCTTCGTGGCCACTGACCAGGATGATATCCGCATTCGCCTTGGCCACCCCGGCGGCGATGGTGCCCACGCCGGACTCGGCGACCAGCTTGACGCAGACCCGGGCGCGGGGGTTCACCTGCTTCAGATCGTGAATGAGTTGGGCGAGGTCTTCGATCGAGTAAATGTCATGGTGGGGCGGCGGGCTGATGAGCTGCACCCCGGGCTGGGTGCGGCGCAGTTTGGCAATGATGCCCTGCACTTTCATGCCCGGCAGTTGTCCGCCCTCACCGGGCTTGGCACCCTGAGCCATCTTGATTTCCAGCTCCTCCGCGCTGGCAAGATATTCCGCCGTGACGC
>Ga0114967_10004616_pt1 | contig 11068 bp, 6 predicted proteins | sample M_130628_MF_Meta_FD_92639 | JGI IMG/M metagenome (GOLD analysis project Ga0114967, IMG submission 92639) | Freshwater microbial communities from Lake Montjoie, Canada to study carbon cycling - M_130628_MF_MetaG | ecosystem: Environmental > Aquatic > Freshwater > Lake | place: Lake Montjoie... | reverse complement strand
GTTTCAAGTTCCTCTTGATCTTCAATAAGAGATGGTATAAGGTATTTTTTAAATATTCCTTCTGCAAGCATTTGACTAGAAGGGACAGTAGCATTTATTGCGGCAGCAGAATTCATACTTGGCTTTGAACTAGACATCCCTATTTGTTAAATACCTTTAAATCTGTCCCCCAAATCCGGAGAAATAACCCTTGTATTCCCTCTGTTCCGACGAATAGGGATCCTCATTGGGCTGAGCATCGTGGGCCTCCGCATACTGCTCCTTCGGTGTAATCAAGCAACGGCCCTTTGCCACATCATAGACATCTGCGATCGCCGAGGCAAAGAGTGCATCGCACTTCTGCACCTCGGACTCCTTCATCCTCGTCAAGGTGCACAGGCGCTTCAGCAGCACCTTACCTCTATCATCCCACGTCTTAAAGATAATATCCAGATCCCTCTTGGGAATGGTGCGGTTCAAGCAGGTCGCGGCAACCTCTCCCACAGGCTCGCGATCGTGACTCGTGGCATAGGGCTGATACAGGGTCGCCTGCACAATGCCCGAGGGGCTCATCAGATCCTTCTTGAGGCAACCGAGCTTAGACAGAATCAGCTGAAACTCGTCGTAGTCCTCCGTGCCCTGTGCACCCATTACGAGGCTCAAGAGCTCCGCGCCATCGTTTAAGTCCCGGAGGCAATCAGGGTGTCCCGTGCCTCGCACAGCCCCCCCGTAAAACCCCTCCGCCGACATACTTTTGGGAAGTGTTGAAATGGGGCTGAGCATAGGCAAATAATTTAAATAGATCGCTGCCACAATTGCAACAACCACTGCAACTAATACGATCCACGAAAGCGTCTCCCACGGAAATTGATCAGATAGTTGCGTAAATGAATTAGATAACGACGAATAGGAGGAAGACATATCTATTGTTGATCCGTATAAAAACTGAGCGTTCTCGCAGAAGGATCTTTTGTCTCCCCTGACCACTTCGGCATCCAGAAGTAAGATAGGGTATACGCCCCTGTAGATCCGTAGATGGCATCAAACTGATCCCTATAATACTGCGCCTCGGGCGTTGCGGGAGTTAAATGTTCGTAGACCTTCGGATTCAGGAATGTTCCTATGCGTTCCTGAATCTCCTGATACCAGGGCTTCGTCTGACTACTCACACCATCACTGAAGGCCTCCTTCTGTCTATGGAGCACGGAGAGAGGTAGGAGACCGTCATCGAAGGCTTTCCTGAGCAGTGCCTTCTCTGGTTGCTGGCCCTGAATGGGCCTTAACAAAGCCGTGGGAATAGAGCGCGCAAGAGCCACAAACTGTTTGTCCAAGAACGGTGTTCTGGGTTCTAGACCGTGGCTAGAAATGGACCGATCCGACCTCAGGACATCATATTTATGGATGTCTTCCAGAAGTCGGGTGACCTCCGCCTCAAAACTCTCATCGTCGGGAGCGCGAAAGAAGTAGAGATAGGACCCGAAGACCTCATCCGATCCATCCCCATTAAAGAGCACCTTGGCCTCCGATAGTCGTCGAATCTCCCTGCTAACTAGCCAATTCCCCACAGAAGCACGAACAGTTGTGATGTCATAGGACTCAATGTCTCGGATGACCTCGGGAATCGCATCAAAGAACTGCTGGGGCGTAAAGATGAGTTCCGTATGCTTGGAGCGGATGTGGTCCGCGACTTCCCTGGCGAACTTCAGGTCCGTGGAGCCCTCGAAGCCGATCGTATAGGTCTCCAGGGGCGGCCGGCCTGCTTCTTTAAGTTCTTTTTGCACGAGGGCGGCAATGAGCGAGGAGTCAATGCCGCCCGACAAGAGGGCTGCCACGGGTCTTTCTGTGAGCAGGCGCTTCTTCACGGCCTGGGTGAGGCTTTCTTTAAGTGCTCTGGCGGCTACCTCTGGATCTCGGAGGGTCGGGTTCTTGATCCAGGGCACCGTGTGGAACTGGGTGGTAATAGGCTGGCCACCTCTATCCGTATTGATCTGCATAAAGGTCCCGGGCTTCACGTGTTGAATGGTATTGGATTCGGCAACGTGTAGGAGCGCCTTCATTTCACTGGCGAACCAGACAATGTCCACCACTTGGACATAGAAGAGAGGACGAACACCATAGGGATCACGAGCCACCGTGGTCAGCCCCGTTTTATCATCTATGATGATGATGGCAAAGACCCCATCGAGAGCCCTGAAAAAGGCGGTAGGATTATCACGGTGCTTGGCCCAAAGAGATCCGAGAATGCTGCAGTCAGACTGAGAGGTGTGTTCTAGGGCTAGGCGGCCCTGGAGCTCCTTCCAGTTGTAGATCTCTCCGTTGCAGACCCAGGCTACATCGGGGATCTGGGTCATCGGCTGCATCCCTGACTCCGTGAGCCCGTTGATCGCTAGGCGCGTGAAGCCGATCGTGGACTCACCGATACTCATCTGTGCGTCTCCCTCGGGGCCTCTGCCATTTAAACACTCAAAGCATCGGGCTTTTTCCTGAAGCGTTGCTCGTCGACCAATCACAGCCCAAATACCACACATTTCTTGCGCTAAAAGAACAACGGATAGGTGCCTTAGATTCTCTTGACTGTCTATAGAATGAACGCCAGCGATATCACAAAACAGATTCAGGGTCAAGTTGCACTTCGCGGATATAATTTACAGCTTATTAACGAGGGACAGCCCAAATCCAATTATGACCTTTCTAACTGCTGCGGGTTCTTTGATGCATCGGCGTGTGCCTGGGATATTAGCCAGAATTTCTTTCCGCCGAGTTTTCAGTCCTATGAATTTCGTCATATAGTGAATCAGGGGCTTGTTGCAAATGGCTGCATTCCCACGAATACGGTGTCAATTACAAATCAAAGTGCAAATGTATGCCCTGCGGTGGTTTACACGGTTCCTTTAGGGAACTTTTATTAGTATATACCCTCTATTTCGTTTCCATAATCAATTGGTCAGAAGATAATATATCTCGTTCTGCGATTCCTAGAACGTTATAGAGGCCATCTTCCGATACAACCAGCTGAAAGGCAGAGTTGGTGGATGCAATCGTCACATAGCCTGTTCCGAAGCCCTTCACAGGGCTCACCCACATCTGCCAGTTCTTATAGCCTTCTGGCAAAATCTCACAAAAGGACCTATTTCTTGTTTGGATCTTCCAACGAAGAAATATGTCATTCTTAGAACTCAGCATTTTAATACAGTTGTGAAGGCAGTCTATAGGTTCGCTCTGGCTAGTCTGGCCTTCAAATCCGCAATGGTCTGTTGCTGCTGCTGAACCAACCCTGTTAGTTCTTGAATAGATTTCACAATAGGACTAATAAATTCCTCATAACGTAAGACATTGAGACCACGAATAGAGTCTGGCCCGTCCTGGATCTCCATAAAGATGCCCGAGTCTATGCCCTTGGAGTTAAGAGTTGCTTTAACTTCCTGGGCCACGAAGCCGTGATGGAGTCGTCTGCCAGGATTTGTGCCAGTTGGAGAACGGCCACTTTCATCATACAAATAGGCGATGTTCTTGTCCTTCCATCGGAACTGCACAGGGTGGAGGGCATTGATAAAGTCTAGACCGAGCTGCGAGTCCGAAATATCCGTCTTCAGGCGGCCATCGGATGTGGACACGGAGATTTCATAGGCATCTGTGCTTCCTGCAGGAGTCGCATAGTTGTAATATAACGCATAGGGTGGGCTGGTGCTCGTGTTTGTTCTGATCGGACTGACGTAGAACCCTGGATTGGGCGCATTTATTCCTGTTGGTCCTCCATTAATCACAACAGCGTTCGGAGCAACTCCTCCTGTTCCTGCCTGATATCCAATGGCAACTGAATAGGACCCTTGGCCCGTAAATCCCGCCTGATTACCAATGGCAATTCCGCCTGTGCCTTGCAGAGAATACCCTGCCTGTGTGCCAATCGCTATTGCATTTGTCTTCTGAGCAACGTAGCCTGCATTATAACCCAAGGAAACTTGGGGACTGGCGCGCCATCCAGGATTTTCTGTGCCAATATAGGGCAAGACATTTCGAGAAGCCAGGCATAAGACCCCTCCTATATATGCACCCGCAGTCCAGTTAGAACCATCTGTGCTTGTGCAAATAGAAACAGTTGATCCACCATTAAATCCTCCTGCAATCCATACAGATCCGTTCCACGTAAGTCCATTCGCATAACCTCCGCTAAATGGATTATTTGCGGATAGAGTCCAGTTAATTCCATCGGGACTGGTTGCAATATTAATAGTATTGTCAACAGTATTAAATCCTACTGCGACCCACAGTGATCCATTCCACGCAATTGTGTTTGTAAGTCCATTTGGATTAGGTGGAAATGGACTTGCTGAGGTTACCCAGTTCAGACCATCAGTACTTGTGCTCATAACACTAGACTGTGCTGCAACCCATAGAGATCCGTTCCAGGCAAGGCCATTTACTTGACCATTGGTTGACGGCTGTGTTAGGGCAGCGGTCCACGTAATCCCATCGGCACTTGTTATGATAACTGTAGGATCACCTGGACTGACAGGATGGCCTCCTGCAACCCAGAGATATCCATTCCACGCAACAGAAAGCCCCCAAGCACCATCTAAGGGGCTTGGCCTGGAAGTCCAGGTAATTCCATCAGGACTAGTGGCAATTGCATTTGTGCCAGGAGAGGCTCCCTGATTATCACCAATGGCCACCCATAAGGACCCACTTGAAGCAATTCCAAATCCCTGTCCACCAAAAAAAGTTCCAGTAATCGCCTTCCAGTTAATACCATCAGGACTTGTAAAAATATATTTATTAGCTGCAACAGCATCATTATCGCCAACACCGACCCACAAGGCACCGTTCCACGCAACACCATTAAATCTACCAGATCCTACAGGACTACTAGGTGCATTATACCAAGTTATTCCATCATAACTATATTGTGGACCAGCACCAGCAAGGCCAGCAACTGTAAAATTAACACTCGGTGTTATAGGATTAATTGGGACACCTGCAGGACCTGTATATCCCGTTGGACCTATTGATCCAGTTGCCCCCGTTGAACCAGCTGCTCCAGCAGAGGATTGTCCTGCACCGACAGATGGAAGTGTATGACGCGCCGCCACACCAATATAATCCCCTCCTGGAAGAAGCGGCTCAGCTGTCCAAGTGATCCCATCGGGACTTGTTGCAAGGTTCGTAGCACCTGATGCAACTGCGATCCATTTAGATCCATTCCAGGTAATTCCATTATAAGAGACTGCAGAAGGATTGGTACGAAGCGTCCAATTAGATCCATCGGCACTTGTGGCAATCTGACTTGTAGGAGTTCCTGTTGTTCCTACTGCAACCCATATACTCCCATTCCAAGCCACGGCAGCTCCATTACTTCCAGAAAATGGATTTGATGCAGTATTAGACCAGGTATATCCATTGGAGCTTGTCACAATTGTGGTTCCTATTGCAGCAACTCCTGTTGCTATCCAAAGAGATCCATTCCAAGCAATACCTATAGCCCGAAATAACGGATAGGCTGGGTCTGTCCAAGTAATGCCATCTGTGCTTATAGCAGTGGAGGGGCCTGCGAACCCTGTTGTATTTTCTCCCACTGCCACAAAATAAGATCTGCCCCAGGCGACTCCATTACCCTGTCCTCCTCCATCAAAGGGGCTCACCCTATTTGTCCAATTAAAACCATCTGGACTTGTGGCGATACAAACTGTATTGCCTGCATTGTAGCCCACTGCTACCCATATTGATCCACTCCAAGCAATTCCATTGCAACGTCCCCCTGTAAAAGGATCATTTAGTGCAGCAGTCCAATTGATTCCATCGGAACTTACAAGAATAGATGTTGGATTTGCAGCGCCTCCTGCAACCCATATCAGACCGTTCCAAGCAATTCCTTGACCTGGACTTCCACCAAAAGGGGTTGTTGCAACTGACCACGTAGTTGCATTATACGAATAGGTGATATTGGAACCAATTGCAATTGTAAAATTTTCTGTTAATGCTATTAATGTGCCAGTAGGTCCTGTCGCACCTGTAAGGGAAGATGTTCCTGGAATACCCTGTTGGCCGGTGGGCCCGACTGATCCTGTAGGTCCCAAAGAACCTGTGGCGCCTGTAAGTGTGGCCGTTCCTGCTGGTCCTGTAGGCCCAAATCCTGTGGGTCCAGTGACTCCCGTATCACCCTGCAGGCCTTGGGGTCCTTGTAGGAAAACGTTCCAGTAGTTCGTATCTATGGGGGGATCTCCTTCTCCTCCTGGATCCGCATACAACTGATAGAATGTGCCAAGATAGGATACAACATCCCCGACTTGATAATAGATCAGGGGGCTATACACTCCTACAAAATTATAAGGAGGAGGACCTGTGGCTCCCGTATTTGCTGCAGTCCCAGCAATTCCCTGTTGACCCGTGGAACCCGTGTATCCTGTTGGGCCTATTGAACCCGTTGCACCTGTATTCGTGGCAGTTCCTGCAACGCCCTGTTGGCCCGTGGAACCCGTCGGTCCTACATATCCTGTAGGCCCCGTTGCACCTGTATTTGTGGCAGTTCCCGCAATGCCCTGGGGACCTGTATATCCGAGTGGTCCTGTTGCCCCTGTATTTGTAGAAGCTGCTGCCTGTCCCGTCGGCCCCGTTGTTCCTGCAAGACCCGTGAAGCTAAAATTACCTAAAACAACCAAATCGCCACTAATACTTACATTACGAGCAACGTTTATATTATTTCCTACACTCAAATTGCTACTAATTTTGCCATTCCCTGCTACATCTAATGTAAGACCTGCACTAATACTTGGTTTGCCAACAGCGAGAGTCGTATTGATAATTGCACTAGTATTCGCTGTAAATGCTCTAGCTGTAACATTACCACCCGCCGTTATAGCACTTGTTACATTTAGTGAACCGATCGTGGCTGCCCCTGCAACTTGTAATGTCTGTCCAGATGTAATATTGGATGTCCCCACTCCAAGATTAGATGTAAAGGTTGATTTATTTACAGTCAAATTATTACTAATATTTGCTTGGCCAGAGATATCTAATGATAAGCCCGCCCCTAATATATTTTTTCCAACAACCATACGATTTGCAACGAGATTACTTGAGATACGGGTTGCACCTAGCACATCTACTGCATAACCTGAGCCGATTGTCTGTGTTCCTATACCCAAACTATTTGCAAATGCTGACTGATTAACAATGAGATTGCTACTGATATGACTTGCTCCTCCAACATCTAGAGCATAGTCTGTGCCAATGGTACCTGTTCCTACACCTAAACTATTTGTAAAGGTGCTACCACTCACATTTAGATTACTTGTAATACTGGCTGCACCCGAAACATCTAGGGCAACCGATGCTGTCCCCTTTCCAACTCCTACAGACGTATAAAAATAGGCATTGCTCGTTGTCGTCATAGTCCCAAAAAACTGGGAATTACCCGACACATCCAGCACATCACCAGAAATCACCGATCGTCCAATGCCTAAATTTGCCAATTGCACCCCTGCAAAACTTACATTACCACTAATCAATACGTCCCCCGATACACTAAGAGCATAGGCTGGATTTGCAGGTGTTTTGATCCCCACAGAATTAGAGGTTGATAAGTATCCATCTATTCCTACATTATAGTCATTACCTCCCGCATATTTAAATTGGGTCTCCCCTGGAGTCATTATAAGTTGCGGATCTCCGCTAAAAAGCACTTCAAACAATGGGTCACCCATTGGAGTATTTGATAGTAAGATACTCACATTAGAATATGTCAATTGATTTGGCTGAATAGGCTGTCCATCAATCAGATACTGATAGGGTGGATTCATATTCATATTTCCAAATATCTCAATCGTATTCCCAGCTGTAAAGGGGCTGATCGTATCCGCCAACACATTCGGATTATTTCCTCCAGCAGTAACCTGATTCGGCGATAAGGGCATCACCGTAAATGGATTAATATTGTTGGACATAAAGACTGTGCCGCTTTCCCACTGATTTGCAGTCTCATAGGCCTTTTTTTTCCGTTTCTCCTCTTCTATGCGACGCGATTCTTCCATTCCTAATCTCTCATTGCGCTTTTCTTTAGATGCGAACCTAATGTTCAATTATCTGTCCTTTAGCCAGAGTAATGTCCTTCCCTGCCTATTATGCCCCCTTTACGACATCAAATGAGACTATTCCAGACTCGGGCAGTGACTCAGATACGAATAGTGATTCAGGTAGTGAGAACGGATTTACGGATAGCACCGCGCAAGGGCTCGATGATCCCCGCTACGCCATTATTCGCGCAGCAGGGCCCAGTTTTAATACCTTCCCCATTCAGTCCTTTTATCATATGGGACTCGGATCACCTTATAACCAGGATGATATATATGATCCCTCCACAAATATCCCTCTAAGAATTCCCTTTTTACCCTTCACTCCTGCCAATAAAAGCACAACCTCCTCCCTCTTCAGTTTTAGCAGTTCCCAGCGTGATACAGATGTATTTCCCCATTCCACATACTTTACAATTAGAACGCCAAGAACCTATAAGAATATAACTTCCATACAATTTGTGCAGATCAATTTTCCTGTATTTACCAATTCTGTTTCTGATGCCTCTGCCCTTAAGGTGGAGATTGCAAAATACGTCAGCAGTAATACTAATTTTACCTTCAGCAACTGCTATGCGTGTATCGGGAACACAGGAGGGGGAGGGAGAGGACTGACAACCTCCTTGAATGGTGGCAGTTTCTCCGAGGCCGGTCGTGTAAATCCTGTGGCGACATCCAATCCCCTGATACATACCTTTTCACTTCGCGGAGGGGCCTATGATCCTGGGACAATGGTCAATGAAATGGATAAACAACTCAATTCAACACCCCCCTTTAATATAATCTCCTATCAAGAACATCGGCAGCTCTTTCTAACGAATGGCACGGCGGATCATCTGTTCAATGACCCAGGCAAATGGTATTTCAGCCCCTCTTCCTCCACGTATATACGTAATGCCTCCAAATCCCTCATTATTCGCGATTATCTTCCTAGCACAACTCTGACGGCGCTACAACCTACTGAACGCGAAATCTTTGTTGCCTATTTCTTCCCTGTGCTAAGAGCCGCCCTCTTCAGCACCTATGATAATAAGTTCCTGTCTTTCGGCTCCGAGTCTCTTGCATCCGTGAATCAGAGAGTTCTTAGCACCTATGAGGGTCTCGCAAGTCCCCTCTATTACGAACTCTGCTACAACAATCTCACCACTCTCAAATCTATTCGCAGAGTGCACACCTTTGAATACAACCCCATTAATAGCTATAACTACACGTATAGTCCGTCCGATAATCGTGTATCCGTGACACACACGGATCTGCATCCCTCCCTACAAAAAGAGATTCAGTCCTTCTACGAGTCCAGTAAACTCCAGATGGGAGCCGCCCTCGGCTACACCGGTCGTGATTTAGGAAACCTTCAGACCAAGGTCCAGCAATCCAATGCAATTATCACAGATCTCTCCAAACAGATTCAAACGGCCCTCGTAGAAATCGGCGTTCCTCTCTATACCTATACCGATGCACAAATTGCCGATCCGACAACGCCCCTCTATATGCAAAGCAAAAAGTCCCTTACCCCCAATCAGACCACTGAAAGTGATGATGCGCTTATCGCCTTGACCCTCGGGTCCGCTCCTTCTTTAAGTCCTCCAGCATTTATTAAGCGCTCCTTCCCTGCGACATTTGGCTGGTCCACGCTCCAACAGCTCCTCGTGGATGCCTCGGCGGCCATTACAGCAGCACCAGGCTCTCGCGTCTTTACAGGGCCCTATATGCAGCATCTGCAGTCTCTCAATCAGACCAGTCAGATAGGTCAGATAGGTAAAGTTCCTGTGAACTGTGCTGATTTTCCTGCGCTCTACAGCACCTTTGTGAACTATTATTCCACGAATACGGGTCTTGTGACAACTGCTGCGGATATCCAGTCAAAGACTCTGGCCCTTACGAGTAACTACGTGAATAATAAATATGGAACAGTGCTTCCCCCCTCCATTCTCCAGAATAATAACTATTTGAACGGAAAGGGCACAGGTGGCGTAACCTTCCACGGATCTAAAAGCATTCACTATGCGTCCACGCCCGATGAAACAAATGCACGTGGAATCAATATTATAAATGATTCAAGCGGATGCTGTGCCTACATTGCTGCAGCAATCCAGAATTACTACGGATGTCTTCCCTCTGAATACGTAATTACGACCCCCTTCTATAAACTCGGCTACGGCATTAATGATATTTTTAGTTTTTATAGCACAAATACTCTAAGCACGACCACCTCAAAGAATAATATCTATATCCAACTCAATGAAGTGTATTCACTTAACAATATGGATATTGGGGGGAATGAAAATCACACAATCAGTGCTGAACCTGCCGGCCAATATAAACGTGTCTTCGGCAAAATTCTGACACAGGGTCTCTCATCGGGCGCCACCGCTCAGACAATTGTTCAAGTTCCCGCCAAATTCCCTATTAGTCCCTTGGCCTCTCTAGATCATTTCTCCTTCCAGTTCTATCTGGATACAATGGCACCCCTTAATAAGCTCTATCCCTTTTTAACGGCTGGAACGGACTGGAATGCAATTATGCAAATAGACGAACAGGTGGGTGTCTACAATGCTGGTGCGACATCATAACCTAAATAATAATTCTTATATATAAATATCCCACACTGAAATCCGCAACCTTCGTCAGTCGCATCTCGCTCTTAAAGCAAGTCGCCCTGTGGCGCCAATGTCTCCCTCGCATCCAGCCGTTCTATGCCGTCAAGTCCAATCCCGACCCCGTCATCCTCAAATGGATGCGCGATACAGGGGCTCTCAAAGTGGACTGTGCCAGCCCCGGTGAAATGGCCCTCGCCAAGTCCGTGGGCTTTAAGTCCTCTGACATCATCTATGCGAATACGATGAAATCCGATGCGGATCTGGAGGAAGCTGTGGAGCAAGGCTTTGGAGCTACCACAACCGATTCCGTGGAGGGTGTGGCGCAGCTGGCCTCGGTCTTTAAGTCCTCAAAAGAGCATCCTGTTATTGTCCGACTGGCGGTGGATGATCGCCAGAGTCGCAGTCCCTTTTCCATTAAGTTTGGGG
>Ga0114967_10004614_pt1 | contig 11072 bp, 14 predicted proteins | sample M_130628_MF_Meta_FD_92639 | JGI IMG/M metagenome (GOLD analysis project Ga0114967, IMG submission 92639) | Freshwater microbial communities from Lake Montjoie, Canada to study carbon cycling - M_130628_MF_MetaG | ecosystem: Environmental > Aquatic > Freshwater > Lake | place: Lake Montjoie... | reverse complement strand
ATGAGAAAGTGCTACAGACATGCAACCGAAGAGCTTGAAAAAAATGGCTCTCCAGTTTGAAGCTAGGAAGATAGCGTTGAAGCAAGACCGCACAGGTTTTATCTTAACGCTTGCTATGCATCCCGATGAAGTTCCAGAAGAGATTCTGCGTGACTTTGTTGGGGCTAGATATGCGGTGGCTATGCAACGTATTGCAGACGATGAGTCAGCCATCCCCTACAACAATAGAGTCCAAAAGGCAGGGATGCTCTGCCGAGACTCTACGTTTCAAACATTTCTTGTAGCTACAAATTTATCCAACGAGGAGGGTGAGGACGGTGCGGCTAATGCCGTATGTCGATACTGTCGTATTGAATCTCGCTCAGAACTCAATGGTAATAAGAAGGCACAGGAACGGTTTGATGACTTAATTAAAGTGTTTGACGAATGGGGAAACAATGAGTCTTTCTAAATACCAACCAGTTATGACTTACCTTGAACCGAGGGATATCACTAACCTCAAGGCTTATGCAAAGAAGAGCAGAATACCTATGGCGCAGGTCATTAGGGAATCTCTGCATTCTAAGTTTGCCAAAGGCGATCCTTTTAGTGCCGGGTTCAATGAAGGTGTAAACACATGTATCAATAAAATCTATGACATCCAAGGGGCGCAGATGAGGTTCCCATCAGGAAAATCAGTGGCAGAGCTTATTGAAGAAGAGTTGATTCACTTAAGGATGGTCAATGAAACCACTTAAAGGGAACAGAAATCAATGCACTATTTGCAATGAATACTTCAACAGTAACACACCGTTTGAGTTGCATCGTGTTGGTGATCACGGTGTAAACAGACGGTGCAAAACTAAAGAAGAAATGCAGGCCGCTGGTATGTGTTTAAACGATCAGGGCTTTTGGACAACAGGCAAAATGCCAGATAGATTAAAGGGGCATTATGAACATAACCATGCTGAAGAGGGTTCGGGAGCTTTATAACGTGGATTACCTATCCTACCAAGAAAACAGGGCTAACCAACGTAAGTGGATCAAAGCTATTCGGATGGTGGGTGACAAATGGTTACTCAAACAGAAAGGAAAAAGGAATGAAGATGCACCTAACAATGTCGTTTAACTACCCAGAAGATGAGATGAAAGCCCGTCTGGCAATCAACGCAGACCAAATGTATGAAACATTGCAGTGGATTGAAGAGCGTATCAATGAAGCAAACCAACATGACGACACCGCTGACTCGGTTATTCTTGCAATAGAAGATAGAGTGATGTTATCGTTTAAACGCATAGGTAAATTAGATACTTAAAAGGAGAGTAAGATGATTAAAAAATTATTTCAGTACATTCTTAGGTTTTTCCAAAAAGAAGTAAAGCCAGAAGTATTGGAACCAATCAAAGAAAAAGTTGAAGAGAAAAAGCAACGTAAGAAATACACATCGCACAAAGAAGAACGTGCAACGTTCAGTGAATTATTGGATGGGATTGAATCCACATTTGAAAGCTATCGGTTTCCCACATTGGATTCATCATGGTTAGATAGAGATTCAATCATAGGGTTACGCAAATTAGGTTCTCATGTGCCTTCACATTGGAATAATTTATTTGAAGCTGATCAAGTTACTGAAGACAAAATTAGATGCCAAAATTTAAATAAATTACCTGCATTGATGTGCGTTTCAATTGGCTATAAATTAAATTCAAAAGAAGAAAATGGGTTGCCCGCTAAATTTGTATTTGCCATCAAGCATAAGAAATTACCTTGGAATGTTGGGTATAAGCAGGGTACACCATATTTGTTTGGTACGGCTCACGAGAAAGATGGAAAGTTGCATTGGATTTATATGTGGATCACGGTCAATAGACACTCGGGTCAAGTCGAAGTATGTCCAGAGTTGGGGCCATCGTTTAGTTATATTCCATCAAAAAATCCTGCATCTAAGCGAAGTGATGGAGTTGTGCGTAAGGTGATGAGAATGCAATGGATGCCCCCCAATTTTCTATCTGGCTTAGTCAACAAAAATATAGATCAAGCAAGAAGAGATCACAAATTATTGTTTGTAACAATATTAGATTGGTGGGTTAAAAGAGAAGAGCAATGGAACGTTATTGTTAAACACAATGGAGAGCGGTTAACATTTTCTGTACCCAATGACCAGACAAAGTTTTATTTTAAAGATCGTGAACGTGTTGTGAATGAAAATGGCAACAGCAAAAAGATTGTTCATTACGTCAAGGAACATGGCAGACTTTATGGCGAAAAAGTAACGGTGATTAAGGAACACATCAAAGGATTAAGGCAGTTTAATTGGAAAGGATACAACATTCAAGTTGTCTCACCTAAACTACAAGCAAATACATCGGCTGCGTTTACACCCGGTGGTGAAGAAATTGAAGAAATGGAAAAAGGCAATGTAGTTTATCTAAGCAAACTAGGAAAAATGTTGGCTGATGCAGAAGAAATGAGGTTCAAATAATGTATACGTTTTGGAACATACTAACTTGGTTTTTGTTGTTGCTTGGTGCTTGTGGCTTGGGCTTGATGTTTTGGTTTATTATTTGGACATGGGGGGATGGTAAATGACTGACGCAGATTTAAACAAGGCAATTGAGGTTGCAGAAGAAGCCGTGGCGGGCTTTGCTGATGATGATTCGTTTGAACAGCTATTGGCGTTGGCTGTGCTAGAGCTGCGAGATCGTTTAAACAATAAGATTGGAGTTAACAATGACTAAAGAAGAATTATTGGATTGCTTTGCACAAGAGGCAATTAAGCAAGGATTGATTCGTGAGGCGTACAGCATCGCTGAAATATTGGTAGCTCAAAGACAAGAAATTTTAGACAAATGGAATATTGTTGAATTTGGGATTGAAAAATTAGAATTTTCCGTCAGGACATTTCAATTTCTTAAAGCAGAAAATATTCACACTATTCAGCAGCTACAACAATATTCAAAAAATGATTTATTAAAAACACCCAACATAGGACGTAAATCTATGAATGAAATAATTGAAAGAATGAATTATTCTGGCTATAAATTAAAGGGGGAAATATGAATAAGTTTATGGTTGAGAATGAATTTGGTGTCATGGTATTGGACATCTTTGCGTTGTGGCTAGACACTCACAAGCTCGGTGACATTGACAATCCAAACCCGATACACAATGAGGTGTTCGTGGATATATTTTTGATCGGAGTTAGCAATGACTAAAGAAGAAGCATTACAAATGGCTTTAAAGTTTATTGAGCGTGTCAACCAAGATGGATGGGTATTGGCAGACTTTGAGCCTGAAATGTACGCCTGTATCACCGCCATCAAAGAAGCACTAGAAACAAAAGACGAGCCTGTGGCAACAGTCATATCCGAATCAGGGGCAAATGTTACACATTCTTGGTGGCATGAACCCGCTTTGCCTATTGGTACAAAACTCTACACATCACCACAGCGCACATGGGTAGAGCTGACGGATGAGGAAATAGAGGGCGCTTATATGGACACACCTAATTTTGTACGCATGGCAGAATTTTTGGAAAATATTTTAAGGGAAAAGAACACATGACTAAAGATAACTTTACTGGCTATCTTCAATCTTTTATTGAAGGCAGACAAAAAGCAAATCAAGAAATTAATAAATCAACTCCTTCAGCAGAAGAATTAATTGGCGCAACAAGAATGCTGAATGGTAGGTTAATTGTTCTTATTAAAGATAGCAGAGGGCGCTTAAGTTGGGTGTTTAAAGATACAGGATTGCCGCCAACTTATGAAGATATGCAACCAAAGAAAAGGAAAAAGAAATGAAAACCGAAGAAGATGACGAGTTTGAGCGCATTGAGAAAGAATCAGGGTGGCGTAAGAGACAGATCATGGCTGAAGATGACGATGACATTCAAGACTACAAAAAGCCGTGGGTAGGGCTGACAAGGAACGAACAAAGTTTTGTCTACGACACTTTGAAGAAATCCAATTCAAGAGAAGATTCGTTTTGGGTTGATTTTGCAAATGCCATTGAGCAAGCCTTGAAGGATAAGAACACATGAGAACCCTATGGAGATACTCAAACAAAAGATTGAAGGTTATCTACTACTCATGGGAGAGATGGGATTGGGATAGGAGAAGAGGGTTCTATGAAAAATGTTTTCCGCCACACCAAGGAGATAACGATGATTAAATACGATGGTTATGACGAGGCTATCATTGGCCCCGCATTCATATGGAGAGGCCAGACACAGGTTCAAGTCTTGGTCTATGATGCAGATGGGATTAGAGAAATCCTCATGAAAAGAGATGGCATGGACGCAGATGAAGCCCGAGAGTTTATTGAGTTCAATATTGAAGGTGGGTACTTAGGGCCGACAACCCCAGTACTTGTATGGAAAAATGATATTTACTGGGAAGATGATGATGTTTAAATGCATTAAATGCAGCGAACCTACCCGGGTGTTGGAGAAAAGGAAAGAACGCAGGAGAAGGATCTGTTTAAACGGACATCGATTTAGCACCAAGCAAGAAGGAACTGAGGAGATTATCTTTGTATCAAAAAGAGGGAATGTACCGGAACCCGAACCTGTTAAAAAGCGTAAGATCTTCTCCTTGTCAGCACTGTGGGGCAGATGACGGGACGATAGTTGCCGCTCACTCCAACCAATTAAGGGATGGCAAAGGGCGGGGTCTGAAGGCTCATGACTACAGGATTGCGGCGTTATGTTATACATGCCACGCAGATCTGGATCAGGGAAGCAAGATGTCCAAGGAGGAGCGTGTAAACATGTGGGAGGCAGCCCATCGTAAAACGATAGGCTGGCTCTTTGAGAACTCTATTGTTGGCTTATCATCTTCCTGATGTACTGGATATTGGATGTCAGGGCATTCTGCGCCTCATGGACAGCACTTAGAGCATCTCTCTTTTCATCTGCGTCCATGCCAGAGTTTCTGATCATGGTTGCATACTGTTGGTATTCTTTCATCTGTTTATCCAAGGACAAGACAAAGTCATGGGTTGCCCACAGACCCGCATTGTCTTGAGCGTACTGTGGCAGGTTCTCGAAGTCGCCGTTCTTCTCTAGAAGATTGATGGTTCTGACAACCTGATCCACGTTGTTCTTTAGTTCGTAGTAGGAGGATACCGTTCCCCGTGCCTCTGGATCTAAAGCAAACCTCTTGATGAATGGCATCTGCTCAAAGCGTTTAGACGCTTTGGGTACGTTGCTGTTGATATCCATCACCGAGTCCACCACATCAACCACGTACATGCCAAGGGTTCCTGTGTAACCTTTGATGAGGTGATCAACCTTCATAGGGGAACTACCTATAGATTTACCAATCATCTCAGCCACGTTTGATGTGGATGGCCCGACTTGGAACTCTGGATCTACATTCTCGAGACCCGGAGGCACAATAGCCCTTTGAGTGAAGAATGAATAATTAACAGAGTTTTCAAGCATAGGAAGAATTGCTTGTGGGAACTGTAGACCAATGGTCTGCTCTATCCCTCTGTACATGGACTTGGCAAAGTCCTGACCTGTATCGCCACCCATTGTGTATTCCATGATCCGCTCAGGCAGTACCTTGAACAGGAATCCAACCTCGAATGGGATAGGTATCTTTATTCCCAGTGCAGGGATTAACCAATTGTTATCTCTAGTTTCCTGTTCTTGTTTCTTGTACTCATCGTCATCATGTGTAAGCGCCCAGTAAGCCACGGACATAGCAATGACACCTGCGCTTCGGATCATGAATGTCTTTTGTTTATCTAGATCAGCTTGAGTAACTTGGTCGCCTTTGCCTGTTAATTTAGCTACGGTCGGGGCAAAACCTGCACGGTAGAACACATCCAAACCTTGCATCCTAGCATTCAAGAATGGCGTGACGGCGGTAAGGATACGGACAATCGCAGAGTTACCATGACGGTAGAAGTTCATGGTTTCCACCGCTTGGAAGATAGCCTCAGCTTCATTCTGTGTCTCTGCCATAACCCTATCGTAGACTGCGGCACGGGTAGCTAGGTCAGATGCTTCAGTACCATGTCCCAGCGCATCCCAGAGGGATGTAAACGGCTTCAGCGCCTTCTCTGTGGTTGTTTGTTTGCCTGATTGCTTACGCAACATCTTGGCAAAGTCTTCACCGCTCTTGGTAATGTCTCCAACAAAGTGGGCATTGCCACCCAGACCCGCTGCTTTTAATCTTTCAACCGTGGGATTCTTACCCGCCAAAGCAGTGGCAAAGTTAGCCGCAGTTTCAATGATTGGCTTCATGTTTGAGCCGCTTGTGATGTAAGTCTGCATTGAGTCTTTCATCATGTTGGCTAACATAAAGCCCGGCTCTTTGGTAACAAGAGTGCGTAACCAATCGGCTGGTTTGGCTAAGATACCAAGTAAAGGTATCTCAGGTAGGTTTAAACCCTTCATAGCCTCAAGGTACAAAACATCTCTTACACGGTAGAACTTAAGTTCACCTTTGTCATAGACTTGAACTACATCAAATTTACTGCGCTCGTTGGCTGTGACTTGTTCGGCTTCGCCTAACTCTAAGGCATTGTCAATTGCTCTCTTTGCGGCAACGGCTTTCATACCCGCCTGTACGGACGATTGAGTATTCCTAACGATGGTCTCAAGGAAGTCAGCCAGTGGAGCCTCTCCACCCTTCGCCCGCTTAGGAGCTTTAACCGCAGACATGGACTGGAACAGTTGTGGGCCAATCGTTGTTTCATCATCAAACTGACGATAGAAAGGAATGTAATCTGAATACTTTGTAAATTCATTGGCACGGGCGGCAGATAGAACACCTGTGTCAACCAAAAACTTAACCAATCCGTTGTTGTACTCAACCCATTCTTTCTGTACATCTATAAACTCAGGAAAAGCTTTTTCGTAATCTTTGGCTAACTTGATGTCTGCTGGATCGTCAAAGAGTCTTTCTTCGTAAACACCATTGTTGTTTTTCATGTATCTAGAACCACGTTTAACACCAGCCCAGAATTGGTAGTATTGATAGATTTTTGGATCACCAAACTTAGCCAACGTGGCAAATATCTCCACTGGCCCTTTGGTCGTCTGGTTGACCGTAACAACCTGATTTTTAAATTCTGGCACTCCACCCTTGCCGTTAAATCCTAGAGCCTTGTAGGCTACACCATTGGCGTAATCAGACATCAAAGCCGCAGACTCTGCCGCAGTGTCAGCCAATAGCTTAACAACACCTCTCATCTTGGCTACACGCTTGTCAAACTCACCGATGCGTTGGTATCTGTTAAAGAACCTTTGACGAAGCTTAGAGAAGGTGTCTCCCTGAATGGCTTGGATCATTCTCTGTGCATGACCCACTTCGTCTCTGGTAGTGGTTGTCTCGTTTACACGCTTGTCTCCAGCAGCGCTGTTGGGCATGGTCTGGAGTCTAGATGCAAGGCTATACCTAATATCAGGATTACTAATGCTGTATGTGCCAGTGTTGCCTATGGCAGACTTAAGTTGTGTTGGTGTAAACGCATTCAACTCTACGATATTGCCTTGGTCGTCTTTGACCATGATGCCATCGTACCCATTCTTCTCAAACAACTCTCTAACCTGATTGCCTTCTAAATCCATTAACCTAGTCTTGCCATCAGTGAAATCTGCAACGGCTTTAACCATTGCTTTATTGATATCACCGGAAAATCTTTCTGAAGGAGTTTTGTCTGTACGGATTACATTGATTACAAATGGATTCTCTGCATGCACATACAAAGGCATGATGTTTCCCCAAGGGGCAAACTCATTGGCATACTCAGGTATAGACGTACTGTATATACCCTCACCCAGCTTGCCGTCATCAGAGCGGTTGAATACATTGAAGTCTGAATTGGTGGCATGGTACATAACCATTGGCTCATCGTTCTTGTCTACAATCTTGCTGCCAGCAAAGAAACGTTTAAACGCAGGTGTGTCTGGAGCTTTTAGGCTGGCTCGTATGTCGGGATTGGTTGCGCTATAAGTGCCATAATTTCCGGTGGCTGATTTGACTTGAGTTGGCTCAAATACAGCAAGGTTTTTACCACTTTCGTAAACATAAAAAGCATCAAAGCCATTCTTTTCATACAAATCAAAATCATTAGCGTGTTCAATAGCTCTCCATTTTCCATCTTTAAAATTGCGAACAATTTCATTTGCTTCAGCTTTGCTACGCCCTTCTTTTTCTATCAAAGCTTTTCTAAATTGAGGAATTATTTTTGCAATATGTTTTGGGTTTTCATAGTCAAATGGATTGGATGCCTTAATGTAAACAGGCATAACATTAGCGCCCGGTTCAACTCCGGGTTTTCCCGGAAACCAATTCATATCATTTGCGGCAAATCTATTTGCAAAGTTTGGATCTGCCGTAACAAAAAATGCATTTCGGTTGCCTCTTGTTATTGGCACATTGAAATCTCTTGATGTACCGTGATACATAACTTTAGGTGTACCATCTTCATTAACAACTTTGCTATCACCAAACCATTGTTTAAACGCAGGTGTTTCAGGAGCTTTTAGGCTGGCTCTGCTAACTTCACTGGCTGTGCCTTCATAGTTGGCTGGTACATCATGGTTAAGGATAACCATCATTCCCATATTGGGAACTGCATAGCCATCGTATCCTGCATCAACCACGGCTGATTCAAACTCATTGGCATCACCTCTAGCTTCAGACATGAGGCGACTTATTTCTTTACCGGGGCCGAGGATGTTGTTGAAGTTCTGCGTGTAAACATGCCCGCCCAAACCAGATTCTATGGCTGGCATTTCACCTGTTACTTTGGGAATGTAGAAATACACTCTGCGTTTAACTCTATCATCCCAATGATCTTCTAGTCTTTTACGCTCTGCTCCACGGATTCCTGTGCCGTACTTATCACCATTCAGTATGTCAGTCTTTTCTTTACCGTAGTGAGTACCTGTAAAGCTTACTGCGTCTGGTTGTTTTTTGCCTAAAACAATTCCTTTCGGGGCTTCCATACCTTCTTCCGATGTCCACTCAGGCATCAGACCAATCTTTTGCGGAGCAAAGACGGTATCTTCAATCTTGGCATTTCTATTTTGTTCACCATATTGCCCGTAATTCAACCAGCTATTTTGACCACGAGTTTCGGAAGTCATTGCTCTCAAGGCATCGCCTGTAAACAACTTAGCGTGGGCTTGCCACGCATTTTCTTCGCCTTGCGCTCGGAATCCAGCGCCTTCTAAGCCATGACCAAAGGCATCATGGACTGCTCGGAATAGGTCATTAGCAACTACTTGGTGCTCAACACCGTTTTGGTCTTTCCATTCCAGACCAGTATCCGCAAGCAATAAATTGTTCTTAGATGCATTGTCAGTAATACCTTCAGTGCCAAATCCATCGTATGTGCCATAGACTGCCATGCGTTTGTTTTTACGCAAGTCACGCATAGCGTTCCAAGGATTGCCATCGTATGGGTCTGTATTTGAATCAAAAAAGGTGAACTCATATCCGTCATCAATCAAAGCATCGTATTGATTTCTAACTTGACGCATCATGTCTTTGTATGCAGTTTTGACTTGAGGGTCATTAGGCGCATCAGCCATATCTTCATAGGCTTGAGCTATCCGTTGAGCACGGTCTTTATCCAACGCTACATAAGACTTTTGTCTTTCGTATGGAATGCCATTTTCTTTAGCATACCGTTCGGCAACACTGACTAGTCTTGGGTCTGGCCCCGTAGCGCCTTCGACAATTGGAGCACCCGCAAGCGCCTCAATGATTCGTGTTTCTTCCCTTCCTCCTCGGTCTCCACCTCTTGAGACTTCATTGCTTCTATCGCTGGGTCGAAAGGCAAGTTTTGGAGATCCAAGGGAGTATCTTGTCCCGCCCCACGAGATCCCTTTGTCTTCTGTAAAGTCGAAGCGTGATGGAGGGTACTCACGTTGAAGTTGTTGCGCTTCTTGTAGTCTTCCTCTTGAGCGTAACGAATCGAGATAGGTGTCACCATTTGATTCTTCCTTCCAGTTATTTTTGGTTGATGATAGCACAACTTGACTTACGACAACATCATTGAGCTGTGTATCTGTAAGTATAGATGTTTTGTTCAAAGCATCTTTTATTTCGTTAACTTGCGTCTGTCTCCAGTTACCATCAAAGTTTAACAAACGAATGCCGGGTTTTCCATCAACAGTAATCTGTTGGAACCCAGCGGCTAAAGGAGATCCATTTTTTTGTGGTACATGGCTTAAGAATTCAGTAAAGAAACTAACAGCTTTATCTGATGTATCAAGTCCTTCTGACATTACATCAATAGCCATGTTTTTACCAGAGGCTAATGCTCTGGTATTAATAACCTCTGTTTGTTGAAATGCATAGCCAACCATGTCCATAAAATCAGCTACAGATTCAGGAGATGCAATAGCATTAATTTGAATATCACCTTCAACTTTTGTTAAGTAAGCGCCAACTCCATTTATATTTTGGATAACCTTGATGCCTGCAAGCTTTGCTAAATTGTCAATAACTTTTTGAGCAGATTTTACGGGTATTTCTTTACCCATCAATTTGCCTTTCATTACAGAACCATCGCCGGGTGTAAGACCAATAGAGATCTTGCGTGTGTTGCCATTAACAATGTCTCTAACAAACTCAGCTTGAATGCCCAAGGCTCTTTGCATAGTTACCCAGCCAACAGCTTGAACTTCACGTGCAGACCATCCTCCACCCATGTAATTTTTCTTATTAAGCAAATCAACAACATCGTTGTAAAAATCTATGCCATGCTCATATTGAGACTCACCGTTTACAGTTTTGTCCACAGAAACTGACTTAGCCGCTTCTTCGCCAAAGGTTTTACGTATGTATTCATGTATGGTTGCATCTACAAATCCAATATCTCTTTGCGCCCAGACATCAATCGCAGCAGGTTGTTTGCCACGTATATCACCTTTCATGTAGGTTCTGGTGGGTAAGCCAAGCTCACTGTCAATGAAATCAAGCAACTTAGCACCAACGCCAGACTTAGGAACTTTACCGCTCAATACATCAATTAAGGCTTGCTCGTTTAAACCAGCTCCCATAACTTTTTGTTTGCCTTGAGCAATATCTGCTGCTCTTAAAACATCGGTTAAGCCTTTAGT
>Ga0114967_10004613_pt1 | contig 11073 bp, 11 predicted proteins | sample M_130628_MF_Meta_FD_92639 | JGI IMG/M metagenome (GOLD analysis project Ga0114967, IMG submission 92639) | Freshwater microbial communities from Lake Montjoie, Canada to study carbon cycling - M_130628_MF_MetaG | ecosystem: Environmental > Aquatic > Freshwater > Lake | place: Lake Montjoie... | reverse complement strand
GCCGCAGGAAAACAATGGATACCTTCACGTTGGAAAGTAACCCAAATTTTCTTTTGACTGGCACTAATTACTCTATCTATTTTTTCGCGTTCTGCTTGTATCATTTTATAATCTCATCTTTACCGTATTGATCCCAATCAGTAAAGCTCTCTGTTGTTGTTAAATCACGTAGGCGATGACACCAAACACCTGGGTTTGAATGATCAAAGTCCAGATCGTCTAGCTTAATTGTAGCATTATATCCCAGCTGTGTCAAGTAGGGTAATTTTACCGAAATCTGTGGAATAAACCGACGATGACCAATAAACGTACACTCTAGTACACCTTGTACTACTGCGACATCAAAGTCTAGGGTACACCATAAGCCTGCGGTCAAGCATTGATCAATCATACGTTCCCACGGACGCCATGCGTCGGCATCATCTGTAGCTAACTTAGGAAAACTTTGATTAGCACCAAAGTAAATATGCTTACACTCTTTTTCTTTGGCCAGTGATGTGATTTCTTCTACATGTTGTACGCCTACTACAAATAAGGTCTTCATGCCAAAAGCAGGTGTACGTTCAATCTCTATACCAGTAAAGTATGTTATGTTTTCTTTTACACCATCAGTATAATCACGCTTCACTTTATTCTCCTAAGTCTGCTTCTAAATTATCTAATACGCTCTCGTCTAACCCGCTGTCATCTGTGTGATATTCTTCTATCTCATCATCACTGGCAAATAGATCGTTAAATGTAGTGCTGGAGTTCATAGTCTTCTTACCAATGGCCCCACGTGTGCCGATGATACCCATCCAATATTTGTTATAGTATTCAATCAATGTTAATGCATCTTCTCTGTTGTCAAGTGCAAATATCATATCTACTATGTCACGGAAGTTGTTTATGCCATAGTTCCTTGGTGTTTTCTTGTCTGCTGTTTCTGAATTCAACATAGCCGGGCGTATATTAAGATCGTATTCGCGATTGGCCTGTTGTACCGCTGTTAAATGGCTCCAAACATTATGCCCCATCTGTATAGCGTAGCTAAAACTGTCCCACGAAGTCTTGCCTTCCTTGTGGATCTTATTTAGGTCACCAGGCGCATAGATACAAATATCTTTAATAGTACAACGTTGGCTCACTGGACTTTCTGTAAAGTTTTCAAAGATCTTATCTTGTATGACAGCATCCTTAAATCTGCGTGTGTCCTTGGCATACTTCTTATCATCAACACTAGGCACCATTCGATATACCCATTTCTCTTTATCTACTATCTCTGTCTGTATATAGATCTGCCCGTTGGCACTTGCTAAGAATGGACTAGCACAGTCAAAGGATATAGTAAATTTGGGATTATGATATTTACGCACTGCACGTTGGATGTCTGTCAATAAACATGCCCACTCAAGTTTACTCGTACCCAAGAAGTGCATCCAATCATGTAAGCCTTCTTCTAACAGTCCATCAAAGCGTAGTGCCACTAATCTCTTTAATACAAGATGCACATCACACATGTTCTGTCCACCCATGGCCCAACCATTGAATGGACGATCATACTGCTTGGGATCACAATACTTCTTCATGCGTTGATACCAATCTTCTGCTTCAGCATGATTTTCACCTTGCAATACGTTTAAGAACTTACAAGCACCTGTGCGGTGTTTCATAAAATAATCATTGTTGATATATGTGCCTTTGACAGCTTCCATATAACTAGTGATGCCTGATGCTTTACGACCTTCAGGACTACGACATACCCAGGCTGGAATATCAAGGATCATACCATAGTCCATATACGCATCCATCCAAGTTAATACCAGTTCACGTTTCTTCTGCGCTTTAGGACACGTAGGATTCTTCCAATCACCTTCCCACACACCTTTACCAATCTGGAAACCACCACTGTCACCTAAGATAAAACTACGGCTACGATCACGATTACGTATCATGTCTTCTTTGGGACTATGCTTATTAATATCTAATTCAGCATGACCTGCTGAATACAATGCCCAATGATATGGAAAGTAAGCGGCATCTGGATTAAGCCAATTAAGACCTTCGATACCATTTTCAAAGTCTGCTGGTATACGTGCTGGATCAACATAGGTTGGATCATGTCTTTGCTTGCCCACATAGGTAGCATAAAAGCCCGACAATGCTGGTAAGAATACAGCATAGTCTTTCTGCTTTGCGGTTAAATTATCAATTTCCATAAAATTTTACTCGATTAATTAGTTCGTAGTCTGCTTGAAAATGTTTCTTTAATTTTAACATAAGTTCTGATTGTGACTCAATTAGATTGATAAATTTATTTTTAATCTCGCCACGGTCATCTTCGATACTAGCGTTATATTGATGTATGTTTTCAAGATCAACTAGCATACCTCGTTCATTAAACCAATTTTTTAGATTAGATCTTAGATTGGCATTTACTAATATAAAGGTAGTTTTAGTTATATCGATACCTTGTAAAAAATAGATTTGTGATTCAGTGTGGTCGTCGACTGATATAAAATTAAAAATATCTTCTATAGGCCAATCATATTTTTTACTATTAAATAAAGATTGGGCGATCCCACTACACCATCGATCAATCGGATCTCTAAGAATGACCAGATTTTCTTTATTTTTTATTAATTTATTACTATAGCCCCAATGGTCTTTAGTGCTTAATATACAGGCCTTAATAAAACTACTGGCATTCTTAGGAATATTAATATAGGTAATTTCTTTGTCAGAATTAACCCAACATTCACCTAGATTATGTCCTAAGTCCGCCCATTTATTAATCATTACTTGCTTTGTGCTGGTAAGATATAGTTATAAGTTGCTAGACCTGAATTGACAGTGATCTGTGCCGCACCTTCGTCACTGATACTAAATTTCTTGTCTCCTGCTAGGTTTAAGATACTTAATACAGCATTAACTGGCCATGACCAATTCTTGCTTAGTGTACCTGTGACACCTGCTTGGAATACAAAGTTACCTGCATGACTACTATGATCACCAAATGATAATTCTAAGTTACCATTGTTAGTCTTAGCAGTAAAGTTTGCTTCTTCTGCATTAGCACTTGCTTGGAATTTAAGTCTTTGGATATTAGCCACTGTTGGTTCAAATTCTACGTGCCATGTTACTGGTCGCATTTTAACTGTTTTAAGTTTGTCATTGACAATCTCTTGGCTCATAAAACGATAATCGTTTTTAAAGTCACCCGCGGCATTTTCAAAATGTAACCCCACTGGAACACTTTCACCATTACGATCTTGTTTGGTTAAACTAATCTTAGCATTGTCTTTGTATTCCTGAATGCCTAAAATAATACTTAATTTACCCAAGTTAGGCATACCAAATGTACCAATAAATTCCGCTACTGGTCCGTTTAATTTTGCTTGGACAATAACACTGCGGTCTTCTGCTAGTGCCTCAATATTGGTTTCTGTGTCTGTACCCGATACTTTAACTAGGTCAATGATGCCTAAGCCATAAGTGTTTTTAACGATGTCTAATAGATGGTCTCTCATTTAATTCTCCTTTGATAATTGATTATATATGATTTATTTAGATCTTGCAAGTCATTTGATAAATTTATTTTATTAATATCTTTCCCATTGCTTGATTCTTTCTTACAGTTTTTAACTCTCCTGGTTTTTGGACTTCCACCCAACTTACCCAGGTATTTTCGTTGTCATTGGTTGCTAGATCTTGAAAACCGAGGACTTTAAATCCTAGATCCGTAACCATTTTTTCTATTAATACATTGGTCGCCCAGCAGCATCTTTTTTGATCAACTAAACTAGCAGATGTTTCGATATTACCATTGGTATAACTAAAGATTAGAACACCGCCTGGCCTTAATAAGGCAAGGATTGATTTAAGGTACCATTCTATAGCACTCAACGGAAGATAGTTTAAAAAATCCCAACAAAGTATAAATCCAAACTGTGCATGAGGTAATATCAAAAGGTCTCTTTTTTTTACCTCATATAATCTAACTCTTTGTTGATAAGCGCCAGAATATTTACTAATTCTTTCAGTTAATTCAGTAATATCAGATCCAACTAGATATAAAGGATCACTTGCAACCATTGGGTTAATTCTATCTATTGGATTAACAAAATTAGTCGGGGGAGGAGTTGATCTGACATATCTACAATGTAATTGTAGTCCGGGAAACCTCCAATCATTATATCCTCCAATCTTAGATTGTATGATTTTTTCTATTTCTTGATTAGTTGATAATAATTGATGTATCGAATCCTCGGTGAACTTGCTTTCATCTAATTCTAATCGTACGTTAGTATTGATATCGTTATCTATTTTTTCTATTGTATTTTTTATTGCTACAATTATGTCATTATTTTTAGCGAGTAAATTTTGGTATGATTGGACATAATGTTCTAGATCTTGATGATAATCGGTCATTTCGTGTCTACATTTAATCGTATCAACTAATCTTGTTCTTTCTAAAACTTCAGATTCTAACGATAAATTATCGATAGTATCTCTGAGATCATTTTTAAATTTTACTAACTCTGTTAACGTAGGCATTATTCAAAACTAAACAAGTTATCAAATGTTGTAGCGATCTGTGTGTTCTCGGCGATCTGCCATTTCAACACACCTAATAAGTTTTCTACCTTTTGATCTACGATACCAGTTTCCATGCTGGCATCATCGAACGGTAATTCTTTAAACCACGCAGGAATGTGTGTTTCATCTGTGGGATATCCAACACTGGTATAACCAAGTGGATTTTCTTTAAGTTTACACACCACAGTTTTCATACCATCAACGATCGTCATGCTGTATTGGTCACCCATCATGCGTTTTAAGTTGTTCCAATTCATAGCCGCACGCACATGTCCTGGCATGTTGGCTTTGCCTAGACGTTCTTCTTCCTTGGTATATTTGGTTAGATTATTAACTCGTTTAGGCGTGCCTTTCTCCCAGGCTGGACGCTCTGTGAATATCAATTTGAACTCGCGCACCTTGTCAATGATTGCTTCACGCTCTGCACCTGTTAACACAGATAATAAGATGTCACTTAAGAAGTCTTGGATTACCTTTGGAGTATCTGATCTCTTTAAGTCCAAACCCATGGCTTTTACTTTGCCTGGAGTACCGTGACTATCTAACCGATGTCCTTCCATATCATAGATTAGGATAGCATAGCGTTTCTTTTTAATAAACAGGCCTTTAAGTGATACACTTTCTCGTCCACCTTTGATCAGGTCACCTTGTCGACGTGGAGTATGGAATGCCCGTTCACAAAACTGTGGAAAACTTTCATTGACCTGATCAGCGATGCTGTCATACAAGCCCACTGCTATGTCTTTGTTCCATTCCATCTTACCTTCTTCTACATCTTTCTTAACCATTGGATAAGCTGAGAAGTAACATGAGTCAGTGTCACCATAGATAATAGCTTCACCAGTATGATCATATACACCAGTGATACATTCATTTATGTAGGCGTCCATGTGACGAGCGATAGTCCTACCAGTTAAGGTGGTTGATTGCCCAATACGCTTGTCAAAGAATCTACAACCAGGATTTAAGATAGCACCATACAAACTGTTCAAGTTAATCTTCTTAACCAACTGACGTTTATCCCAGAATGCTGTATCTTCGTCGGTAGTCGCTTCTTTCTTTTTAACCTGCATGTCTTGACGTTCAGCATACCAACGCTCTAGTAGTCCCGGTATAATACCTTTGCGTTCATTATTAAAGATAGTACCGTTAGCTGACAATATCCAAGGCTTGTTGCTGTCAAAAATCAATCGCCAAACATCTGCGGCGCTCAATACATCACTTGAGCCGTTGGCCCAATCAATGGTGATCTCAGTACCAACTTCACCGTTCATGACTGCGGTATATTCTAACGATCCAAATAAGTTTTCCCACGCATCAGCAAAACTACTACCTGATGTTTGTTTCTCATTGATATAATGTTCGGTCATTGTCTGACGTAGTTGTCCAACAATAGTTTCTGGCCCCATGTTTAATGCACGAATAGCACTTGGATACAATGAGTTAATGTCGATAGCACCAATGTAATCATGCATGCCCGCTTTAGGAGTTGCTACATAAGCACCAGCCGCTTGTGTGTCAAAACTCTCATCACGATTACGATTTGGTACTACCATATTCAATTGATGTGCTTCGTTGATGATCGCCTGCTCAGTGACTGCTACAGCACCCATGGTAGTTTGTAGTAGCACTGTGTTGTCATGTGCTAGTTCATTAGCTAGATCTAAGAAGCGTAGTTTAGTATCTAGTTTGTGTAATAGTGCAGTGTCTTGACGATTGTATTCGATAAACTTAGCAAAGTCTTTGTTATATAATTGATCTAATGTGCCTTCATACTGTGTTTTACTTTCGCCTAGTTCATACTCTGAGATAGCATCTAGACTGTAGCTATGACGTTCTTCATAGGTGTATTTGCGATACAGTTGCATATAGTCCATGTGGACACGACCAATTAAGTCAAATGTCATATTAGCTGCACCAAAGCGTTCAAATTCACGTTGCTTGGGAAACTGCCCCCATAAACAGAATCTGCGTGTGTCATCTTTGCTCAGCACACGATTGGTACGCTGTACCATGTATGGAATATCAAAGCCTTCGCTGTTCCAACCTGATAAGATATCAGCATCATCGATCAAGTCTAAGAATGTTTTGAGCAGGTCTTCTTCCCGTTCCATCAAGAAACAGTTATCATAGTTCTTAGCGATCTCTTCAGCAGTTTCCCAGCTTATCGACTTAGGTGGAATAACCATGGTAACTAGTTTGTCTAGCCAATCCAGATAAACACTTACTGCGGTGATTGGATTGAATGGATCTTCTGGACGACTAAAACCTCGCACAGGATCAAAGTCTACCTCAATGTCAAAGAATGCTGTCTGTAATTTAGGTGACTTCTGTCCAAGATAGTTTTCTTCTAGACAACGGAACACGGGATTGATATCACTTTCCCAAATGCGTTTACCACTGTTGATTTTGACTTCTTTATGGAACTCTTTGCCTATGCGTGTGCTGAATCTACTAACAGGAGTGTCATAGATAGTGCGGAATTTGCCGCGGGGGTCATCATAGTAAAAAGTATAGTTGGCAGGATACTCTTTGTATTCTCTTTGCCCATTGACTCTCTCAACGATATAAATGCGATCTTTTGTTCGATCGAACAATGCGTCTACGTAACTCATCTTTTTCCTTTTTGTGCGACTTCTAGCTCACACACACTCTTCATGCCCGGGTGGGCGTTTTATTAATTATACAGCAATCTAGCATAACCCACAAGATCAACTAAGAAAATTGTCAAGCTGGTCATAAACAATCCAAAACTTCCTCTAGTCAATGCTGAATACATGCTGATAGCCAAACAGCAAAAAAACAATGGGTAAACAACTAAAAATGGCACATCAGGCACAGTGGCGGCAAAGGTAACGACTATGATAACATTTAGAAACCAATTAAAAACTTCTAAACATAACCTGACAGGGTGGCCGTGCCAATCTCGTTTTACAAAGTCTACAGTCTTATGCCAATCTATCAAACTGTGCGACCAACTGTTTCAAGAATATCTTGAACTGTTTCGTGATCAGCATTAGTTTCAGTTAGTTTTGATTTTTGAGCGATCTTAATCGCTTTTTTGAGCAAACTAGGTTTGATTTCTAATTCTTCTGCTACTGCTTTTACAGTATCATTCAGGCCTGCTGACAAATCTTCTACTTCTTGTAATACAGCGATACCTTCGTTAATTAGTTGAGTTAGTTTGGCTTTTTGTTCGCCTGAAAACATTTTTGATGCCATGATGTGGCTCTCCTTGGTTGAAAAATATATTATACTACAATTATATATGCATGTCTAGCTCTTTTCAAAAAATTCTCTGATTGGATCGACTATTTCTTTTTTAACTCTGACTTTTACGGTACCAATATTAAAAAATAATTGGTGATTGTGTTCTGCTTTTTGATTAGTGATAGAATCAAATTCTACATACTTAAAAGATTTAATATTATCAAGGACTTTATTAAGTCTTTTAACCTTATCGAATTCAAGATCATAACTTTCGTCGAATAAATTGTCATAGGTTTCAAATCCTAAACTTATCAAGTGTTCTAATACTTTGGGTTGTCCCCAAATTAAAAACGGATGATAAAATGCTATAGGTTTAAATGTTTTTTCTGTTATATGTAATTCACTATGACTATCAACTCTGGTTTCGGATACTAGACTAAAATAAGTATCGTCATACCATTCAGGATTAAAATATCTTTGATTTTGCGTAGTTGATCCGTAAAAATTTGCCGGAGCATCATTAGGGAGGTACCTTCCTAATCGATCAATATAGCTGTAAACAAAATCATCTAAATAATTTGTAACTTGGTCAAATAATAGATCGTGGCTTTCTTTACGTAGTCCCATTGGCATCAATGCTTTTTTAATATAATTCCTATTAGGAATATATTGATCATAGCCTTTTCTAAAATATAATAAAGCTTCATGATACCAAAACCAATTATTGGTTTTTAATAAAAATGCATCGGGGATATCGAATTCATGTCCACCCCACATGAGATCAATTAATAATTTATAACCTTGTTGATGTAGATCGTGATACCAGCGATCCTGTGTAAGATTTGATACCAGGATTGAATTGTGTTTATCTGGAATTTGGTCCTCAACATACACGATATTAAAATAATCTTGAATGACATGTATAAATGCTATTTGATGAAAACTAGTCCAATTACTTTTTGATAATACTAAATTGATCTTCATGAAATCCTACATTTACGTAATATTCTTGTTGCTGTTTGGAATTCTAGTGCCAGATCATCGTATAAGTCTTCTGGCGGACGTTCGGCATAAGCACGATTTAAGTAGGCCATCTGCCCCATATCAGCGTAGTATACTTCAGTAGGCCAACGATACTTACCCCATTCCATGCTGTTGATCAGCAGGCATTCATCACCTACATTTTTCAGCAGTTCTTTTTTGGCTTTGACAGGGAGATTGACGCTGGTTAATAGTTTAACACCTACGGGCACTGTGTTGACCTGAGGCTTGTCTAGATAGTGTGCAAATAGATGCACTATATAGGCTTCTAGGTTTTCCGACAGATTTATAGTAAGTTCGCATTCAGCTCTGCGAACTAGCTCGTAGGATTCTTTGACGTAGATATCCCAGTTGTTCATATCAGCTAGAGAGTTGGAACTATACCACTTAATGCCACTGGTGTTCCTGATCCACCTTGTGTGACTGTTTGATTACCTGTAGCATCAGCACCATCTAAGAATGTGCCATCAAACAATGCTAGGGTATTAGCATCTGTGGTAAACAAGCTAGTGGGCACGGTGATGGTTGATTGTGTCGCATCATAACGTGCTATGTTACTCACACGTAGATTGCTGATATAACCTTGCCAACTGCCTTTGTAGTTGTTACCAAATGAAGTCGTATCACCATGGTAGCCATTGGTATCAGTATAAGCCACAGGACTAGCGGCTACACCGTTTAGGTACAAGGATGCACGGTTACTAGTATCACGTACCACCGCCAAATGATACCAACGATTGGCAACCAAAGATTCTCCTTGGAAGGCTATCTGGCCGCCACCTTGATAGTTGATTTGGAAAGTATCAGCGGCTTTGTCATCATCATAACCATTGTCCATATAAATCTGTAGAGCACCAGTGGCACCATCACCATACAAACCAATAGTTTGATTGACGTTGGTGCTGTTAAACCACATCTCTACTGTAAATGGGCTGTCACCAATTTGGCAACCTGGACTCATGTTTAAGAAACTTGTGGCATTACCTGTTCCAGTAAATAAGTAGCTGGCCAGTGGACTTACGTGTGAGTCTGTTATAGCACGAGCTAGTGTTAATCCTGTTATAGCATCAGGGGCTGTCACAGTGCGTGATCTTCCGCTGATATCAAATGTCATTTCCATATCTGTCATGATTTAGTTTCCTTATAATATCAGCAATTCCAACGACGACGTGCTTTGCAAATCGCCTTGTCTGGAGTTTTAGCACAACTGATATTGTGCATTTTCATCTGTCCTCGACTGCGTGAACAATAACTCTTACGGCGCTTGCTGGCTTTTGAACCTTTCTTTAGCTTGCTGGGTTTAGTAGTCACAGCAGTCTTTAGTTTACTGCCTGGATGTTCACGACGATAAGATGCTACTGCTTTCTTGCTCATGCCGTCTGTTTTGTCTCGCTTGTTGACCTTTTGCCAATCTTCGTTAACAGGTTCTTGAGTAACAGCAAACACGTATAATTCGTCTTCTGTAAGTGATTCTAAATCTTCCCAAATAACTTCTGCATCAACTTGATTACGTTCAGCAAGACCCTCAATGATAGATTCGATGAGATTAAACTCTTCGTTTACTTGATTATAGCTTTCATTGTAGTTGTCATGCTTATCACGTATAGCATCTAGTTCTTTTTCACTAGCACCTTCGCGCCCAGCTTTGGCCAATGCCTTCATGCCATCTTTGCCATACTTTTCGTTGCCTTTAGCAGCACGGCTCATATTTGCTTCTAAGATAATTTCGTTGATTTTCACTTATACACTCCAAAATTGTTTCAGGTGCATTAGAGTCGCATCTAGATCCGCCCCAGGATTAACCTCTTCATCTTCATCGTGAAACGCTTCTTGAGCTTGATTAAAGGCATTATTCCTAGCATCAAAAGTTCTGCTATCAATCCCCTCATCATCATAGTCTGCTCTTAGAGCATCATCTGTAAAATCCATGGCCCATTCTAAAGTACGAGCATCTGCTTGTGGTGCTAGTAATATGCTTTTTAAGCGTTTGCTGGTCACGTGATCAAATGTCTGTGATTCGTTTATTTCGTCTTCGTCTTCACCACCGTCAATCAGCATACCGCGTAGGCTAGCAATACTACCTGGTTGGCGGCGATCATCTATGAAACTTTCTAAGTGTGGTGCTAGATAGCTACGTATCTGACCTGCGAATGGTCCTGGGACATCACGACTAACTCGTGCTAGATCATTGGCAATGCCCGCAGCTTGATTAAGGTGTTCTTCAAGTTGATCTAACATGTCGCT
>Ga0114967_10004612_pt1 | contig 11073 bp, 10 predicted proteins | sample M_130628_MF_Meta_FD_92639 | JGI IMG/M metagenome (GOLD analysis project Ga0114967, IMG submission 92639) | Freshwater microbial communities from Lake Montjoie, Canada to study carbon cycling - M_130628_MF_MetaG | ecosystem: Environmental > Aquatic > Freshwater > Lake | place: Lake Montjoie... | reverse complement strand
GTGTATTTGGCACGATGTATTCTGTCATGTTTATGGGCATGGCAGGAATAAAGGCGACCCAGAATTTCGGCAATACGTTCTTGTTCAAATTCTTGGATACATTCTGCTTTGACCCCGACACGCCCGTGACAATCAAAGGAAAAGGAGAAATAGCCATTCGCGATGTGAAGATTGGAGACGAGTTTATGGGGGGCGACCGAGTTACATCCACCTTTCAATTCAATGCGGACGGGCAGGCGATGGTGTATCTTCCGAGTATGAAATGTAGCAAAGGCATAACCGTAAGCACGAATCACTATGTTTTATATGAAGGGAAGTGGATAAAATGCTCCGACCATCCTGATGCACAGCCGGCCGACGACTGGTCTGGTGAATTCAGTCGCCCGCTCATTTGTTTGAATACATCGACAAACTCTTTCCCAATTGGCGACTACGTGTTCAGAGACTATGACGAGACGGAAAGCGGCGACGCAGAAGCCATGGACTTGGCGTTAAAAATGTTGAATGGCAAGGACTCTATTCCTGAGAAACCAAGCTCTACATCTTCGGCCATGGCCTGCTCTGCCGATACAATGATACCTTTGAAGAATAATCCATTCCCGGTTCCTATTTCCTGCGTTCCTCTAGGGGCGCAACTACCTACAGGAAGAGTCATTGGGATTGTGAAAAAGGAATGTGATGAGTTCTGTGAGTATTATGGGGAGCGTTTTGCGCCGGCGACGGCGGTCTGGTGCAGCCAAACAAACCAGTGGCGGCGTGTTTCTTCCATTGTCCCTGTGGTGAAGCTGGAGAAGCCCGAGATATTTTATTCTCTTGTTGTCACCCCGTCAGCATCTATACAAACGGAGCGCGGGACAATGTTTCGTGATTATGTGGAAGTTCATTCGCCCGACTTGGAGATTCCGTATGCGGCTTCTATGAATACCCTTTCTATCTAGGCTTCCATCAGAGATGCTTGAAGCTCTTCCGCTTCTTGCAGTTACATTGGTATTCATAGGAATATTCGCATATTCGTATGCAACCATACAATTGGAAGAAATCCGCGCAGATTGGGACGCACGACGTTGCGACCCTCTCGTCATGGCAATGGCGCATATGGTGCCTGATAAAAACGACCCTTCCATAGACCCGTCGGATTTTTCCAGCGATAATTTCAGCTTTTGTATTGGGCGAATCATTGATTCCTCTATCTCCATTTTCTTACAGCCCGTGATGGCACTGTTTGCTCAACAAATGGAGGCGACGAAACCGATTAACAATTCCATGAACTATTTGCGCACCATGGCGTCTTCCTTAATGGCGCCATTGCTTGCTGTATTCGGCAAGCTGTGGGAGAAATTTTCAGTTATACTGTATCAGGCTGGGCGGATATTTTTCAAACTATTCAGCGCAATGGACCGTATTTTCGGAATTGCCACTGCTTCCGTATTTGCGGGAATGTCCATGTACAAGGCCATACAAAACAGTATTGGGTATGTGATACAGGTGATTATCGCCATTCTGGCGATTCTCTGTGTACTTGTCGTCTTCTTATTCTTCGTGATGTGGCCAGTTATTCCCATTATATTGACGATGATTGGCATATTATCCACCACGGTATACGCCGCAAATGTGAGCGGAATGCGAGAATCGTTCTGTGTGGGGCCGAATACACTCGTGAAGTGTGCTGACGGTTGGAAGAAGGTGAGTGATATAGAATGTGGTGATGTTCTGGCGGGTGGCGGCGAAGTGGAGGGTGTGTTAAAGGTGAAATGTGGGTCTGGGGGAGAATGTGTTTCTATACGAGGTGTCATTATAAGCAAGACGCATCTTGTCTTATGCGAAGGAGAATGGATTCCTGCAGAAAAGCATTATGAGGCGCTGCCTCTTGGTGTGACGACGCCCCCAGATTTCTTGTATTGCCTGAATACGACGACCCGCACATGGGAAGTGAAAGGCGGTGAAGGAGAAGAGGCCGAGCCGTTTACTATACGCGACTGGGAAGAGTTGCCTGAGGACCATGAGGAAATAGACTTTGCATGGGAAACTCTCATTTACAAACTGCTCAACGGAAAAGACGCCGATGTCAAGCCCTTGCGCCAGGCGGCAGGCCGAGGATTGTTTGGGAAAGGGACCTATGTTTGGAAAGACATGGTCGGAACAAATGTACCAATTGACCAAGTTCGCATAGGAGATATGATAGGTGATGGAAAAGGCTTGACGCGTGTGATTGGAATATACAAAGATACTTCGTCAGATATACCGCAAAGCGGCCCGAATGAATCAGTATGGTATTACATGCCCATTAAGAAACAATGGAATCATCCTGCGCTGCCGCGTAAGACCAAAGAGCGCGAAGGTTATCAACTCGTCACAGAATCTGGGACTTTCATGGTAGGTTATCCGCTCCAACCGAATTCCATGGAACACGGTCGCATGCTGGTCCGAGATTTTACGGAAGTCGGTGCTGCCCGAATCCACGAGACTTATCCTTTTACACAATCCGTTTTGAACAATTAATTGGCTCTTAATAGAAAATGCGCCGCACCACGTTTTTAATAAGTGCGTTATGTTTGCTCATTATTGCCAATGTTCTCATGATGTCCTTCGCTTCCCCGGTATTCACGGCGACAGGCGAGGGTTTCGTTGCGCACATGGCCAAGAAGGAGAAGGAGGGTTTTAAGAATAAGAAGGATGCAGAGGGTTTTGATTCGCATATTGCGAAAAAGAAGGAGGGATTCCGTAATTATTCCGGCTCTCCTGCTGGTGCCAAGTCTGCCTATGTTCCGATGGGCCAGTTTGACGGCGTGAAGCTGGAGACGGGCAATGGTGTCAGTGAGTGGCGCTACACTTCCCCGAATGAGCCTCTGCGCGGCCCTGAGGTGGAGATGGGTCCTGATAGCCTCTTCATGTTCAAGAACAACCAGTGCAAGCCCGAGTGCTGCGGTGCCTCCTTCAGCTGCGACGGCGGCTGCGTCTGCACGACGCCCAAGCAGCGCAAGTTCATCAACGAGCGTGGCGGCAATCGCACGGTTGGGGGTGATGTGTAAAAGGGTTTTGCGACGCTTGTATCAAATCTGAGAATTGGTAATTCTCGCCATTTGATATTTACTTGCGTGTCTTCTTTGTCTTACGTGACTTCTTTGTCTTACGTGACTTTCTCATCTTGCGTTTTTTAAGAAATCCAATACCATATGCTTGTGTTATTGAGTTAGAAATTTCTTTGTGCTCTGCAAGAATATTTTGTATTCTTTCTCTTAATTCGTATAAGATAGGTCTCTTTTTTATTATATCATATAACTCTTCCAGTTGAAGCATATTGCTGTGTCTATAAACTTGTGCTTCTTTACCATCGGGTAAATAAGTGGTTACTTTTTGACTTAGTCTGTCTATTTCTTTATTGTATTGACTTCTTAAATGACTTGCTGATAGTAAAGGTGATGGACCGCCATTCATGTTTCCAAAGAAGGGTGGACTGTTGGACATATCTAATAAAGCAAGACAAGACTTTGTTTCTAACTTATAGAGATGAACTCCAATAGGACGAATTCGAAATTATTGAATAGCCTACTCCCGTTGAATGCAGCAACGCCGAATGCGCCTGCCTCTTCCTCTTGGAGAAACTGGTTTGCCAAGTCTACGATGGCGGGGGCGGCGAACAATTCTATTTCCTCGGCGACAGGTGCCTCTGTTGTGAGTGTCATCATATTCGTTGTGGTTGTCTTAGTATTTCTCGGAATAATGATGGTCTACAACAAAGAATTGCTGGACGCATGGAACAATGCAAAAGAAGTTGTCACGGGATATTTCTCCCCTAAGACACCTCCTCCTTCTGCTGCTGGCTCAGATGAAGGCCCTAATGGGAAAGCCCCGGGCTCTGCTGATGGAAGTGACCCCAATGCGCAGGCGGTGATGGAAAAGATTCTGCCCGGCGGAAAGCCCGAGGTGTTCAATGTATCGTCCAATAAATACACCTATTACGACGCGGAGCCGCTCTGTAAGGCCCTCGGTGCCGAGTTAGCCACATATGAGCAGGTGAAGGAGGCGTGGTCAAAGGGTGCCGATTGGTGTAACTACGGTTGGGTCAAAGGACAGCTCGCCGTCTATCCCACATCCGATGAGACCTACCAAAAACTACAGAGCGGCCCCGAAGAGCAGCGCATGGCGTGCGGCCGCCCTGGAATGAACGGCGGCTATTTCGACAATCCCGAAATGCGCTTCGGAGTCACCTGTGTTGGAAAGAAGCCGCCGCAGAGCAAGTCTGACGTGGTCGCGGCAGCGGCGGGCGCTCCCCTATCACCGGACGCGCTGGCCTATGATAAAAAAGTATCACAGTTCAAGGCGGAGGCCGATAGTATGGCACTACTTCCCTTTAACTCAAAGGGCTGGAACTCTTAGATGGTCCGCTCCGCTACGCTCCGCTAACCATGATACCCCTTCGTCGTATCAACCAAATACATGTCCCTCTTTCTATCGCCGAATTCCTGGTCGGAATCCGACGCAGAATCGTCCCACATTTCAGCAATCAAGCGTCCTTGCTTGCTGGATTCTAGGTCAACAAATCGGTACAGGAAATCTTGTAGGCCGTGAAAGATTCGCTGTCCTGGGCGACTATCCAAGTCCAAGTCCTCCATTTCCTGCATACCCTCCATAAACTCCTGAAGACGCTCGCAGCTTATCATATGATAGAACTCGGCCATATCTTCGTTCGTATTGCGATGGAGTATCTCAGGAATCTTCACATGACCATTGACATTCATGCGAGCATATTCTTGTACATGGATGTCATACATCCATTTGGCAAGATGATAGCCATTCCCAGCATCCCAATGAGAATCCATCGTATATCCATGGGCCTTCATAAACCGGGAGAGGGAATCCAAGATATACGGTATAACTGTCGCACGCTCAGCTTGGTCGTTTCCTACCCATACAGGCTGACTCAACCACAGCTGAAAGTCGGCGGAGTCGGACTTGTAATAACGAGGCATCTACAACTTGTTACTTCCTAATACGACGCCGGCCGTTTCAACTTTTTTTCAGTCGGGTTTCCACTGTAGACCCACGATTCGCCTTGATAAAGGCCATAATATCGGCGGTTTCGTCGGTGCTTCCAGCCGGCCGCTTGGAAAAATACTCGTGTAAAAGTGCCTCCATCCGCTGAAGAGTAAGAGGCTGGGCGTGCTTCTCTTCCACAACTGTCAGGCGACCTCCTGCAATCTGGATAATTGCATTTGTCAAACTGTTTGTCCTCAGATATCCAAGAACCTGCTCTTCCCATCTCGCCCTGGCACTCCGGGCTTGTTGCGATTGGCGATTGAATGTGGCCGCCAGATTATCAAAATGTATCCAGCTCCGAATCATGCTGGCCAAGTCCTGCGTTCTTAGCTCTGCTCCACCTGAAAGCATCTCTAATAAGAATATTTCTCGTGAAGAGTTCATAGTTGCCGCAGCTGCGGGCTAAGTTGCGACAAAGGCCTGATGCCTCAAGCAGCAGCAGTCGCAACAACGTTGCCAACAGCTCCGCTGCCAGTGATTTTAAAGACGAGGATACATAAAATACTTGTTGTCACAATTATCAAGACTCCAAAAACAGCACATATGATAATTACATATGGAAACACTAACTCAATTGCGTGTTGCATGAATGGCTGTAAAAGGTGTAATTCAATCTTCTTCTTTAGATTATCATTCTGTAAAATCTGAATAGCTTTGTCTAATAATTGTTCAATCATCGGCGAAGACATTGCGCCTCTGACCTCCGAGTATAAATTTCCATTAATAATTACCCGCAAAGGCCAGAGGCGAAATGAAATTTACGAAGCCGGCTTACGATGCAAAAGCAAGAATATACACTTGCGATATTACGGATGGCTTCCGGCTTTGTGTAAGAAGAGAGAGTGGGGCATTTGTGAAGGAGTTTTCCGACTGTATTGATACAAATGAGCGTGTAAAGCACCTGATTCATGCGACACAAGGATGGTTTTCCAAGCCTCTGACGGAAGACTTTCTCAGTGGGAAGATACGGTATGACATTCCGACAGCGGATATTCCTCCCACATTTGAAGGCTCCGTGGAATGGCAGGCGAAGAAGCTTCTTATTTCCAAGGAGTCGTTCTTGTTCATTTGTGCTATTGTGGCACTAGTGGAAGATGAGAAACTGAGTTTGGATTTCCCCGACGACGAGCATGAGCAACAGCTGCAAGAGAAAGAGACATCCCTAGATGAAGAAATACCCATGGGCGCAGAGGAACAGGAGGTTATTGGGATTGGTCCGACCCGGCAGCAACTTGATAAAAAGAAAGTAATGAGGGCGAGGGAAAAGGCTGCCCGGGCCTTATTCCACGCCGAGCGTCTAACCCAGGAATATTGCGCCGTCTACGGCGAGGACACCGACTGGGAGGAGGAGGATGAAGAGGAAGAGGAATAACTACAAACTTGTTCTCAAAAATATTGCCTACCACTAATTCAGAAGCATAATGGCGTCGCTCAATTCTCGTTCGGTGGGAATAATTGCCTTATCACTTGTTCTGGTGGTTGCCGGCTTATATCTGATTGACCCTACTCTATTTGGACTCTTATCTCGTGTGGATAACTTCGAGGGAACCATGGGCGCCGATTCTTCTTCCATGCAGACCCCTGGCCAGGATGAGGTGCCTGGCTCCAAGCAGAAGAAGGCGGTGGAGGAGAATGAGCATTCCAAGGGCGGCGACAGCGAGGGCTTTGAGGACGAAGATGTCAGTGGAAACAAGCCCAGCAAGAAGGCCAAGGCCGAGGGCTTCGCCAACATGGAGGATGTGGCCGGCCCCGCCGCCTTTGACGGCGCCCAAGGCCCGGCGGGCTGCTACCCTCGCGACCAGCTGACACCCGGCGAGCTTCTCCCCAAGGACCCCAACTCCGTCTGGGCGCAGCAGAACCCGATGGGTACCGGCTCTCTCAAGGGCAAGAACTTCCTCTCCGCCGGCGCCCTGATTGGCGTCAACACCGTTGGCCAAACACTCCGCAACGCCAACTACCAGCTCCGCTCCGAGCCCCCGAATCCCCAAGTCCCCGTGACGGTGTTCAATAACTCCACCATTGAACCCGACACCAACCGCCGCGACATGGAGATTTCATAAACGGATTTTTGATTTGAAACTGTTATTTTAATGCGCAGATACGCACATTAAACCACCAGTCTCCTCAGATGAGCGACCTTCAGTCGTTGATTGACAGCGCAATGTCTGCAATAGGACAGTCCAGCAAATACCCCTTGGTCGCCATACAAAGCTCCGTGGATGGCAGGACGTATCGTGTTAGAGATATGGCCGATAAACAAGAGGCCGCGGATTTACTTGCGTCCGTCCGCAAAAAGATAGAGCGGCTGTATGTGTATCTGAAAGAGAAGTTTCCAAACAAGCCGCAAATCCGACAACTCGCGCAAAATTTCGTCCCTGAGCCGACAAGATTTGAGGAATCCACCCCCGCTGCTGAGCATACCAGCTACAGTGTTAACAAGGGTGAGAAGGTCCATTTATGCCTCCGACAGAGACAAGGTGCTAATGAATCACTTGTGCAAGAAAATATCATGGTGTTCGTCGCCCTCCATGAGATGGCACATGTCGTTACACCGTCGATAGGTCACGGCCCAGATTTCTGGAACAACTTCGGCTGGATTCTGAAACAGGCCGAGGCTATTGGCATATACCAATACCAAGATTTCAAGGCACATCCTGTCCAATACTGTGGCGTAAGCATCACAGATTCGCCGGCATATGACCCGAAGAAGGATGGGACGGACTTGTCCATTGGTTAGGCGGCAGCCCCCGTGCGAGGAAGTTCCTAAATTAAGTATTTAACGGTAGATGGCACAAGAAGAGGCCAACCAATCATATGAAGATTTCGTCAGTCAGATACTCCGACCGACGAATCTGCCAAATCTGAAGGCCCCTATACAATATGAAAAGGTGAGTGTTCTAATTTACCGAGACCCATCCTCTGATGAGCCGTCCGAAGAGCTGGAGTTAGATAACATATACTCCTTTTACACAGTGGCCGATTTATCCACATTTATTTATAATATAAAAGAAACAAAGCCCGAGTTTCACCCTAAAAACCAGTGCTTCCTGAAAAAAAGCCGTACTGGACAATTTACAAATCTGAAATATCTTTTTAATAAATCAACATCTACGGAAGTTGCCTCACCCTTTGACCTAGTCACATCAGGAAAGGCGAATCCCACATTCGTTGATTTGGAAGGAAACCCCCAAATACAAGATATAACGTCTCGCAATCAAATGTTGTTAGAAGACGTGCTGTTCAATAAATCTTCGTTTAAGGAAGACGATGTATATACCATACATTTATTCTTATACACCGACATTTATGCAGCGTATCCTGGTATTCGCCCCGTGAATCGCGTGGACTGGGAAGGAATGTTCAAGGTGTATTTCCCAGAATACGACAAGATGCAAGAGGACGGCTCTTTGACCCAGGAAGAAGAAAGATATGCGCCAGTTCGTGTGCAGCGTTTCCTGGAGCGACAAAAGGCGGTGGAAAAGCTGGACCAGATGCTGATTGAAGAAATGCCTCTGAGAAAGCCTGGCGAGACAACTAGAGGAGACGCGATTAATTTTTCCAACGTGAGAAATTTGAGATTTACATGGGATAAACCGCCAAAGTTTGTTAAGGGTGGGGGCTATCAATCATTTCGCCTGGAGAGTGTGTTTTACGATACGCCTGTATCTGAGGAGATGCCCTATATTCGCTATTATCCTGTTTCAAACGCAACTGCGCCCATCAGTAAAATCCACGTAGATGGACCTCTAGGGATTCCAACCATGGAAGACCCGCAAATCCTCGTCAAATGGTCGCAGGAAAGACCCCTTTTACCAGAGCAAGAATTCATAACGGCCAAAGTCCTCATACGTCCTGGAAGCGGCAGTGTTCATCCCTTGTATGGAACGCTGAATATATTTCAAGATGGTACGGCGATGTTTAGCATCCAGCCGAATACAGACGCAAAGAGCTTATCGAAGCAGGCGGATTTATACAATCTCGTGCCTACCCTAGATTCCGTTATGTCCAAAATACCTGGACTCCAGCCGAAATTAGGAATGGCGCTGCCGCCTATTAAAATATATTCTCCCAATACGGTAAAACTCGCCGACGCCTATGTCGTATTATCCCTATGGCTTGAGAGAGAAGATAAAGAGGCAATCACTGCAAAAAGCCTCGGCAAAACTCTCCCGTTTTTCCGCTCTTTTTTCCAGATAACCACTTCCCCCATAAAAGAGCAGAGTCCTATCGCCTTTCTTCGGTATAAATGCGTGAACAATTTCCAGACTCCTTCGCGTGACTTTCAGTTCCTCATGCGTGTATTGGACCTTCAGAAAATACAGGGACAGACATCTATTCCCATGCTGGTGAAAATATACAAGGAAGAATTTGACGTATCTGATGAGGTTGCCGGCAGAAGAGTGAGCAGCTTTGTGTTAAATAAGGATAAGTATTCCATTGTAAACCCTGAAACCTTGGAATATACACAGGAAGAAAATCCAGGCATAGATATTGCAATATTCGGCAAACACCCCTTTTACACATTCCACATATATAGAGTTGATTCTCAAAGAACCTTACAACGTATTAAGACGCTGCTCTCCTTACTAATATCTGTTTCTCCTGATAATTTCAAGGAAGAGAGCCTACATTCTGCAGAAGTATTGGAAGAAGAGCAGAAACAAGAAGAGTCAAAGGCAGAAGCTGAAGAGCTAGAGGAGGAAGCTCAAGCTCAAGAGCTAGGAGAAGGCGGCGTAGAGCAAGAGCTGAAGTCTATGGCGGTCCAATCTGTTGTGGAAGAGGAATTAGGCCTTGACGACGGTGGTGGAGAAGCCGCCGAGTTTGACGACGGCCTTGGCGATTTTGACGGGTTTGGAGAAGAGGAGACGGCTGCAACTGCAGCAGCCATTGCTGCAGCCCCTCCCCCTCCCCCTCCTCCTCGTCCAGATGCTAAAGCAAATAAAGGAAAAACACCCCTTCAAGCTCTTGTAGACGCCACTGCAGAAGGAGAAGAAGGAGAGGGCGGAGAAGAAGAAGCAGAAGAAGCAAAGCTAGAAGGTTCGAAAGAAGACGACGATGAAATCACAGACGTCGCCGAGATAAAACAGCAGGCGTCCAAGGTATATTTCAGAAAACGCCTACAATTCTACGACAAAACCCTGTTTTCTTATTCAAAAACGCACCCCAGTCTCAAAAAATATCCTTCCATGTGTGCCGCAAATGCGCTGAAACAGCCCACAGTAATGACAGAAGACGAATATGAGCGAATGAAAGATTTATATTCAAAGGAAATTACAAAAGGAATCGTCTTATTCATAGAATATCCTTTGAAAAAGGGAACTCCAATGCCGAAGGCTTTAGACCCTGATGGTAACAAAACCGAAATTATTTCTGTGCTTCGCTACGGCTCAAATCTTTTGCCTGGCCAAGCAAATATTTTTATATGCTCTGAATATTGGTGTAGATATGACGAAATAGTTATTCTGAAAGAGGAATTTGAAAATAAGGGCCTTGATAGAAAGGGAAAGCCGAAGGATAAGAACATGTGTCCATTTTGCAGGAAAGGACTTGTGACAAATAAATCCGCTGTGCTAGAGGGAGAAAGTGTAATATCGCGCTCTGTAAAAGGGAAGAAGCACTTATTCGTCAATTTCCTGAAAAAGACGCCGCATCCTCAAGGCTTATATTTACCCTGCTGTTTTATAAGTAATCATTACATTGACACAGAGCATCCTGCCTATTTACCCCTGAAAAGCCAGGCGCAAAAACTTGTAAAGGGCGGACCTGTTGCCTCAGGTGCAGCAGCAGCTGCTGCTAAACCACAAGAGCCAGAGGTTAAGACAAAGGCCGTCAATTATAGGACCACGCTACAAAGTATATTCTCTGATTCCATGTCAGACCGCCCATATATCGTCGGCGCTGAAAAGCTGCCCCTAGAATTCACGAAGAATGGTCCGCAAATAGGAGTGATTCCTAAAGGGGCAGACACTTATTTTACACAGAATTCTTTGGGAACGGCGACGATTCCTGGACTCGTCGTTCAAGACCACACCGTAT
>Ga0114967_10004609_pt1 | contig 11082 bp, 13 predicted proteins | sample M_130628_MF_Meta_FD_92639 | JGI IMG/M metagenome (GOLD analysis project Ga0114967, IMG submission 92639) | Freshwater microbial communities from Lake Montjoie, Canada to study carbon cycling - M_130628_MF_MetaG | ecosystem: Environmental > Aquatic > Freshwater > Lake | place: Lake Montjoie... | reverse complement strand
GTACTTCAATCTGGATTTTGGCATCAATTTGCCATGACGGTGCACAGTCCAATCGGTTTAGAGCCAGAAAAATTTAATGTGATTCGCGAAAATTTAGAAATTGGAACTTTTGCCAATAATGATTTGATTCACATTGATAAAACAGGCATTGACCACGAGATATTTAGTTTTGGATTGAAGAAATCACTGTACAATTTCATGCACGGAATTGGTTTTGAAATACCATTAAATCAATGGTTTGATGAAAACGAAATAGGAGCAAGGCTACCGAAAACAAAGGTTCCTAAAGATTTTATTTGGAATGCTTTGAATGAAGATACTTTGAGTTTTACAAAACCAAACGCAAAAATTGTTTGGTTGGGAATTCAACCTGCGATTGATTTTTTCACTAGAAAGAAAAAGGGAAATGAGTGGGAAATGGCTCAGTTGAATTTTTATTCTAAAAAAGCAACTTTTTCAATTCAAGTTGAGAAAGAAAATGGAATTTGGTTGTTTGAAATACTTTGTAAACTTTCGGTGTATGAATCTAAAAATTGGAATTTTTCTGAATTAAGATCAAATTTTGAAGCAACTCAAACGGAAGATTTTGAGTTGTTTTGGAATTCTAAACCAATTTTGATTTTGCGAGAAAATGGTTTGCTAAGCTTATAGGAAATTAGATTCTTGATAATTCGATTTGAAAAAAGTTTAATCCTTTTGGCAATAGAATATTCTCTTTTTCAACTTCAATCAAATCATATAAATTCAATTTAAATCCTTCAATTTCAATTGATTTGTTTAATATCAAAAGCAAAAAAAATTCACTTTGCTTTTGTAAGAATATTGGTTCAGATATTTCTCGTTGACTGAATTTTAGCTCAAAATTGTCATTGTAAATCACATTAAAATCTCTAACTTCTCCTTTGCTACTGCTTTGCCAAGATCCATGAAAACGATCATTTTCAAATTTTTGTAGCTTTTTAGAATATTTTCCCTGGTGAATAATTTCAAGATTTCCTTCCAGAACAGCTAAAAGGCGATTGTAAATTGGCAACGGAGTAAAATTAGATTCTTCAACGTCAATTGTTGCCGTGCTGATTCTAAAATCAAAGTTTCTTTCTGCAAAAACAGATTCCAAAGGAAAAATAAACAGTTGTGAAGTCGTTCCTCCAGACCAAACGGTTGTCAAGGTATTTTGAAATCGGTGAATTTTAAACATTTTTTTTTCTACAAAAGAAATTAAAATTCTGATTCAACAAGTCATTTAATTTCGCATTTATTGCTGGAAATACATTTTTTCTAAAAATTTCAATTTTCTTCTAATTTAGCAAGTTTAATATTTCAATTTGCGAGTTGACAGTTGCAAAATATCCTACTATCAACTAACTTTTCATTAATTTTGTACAATATTTTAATATAATAACATGTCACTCGAAGTCAAAGAATTACATTCCAAAGAAGAAATATTGCAGTATTTGAGCGTGTTAAATTTTTTGTATCCTGAATTGACTTATGAAAGATACAACGAGATGTTGGATGATATGCTCAACGCAAACTATGGTCAATTGGCTGTATTTGAAGGCGAAAAATGCATTGCAATTAGTGGTTTTTGGTGTGGAACAAAATTGTGGTGCGGAAAATACATTGAATTGGACAATGTGGTTGTTGATCCGGATTATCGCTCTAAAGGAATTGGGAAATTAATGTCTGATTTTTTGGAAAAGAAAGCTTTGGAGTTGAAATGTACAATTTTAGTTTTAGATGCTTATACCAATAATTTTGGCGCCCATCGATTTTATTACAACCAAGGTTACGGACCAAAAGGATTTCACTTTGTGAAAGTATTAGATAAAAATGGATTGACTTGATTATCTAATTGCATTCACATCCTTCAAATCTCCTCTTGCGGCAGCGTTGCAATCTTTTGGTATTGGCATAGAGGAATTTAAAAAGAAAAATTTCAATTTCATTCCTTCTTTTTTGAATTTCTCATCCAAATTATTTGGCAGTAAATTTACCTCTCGAGAACCAACTTGCGCGGTAATTAGGATACCACAAATTTCATCTAAATGAACGATACCAATCACTCTTTCTTCATTTAAAACATCTTTTTCAATAGTGCGATTTTCACGACTGATATTTTTAGAAGTTGTGCACGCGAAAATCACAAATAAAAATGAAGTTAAATAGAGGGATTTCATAAATCAATTTTTACCAAATTTAGCAAAAGCAGTTTCATTTCAAAGGATTTTAAAGGATTAATTTTAGAAAAAGGCACAAAAAAAAGGAGAACTTTCGCTCTCCTTTCAATTCAAATAATGATTTGATTAGAATCTCCAACCTAAACGGAAATTGCTAATGAAATTATTTCCCATCATTGAAGACTTACCTTCATTAGAAGCTGCATTGGTTGTTACACCTCCGGTTACAGTTTCATCACTTCCTGCTTTATCAGTCATTGACTGAAAACCAAGACCTAATTCTAAACCTAAATAGAAATTTTCAGCGAAGTAATAATCTGTACCAGCAACTAAATTAACCCCGATAGTTGAATATTTAGCTTCAATGTTTCTTTTATAGTCAGCATTGTAACCAGCACCGTCATAATTTGACCACGCATTTGTCGTTTTTCCACCACCAAAAACGATGTCTAAACCACCATAAGGAGACAAACGAGTTGTACCAGCGAAGTGATATTCACCTCCGATTGAAGCTGCCCATCCACCTGCTTTGTTGATTTCAGTTCCAGAACCTCCAGAATTGGCAACTTCATTCTCGAAATAATTCATTGTCTCACTGCTTTTATTAATACCTAATGTAACTCTTGCAGCAATATTATCTTTCACGAAATAACGCATACGAATTGCTGGAGCGTCAAAAGACATTGTTGAAGCATTTAAACCAATTTGACCTTCTAAAGAGAAAGGTGTTTCAGCTGTTGCTTTTTGTGCGAACGTTGAACCTGTCAACGCAATTGCACCTACTAAAATTGCAATTTTTTTCATAATCTTATAATATTAGTTTTGTTTGCCTCAAATATACTAAGCTATCTCAACTAAAGTTTCAAAATATAGTTAACATTTTTAAGTTGAAAAGTCATTTAAGTTTTAACTAATTGATTAATAAATATTTAGAATAATTAAATTTTATAATTATTTTTTAACAAAATTTATATTTTAACACTTTAACGAAAATAATCCCAGGTTTTATTGACCTGTCAAAACACAATTATTTCTTTACAACTATTCTTTTAACACCATATCAATGCATAAAACGGCTCCTATAATTAAGATTCTTTTTGCGTCATTTTCGGCTACATTTTCAGAAATATTAAGGATGTAATTGTCTGCTGATGTAAATAATTCCTTTCCTAATCCTGCCCATTTCTTGCTTACATGCGCAAATTCTTCTGTGTCATTGGCAAATTTGAAATCCCAACTTGTCCATTTTCCTTGTAATGTACAAAGCATGTTTTCATTGGAATCAAGTACATCGAATTTTCCTCCAATTGAAAATAATTTCTGCTTGAATTTGCCAACTAAAAGGCCTTTTTCGTCAAATACATCAACTTTTGAAAGTATTAATGAAAAGCCTCTTTTAATGGTTAAAACCGGATTTCCTCCTGTATCTTTCACTTCCACATGAAAAGGTGTCATTCTTTTATAGGCAGAAAAACGAAAAACTTTAGTTAGAAATCCTAATTTCTTTTCTCTGCAAGTCATTAAAAGCGTTTCATTTTCAGGGTCTAAAATATCAAAGTTGTTCGCTGCCTTGAAAATCCCCACATGTTCTTTCACAAAAAACACATTCTTTTTTAAAATATCATTCATATTATTTTTCTTATTTGAACAGGATCGCCTAGTTAATAGATAATAAGATTTTAGGATATTAGGATTTTAAGACTAGATTAATGCGACTCATTACATAATTTTTAATTGACTAATTTAGAAATCAAAAATCTAAAGACTAACAATTTACGTCTATAATCTAATATCTAAAGTCTAATATCTAAAGTCTAATGTCTTTAGTCTATGATCTAAGGTCTAATTAATCCTTTTCACTTTCTCCCACGTTTCAAACATCTTTTCTTGTGAAGGTCTATTTGCTTCAATTTCTGTCAAAGGTTCAACTTCAATGAGTGTTTCTTGACATTCTTTTGGTAGTGCCTGATACAAAGCTGTTCCTTTCGTTTTCCATGCGATCATTTCGTCTGAAACTTGTTTGATGATTTTTGCTGGATTTCCAACTACCAAGCTTCTTTTGGGAATTTCCATTTTTGCTGGAACAAAACAAAGTGCGCCGATGATGCATTCAGCTTCAATCGTCACATCATCCATAATGACGCTATTCATTCCAATCAAGCAATTTTCACCAATGATTCCGCCATGGATAATTGCACCATGACCAATGTGTGCGCCTTTCCTCAAAATTGTTGTCGTGCCCGGAAACATGTGAATTGTGCAATTTTCTTGCACATTACATCCATCTTCGATGATAATTTGTCCCCAATCTCCGCGAATTGCGGCTCCAGGGCCGATGTATACATTTTCTCCGATGATGACATTTCCTGTTACAGATGCTTTTGGATGCACAAAACTACTTGGTTTTACAACGGGAATAAAACCGTTAAAAGCGTAAATTGACATTTTTTAATAATTTATGAATGTAAAAATAGCGTAAATTTACAAGCTATTCAAAATCATAAAATGAGTTATTGTAAATTCTGCGAAACCAAAGAACCACAAGACATAAATCGCTTGTATCACGATAATCAATATGGTTTTTCTATTGATTCTGACGATGAACTTTTTGGACGATTAATTTTAGAAATCAATCAAGCAGGACTTTCTTGGCAAACAATTTTAATCAAGCAAGCTAATTTCAGAAGGGCATTTGACGATTTCTCTGTAGAAAAAATTGCAAATTACAACCAAGAAAAAATAGATGAATTACTTCAAAATTCAGGTATAATTAGAAATAAGTTGAAGATTACTGCTGCAATACACAATGCTAGAGCAGTTTTATCGTTACAAAAAGAGCATGGATCATTCAAAAATTGGTTAGATATCAATTCCCCAAAAACAAAAGAAGAGTGGGTTAAACTTTTTAAAAAGGACTTTAAATTTGTTGGAGGAGAAATTATCAACGAATTTTTAATGAGTGCTGGTTATTTAAAAGGTGCGCATGACGAAGGATGCAAGATTTTTAGTGTAGTTTTGTTGTCAAATCCAAATTGGAAGAAATGTGAAAACATATAGTTCGATTTGGTGTTATACTAAGTAAAAATTAAAATTCAAAAAATGAAAATATCAGCTTTAATTCTAGCGGTTTGTCTAATTTCAAATATAAGCTATAGTCAATTTGCAATCGGCGGAGGTCCTGCGCTATTGAAAGCTTTCGGTGTGCAACAAGCGTATGTAGGTTTTCAAGTGATGGGAGAGTATCCGATTGATGAGCAAAGTTCTTATTATGGTAAGATTTCCTTTTACGGAAAGCACAAAGGCGTTTCTACTTTGGTGGCAGTAAATGCGATTGATTTTAATACACAACCTTCCTTTCTAGAAATTAATTCTCGCAATTCTTTCAATTATACGAGTATTGAAGGTGGTCGCAGGTATTATTTTGGAAATGGGTATGATTACGGTTTCGCACCCTATGGTGGAACACATTTGATGGCAGTTTTCAATACAGCGAAATTAATTACCGATAATTACGATCAATCAAAATACCAATTAAATACCACTGAAACAAAAGGTAATATTTTTAGTTTGGCTTTTGGATTGTCTGGCGGAATAAAAAATGATTTTGGCTGGGGAACTTTGTATTTTGATGCTTCTTTTGATTATTTCATTTTGCTGCAACCAACCAATAATTTAGCGACAAGTTCTTTCAACGAGCACGGAAGTCAATTACTTTTTACATTTGGTTTGGGATACAAGAAAACGATTTTTTAAGCTGAATTAAAGATTTCAAATTTCCACTTTTTGATAATTTCAAATTGTGAAGTAACTGTAATTCATTAATTATTACCTCAATTATCGGTTGAGGCTTTTTTTGTACCTTTTTTTTGCTTATTGAATATAACAGCGAAGAAAAATATTCGATTTACAGAACTTTTAGCGCAAAAAAAGAGGTGTACAAAAGCACACCTCTTTAACTCTTTTGAAAACTGACTAGTTAATACCGTCAGTTAAATCAGATCCAGCTTTGAATTTAATCACTTTTTTAGCAGCGATTTGAATTTCTTTACCAGTTTGTGGGTTACGACCTGTTCTTGCAGCTCTTTCAGTAACTGAAAAAGAACCGAATCCTACTAGAGAAATTCTGTCGCTGTTTTTCATTGCTGCTGAAGTAGCGCTTACAAATGCGTCCAATGCTTTTTTTGAATCTGCTTTAGACAATCCAGACTCGTTTGCCATTGCATCGATTAATTCTGCTTTGTTCATAGTTTTTTGGTTTTTAGAAATTTTTTCTATTAATTTATCGAAACAAATATAAACGAATATCTAAGCGTAGCGCGACTTTTTAGAGAAAAAAAAGCGATTTGTTGAAAAATGTCAATACTTGTTAATAAGATGTTAAGGTGTAATTATGTATTAAGTATTTGTAATTTAGTTATTTGAATGGTTTTTATACCTAATTTATCCATGTGAATTTTTTTTAACTATTTTTTTAATATTACTAAAAAAACCAATTAAATGAAAAAAACAGGGCTTTAAACACTAGTAATTTCGGGAATTCTAGATTTTCCAGTCATTGAAATTGTAGCCTGCAGCGAATTCTTTGTGGGTCATTCTTCTTTTTCCCTCCGGCTGAATTTCTGTGATTCTCAGATAAAAATCATTGCAAGGAAAAAGCAATCCTTCGGCATCTTTTTTCAATGTTTTTGAATTTTCAACAGCAATGGTCGTTTTTTCAGTACTGAAAACTTTTACAGTTCTCGATTCCTTTCTGCCCTCATTGATGATAGTTGTCCAAGCAGTTGGATAAGGAGAGAAACCTCGACAAAAATTGTGGAGCGCTTGCACACTTTGACTCCAATCTATTTCGCACATTGGTTTAAAGATTTTTGGCGCTGCATTTAGGTTTGATTCAATCAAACTATTTTGAGAAGTGCGCATTACAGAACCATCTTCGATTTGAGCTACGCTCTTTACAACTAATTCTCTTCCCAAATTCATTAACTTATCGTGCAATTCGCCAGCAGTTTCATTTTCGCCGATGGCAATTTGTGCACTTTCAATGACCATGCCTGTATCAATTTCTTTTTCAATGAAAAAAGTTGTTACGCCAGTTTCTTTTTCACCATTTACGATTGCCCAATTGATAGGCGCAGCGCCGCGGTATTGAGGCAGGAGAGAAGCATGCAAATTTATTGTGCCTTTTGGCGGCATATTCCAAATCACTTCGGGCAACATTCTGAAAGCAACAACCACAAATAAATCGGCATGGAGTTCTCGCAGCGATTGCACAAAAGTTTCATCTTTTAAATTGGTCGGTTGTAAAACAGGAATATTATTTTCCACACAAAACATTTTTACAGCACTTTCAGCTATTTTTTGTCCTCTGCCAGCGGGTTTATCAGGCGCTGTGATACTTGCAACAACATTAAAATTATTAGCAATCAAACCGTCTAAAATCCCTACTGCGAAATCAGGCGTTCCCATAAAAACAATGCGAAAATCTTTATTCATCATATTTGCGTGTTTTTCCAATTAAAAAATTTCAAGTACAGAATAGATGCGGTTCCGAGGGTGATAAAATAAATGTATTCAACAGACCAAACCCAAAAGATATCTGCGTGCAATACTTTTATCAATATAAAAGCGCCCAACGTGTAGGTAAAAACGCTTAAAAATTCAATTCCAAAACTGACCATCGTATTTCCCGAGCCATGAACCGTTTGAAATTTGACTGAAATCAGTCCAAAGATAAAAATTGATCCAGAAACAAATCTCAGAATATCTGCACTTTTTTGAATATAGGCTTCTTGAGGATTTATCCAACGAATCATTTTTTCCGGATAAAGAAAGGAACCGTGAAAGAAAATGAGAAGAAATATAATTGTCAAAAATTGAATTCTTCTTTGGATGATTTTCAGAGCGTCAAAATCTTTCCTACCGAGATATTGCGATATGTAGGTTTTTGTGGTTGCAGCAAATCCCCAAATTGGTACAAATGCCAAGAAGTAAATCGCCCGAATATTTTGCGAAATTGTCAAATCGGTTTTTCCCATTTGTTCGATCCAAATAAAGAAGATTGTCCAAGTTGAAAGTGCCATAAAACTTTGTAAAAATAAGGGGATTCCTACTTTCAATAATTCAATAAACGATTTGAATTGAAAAGCGAAATGCGAAAAGAGGCCGTATTTTTTGACTTCTTTGGAGAAAATCAAGAAAAGTAAAAGAAACAGCATTCCCAAACCCTCCGCACAAGTGGAAGCAATAGCAGCGCCTCTTAGACCCATTTCCGGAATAAAATCCCAACCAAAAATAAAGAGATAGTCCATCAAAACATTGGACAAAGCGACGATCAAAGCACTGATTAACACAACCCAAGTTTTGCCAATTGCATAGAAAAATGCCTGAATTGAAAGCGTGATCACAGCAAAAAAGATGGCAAAGCTTCTAATCGATAAAAATGAAATTTGCGCTTGTGCCAAATCATTGTGTTTGGAATACATGGGCAGTAAAATCGGCATTAGAAAAAAGATCAAGCAAAATAGGATGCTTCCAAAAAGAAACATGGTGAAAACAGAAGTTCCGAAAATTCTTCCCACAGCATCACTTTTATCTTGGCCAATTCTTCTTGCAATTAAGATTTGAGATCCGTCGCTCATTCCCATCAACGCTGCAAAAACGGTGATGTAAATCAGTCCAGCATTTCCGCTTGCGTCAAAAGCCAAGGTGTCATATCGACTAAGAAATCCAGCATTTGTGAGCAATACAATAGATTGAATAAAACTGGAAACCATCAACGGAAGCGCGACGCCTAGAATAGTTTTGTATCTTAAATCTAACATGAAATCAATCTACTTGAATAACCAATCCTTTTAAATATTCACCTTCAGGATGAAAAGCATTTATTGGATGATCAGCTGGTTGGTGCAATTGTTCAATAATTCTCACTTTTCGCCCACTTTCAATTGCTGCGGCGATAATCGTATTGTTAAACAAAAATTTATCTACCACTTGCGAACAAGAAAAGGTAAAAATCAATCCTCCTGGTTTAATTTGTCGAATAGCGTGTGCGTTCAATCTTTTATAACCTTGAATTGCTTTGTGTCTTTTATCTCTATGCTTTGCAAATGCTGGCGGATCAAGAACAATAATATCATATTCCTCTGGCAATTCTTTGATATATTCCATGGTGTCAGCGACAATTGAATTGTGATTTACGCCCATTTCATTCAAAATAACATTTTCTTCAGTTAATTCAATTGCTTTTTTTGAACTGTCCAGCGAATGCGCAAAAGTTGCACCTCCAGCAATGGCTGAAAGACTGAATCCGCCGGAATAGCAAAAGGTGTTCAATACTTTTTTGCCTTTTGCGTATTTTGCGATTAAATTTCTGTTTTCACGTTGATCGATAAAAAATCCAGTTTTTTGCCCATTTACCCAATCAATGCTATACTTTACGCCATTTTCTAATGCAATATGTGGCGTTTCGCATTCGCCAAAAATATATTCATTTCCTATTTCCAATCGTGCAGGCAAAGTATCGTTTGATTTTGAATAAATCGCAGTCAATTTATTACCTAAGACTTTTTGAAGTGCCATTGAAATGAGGTTTAAATCACGATACATTCCAATACTGTGACATTGAATAACTGCAACACCATTGTAAAAATCGACAATCAAACCAGGCAATGAATCACCTTCGCCATGAATTAATCGAAAGATGTTATTCTTTTTATTCAATAAATTCAAATTTAAACGCATTTGAACCGCATTTTGAACCATTTCATTGTAAAAATCTTGGTCTATTGATCTGTCTGTAAACGTCAAAACACGCACAGCAATCGTACTTGGTTGAAAATGTCCTCGGGCAACAAATTGATTTTTATGTCCCACTATATCAACTAATTCTCCTTCCAAAATATCAGAAGTGTCAGTTTCAATGGCTCCAGAAAAGATCCAAGGATGAAATCGTTCAACTGAATTTTGTTTGTTTTTGCGAATTACAAGTGATTTTATGGACATATTTTGCTTTTAAATTCAGGCACAAAGGTATCAAGCTTTCTTGAAAAAATAGGATTTTCTTCTACCCATTTTGACAGTTATATAAAAACAGAAAAAAGGATAAAAATATTGGAATAAAAGATGCAATTTTTGTCATAACTTTGTGAAAATAACTATTTTTATATGAATAGGCTTCATTTTTAAATTAACAATTTACAAATCAATACGTTAACAATAAATGCCAATCATAACATATAGCATCATTGGAATTACTGTTCTTGTTTCTATGCAAGGTTTTAATTCAAACGATTTTGCTCATAAAATGTCATTTTCGCCTTATTTAGCAAAACATAACAATCAGAAAGAAAGGTTTTTTACCCACATGTTTGTCCATTCAGATTGGGGACATTTATTTTTCAATATGTTTTCATTTTACATGTTTGGAGAATTCATGGAAAGTGATTTGATGTTAACCTATGGAGTCGCAAAAGGAGAAATCATTTTTGGGAGTTTGTACATTTTAGGCGGTTTATTTTCAACGCTTTGGCCATATATTAGAAATCAGGATTCTGACACTTACTATTCAGTTGGTGCCTCAGGAGCTGTTTCAGCCATTATTTTTGCTTCTGTAATTTGGTTTCCAGCACTAAAAATGGGATTGATGTTTTTGCCGATAATGATTCCAGGTTATATTTTTGGCCCCTTGTATTTGGCTTTTGAATATTATGCTTTTCGAAGAGGAGGAAGTAAAATTGCCCATGATGCGCACATTGGTGGTGCTTTTTTTGGCATTATTTATATTTTAATTATTAATATTGACAAAGGAAAAGAATTAGTCAATTACATTTTCAGTTAAAAATGAGTGTTTTATACGTAAACAATAATGGTGTAGTTTTGCCAAATACTGGTGCAACAATCGCTG
>Ga0114967_10004607_pt1 | contig 11084 bp, 11 predicted proteins | sample M_130628_MF_Meta_FD_92639 | JGI IMG/M metagenome (GOLD analysis project Ga0114967, IMG submission 92639) | Freshwater microbial communities from Lake Montjoie, Canada to study carbon cycling - M_130628_MF_MetaG | ecosystem: Environmental > Aquatic > Freshwater > Lake | place: Lake Montjoie... | reverse complement strand
TGCCGTTCTTGTCCTTGATCTCAGGTGAACCCGCGAGACGTGCGGTGTTCCAGAAGTACGGATGGTGACCTTCATATTCGATGTGCCCGAGCAAGCGGTCTGTCTGAACCTCTTTGCCGCCCTGATGCACGGTGATCGGATTCTTTAACCAGACTTCGTAGTGTTTGAACTTGTCGCGATATTCGAAGGATTTGATCCCCAAAAACCCAAACGCGCAAAGGATAGTGATAGCTTGATAGACTTTGTAGCGACCAAAGTTGCCGACCTGCAACGACGCCCACCCGAGCACCACCGTCACGGACGAGGTGATCAGCACGAAGGTATTGAACGTGCCAATCGGGATGCTCAACAGGCCATGGGGCCAAGTGCCTTCACCCGCGCCGACACGCAAAAGGATATAGGCAGAGAAAAGCGCTCCGAAGAGCATTACTTCCGAAGCCAAGAACAACCAGATGCCGACTTTGGCGTTATAGAGGCCCGTATCGGGACGTGGTTTAGATGTGTATGGGATTTCCATGTGATCGAGTTTCTAAATCAGGGCTGGTTCTGTGGAGTGAAATCTTTGGCTGCGCCGGGCAGGCTGTAATCGTAAGGATTGCGGTGAACCGTTGGCTCTTTTGTGAAGTTACCATGAGGCGGCGGCGTAGGCGTCTGCCATTCGAGCGTGGTGGCTTCCCACGGATTGTCATTGGTCACCTTCTTGCCTTTATAGATGCTCATGAAGAGATTGAGTATAAATGGAATCTGGCAGACAGCCAAGCCCACCGCCGCCCAGAGGATGACGGTGTGCAGATCAAAATAAACCTTGTCCAGACCGCCGATGAGTTTCGCATCGGCCTTCTGAGCGTATTGAATTCCTCCATCCGACATGCGGCGAATCATGCCCGCCATGCCTTGGAAGAACATCGGTTGGAAGATTAGGTTCATGAAGATGAAGGATCCCCAAAAGTGAACTTTACCCCAGAATTCATTCATCATGCGCCCTGTCATCTTTGGAAACCAATAGTATATCCCAGCGAACAAGGCGAAAATCGTCCCTGGCGCGACGACATAATGGAAGTGAGCGATGACGTAATACGTGTCATGCAGATGCAAGTCCGCCGCCGCAAAGCCCAGCGGCAACCCCGTCAATCCACCGATGCCGAACATCGGGAGGAACGCCAGAGCGAACAACATCGGCGTGTTGAATCGGATGGAGCCACCCCAAAGCGAAATGAATAGACACGTTAGGATGATGATGGACGGTATCGAGATGATCATCGTAGTCGTCTGGAAGAACGCAGAAATCTTCGTCCCCATGCCCGTCAGATACATGTGGTGCGCCCAAACGATGAACGAGATGAAACCAATCGCGAGAACGGAATACACCAGTGATTTGTAACCCCAGAGAGCTTTGCGCGTGTTGCACGCGATGATTTCGGCCACCACACCCATTGCCGGCAGGATCAACACATACACCTCAGGATGGCCCAAGAACCAGAAAAGGTGCTGCCAGAGCAAAGGACTTCCGCCACCGCTGATTTCGGCAATCTTTCCGCCGACAGCCAGGCCTGTCGGTAAGAAGAAGCTCGTTCCGAAAAGATTATCCATGAGCTGCATCACGCCTGCCGCTTCCAGAGGCGGGAACGCCAGCAACAACAGAAAACCGGTGACAAACTGCGCCCAAACAAAGAAGGGCAACCGCATCCACGTCATGCCCGGGGCGCGCAGTTGGATAATCGTGGCGATGAAGTTCACCGCGCCCAACAACGACGACGTGATCAGCAGCACCAGACCGACCAATAGAAACGCCTGACCATAAGAAGCGATCGTGGAAGCCAGCGGCGAGTAAGAAGTCCAACCCGCTTGGGCGGCGCTACCCGGTATGAAGATACTCGCGAACCAAGTGAGCCCCCCCAGCAGATAGAACTGGTAGCTCGCCATGTTGATTCGGGGAAACGCCATGTCGGGCGCGCCGATTTGGAGCGGGACGACATAATTGCCGAAAGCACCGAATGCCAGCGGCACCACCGCCAAGAACACCATGATGTTGCCGTGCATCGCGCCGAAGATGTTATAGACATCAGGCGACATCTGCCCACCCGCCAACAACGGCGTCCCATCGGTGTTCCGGATGAGGATTTCCAACAAGGAACCGATGAGGGGCACTGGTTGGCCCGGATGCGCAATCTGCCAGCGCATACACAACATCAAGAAAAAGCCGAACAGCAGGAACGACAAGGCTGTCAGACCGTATTGGATGCCAATGACTTTGTGATCAGTGGAGAATACATACTTCTGCAAGAAGCTCGGTTCGTGATGATGAGCGTCGTGCGTATGTGCGTGTGCGTCCGTATGAGCTGATGCCTGCATGATTTGGTCAACTGTTGTTCAAACTGAATAACGACAAATTCCTGAAAACAAAATCGCCTAAAAATAAGCGGCCGAAAGTAAAATCATCCGCCGCCCGTCTGTCAATCGCCGAATCCGCCAGTCAGAGCTTATCCGCCACCAAAAAAATCAGCAGCAGCGGCAGATAGATGATGGAAGCGAAAAATAATTTCTTTGCACTGGCGTGGTCGAGTTTCCTCCCGAATTGGATAGCGCACCAGAGGTAATACACGCCCAGCAGAATCGCCGCGCCCAGATAAATCTTACCCGCCATGCGGAGCACGAACGGAGACAGGCTAACGAGCAGCAAGCCGATGTTGTGGCTCACAGCTTGTTGCGCCGTGCGGCTGCCGCCCGGGTCAACGGATGGCAACATCTTGAATCCCGCCTTCGCGTATTCGTCCCTGTACATCCACGCGATGGCGAAGAAATGCGGCATCTGCCAGAACGCGAGGATGGCAAACAAGGCCCAACCTCCGGGCTCAAGCGCGCCTCGCGCCGCAGTCCAACCCATGAGCGGCGGCAGCGCACCAGGAATCGCGCCCACTGCGGTGTTCCACCATGTTAGGCGCTTCAACGGGGTATAGATGAAAATGTAGCTGACCAATGAAATCGCACCCAAAACGCTGGTCAGTGGATTGGTGAACCAAGCGAGATAGATAGTGCCTGCCAGCGAGCAGATACCGCCGAAGAGCATCACTGCCACCGGCTGCAAACGACCCGAAGGCAGCGGACGGCTGACGGTGCGCTTCATGCGCGCATCGTATTCGCGCTCCAGAAGCTGATTCAACGCCGCCGCGCCGGATGCCACCAGCGCCGTACCGAACAGCGCGTGAAACATATTCAGATAATCCATCGTGCCGCTGCTCCAACCCATGTAAAATCCGACGAGCGTGGTCAAAAGCACCAGCATCGTGAGCCGGGCTTTGATCAGATCGGAATAAACGGAAACCCAACCCTTGGCGGGCGCAGCGGCGGCATTTTGTGTCGTGGAGCTCATCGGCGATAATCAGGCGGAAGCGCGGTGTGCAATGTTCATTTCTGAAAAGGAACTTCGGGAGATGCAGCGCTTACGGTTTGACGCCGGAAAGAGATAAGGCAACCGAGCGCGCCTGTCACGAGCGAAAGTGCGCCCACCACCACATGCGCCGTGGCAACGTCTGCCGCTTTGTTGGACCAGATGGTCCACGCACCAAGCGCGAATTGAATAACAATCAATCCGAGCCATATGAAGGCGAGCGGTTTGAGTGATTGAACCTTTCGCGCTTTCCATGCGCACGACGACACCGCCAGCAAAATGAAACACGCCACGATGCGATGCGTCATCTGCAACCCGATCTGAAACGTGGTGATTTGTTCGGATGTGGTCACCTCCACACGTTGGGCGTTATAACCTGCCACGGCTTCGGCGCTCATGTCCGGCCACCATTGACCGTGGGCTTTAGGGAAATCCGCGATGGCCAACCCTGCGTGCTGATGTCGCATCGTCGCCGCGATCAGTAACTGGACGAAGATGAGAATCGTGGCGAACAGAAACCAGCGGCCAGCAGGGTTGGATTTAATCCCGCATCCTCGTTGCTGAACCCACCACCGGCTTGCCATCAGCGCAATGACCGCCAGCAAAACTAAAAAACCCTGTCCCAGACAGCCGTGAAAAATCCCAAACGCGGTTCCCAACCGCACGTCCGCCACCACCTGCGAATCCAAAACCACGCGCAGCCCGCCAAGCAATCCTTGCAGTTGCACCAACCAGAACGCGGTCCAACCTAACACCGGCAAACGCCCTGCACTCGGCTTGTTCTTTACCCAGACAATTCCACCCAGCAATACCACGCTGCCGATGCCTGATAGGAAATGTCCCGCGCCTTTCAAATCCGGACTGATCTTGAGAAACGCAAAGCCCAAGAGAATTTCAACGACTCCAATGACGGTCAACGGCAGGCGAGATTTTTTTCCACCCATCCAGCGCGTCAACGCCACCACCAGCACACCAACGAACGACGCCCACAAACGATGTGTATGTTCATGGAAAATTCCGCCCGTAAGCCATGTCGAGATGGGCAATGCGAACATGCTGTAGCCATAACTCGTCGGCCAGTCGGGCACAGACATGCCTACACCATGACTTGTCACCAATCCGCCTATACCCACGAGAACAAGGGTGGAAACCGCTGTTAAAACAGAGAACCGATGCAGCCAAGGATTGTTAATTTGGAGATTCACCCTATCGGAATTATAGGCGAAAAAGTAGGTGGGGCAAATCCAAGGTTAAAATTGCACCAACCATAAGTCTGCATGATTTTCGGGATCAAATCACAGGCTACCTGCCAAATGATTTTCAGCCCTGTAAATTTTTAAGGAGCACGCCAACCTCTTCGGCAAAAAGAAAGCCGCTGTGGTCATCCTGACCGCAGCGGCTTTCCGAAAGATTAGGGGGATTACTTGACCTCGATCACAAAGTCAGACGTTGCGCCGTCCGCTTTGACCTCGATTTCTTTTTCCACACCAGTCGGCGCGCCCTTGCGGTGCATTGCCACGACCTTGTATTTGCCAGGAGGCACATCTTTGATCGTGAACGATCCATCCTTGCCAGTGATAGCGAAGTAGGGATGATCCACCACGGTCACCCATGCGAACATCCACGGATGCACGTCACACTTGAACTTGACGAAGTTTTCAGCGGTCGGAATGGAGAAGGTCAAATCAGGTGCGCCTGGGCCCTGTCCCTTGTTCTCTTCTTTGTTACCGGAAGCCACCGGAACCGTATGGACGTTGTGCATCACGGGGTCAGAGTTCTTCACCGAAATCTTTTGACCGGTCTGCACTGCAAGAATTTGCGGAGAATAAATACATCCCTTTTGATCCATGACCGCCGGTGCTGCAGCAGCTCCGGTGGATTTACCTTCCAATCCTTTGACGACGACGATCACGTCAGCAAGTTCCTTGTTCGCACCAACAACGAAAAACTTTGTCATGGGGGCTGCTCCGCCGAGAAGTTTGCCGCAAGTGGCGTCATCCTTAAGCGGGGTGATTTCCTTTTCAGCGGGCGCATTGCCGCCGAGGGTAACTTTTCCGGTGAGGTTTGCCGCTGTCGTGAATTGCAAAGTAACAGCAAAACCGATCAACGAGGCGAGGGTTTGGTTCAGTTTCATATTTTTTGATTTCAAGTTCCTAAAATGTGGCCGCAACCTATCATCCCGACATTTTCCAAGCAAGCCTTGCATCATCACTCACGATCACGCCTGACTCGGTCAATTGACTGACAAACCAAACGACGATTAGTTCCTTTCAGATATTCAAAGGATATGAGCATGACTAACGCTTCTCTGCACGCACCAATAGAACGGGAATCGAAGTCCGATGGCGCACCTCGTGAATGGTGCTGCCGTAGATGATATCGCCGATGAGGCGATGGCCGTGGCTTGTCATGGCGATCAGATCACACTTCTCAGCTTCAGCGGTCTTCAAGATTTCCGTTGCCGGATCGCCCAGCGCAAGATGCGCGGAGACGGTCAATCCTTTCAGGCGTAGCCAGGTCGTCGTTTTTTCCAGATAGGCGCGATCCGCTTTCATCTCATCTGATTCCGTGAGTTTGAGATGAGAGAAATTCCGCGCCACCCAGCCGTCAGCGACATGCACGAGCAGCAGTCGTGAACTTAACCGTGTGGCTAATTCCGTCACATGCGGAAGCAAGCTTTTGTCAGCCTGGCTATTTTCCAATGCGACTAAAATTTGGCGGTACATGATATCAGGAGATGATTCGTGTGAGCAACGCAGTAAGGCCCGAGAAGTCGGAAAGGTATTTCACATTCAAACTTACGATTATTCCCGCCGTCAACCACGCGAGAGCTTTCATCCAGAGCGGGATGACGAACTCGCCCATCTTCGCCCGGCTGCTAGTAAATAGGATCAACGGGATGACAGCGAAGGAAAGTTGCATACTCAACACGACTTGGCTGAACACGAGCAATTTCGCCGTGCCGCTTTCGCCATACATCATCGTGACGATGACCGCCGGAATAATGGCAATGAGCCGAGTGATCAGCCGGCGTAGCCATGGGCGCAATCGGATGTTGAGAAACCCTTCCATCACGATCTGCCCCGCGAGCGTTCCGGTGAGCGTGGAGTTTTGTCCCGATGCCAGCAACGCTACTGCAAAAACCACGCTCGCCAATCCCACGCCGAGTGTGGGCGAGAGCAATTTGTAGGCGTCTTGAATTTCCGCAACGTCTGTTTGCCCGCGCGTGTGAAAAGTCGCCGCAGACACGATTAGGATGGCGGCGTTGATGAACAGCGCGAACATGAGCGCCACGGTGGAATCTATCGTCGCAAACTTGATCGCCTCGCGCTTGCCTTCGGGGTTCTGCTCGTACTTGCGCGTCTGCACAATGGACGAATGCAGGTAAAGATTATGAGGCATCACCGTTGCGCCTAGGATGCCTATGGCGACATAGAGCATCGCGGGATTCTTGATGACTTCCAGCGTCGGCACAAAACCGCCAAGCACGGCGCGCAGCTCGGGACGCGAGACGATGATCTCAAACAGGAAGCAGCCACCGATGATCAAGATCAACGAGATGACAAGAGCCTCGATGTAGCGAAACCCTTTGTTCGCGAGATACATCACTACCAGCACATCTAGGGCGGTGATGCACACGCCCCAGACAAGCGGTATCTTGAAAAGCAGATTCAAGGCAATGGCCGAGCCGATGACTTCTGCAAGGTCGCACGCGCAGATGGCGATTTCGCACATCACCCACAGAAACATCGCGACCGGTTTCGAGTAGTGATCGCGGCAAGCCTGTGCGAGATCGCGCCCCGTGACGATGCCGAGCCGCGCGCAGAGTGATTGCAGGAGAATCGCCATCAAGTTCGAGAGCAAAATAACGGACAGCAGGGTATAACCGAAGGCCGAGCCGCCTGCGAGATCAGTGGCCCAGTTGCCTGGATCCATGTAGCCGACAGCGACGAGATAACCAGGGCCGGAGAAGGCGAGCAGCTTGCGCCAAAATCCTAACGACTTGGGCACCGCGATGCTGCGGTGAACTTCCGGCAAACTGGGAGATTGCTGTTCACGACGCCAGCCGTCACCCGGTGGAGCGGGTTTGCCAGCATTTTCGTTACTCACGCGGCTACGTTATCCGCGAGCTTGTTTGGGTCAAGTAATAAGTTTAGCCTTACCTAACATCGGCATGTTTTCGTGCGCGGCAGTAAATGAATCTTGCCATCCGGGGCGTTCCTCGTGTCTCGTTTGGAATGCCTGATTGGATAGCGGTCATCGTTTTGGGGATCATCGAAGGACTAACCGAGTTCCTGCCAGTTTCGTCAACGGGTCACTTACTGCTCGCGGAGCATTGGCTCGGAGTGCGCAGTGAATTATTCAACGTCGTCATTCAGACTGGCGCTGTCGTCGCTGTAATTGCTGTGTTTGCCGGGCGAGCCAAAGCGTTGACCTTGGGTTGGCGACAAGCCGCCAATCGCGATTACCTTGCCAAGCTTGGCGTTGCTTTCTGCATCACTGCCATCGGGGGACTCGCCATGAAAAAACTGGGGCTAAAACTGCCAAAAGAAGTCGCGCCGATCGCCTGGGCTACGTTGGTCGGAGGAATTCTTTTCGTGGCGGTCGAAGCATGGTTGAGCAACCGCAAACCAACCGAAGCCGTCACTTGGACAATCGCCATCGCCGTCGGACTCGCACAATTGATAGCCGTAGCATTCCCCGGCGCGTCGCGTTCGGGCACAACAATCCTAATCGCACTCGTCTTGGGATTGAGCCGCAGTTCGGCTGCAGAGTTTTCCTTCCTGCTAGGAATACCAACCCTGCTCGCAGCAGGCGCAAAGGAAACACTGGATGCCTTGAGAGGTCACGAAGCTCATGAGCCGTGGTCGCATGTTTTGCTGGGAACAATGGTGGCCGCAGCGACAGCCTTCGTGGTGGTGCAATGGTTGCTAGGCTACGTCCGCAACCACAATTTCACGCCATTTGGTTACTACCGCATCGCAATCGGACTGGCGATTCTAATCTTTATCCGGTAACGAGGGATCACTTCTCTGGAACGGGGATCAAAATCTTTTTTCCGACGATCATCCGCTCAGCTTTCAATCCTGGGTTGGCTCGGAGGATCATGTCTGACGTGATCTTAACTCCCAGCTCTTTGCTATAAGCAGCGGCGATGGTAGAAATGAAATCACCCGACGCGATCACATGTTCAACGCCTTTTCCGGGCAGCGGATTATGATTAGCTGGAGGTTTTTCACGTTCTATATTTTTCGGCGGGCTGGTCTTGGCGCCCGCAAGTTTTGCCAGACGCTCAAATTCCCTTTCTAAGTACGCGCGATCCGATTTCCGTTTCTCCTCAATCTCCTGAACCTTCCTGGCGAGCTCACGCAAATCCTCGCTGCTCGCGAAACCTGTCGTCGGCACGTTCTGCTGATGTTCGCGCAATGATTGGATCTCCTTCACCAAAGCTTCAATCTGTTTCTTCTGACCAGAGTTCGCTTCCTCTAGATTCTCGATTTTGCCAAGCAATTGCTTCACGCGCTCGTCCAGCAATGCGACATCCTGTGCGCGGGTGGGAAAAATGATCATCACCACCATCACCGTCAAAATGAGAGAAAATCTTTTCATGTGCCGACGATAAGAAGCCCGCCCCAAGCGCGCAAGCCCGCGTTGGCCGAAAAACTTCGGCCACGTCGCGCTTGGACATTCGTGGCTGCGCGGGTTACTTTGAGCCGGGTATGAATGCTATGACAACCACCTCAATATCAGCCCGCCACACTTCCTCCGCCACCGCGCGTTATGTCGGTGAGGTTGTATACATCTACGCGTTCGATGTCGCCTACGACACCGCCCGCAAACCCATCAACCAGCTGCTCGGCCAACCCGTCGCGCATTTTATAGTGGATGCGAGCCGCCGCAGCCCGCGCCAGCTGTTCTTTCATCGCCCAGAGATGGTGCGCCTCCCGCCGATGGAGCGCATCGGTCCGCTCGGACCAATCTGCGTCCAGCGCGCGATCAAACTCCTACCCGTCGGCGCTATCAGCATTACAGTGCGCGTGCCATTTGCGGTCGAGCACGTCGAAGACCTCGTTGCTTTTCACGATCTGCAATTCAGCAATGGTTCACTGGCAGACGACGTTCATCGTCTCGCGCAGGAAGTGGTTGCTGAGCTGAAAGGTCATTTGATCCGACCACATCCGCAGTTGCTCGAAGAGGAAGCCTACACGGTTTTTTGCATCGCATCGCCTGTGGTCAGCTCCGATGGTCAACCCACCAACGCTGAACAATGGTTTCAAGCGCATCGCCGTCAGGTTGCTGGATTGCTCACACAAGAATCGGAGAGCGAACGTCTCTCCAAACAGGAAGCCGACGAATCCACCGCGCGCTATCTTAGTTATTATGACAACGACATCGTGGTGATCGACTGGGACGCTGCACTGCTGATTGATGAGCCGCGCGACTTCGATGAAACGCTCTACATTATGGAGCTCGCGAACCTGCAACTCGCGGAACTCGAAGCCTACGACCGCCTGCTCGACGATGCGCTGGAACGTTCCTATCGCGATCTCGGAGGAGAACCGCTTCGCTCACGCGGCGACATACTGCGTGAGTTGCGAGAGATCCGTATAGACATGGCGCGCTTTAACGACGAGCTCTCGAACACGACGAAGTTTTTCGGCGACTGGCATCTCGCCCGCATCTACGAAAAGATTTCCTCGCGCTTCCACCTTGCGGAGTGGCATCGCACGATAGACGGCAAACTCAAGACCCTCGATGATCTATACCAATTGCTGAAGCACGATCAGAACAACCGCCTGATGGTCTGGCTTGAAGTCACCGTCGTGCTGTTATTCATCATTGATCTGGTGATCCTCGTGATGGGGCTGAAGGGATAATGCAGCAATAGAAATAGTCGCGATTACGCACGATCCCCCCGGAATGTCACGCCCCGACTCTAACATCCACGAGGCGACCATCCACATAAAAGCAGTTTCGCGCGCCGAGCAGTTGTTTTCGCCACTTTACGATCCGAACCTCCGTCTTGATCATCTGACCGACGACGAATTGATACACCTCATGCGCTGGCTCGTTGAGCAGGCGGATTGAGTTGCGAACGATTTGTTTGTCCACCTTGATCATGACTCGGCCAGCAAGCTGATTGTAGTTGAACTCGACTTGGTGTTTTTCTATCTCCCCGACTTCAAATATGAATTTCATATGATACGACTTTATATGACCTTCCCGACAACGTGCTTCATTGCATTCGGTATGCCACGAACGGGTTTCAGCACAAACGCGCGTGTCAGAAAATGTTTTCACCGTAAAGCCTCACAAACCACCACCTGCTGAGATTGCGCCCCGGCGTTTCCCTTAGGGATGCATTCAAACCCATACGACAACGTCTCCACGCGCCGTTACTCCTGCCCAATAATCTGACTGTCGCCGATGGGAGTGGACTGAAAGAGATGTTCAGCGTTGGTCTGTCGAAGGCCGGACGCGGAGTACGGTGACTTGTCTTCGCCCTTCAAAGCAGCACGCCAGCTTCAGTCCCGCCTATTGCCAACTCCCGGATTGAGAGCTTTTACCATCGGGCTAAAGTCGCCGCAAGCAACCTGAACGCCATGAAGCGGAAATCCTCCCTGCTCGCCTAAGCCTGTTTGGCGCTCACGCTGACGACGCTCACAGAGCGCCGTATTTATGAGACGGTTTTTGA
>Ga0114967_10004604_pt1 | contig 11087 bp, 8 predicted proteins | sample M_130628_MF_Meta_FD_92639 | JGI IMG/M metagenome (GOLD analysis project Ga0114967, IMG submission 92639) | Freshwater microbial communities from Lake Montjoie, Canada to study carbon cycling - M_130628_MF_MetaG | ecosystem: Environmental > Aquatic > Freshwater > Lake | place: Lake Montjoie... | reverse complement strand
GAGTTTACGGTTATTGTGTAGCGGCAATATTATTTATTCATTTTTTTGTAAATATTGCTATGGTGGCAGGCATATTCCCAACGATTGGTGTTCCACTTCCATGTTTCTCCTATGAGGGTTCTGGGCTTTGGGGCTTTACCATATTGCTTTTTATCTTCTTAAAAATGGATGCCAACAAAGTGAACGAGTGGTAGTCAATTTTAATTAACACTTTTCAATAAAAAAACCACCAAAAGGTGGCTTTTTATTAGGTCATTATGACTTTACTTGTTTATCTTTTTTAACTTTTGAAGTTAATCCTTTATTATTCTCCAATTGCAAATCATTTAGAATATGAATAGCTTCTTCGATATAAATATCTTTAGATAAACTTTCATGCCATCTTTCGCGTTTTTCTTTTAGAACTGAATCTTTGCTTATTTCATCAACTTCATAAGGAAGTGACTTAAATTCAAATGCATTTTTATAGTCCACAATTGGTTTGTATTTTTTATTTTGTTCGTCTAAAGCTTTTTGTTCGGCTTTGAATTTATCAATGTTTAAGCTATAAATGTTTTCTTTGTTTCTTTCGTCCAACCATTTTGCGTTATTATCAATAAGATTTAATTGTGCGTTGTTACTCATTCTCTCTTTACTTTTAGCAATTGCTAAATCAAAGTTATTTTGTTTGTCCCACACCTTGTAATCTGCAGCATCAATTTTGTCCCATGGCATTGCATTGTCAATGTCTTTTTCTCCCATTTTTAAATAAGCATATCTATCCGGGATAGCAACATCACTTTTTACTCCTTCTAATTGAGTAGAGCCTCCATTAATTCTGTAGAACTTTTGTGTCGTTGTTTTCAAAGCACCTAAATCTCCGTATGTACTTCCGCGTACAAACTGATTCAAATCAATTACATTTTGCACCGTCCCTTTTCCATAAGACTGTTTACTTCCAATAATAACTCCACGTTTATAGTCTTGAATCGCGGCTGCTAAAATCTCGGAAGCCGAAGCAGAAAATTCGTTAATCATAACTACTAATGGTCCATCCCATTGTACTTTAGCATCCCTGTCATAAAGCACTTCTTTTTTTCCAGCTGCAGATTTAATTTGAACTATTGGTCCTTGATCTATAAATAAACCTGCAATATCAACCACCGTTTTTAAGGAACCTCCTCCATTATCTCTAACATCCATTACAATACCCTGAACGCCTTCAGCTTTCAAACGCTCTACTTCTATGGCAACATCTTTTCCGGCATCGCGACTGGTCTGGTCAACAAAATCGATGTAGAATTTGGGTAAATATATTATCCCGTATTTGAAACCATCTTTCACTACAACGCTTGACTTCACGTAGGTTTCTTCTATTTCAACTTGATCACGAATAATTGTAATAACTTTTATAGAACCATCTGTTTTCTTAACTGTTAAACGAACTTCAGTTCCTTTTGGTCCTTTTATTTTTTTTACAACATCGTCTAATCGCATACCTACTACATCGACAGGTTCTCCATCAGCTTGTGCAACTTTTAAAACTATATCTCCAGCCTCTAATTCTTTTCCTCTCCAAGCTGGACCACCAGAAATTAATTCTGTAATTTCAGTAAAATCATTTTTCTTTTGCAGACGAGCCCCAATTCCCTCTAGCTTTCCACTCATACTCACATCAAACTTCTCTTTTTCATTTGGCGCAAAATAAGAAGTGTGTGGGTCAAAACGAGAAGCTATAGCATTTATATAAATAGAAAACCAATCTTCTCTGTCTAGATCTTTTATAAAACTAAAGTTATCATTCAATGAGTTTAGTGTACTTTCCCTAGTCTCTTTTTCAAGTTGTTCATATGTTTTTGGCTCTTGATTTTTTCTTTTCTCAAAATCAGCAATAAATTTCTTTTCAGATTCTGGTGTGAGCTTAGCCCCTTCATTTTCTCTGTATTCTTTTAGCTTTTCATCTAAAGTTTTGCTTTTATCTTTTATTAAATCTTCTTCTAATTTTTGTTTTTCCACTAACGATGATAAAGCAGATAATTTCACTTGTAAACGCCATCTTTCCTTTAGTTCCTGAGTATTTTTAGGAAAAGGTAATTTCTCGTAATCAGTATTAATCGACTCTAATTTTTTGTAATCAAAAGGATTTTCTAAAGCCAATTTGTAATACGCTTTACTTTCTTCCATTCTTTGCATTAGTCGTGTATAAGTCAAATCAAAAAAGGTCAAATCTTTATTTTTTATTTGGTCATCAATTTGAGTTTCATATTTGGAAAACTCATCAATATCTGATTGCATAAAGAATCGCTTAGAGGGATCCAATGCATTCAAATAATCCTTGTAGACCCCTTTTGAAAATGTATCATCGATAGCAGCCGGATTATAATGCCCTTTTTCTATAACGAATGTCAATAATTCTATTAGCAATTTATCTTTTTCTGGATCAGAAGATTTTTCTCTTGGTATGAAACTCCATAAGCCTATACATAACGCTATTATTAGCATGAGTATTTTATAATTCCTTTTCATAAATTGAATTATTTTATTCATTAATTATTGGTCTAATGTAAACAAAAAACAATGCTATGTTTTTCTTGTCTAGATAATTTTTTGTTAAAATCGATAAAGTGTTTGACATATATTATGCAACTTCGGTCAAAGTTATAAAAATGCAGCTATACAAATCTTAAAAATAGTTTAATTTTGCTGAACATAATACACAAAAAACTGTTCTAGATACATTATTTCAAAATATGATTTCCAAGCCTACAATTTTAATTACCAATGATGATGGCATAAATGCCCCTGGAATTCGTGCTCTAATTGCAGTTATGGCTGAAATTGGAGAAGTCACTGTAGTCGCTCCAGATAGTCCTCAAAGTGCCATGGGACATGCAATTACCATAAACAGCACTTTATATTTAAATAAAATTTCGGCCGAAAATACTACCATTACAGAATACAGTTGTTCAGGAACGCCAGTAGATTGTGTAAAATTGGCAGTAAATGAAATTTTAAAGAAAAAACCAGATTTATGTGTGTCAGGTGTTAATCACGGTTCAAATTCTTCGATTAATGTTATTTATTCCGGTACGATGAGCGCAGCCGTAGAAGCTGGAATTGAAGGAATTCCTGCTATTGGTTTCTCTTTGTCAGATTATGATTGGAATGCCGATTTTGAACAAATTAAACCTTTTATCAAAAAAATTGCTTTAGAAGTTTTAGAAAAAAAACTATTAGAAGGAACTGTTTTGAATGTTAATTTCCCTAAACTAAAATTTGAAGAAATTAAAGGAATTAAAATTTGTCGTCAGGCAAAAGCTATTTGGATGGAGAAATTTGACAAACGGAAAACACCCTATGGAAAAGATTATTATTGGTTAACTGGAGAATTTGTTAATCAGGACAAAGGTGAAGATACTGATGAATGGGCTTTGGCAAACGGTTACATTTCTATAGTCCCTGTGCAGTTTGATTTAACGGCACATCATGCTATTGCCCAACTTAACACTTGGAATTTATGAAATCGCAACTACAATTGTTTTTGCAAAAAATCAATAAATACTTCCTATGAAATATTACATCATTGCAGGCGAAGCTTCGGGCGATTTACACGGTTCTAATTTGATGAAAGCACTTTACAAAGAAGATCCTGCTGCCGATATTAGATTTTGGGGTGGCGATTTGATGCAAAATGTTGGGGGAACTATAGTAAAACATTATAGTGAACTGGCATTTATGGGTTTTGTTGAAGTGGTAATGAATTTGAATACTATTCTTAATAACATCAAAATTTGTAAATCAGATATTGAAAAATTCAGTCCAGATGTGATTATTTTTATTGATTATCCAGGCTTCAACATGCGTATTGCAAAATGGGCAAAATTAAAAGGCATCAAAACTCATTATTATATAGCACCACAAATTTGGGCATGGAAAGAAAATCGTATCAAAGCCGTAAAAAGAGACTTCGACAAACTGTTTGTCATTCTTCCTTTTGAAAAAGATTTCTTTGAAGTTAAACATCAATTTCCGGTTGATTTTGTTGGGCATCCCTTAATTGACGCCATTCACAATCGTATTAAAACAGAGGGAGTTACTTTTCGTAAAGCGAATGATTTAGACGAAAAACCAATTATTGCCATTCTTCCGGGAAGCAGAAAACAAGAAATCTCAAAAATGCTTAGTGTTATGTTAAGCATAGTTACAGATTTCCCTGAATATCAATTTGTAATTGCCGGTGCGCCTAGTCAGGAATATCAATTTTACAAGCCATTTCTAACTAAAAAAAATGTAAAATTTATTTCGAATAAAACTTACGATTTACTAAGCATTGCAACCGCTGCTTTGGTAACTTCTGGAACAGCAACTCTTGAGACTGCTTTATTCAAAGTTCCAGAAGTAGTTTGTTATAAAGGAAGTTGGATTTCCTATCAAATTGCAAAAAGGGTTATTACTTTAAAGTATATTTCGTTAGTCAATTTGATTATGGATGAAGAAGTTGTAACTGAACTTATTCAGGATAAATTTAATTCTAAAAATTTAAAGCAAGAACTATCTAAATTATTAGATAAAAATCATAGGAAAGCTATATTAAAAAAATACGATGATTTAGAATCTAAACTTGGAGGGATTGGTGCCAGTGAAAAAACTGCTAAATTAATCCTAAATGATTTAAAGTAGTTTTTATATTCGGTTTCAATATTTTAAATTCGCCAAAAATATTTTCTTGAAATATCCTCTTTTAATACTATCAATTCTCTTAATGTTTGCGGCTTGTAAACCATCATCAAGCATCATAACTTCTAAGGAGGTTGCTGTAAAAAAAGGTATTTATAGCGAACCTGTTTTAGCGCAAAACAGTAATGTTAAAAAGAAAAATAATAAAAAAGATTTTGTAGCTAAACAAGTTACTTCGCCTGAAAATAAAAAGCAGGTTTTAAAACTATATGATCAAAACGAATCAGATATTCTTATTAGTAATGAAGATTCAAATTATTTAGTAGAACAACTGATTAATAGTGCGTCTGATAATTTAGGTGTAAATTATCGTGCCGGCGGAACCACTCCAGCAGGTTTTGATTGCTCTGGCCTTATGTATTCCACATTCAAAAAATTTGATATTACACTTCCTCGTTCATCATATGAAATGGCAGAAGTAGGAACACGTATTGAACCGGAAAAAGCCAAAAAAGGCGATCTTATTTTCTTTATCAATCGCGGGCAGAGACGAATAAACCACGTAGGAATGATTGTAGATATAAATGGCGACGAGATCAAATTTATTCATTCATCAACCCAAAACGGAGTTGTTGTTTCTTCTTTAAAAGAATCGTATTACGAGAGAACTTTTAAACAAATCAACAGAATTATAGAATAATTTTCTTTCAGGAATTGAATTTTTACTTACTTTTATTATGTGAAAATCTTACAATTCCCTTTGGCGAGAATTTTTATCGGATTTCTATTTGGAATACTTTTGTGTCGGATAGTATGTCCAAATCCAGTTATTATCTTTTGCAATCTAGTATTTGGTCTTATTGGATTATTTGTAACTTCTATTTACAGTCAAAAAAAACCTTATTACAAAATTCTTTTCGGAAGTTTTGTTTTTCTTTTATCTCTTTTTGTTGGAATTTCAACAGCGTTAATCCATAAAGAAAACGCAAATCCCTATCATTATAACAATCAAATAACCGATTATGAAAAAGTTCATATCCTAGATTTGCTATTGGTTGAAAAGCTAAAAAGCACTCAAAAAAATAAACGATATATTACTGCCGTAAAAAATATTGATAGTGAAAGAAGTTTTGGGAAAGTTATTCTCAATATTCCAAAAGAAGATATTATTAAGAATCTGAAAATCGGTTCTCGTTTGGAAGTAATTGGAATCGTTTTTAAAAACAAAAATCCGTTAAATCCAAACTTGTTTGATTATGGCAAATACCTTGAAAATCAAGAAATATATGCGCAAGTATATACAAAACCAAAACAAATAAAAGTTACAAATTACGAATCAGGTTTGTGGGCGAGTTTCTCAAATTTTAGAGAAACTATAATTTCAAACTTAGAAAAATCTGCTATTTCAAAAGAAGAATTAAATGTGCTAAATGCTTTAATTCTTGGGCAGCAACAAGACATTTCCCCTGAAGTTTTAAAGGATTATCAAAATGCTGGCGCTGTTCATGTTTTGTCAGTTTCCGGATTGCATGTTGGTTTCATTTTGCTGTTCATTACTTTTTTACTAAAACCAATTAGCAACTCCAGAAAAGGATCTTTATTGAAATTAATTATCATCATACTGTCACTTTGGTCGTTTGCTATTTTGGCTGGTTTATCGCCTTCAATAGTTCGTTCTGTAACTATGTTTTCTTTTCTTGCCATTGGAGTACATTTAAGAAGAACAGTAAATATCTACCATACATTACTAGTTTCTATGCTGTTGATTTTGCTTTTTAAACCTTCCTTTTTGTTTGATGTCGGATTTCAATTGAGCTATCTTGCGTTGTTTTTTATACTTTGGTTACAGCCTGTTTTATCTAATATTTGGCAACCAAAAAATAAAATTATAAAGTACTTTTGGGATATTGTCACCGTTTCTTTTGCCGCACAAATTGGCGCGATGCCGTTGAGCATTTATTATTTTCATCAATTTCCCGGTTTATTTTTTGTGACTAATTTACTCATTCTGCCTTTACTTGGAATCATTATGGCAGTTGGCGTAATAGCAATTCTAATTGCTGCATTTCATACAGTTCCTGAATTCATTACAAAATCAATAGCGCTTTTAATATACTTGCTTAATGGCATTATCCACAGGGTTGCTTCTTTTGATGTATTTGTTTTCAGAAATATTTCGTTTTCAACAGCAATGTTGTTGAGTTCCTATTTGGTAATTATTCTGATCATTCTTTGGTTTAAAAGGCCAACTTTTAAAAAACTAACAATAGCTTTAACTAGTGTCATTCTAATGCAAATAATATTTATTATTCAAAAAAAGGAAACACTGAACAATAGAGAATTTATTGTTTTTAATCAAAGAAAAAATACAATCATAACTCAAAGATTTGGAAATGCTGTTACCGTTTATAGCAACGAAAGTATTCTAAAAAATCTGAATTCTAATTTGCTTGTTCAATCCTATTTAGTTGGAAATTTTTGCATATTAGAAGAAAAAAGGAATATTGAAAATCTACTTTATTTTAAAAATAAAAAGATACTTATAATAGATGAATCTAATGTTTATCTTGAAAATAAAAAGCCAGATATTGTTATCATAACCAACTCTCCAAAGCTAAATCTAGATCGCCTTTTTAGTAAATGGAAACCAGAGCAAGTTGTGGTTGATGGTTCGAATTATAAAACTTATGTCAAAATTTGGGAGGCAACATGCAGCAAAGAAAAAATCCCTTTTCACAACACTAATGAAAAGGGATTTTATAAGATTTGATATTAATAAAAATTACTATTTCTTATTAGCCAAAATTTGATCTGCATTTGCTAACCATGCAGCTGGTCCACCGGCAAGATACCCCGTACTGCCTAATTTTTCAAGGTTAATTTTTCCGTCTTTTTTGCTTGCATTAACAAACCAAACGGTTGGATATCCTTGAACGCCAAAAATTTGTTGTAATTCAGTATTTTGTTTTTGAATTGCTGGATCTTGTGGAGTTCGTTTTGGAAAATCCAGCTCTACCAAAACAACATTATTTTTAGCCCATTTAGTAAATTCTGGGGTTTGAAATACTTCTTTTTGCAAACGCATACACCATCCGCACCAATCGCTTCCAGTGAAAAATAACAATAATGGCTTTTTTGATTTTTTAGAAATCTCTAAAGCTTTGTTCATGTCTGTTTGCCATGTTAATCCTTGTGCTTGTATTGTTAACGAACCCAAGATTAGGAATAAGGTAATTGCTATTTTTTTCATTGTTTTTTAGTATTTAATTTTGTTTTCTCGTTCTTGATAAAAACAGTGTCGAAATTTAAGAATTTTATTTTACTTCTTGCATTAATTTTTTAACTAAAGGCGAAATCAGTATTAAAACTAGTCCAGCAATAAGTGCATAAATAGCCAGTTGATAATAGCCGTGTGTATATCCTTCTAGTTTTGAAGGCAATGAGGCGTTTTCGTCTGGAGAAGACATACCAGCCCCTAATAAACCAGCTGCGTATTGTCCATAGGCACTTGCTAAAAACCACATTCCCATCATCATTCCGGATAATCTTTTAGGAGATAATTTGGTCATGATAGACAATCCAATTGGAGACAAACACAACTCTCCAAAAGTAATTACGAAGTAAGCAAGTGTAAATATATTTAATGAAGTCAAACCTTTCGAATCGGCGAAAAACTTAGTATAGTAAAAAACATAAAAAGCCAGCGCTAAAAATAAAAATCCTAAACCGAATTTAATGACCGTATTGGGCTCTACTTTCTTTTTTGACATAGCTAACCAAACCAATCCAAGTATTGGACTAAATATAATAACAAATAATGAATTGGCTGTGTTATTTATAATATTAGGATTTGAATCAAAGCCCAAAAGATTATGATGCAAATTATCTTTTGCAAATAATGCTAATGAACCTCCACTTTGTTCAAAGAAAGCCCAAAATATAACTGAAAATAATATGAATACTAAAGCGGCAATTAGCTTTCTTTGCGCTTTGGAATCTTTCTCGGTATATGTTTCATAGAGAAAATAAAGAATTGCTAGCGGACCTATTGTATACATGAAATAATCCGTATAGTCGGTATTTTTTATCATGATAAAAATAAGTGGAATACTTATTAAAGCGCCTATATAAACTAATATTTCCTTAGTTGTTCTTTTGGTTGTTGGTAAATGTACGATCGGAGAATCACCAATTGGACCTAAGGATTTTTTTGTAAATACAAATGTCAATAAGCCAATAAACATTACAACCGCAGCCGATAAAAAGGCATAACTCCATCCATAATCAGGACTCGTCCCAAAATAAACACAAACAGCACCGCCTAATAAGGCGCCAATATTAATGCCTGAATAAAACAATCCGAAACCCGCATCTCTACGTGGGTCTCCTTCTTTATATAATTCTCCCACCATAGAAGAAATATTTGGTTTAAAAAAACCGGTTCCAATAATAGATAATGTTATCCCCAAATAGAAAAAATCTTGAGGTGAAAAAGCAATCAGCAAATTTCCTGCTATCATCACAATTCCTCCAAAAAGCAAAGATTTTTTAAACCCTAATATTTTGTCTGCGAAAATTCCACCTAAAAAAGTAAAGGCATATACAAATGCTTGAATCGCTCCATATTTAAGGTTTGCCTCTTTATCGGACAATGCTAATCCTAGTAATTTGTCTGCCATAAAAATGGTCAAAACACCCCGCATTCCATAAAAACAGAAGCGTTCCCACATTTCTACGGTAAATAAATACCACAATTGTTTTGGATATTTCCCTTCGAAGTTTTGAATTTGTTCTAAAGTCAGATTTCGTTCCATATAGTTATTAAATTAAAAAACCTCCAAGAAATCTTGGAGGTTTGAAAGATATAAAAATATTTTTAAAACAATTTATCTATTCTCAACTTCTAAATTAACCCCTTCAACGTGATCATTGTGCATTCTTTTTTCTAACCAAGAACTTAACATAAATAATATCGCTGCTGCTGTACCAGACATTATGATAAACAATACGAAAAACTCAAAAAGATTAGTAATTTGGAATCCTAGGAAATGAGTTGCACCACCAGTTCCATCTTCTCCACCAGGGATTAAAGCACTTAAAGTACCCGCAAATTTATTAGCCGCAGCATTCGCCAAAAACCAGGTTCCCATCATTAAAGAAGATAATCTTAAGGGAGCTAATTTAGAGACCATTGATAATCCAATTGGTGATAAACACAATTCACCAATAGTATGAATTACATATAAACCAATTAACCACCACATAGAAACCTTTTCTCCCAAACCTAACCCTTTAACTGCTATAGCAATTACAACATATCCCATTGCTACTAATCCTAATCCTATTGCCATTTTTTTAGGTGATGATGGTTCTAATTTTCTTGCATACAAAAATCCCCAAATAATAGTCATAATTGGCGCCAATGCAATAACTGCTAATGGATTTACCGATTGAAAATAAGAAGCAGGCATTTCCCAACCAAATAATGTTCTTTCGGTTTGTCTGTCTGCAAACAATGTCAATGAAGCTCCAGCCTGTTCAAAGGCACCCCAAAAGAAAATCACAAAAAAGGCGAGTAAAAATATTACTGTAATTCTTTGGGTTTCTATTTTAGACAAACTTTTATCGCTGAATATCATTATCGGCATTGCGACCATCGAACCATAAATAAAGTAACTGATAACATCTACATCGCTACCGACAATTTGCTTGAAATTTAACATAAAGAAAATAATTGCAATTGATCCCACAATCATCCCAATGCTTTGTAAATCTAATTTTTTTACTGGTAAACCAATATGTTTTCCTTCTTCAGAAATCAAGTATTTTTTTTGTCCTATAACAAACGCAAGAAGACCAATTAACATTCCGATTCCTGCTGCTAAAAATCCCCATTTAAAATCCATTGAACCACAAACCAGAGGCGAAAAGAAAGCTCCTAAATTTATTCCCATATAAAAAATAGTAAAAGCGCTGTCAATTCTACGATCATTAGCAGGATATAATTGTCCTACCATGGTTGAAATGTTTGGTTTAAAGAAACCATTTCCTATAATTATTGCTGTTAGACCCAACCACATTATTGAAATCCCTCCATGCGCACCAGCTGAAGCACTGAAAAACATACAGAATTGTCCCAAAGCCATTAATAGTCCGCCAATTATGATACTTCTTCTGTTTCCAAGGAATTTATCACAAAGATATCCTCCCAAAAGTGGCGTTAGGTAAACTAAGCCTGTATAGCTTCCATAAATTTGAGAGGCATCGGCATCTTTCATTAATAATATTTTAGTCATGAATAGAATAAAGATTGCTCTCATTCCATAGTAACTAAATCTTTCCCACATTTCTGTGAAAAATAAGAAGTACAATCCTTTTGGATGCCCTTTTTTTACAGCTGGTTTGCTCATAATTTTATTGTTTTAGGTTAG
>Ga0114967_10004601_pt1 | contig 11089 bp, 10 predicted proteins | sample M_130628_MF_Meta_FD_92639 | JGI IMG/M metagenome (GOLD analysis project Ga0114967, IMG submission 92639) | Freshwater microbial communities from Lake Montjoie, Canada to study carbon cycling - M_130628_MF_MetaG | ecosystem: Environmental > Aquatic > Freshwater > Lake | place: Lake Montjoie... | reverse complement strand
GACCCAAGAACATCTCACCCACCAAGCCGACCACCGTCGCTCCCTCTGGTCTGTTCTCGCCTTCCTCGCTTGGTGGCGGGAAGCAAAACAGTAATCCCGTCTTTAACCTCCGATTTTTTTAAATCGGATCAAAGTATCCCGAGCTCGCTTACCCATGTTCGGATAATCCGCGTTCGCGTTAAGTCCCCGACTTTCCTTCCTTTGTAAGGCCGACTCCACAATGAGAGCGGCGCATAACGCCAGATTCCGCAACTCCAATAAATCACCCGTGACCCGAAAGTTCCAATAAAACTCCTGCACTTCCTGCAACAGAAGACGTAAGCGAGATCGCGCCCTCTGCAGCCGTTTGTTTGTCCGGGCGATCCCGACATAATCCCACATCAACTGACGGATCTCCTTCCAGTTGTGGGTGATCACCACCATCTCATCCGCATCGTGAGCTTTCCCCTCTTTCCACGCAGGAATCGAAACGACAGGTCCTGCTTGCCGTAAGAAAGCCGGAAGATTTTCTGCCGCCCGATGCGCCATGACGAGTGCCTCCAACAACGAGTTACTCGCCAACCGGTTGGCCCCGTGAAGTCCAGTGCACGCCACCTCCCCTAACGCCCATAATCCTGTCAGTTCGGTCCTCCCATCCAGTTCTGCGGGAATTCCTCCGCACTGATAGTGTGCCGCAGGGACGACCGGAATCGGTTGCAAGGCTGGATCGATCCCCAAGCCGCGCAGGGTTGCCGTGATCGCCGGAAATCTTCTCTCCAAAAAGGAAGCCCCCTTCGACCGAATATCTAAATAAACGCACGCCGCCCCTGTTGCCTTCATCTCCTCGTCGATCGCCCGAGCGACAATATCCCGGGGTGCTAGAGATCCCCGCGGATCGGTTTTCCGGGTAAAATCCTTTCCCTGCGCATTCACCACCACTCCCCCTTCCCCCCTCAACGCCTCCGAAATCAAAAAACTCGGGGCGGAAGGGTGAAACAAACAGGTCGGATGAAATTGCACGAACTCCATATTCGCAATCGCCACCCCCGCCCGATACGCCATCGCCACGCCATCCCCTGTCGCGATCCCAGGGTTCGTTGTGTATAGATAACACTTCCCACAACCCCCCGTGGCCAAAACCACCACCTTTGCCGAGATCGCCAACACCCGTTGCGTCGCCCCATCCAGCACATACAGGCCCAGAACCCGATTCGGACCTGTAAGTTTTTGTTTTTTCGATGTCACCAAATCGATTGCCACAATGTCTTCCCGAATCGTGATCTTCGGGGATGCTCTTACTGCCGACAATAGGGCCCTCTCCAACTCCCGCCCCGTGATGTCTCCCGCATGCAACACCCGCCGCTTACTGTGACCCGCCTCTTTTCCCAAATCCGGCTCCTGCTCCTTCCCATTTTGCCTCTCCGTGAATCTTACCCCTAGTTCGACCAACTCCGCCACCCGAGCCGGGCCGTCCTGCACCACCTCTCGCACCACCTTTTCCCTGCATAAACCCGCCCCCGACTGCATCGTGTCCTGGATATGAAGCTCCGCTGAATCCTCCGATGAGGTCACACAGGCAATGCCACCCTGAGCATAGTTGGTGTTCGATTCCGCGGCATTCTTTTTGGTCAGAAGAAGAACCTGGGCATGCTTGGCCGCCTTTAGGGCGAAACTCAAACCCGCAATCCCACTCCCCACCACCACCACCTCGGCCTTAAATTCCTGACTTGGTCTGCCCGCCATAGCTAGGTATCTTTCTTCCTTTGTTGGAGCTGTAGCTCAATTGGTTAGAGCACCGCCCTGTCACGGCGGGGGTTGCGGGTTCGAGCCCCGTCAGCTCCGCGGTATTTCACGCAACACTCCTCGCAAAGAAGCGGGTTGAATCCGCTCATCCTGCAATTCACCCTCATAATAGATCTGCCACACATAACCCGCATATTTTCCTCCCGCCCCCGCTTTCGGATCACAACTCACCACCCTCAATCCATCGCTTTCGCGCAAGGGGGGCCCCTTCTCCCAGCGGGTCATCCCCGACTGACTTTTTTGCAAAACCCCATCCTCCCCTCTCTCAAAAAAAGAAACCCGGACTACCACCTTGCCCGGATCCAATCGACCACTCCCGCTGATTGCCCGAACTGTCCACTCCAACTTCCGACCCCCATCCTCCACCTTCTCCTCCGCACCCACCAAGGCCAGCTTTCTTGGACTTTTTGCTAAATTTTCCTCTCGTTGCCTCGCCACCTGCTCCAACCGCATCCTCTCCTCCAAAATTTTCGACCTCGCCATTGCTAACCTTCGCACACCTCCCCCAGCCTCACTCACCTGTATTAAATCTCTCCACCGTTGCCAAGCCTTAGCGGAATCCCCTCGGGCCTCCGCCAAAAGGGCTGCGGCCACCCTCACCCGTTGATGATTCGGATCCTGCAACCGCGCCTGTTCAAGCAATTTTTCCGCCAGATCAAACTGACCTCGATTTTGCAAATCCCGAGCCTGGACCAAAAGATCCTCAGCTTGGGGTGCCGCCGCCTTGGCAGTTGAAACGCTAAGCCGCACCTTTCCCTCAGGTAACGGTAAATTGCCCAAAGCTTCCCTCGACTCTTTTTCTCGCGCCGCCTCCAACACCGCCGCTTGTGGATCCAAATCCCACTCCCTTCCATTCCCATGCTCGCTTCTCCGCATTTCCAACAGCCCCAGCAGAACTACAACTTGAATCAGCACAAGCCCCGCCGCAGCCCAAAACCATGTCCGACCCTTTCCCTCACTCATGGAGCCACCGTTGGAGAATTTGTTTCACCTGTCTTCGCGCCACCTTGCCAGGGAACCCCTAGCTGGAGTCGTGACTGAAGAAACCGAGTCAGACTTCCCATCCACTCGCCGGCCTTCTCTCTTTCACTCTGCAAAATTCCCTCTGGGGTCTTGGCCATCACATACGGACGCAGAAAAAAAACGGAAAGGCAAAACATCAACTGCAACAAAAGAATCCCCGCCACAAGATACAAAGCAACCCCGTACATTTTCGGACGAACCCGAGATTGCCCCTCCCTCACTGGTTTTTTTGGTGCTACACCCACCCCTTCACCTTAACCCAAATCGTCAGAACGTCACCTCTGCGCTGGCTTGTCCTGCACTGCCCCGGGATCCTGACGCAACCAACCCACCGCAGTCCGATCCAACAACCCAGCCATCTCTTGTTCCTCCCACCGAACAAGCGTTCCCCCATCCCCTCTCCCTTTCGACACAACCATCTTCAGTTTCTTTTCCCCCTTTCCCTCCAACACAATCTCCACCTCGGATTTCCCCAATTCGGTTTTGCTTGGCAACCCCATCCACCGCGTTACCTCCAGTTGATCCAGACGGGATACAAAATTCGATACCGAGGCTACCTCTGCATCCCCGCCTCCCGCCTTCCATCGCCCGTCCGCACCTGCCCGATACTCTTTCCGGACACTTCCCACAGCCCAAATCAAACCCTGAATCGACCCAAATTCAGCAGGTACTAGTTTTTTAGGCAGCCAACCCAAGGGTGAATCAGGAACGCTCCGTGCCAAAGCGATCGGAACCACCATCGCCCCCGAAGTGGTTGAACCCCGCACAAAAACCTCATCTTTTGTCTCATCCCCCAGTTGAATCGTCTCTACCCGATTCGTCCCTCCCGCCCATTTCAGACTGATCGACTGCCTAGGTTTTGTAAGACCCATCCTCGCCGGATCCTCTGTCGGCAAAAATCGGTTTGCCCGGATCTCCATCAAAGATTCGAGCCACTTCTCCACCCCTGCACCCTCTGCCGGTCGTGAACTCCCCCCCAAGACTAACTTCCAACCCGTTCCCCCCGGAATCTTCTCCAATTGATATTCTACTCCCTTACCGGAAAACTCTACCGAATCCACCTGCCCAGCCTGACCCAAGGTCACTAACCTCCTGTCACGAACCCGATCCGCCATTTTTCCCAACCCTTCGATCGCCGGCTTGGGCAAAAGAAAAACCGAGGCTTGATCCGCCACTTTGGCAAAAACTTGATTTGTCTCCTTTGGATCAGGCAACCCAATCTGTAAAATTCGATTCGTGGCCTTCAACCGTACTTCAAAAGATTGAGACGGAGCATTCAATCCATAGAGAGCCAAATCACCACCTAAATCGGAAACAAACCGGGTAGCCTTGAGAGCCGAGATCTCCCCTAAGACCCCCTCCACCGCTGTCGGATCCGCCGGAGCCTCCACCGGCTTCAAAATCGACCAATTTCCATCCTTTTTTTTCACCTCCACCTCCAATGTACCCTGATGAAGCAACAACTCCTGCACATCAGGAACCAACAGAGGCACCACTCTCTTCTCCCTCCACTCCGTCAAATCCTTGTCCATCGCCTCCGCCAACTGACTCTGTACGACCGCAATTCTTTCTCTTTGCCCACCCGACTGAATCCGAGCGTAAACCCCGCCTGCAATCGGAGTATCCCGACCCGTCTCAATCTTGCACACCCCCTCCTTCGTCCCGATCACCAACGTTCGGGTCGGTTGCCCCAAACCAAAACTCTGCAAAAGTGAGTCCTCTTTTTTTCCAGGCGGCAACGTCTGCAGACTTTCTACAAACTGAACCTCAGAAAGCAAACGCCCTACGGTCGTCGCATCTGCTGCCCCTTGAATCGGCTTCTCCAACTGCCAATCCGCCTCCCCTTTTTTCCGAAAAACAAACTCCCCCTTCGGTCCTTTTAGATCAATCCGATCCCCATCCCTCACCGGAAGTTCGGTAATCCTTCGCGACTCTTTGACCATCCGCTCCGTTCCCGGCACCTTCTTTTGCAGAAAACTCAGGGTGACCAACATCAGCACCACTAGACCCACCGCCACCAGCAGGGAACGCGTGCTCATACAATCCCCCGCATCAACTCCGGCGCCGCCACCAGACGAGCAAACCCAAGATTCCTGCCATGGCGGGAATCCCCAGCAAAGTCCCAAGCATGATCACCCGCTGCTGACCATCGTCCAGCGAGACGGAGAAATCTTTGGGTGTTTTCGGAGAAATTCCCAACGACTCACTCCTCCCCAAGACCCATTGAATCGAATTCACCATAAAATCCACCTCCAAGGGGGAAATATTCTGGTTTGCAAATGCCGAGGCCGAACCCACAACCACCGCCCTCAATGCAGGACTCTCTTTTCCTTTATCACCGGGAACGCTCCCATCCACCACCGCCGCGACTGCAAACGGACCCTTCCGATCTTCCCCATCCACAAAATCACTCTTTTTCCCTGGAGCCAGTGGCCATGGTTTCGCCCAGTATCGGTCCGAGGTTTCCACCAGCATTTCCGATTTTACCGGACTCGCCGCTACCACAGGTTTAATCGTGATCGACCGGCTTGGTCCAAAACGCAGGGATCCACCCACACTCTCAATCCACTGAATCGCTGGGTGACCCGAAAATCGGGTCCCCACCGTCTCCTCATTCAGCCCTTGGGTCAGCCCCGCCGTACTCAGAACTGCGACCTTTCGGAAGATCTTATCCGCATCCACCACCACCCCCTGCTCCGCTAAAATCCCCTCCAAACCGGTTGGGACTCCTGGATCGAGGAGAAGAAGTAACCGCCCCGGTTTTCCAAGATACGCCTGCAAAGCAGCGACCGCAGGTGCGGAAAACTGAAATTTGGGCCCAGCCACCATCACCGCATCCGCATCCGCAGGAACCCCCTCCTGCTCCCCCAACTTTAAAGGCAACAACTCGACGTTTTGGGAAGCAAGCCGGGCCGAAAGCAGGGAGTAGCCGGCCGGATCTCGATCCGTCGAGTTCAGATTGTACTCACCCGATCCCGACGTGACATACACCTTGGCAGGCTTTCCCTGCACCAATCCGCTGATCGCAGATGAGATTTTTTCCTCTGCTTGAAACGATTTCACACGAGCTGCGCCGCCCGTCATCATGGCTCCAGGATCAATCTCTGCCATTTCCGCCACCTTCAGAACGCGCGATCGATCCCCGTACTGGACCAGAATCACGTTCTCATTGCTCGTCAGCTTGAACTTTTCCGCCAGCTTCTGCGCCGCCTGAAAATCCAGATAAGGCTGTACCAACTCGACCTTCACCTTGCCGCCACTGCGATACTTGTATTCGTCCAACAACTTCTGCACGTCCTCCTGAATCAAACTTCCGGTCGTATCCGCCTCGGGAGCCAAAAAGGCCGTTAAGGTAACCTCCCCGGGAAGACTTTTCAGAAGATTCAAGGTTTGACCTGACAACTTCTGGAACTGGTTCAGGGAAAAATCAGCCCGCCGATAATGCCGCCAACTGATATAGTTCACCCCCGCCAAAAGGAAAACAAGGATCGGAAGAAAGATCCACTGATTGATCGATTGGGTACGCCGTTCCCGACGAAGAGCCGATAAGGGAGGAGGAGTAGGACGACTCATTCGGTTACCCCTTCAAACGGCGCCCCGCCATAACCTGCCGGGTCAGGATCAGGAAAAACACCGTTCCACTTAGATAAAAAACCACCGGCCGGGAGTCAAACAACCCGGCACTGAAGGAACGCATCTGCTCCAAGGTGAAAATATAATTCAGCGCCTCCCTCCAACCCGGATCCCGCACGAGATAACTCAGAAAACCCGAGAAAAAGAGGAGGGCAATCATGGTGAACGAAATCATGGCCGCCACCGCCTGATTCCGCGTCAGAACTGAGGCAAACAGGCCGATCGACAGGTATAACATCCCCACCAAGGTCACCATCAGGTAGGAGAATCCCAGAGGGATCCATGCCACTGGAACCGCCTGATGCGTGACCGTCTGAAAAATGGCCAACCCCAAGAGGGAAGGAATCCAGAGCAGCAGATAAAAGAAAAGCACCCCAAAGAATTTCGAAAGAATCACATCCCCGTCCTTCACGGGAGCGGTCAGCAACATCTCAATCGTTCCCGTCTTATACTCCTCAGAGAAAAGCCTCATGGTCAGGATTGGCACGAGAATGATCAGCAGAAACCAGAAATGAAAAATATAAAAATAGATCTGCATCACGGTGAACTCCTTCACCCCTTGGTCCAGATATGCCACGCACTGGCTAAAGCTGAAGCCGTTGATCAGCGACATGCAGGTCAACAACACCCAGGCGATCGGCGAATGCAGGATCGCCCCCACTTCCCTCTTCCAAAGAATCCATAAGGCGCGTGTCATAAATTAATCCTGGGTCAGTTCAACGAAAACGTCCTCCAAACGGGCCTTTTCCCGTCGGAACTCCCGCAGAGGCCACTGCTCCCTCTTGATCAAGCCGTCCACCTCTCCACGAATATCTTTTCCGGGAGCTGCCGTCACCTCGAACGAGATCCAATCCCCCGCCCGATTCAACTCTGTGACCACGCTCACCTCAGAAATCTTGGCCAACTTTTCTTTCGCACCTGCAGGATCCGCCTTCACTTCAATCTGCAAGGCTCCTGCCTGCACCCGCTTCTCCAAATTAGCCAAAGTGTCCGAAGCCTCGATCTTTCCCTTATTGATGATGATCGCCCGGCCACACACCATTTCCACTTCCGACAAAATGTGGGTCGAAAGTAGAATGGTTCTGTCTTTCCCCAGCTCTTTGATCAGCTCCCGAAATGATCGGATCTGATGCGGATCCAGTCCCGCGGTTGGCTCATCCAAAATCAAAAGCAGCGGATTATGCACCAGCGCATCCGCCAAGCCCACCCTCTGACGAAACCCTTTCGAAAGGGAGCCGATGACCTTTTTCCGAACATCGGTCAATCCGCATTGATCCAGCACCAACCCAACCCGATGCGCAATCTCCCCGCGTGTCACCCGCTTCAGACGCCCTCGGTATTCCAAAAACTCTTCCACCCTCATTTCGGGATAGAGCGGAACATTCTCTGGCATGTATCCGATCCGTTGACGAACAAGCAAACTCTCCTGCGGCAGTTTGGCCCCGGCGACTTCGATCTTTCCGTCTGTGGGAGGCAAATACCCCGTCAACATTCGCATCGTCGTCGACTTTCCAGCACCATTCGGACCCAAAAAACCCACCACTTCCCCCTTTTCTACCGAGAAAGTAATCCCCCGGACCGCCTCTCCCCCCGCGTATCTCTTTGTTAAATTCTCAACTTGGATCATGGTGAATCTTAAAAATTATAAACCTCTGGCCAAAGGTCAAGTGAACCATTTGGGAAATCCTCTCGACATGGAGGGCTACCCTCGTTTCCCTTGGGTGTGCGCATTGTTGCCGTTGTGAATCAAAAAGGAGGGGTGGGAAAGACCACCACCGCCATTCATTTGGCTGCAGGGGCGGCCGAGGCTGGTCGCCGCGTTCTCCTCGTCGATCTCGATCCCCAAGCCAACGCCACCAGCGGTCTCGGACTCGAACATACCCCCGGAAAGAGTCTCTACCCCGTCCTCCTAGGACAAAACCAGGCGGCCGACATGCTTCAACCCTCCCGTCACCCGAACCTACAGATTCTCGCGTCCGAGTTGGATCTTGCAGGAGCAGAAATCGAGTTGGCTGGACTCGAAAACCCACTCCTTCGCGTCCGCCAAGCCCTCGACCCCCTTCGACTCGATCCGGCTTTCGATCTCGTCATTCTCGACTGCCCTCCGAGCGTTGGCCTTCTCATGACCAGCGCCCTCGTCGCTGCGGAAAAGATTCTCGTACCCGTTCAGTGCGAATACTTCGCTCTCGAAGGAGTTGGAAAAATCCTCAATTTGATCGAGCGAATCAAACAGGGCGGACTCAACCCATCTCTCTCCATCCTCGGCATTGTTCTGACCATGTACGATGCCCGGACCCGCCTAAGCCAGCAGGTCAGCGAAGACCTTCGTAGCCACTTAGGAGAACAGGTCATGGGAACGATCATTCCCCGCTCCGTCCGCCTAGCCGAAGCCCCCAGCCACGGCAAAACCATCTACGAATACGACAATTCTGGCGCCGCCGCCGCCAGCTATCGTCAACTCACCTCCGAGTTCTTATCCCGCCTTTAATCTTCCGCACCCCGTCTGGAGTCGCCACCAGAACTAGATCCGCACGCCGTTTTCCAAACACCCCCGCACAGATAACGCCGGGGATCCCTTCCAGTTCATTCTCTTTTTTTACTGGATCGGTAACTTTCCATCCGTGCACATCGAGAATCTCCCCCCCGTTATCCGTAATAAAGTTCTTCCGCCATACCGGCCGGCCTCCCAACCTGCGAATCTCCTTCGCCACCTGTTCTCTCGCCATCGGCACAATCTCCAAAGGCACAGGAAATTTTCCCAACCTCTTAACCAACTTTGACTCATCCACGATGCAGATGAACTTTTTCGCCGCTGTGGCAATGATCTTTTCCCTCGTCAACGCACCACCGCCCCCCTTGATCAGCCTCAGCTTCGGATCCACTTCATCTGCTCCATCCACATAAAGACTCACCTTTTTGGCCTGGTTCAAATCCAAAACCCGAATCCCTTTTTTGCGTAGAGCTCGTTCGGTTTCTTTCGAGCTTGGCACCGCACCGCGTACCCACCCTTTTTTCAAACCCTGAATAAAATACATCGTCGTTGAACCCGTCCCCACCCCCAGCACACAACCCTTAGGCACATAAGCCAAGGCAGCTTCCGCCGCCTCTTTTTTTAATGCCTTTTGATCCACCCTTCTTTTCTGTGATTTTTCCACGAATGCGTCAATCTATCCTGAATCATGCCCGTCACCCATCTCCATCTCGATTGCCCCTCTGGAATCAGCGGAGACATGTTCGCCGCCGCCCTCCTCGACCTAGGTGTGCCCCTGTCCCTCTTTCAAGATGCTATCCAAGGTCTTCACCTCCCGGAAAAAGTGATCCTGAAAACGGAGCGAGCTCTCCGAGGCGCTCTGGCTGGTACCCGATTCCTTGTCGAAACCCCTCACGAACACAATTCCCATCACCACTCCCACCATCACGATCACTCCCATGAACACGAGCACGGTCGCTCTTGGGCTCAGATTCGTATCCTCCTCCAAAACTCCCACCTCACTTCCCCCGTCAAAGATACCGCCCTCAAAATCTTTCATCGAGTCGCCGAAGCCGAAGCCCGTCTTCACGGAAAACTAGTCGACGAAGTCCATTTTCACGAGGTCGGTGCTGTCGATTCGATCGTCGATATCGTCGTCGCCGCCATCGGCATCCATCACCTAGGTCTTCCCCACGTCACCGCCTCCGTTCCGGTTGAAGGAACAGGGACGATCCAGTGTGCCCACGGCTCCTTCCCCCTTCCCGCTCCTGCCACCGCCGAGATTTTGAGAGGAATCCCACTTCGACAGATCGATGTCCCCGCTGAACTTACGACTCCCACCGGTGCCGCCATCCTCGCCCAACTGGTCCGCCACTTCGGTCCCCTCGAAAGCTTTACCACAGACAAAATCGGATACGGTCTCGGAACCCGCGACTTACCCAGTCGTCCAAACGTCCTTCGTGCCTTCCTTGGATACACCTCAAACTCTCTCTCCTCTTCCCACGAATCGATCATTGAAATCCGAACTCATTTGGATGATATCACCGGAGAACACCTCGCCCACGCCATCGATCGATTGATGGAAGCGGGAGCGCTCGACGCCTCCGCCCTCCCCCTCCTAATGAAAAAAGGACGCCCTGGTTATCTCCTTACAGTCCTCGCCCTTCCCAAAGATTCGGAACAACTTGCCTCCTTGGTTCTTCGTGAAACAACTGCCTTTGGTCTTCGTCTTGAACGGGTCGAACGCCGAACCCTCCGACGCGAAGGAAAAACCGTCTCCACCCCTTATGGCCCCATCCACGTCAAACTGGGCTACCTCGGCGATTCCTTGGTCCAGATTCATCCGTCCGATACGGACTGCCGAAAAGCATCTATCTCCGCTTCCGTATCCCACGCCGACGTGGCCGCTGCCGCTCGTTCCGCTACTCGGTCGAACTGATTTCCTACTTTCTTCCGTCCTCCGGAAGAAGAATAAATCCCGTCTTTCGATCGCCGATGACCTCACTCCGCTTCCCGCGGTGCATCCAGTGCCACATTCCGATTAACGCACAAAAAAGAGCATCTGTTCGATCCTCCACTGGTTTACTCCATTTTTCCCTGAGCAGATTCCTAGTTTCTTGATTCAGCATAAGGCCCGGAAAGCGCTGCCTCATTAGTTTTCGCATCAATCTCTGTAATCTT
>Ga0114967_10004600_pt1 | contig 11091 bp, 10 predicted proteins | sample M_130628_MF_Meta_FD_92639 | JGI IMG/M metagenome (GOLD analysis project Ga0114967, IMG submission 92639) | Freshwater microbial communities from Lake Montjoie, Canada to study carbon cycling - M_130628_MF_MetaG | ecosystem: Environmental > Aquatic > Freshwater > Lake | place: Lake Montjoie... | reverse complement strand
GCGCATAGTTGCTGCGGTCCAGGATGGTCAGGCCCGGCACCCGCACCAGCGACTCGGACAAATTGACCTGCGGGCCACCGTTTTGGATCGCTTCGCGCCCAACTGACTGGATGGCGGCAGGCGCATCAAAACTGCGGGCCTGTGCGCGCGACGCGCTGACTACGACCTCGTCCAGCGTCTGAGCAAAAGCGGGTGTCAGCAAGCCAGAAACAAAGGCCATGGACGCGAGGGCCAATGGGGTAAATTTAAAAGGTGACGGCATGGAAGTACCCATTCGGGTTGCAGGACAGTGAATCTCTCAGTGCGCTCTATTTAGGGCGCCTCGGCGGTGACTTTGACGGCGCTGTACCACGCAGAGAGTTGCGCGATTTCGCGGTCGGTAAGCGCTTTGGCGATCAGGCCCATGACCTCGTGCTGTCGCTTGCCGCTACGGTAGTTTTTCAGCTGCTCACTAGTGTATACGGCCTGCTGACCGGCAAGATTGGGCGCGTTGGGGAGCGTGGAAATGCCGGCGGGGCCGTGACACAAAGCGCATGCCACATCGGCCTTAGCGCGGCCCTGGGCAACATCGTCGCAATAGGCGTTCAATGCTACGCAAGCCAGTACCGCAATAAAAAATTTCTTCATGGTGTAAACGTATAAAAAAAGGGCCCCCGAAAGGGCCCCGGTACGATGCAGCGTACGGGCACCAAGGCCCGTACCGCCGTTCCAATTACATACCAGTATAGCTAATGCGATAGATCGCGCCAGCATAGTCGTCTGACACCAGGATGGAGCCGTCCGGCAGGTTGGCCACATCAACTGGGCGAGCCAAGGCGCGACCCGTCTTCTTGTCCAAGAATCCGTCGGCAAACACTTCCGAAGGTCCTGCGTTGCCATCGGCCTTGATTGGCACGAAGTTGATCAAGTAGCCGCTAGCTGTAGTGCGGTTCCACGAACCGTGAGCTGCCACAAACAAGCCATTTTGGTACTTCGCTGGGAAGGCCGTACCGGTGTAATGTGCAATGCCGAGTTGGGCTTGGTGCGCAGGAAACTCCACTTGCGGGAAGATATTGCCAGCGGGTTCTTTCATGTCCTTGAGGTCTTCGGCCGCTGGCGAACCAGCCACTTTGAAACGCCCGTTGTAGTACGGGAACCCGAAGTGTTCACCGGCCTTGGTGAGCTTGTTCAGCTCGCCCGGTGGGATGTCATCACCCAAGCCGTCCACCTGGTTGTCCGTGGTCCAGATGTCACCCTTTGGCCCGATGGTGATGCCTGCGGGGTTACGCATACCCTTGGCATAGACCATGCGGCCTGTGCCGTCTAAGCCGTTGTAGCGAACCACGCCGCCTATGCCTACATCATCGTACAAAGCGATTTTGTCTTTGGGCTGAACGTTGTAAGGCTGACCCAGGGTTACATAAATCTTGCCGTCCTTGTCGACCTTGACAACGCGACCGGTGTGGTTGAACGACTGCTCTTCAACCGGGATGAGCTTGCCTTCAGGAACCACAACACCCACCGCCACGTCCGGGCCTTCGTAGAAATACTCAGCTGCGGGGAAGTGCAGAATGCGGTTGGATTCAGCGACGATCAGGAAACCGTCCTTAGTGAATGCAACGCCATTTGGATTGCTGAATTTGATGGAAGGAGCAAAGACCTTGACTTCTGTCGCGGCGTCGCCGTTGTTGCGGTTGGTTACAGCATAAACATTGGTCTTGCGCGTGCCGACAAACAGCATATTGGTTGATGGTGCGACTGCCATGTAGCGCGCATCAGGCACCACGGCGTACAGGTCGATCTTGAATCCGTCCGGCAGTTTGACCTTTTTCAGGTTTGCACGAATGGCGTCTGCGTTTTTGCCTTCTTGAGGAATCGACGGGATGACCATGCTGGTGGTGGTATTGCCCATGCGCTGCAAGGTAGACAGATTGCTGTCCTGTGCGAAAGCCGTGGTCGCACACAGTGCCGCCACTGCCAGAGAAAGTGATGTCAACTTGATCATTTTTACGTGATTCCTTATTACGTGGAAGAAGAGTTATTTCGACAAGACTTCGACAAACGGATGGGAGTGTCAAAGCCTTGTCCCAATGTACTGCCCGGGACAAACCACAAGAATAGGGTTTACCCGAAAATGACCCGCTTTGGACTGAATTTAGCCGCCATCATTTTCAACTTAACTTAGAAAAAATTTCATGCTCAATGCCAGGCCGAAAAAGACTTCGAAAGTCACCAAGGAGCGCTCCGATAGCGGACCTTGAAACAGAGAGTTAGCTACCACAAGCGCGTGAACTACACCCTGGCAGCGAGCACCCAAAACACGCAGACGCTGCAATAATCAAGTGGACGGCATGCTAGGCAGTTTGGTATCGTAAAACGTAGGAGCCAGAAATGCGATTTGTCGCAACGCTAAGTATTTGGGCTTTGGGACTTACTGCACACGCTGCAGATTGGAAGTTGCTAACTACCAGCACCGACTTGAAAAAGATCACTTATTGGTACGTGGATGCGTCCAGCGTGGTCTCACATGCCCAAATTATCAAAGCCAATCTGCGAACCGCATGGTCGCAAACGCAGTTCGGGCCCGATAACACCGGATACCTCTCGAGTACCTACATTAGCTACGTCGATTGCAACCGGCGGCTGTTAGCCTATACCGCCAACACCTATTTCAGCGATTTCGACTCCACCAGTGCGCCAGTCCATCAAGAACCAGAGCTACCCCTGGCGGACCTTCACTTCGCACCACCAAGGCCCGGAACGCCAGGGGAAATGCGGATCAACCATCTTTGTCAATCTTACGAAGGGTCGTCGAGTAAATCGATCTAGTTCATGACGAATGGGCATCGCGCCCCGGAAAAAAACGACCGTTTTTTTGTGCGCTGACACAAAATTTTGACGCTGCAAACGTAGTGAGTGATGGTGACCTTTTCCCCGGTGTCGCTCACCATTAATTCCATAAGGATGATCTACGCGGGCTCAAAAAGTTGGCAAGCCTGGCGGGCGATCGGTTCAAAATGGGAATTCTGTTGTACGACGGCGGCGAGGCCCTGCCGTTGGGGGATGGCATCTGGGCCGCTGCGCTTTCCACTTTTTGGGTCGGGTGAGCATTTGCGCCTCAATGAGCGCCCTATCGTCTAACAGCATCCACCGCAGATTGAAGCCGTGCAACGCGGTCTTGAATGGACCGGGAAGTTGTTGAGTTGGAAGGGGTCGCTCCGCTTGTGCTTAGCGTGGCATTTACGGATTGAGCCGTGGGAGCGGTTCAGTTCGAACCAAGCCACACGACGGCTTAAGTAAATTCAAGCTGCAAACTTGAGAGAGGAGACGCGAATTCTGCCTTCCATTTCTCGCCCGGCGCTACCGGCCACGCGTCCGTCCAGGTTCCAGTGGTAATCACGTCGCCGGGCAGCAGATCAGGTGCGCCAGGACAGGCTCTGAGTTCCTGCAGGAAGTGTTGCAAGGCCAGCAAAGGGCCATCAAGAACATTAACGCCGCCCCCGCTTTCCAAGACCTGTCCGTCCTTCACCAAATCGACTCGTGCGGTAGCCATAAGGCTGTGGAGCTCGTTTGCATTGGAGGCAATTGCCCGAACCGGCAATTGCTTGCCAACCACCAAGCGTGCATGTAATCCGCCGTCGGCAACGGTATCTGGAGCCTTAAATTTCCAGTCCTGCAAATGCGACTGGACGATCTCGAATCCAGGAGCCACCCACTCTAGTGCATCAAACAAGTCATCAAGCGATGCATTCACCGGTGGCGTTTTCCTCATGCCAAACACCGCCTCAGGTTCCAGACGCGCTTGGCAAACCCCCGTTAGCGAGACGACACTCTCGCCTTCACAAAAGCTAAGAGTTGAGTCGTAGACCGTTCCCCAGATGGGGGCAAAGACGCCATATCGTTGCCAGATATTCCGGTTTGTAAAACCCACCTTGAATCCCCGTGGCGCTTCTCCGCGAGCGATCCGAAGGCCTCGCACCGCGAGGGCGACCTGGTAGGCCGCTTCCATGCCGAAAGACGCATCGTTGCTGGGGGCAGTGGGCCAGAGTTGACCTGAATCGTAGTGGCGAAGAATTGCAGTGGGGTTCATAGGATCTCCTGGCTGGTTGGCTCACTCATCATGCGCATTAAACCGTTAATCGGGCTCTAAACCCAAACCGACGAAATTTCCAAGGAAAGCAAAACCGCCGTCGCCCTCGCTCAGGTGGCGCGAAGTTTGGTAGGTCGGCGTTTCTTTTTTCCGGCCAGGGCCATTTGAAACGCTTGCTTTACAAATACCCATAAAGCGGATTCATCGGGCAGAGGCAGCGCACCACGCCCGATGCGCTTGAGTTGGCCGGTGTACCAGCTCACTTCCAGCAAGCCCATGTTGTCAACCGCTTTGATGCCGGTACGCAGGGGCTTGACCGTGTGTTGCGCCGCTTTGCCAGCAAGCAGTCGCGATGGCAAATCAGGCTCTATGGCCATGATGCGGGCAATTCCCACCATGTCAACCGCACCCGAGTTAATCGCCTGGGCCATGCCTTGGGCGCTGCGAAAGCCACCGGTAACGACAAGCGGCGTGCGCACGGCTTGGCGGGCTTTTTCTGCAAACTCTAAAAAATAGGCTTCGCGCTGTCTCGTACTTTCTTTTTTCTCCGGCTGTGCCTTGTTTTTTATGCCTGTCATGACGGGCGCTTCGTAGGTGCCACCTGAAATCTCAATCAAATCAATTCCCGCATCGGCAAGGGCGCGGATCGTATCGATCGATTCCTCTTCTGTGAATCCGCCGCGCTGAAAGTCTGCTGAATTGAGCTTGATTCCGATGGGAAACGCGGGCCCGACAGCCTCTCGCATCGCGCAGTACACCGCCAACACAAAATGTCGGCGTTTTTGTGCGGTGCCACCCCAGGCATCGGTGCGTGTGTTGTGGTGGGGTGATAAAAATTGACTCACCAGATAGCCGTGGGCGCCGTGGATTTGCACCCCGGAAAAGCCTGCCTGCTTGACCACGCCGGCAGCCACTCCAAAACGCTGAACCAACGCTTGAACTTCGTCATCCTCCAAAGCGCGCGGGGTGGCGAAAAACGCTTTCATATCGGACCTAAAGGGCACTGCGGAAGGGGCCACCGTTTCGCCGTTAAGCCCTTTTGGTGCTTGTTTGCCTGGATGGTTAAGTTGCACCCAGCACTGGGTGCCGTTGGCAGTTGCTGCTTGGGCCCAACTCTGCAAAGCCACTAAATGCTTGCTGTCCTCAATTACCACGTTGCCAGGCTCGCCAATGGCGCTGGCATCGATCATGACATTGCCAGTGACGCACAAGCCGATCCCACCGCTTGCCCACGCCCCGTACAAGCGGAGCAGCTCGGGCGTTGGCGCACCGTCACGGCCAGCCAAGGCCTCGGACATGGCGGATTTACACAGGCGATTTTTGATGCAGATACCGTTAGGCAGCGTTAGCGATTGAGCGAGGGTAGTTTGGGCGGTCATGGGAGGTCGAATAATGGGTTGGAATGGTATCGCTGACAGGGGTCTTAAGCCCAAGCCTACACCCAAGATGAAAGGCAGAGCGCGTCGCGAAAGCCCGGCTTGCTCGCAACTGTCTCTGACCTGGCGTTATAGGTGCTTTGAGCATTAAATTTGCGCAGACTACCGTTCGTACACACACCGAAACCCGATGTACACCGCATAAAAATCTGCTGGCTTAAAAGCCTGCACATCGGCCTTCATGTTGAACGTGCCGTACCACCAAGAGCCGCCCACCGTACGTCGCTCACGCCCCTTGCCGTCGGGGCTGTCGGTGGTCCATTCCCACACATTGGCTCCCATGTCATACAAGCCGTTGACGCCTGGTCTGGTTGCGCCTGCGGGCGCAGCGCGCGGCCACGGATCGGTTTCACTCGTATTGGCACCTTCTGGGCTGTCGCCCGTGGCCCATGGATAGGTTCTGCCTTGCTGCCAAGGAACTGGCGGCGAATCGCGCAGCTCGGTAAAGCCTGCTGCTCGCCACTGCGCACCTGTGGGCAAAAGGCCACCCGCCCACCGGCAATAGGCTTGCGCCTCTGCAAAATCCAAATGAACGGCAGGCATGTCTGCACTCGCCGTCTGACCATCGGGCTTACGCCAAGACCACCCGGGTCGACGCTCCCAACCCGCACCGTACTCAAAGCCACCACCCTCTTTTTCAGCCCGCGTGGTGATGCCTGTGGCACGCACATAGCGGTCGAATTGCCCGATGGTGACCTCGGTTTTGTCAATCGCGAACTGAGGTAGAACCACTTTGTCACCCACTTGGGCATGTACGCTGCCCATGAAAAGGGTTAGGCAAAACACAGCGTGTTTCATTTGCATGAACTCCATCCTCAAGAAATATTAATCATAAAAAAGTCAGCCTGCCCCGGTGCGCCGTATCACTTAACAATCCGTATGGAGAAAAAGGTGTTGGCGCAACAAGCTAACGCAAGGATTTGGCTCACTTGGTTGGAAATACCTAAACGTTGCAGACCGTCCAAACCACAGCTACATCAGACAGGATTACAGCCCAAAGAGGCGATGCTTGGCCTCTACACTGTCTCATTTTTTGACATTGAGGCTCCCATGCAGCAGTCTGCCGCCGTGCGTCCCGATCCCACCACCCAACGCAAAGCCGCTATTGCCCGTGGCGCCGCGCTTGAGCACACAGGCAAGGTCGTGATCGAGCCAATCCCGAACTTCGACCTCAACCGCACAATCTTCAACACCCTGGGAGGCAAGGCTGCCCGCTTCGTGATGAACACCCGGGTAGGCAAGCAAGCCCGCTTTAACGGCGCTGCGACCAAAGCCGTGCAGGCCGAGTACGCGGCTGCCCGCGCGGCGCACCCACTGCCCGGTGTGAGTACCGAACTGATGGACTTTCTGGTGAGCGAGTGCGACTTCAACGTGGAGCATGCCGACGGCTCGTTCCTCGACCATCTGTACTTTTGCTTTGAGTACAGTGTGCAGCACTACCCGCAGCGCTCCCCTCTTGTGATGCTGCTGCACTCCATCCTGGGGACTGGCACCAACACCTTCGCAATGACCGCCAAAAAGATCCCGGTGCTGCGCCCACTGATGACGCCCTGGGAGTGGACGCAGGTGCAAGCCTTTCCGTCGGTCTTGCGCTTGCTTTACGCCGGTCCGCTGCGCCAGGAATTGCGCAAGCACGCCCAACGCGCAGACACCATTGTTTCCATTTCCTTTCATCGGGTGATCGACAACGCGCTTATCACCTTGAGCGCAGAAGACTTCTGGATCGCGCTGAACTACCAGCTGATCCACCTGATCGACTTCCTTCCGGCGGCGAACTGGTCCATTCACCAAAACGACACCTCCTTCATCCTGTTTCGTGATCTGTACGACCTGCTTGCGGTGGCTGACAAACGAGAGGCCGTCGTGGATTACAAGCCAAGCGCAGGCCCGCGCAAAGCACAGGGCGAGCGACAGGGTGTTGGCGAATGGCTGACCACATTGATCCCGGTAAGCTTGAGCGAACGGATGGCGGCCAAGTCGGTCACCCGCTTCTCAGAGCGCATTGGACACTCCCTCGACTACCGAATCACCTGGGCTTCCAGTGTTGCAACGACCGGTTGAATCCGCCTAGCGAACAGCTGGCTGAGTTCGGCATTGAGCCCTTGGTGGCGAGTCGGGAAAAAGCTATGACTAATTGTGGATTGCGCAGGTCAGAAGGCTGATGTACGACAAGGGTTTTGAGGAAGTACGTGCGTCAAGGAAAGGTCGCCCTGCCAAGTCCACCAAGCGCGCTGGCATGCAGTAACATCAATTGCGCAATTAGCAAAAGAAACCATCTATCGATTGCGTCCCCACTTTCAAAAAGGAGCCAACCATGCTCGTACGACTTTTGTATGTCAGCCAATCAGTAGGCCCGGTTACCACCACAGTCACCACGTCGATTTTTGAAAAATCTAATGCCAATAACAAAAAGCAAAACATTACCGGTGTTTTATGCCAAGGCTCAGGCTTATGGCTGCAAGTGTTGGAAGGCGAAAGAGCGCAAGTAAATGCTCTGTACTCTCGAATCATGGCTGATCGACACCACCACAACATCGAGCTTTTATCCATGGAGGAGATTGCCAGTCGGCGATTTGGTCAGTGGTCCATGGCGCTTGTTTATTTGTCTAAAGACGATCCCATGGTGCAGATGGCGCATCCTGAATTCGATCCCTACTCCGCAACGGCGAAGGACGCGATGGCACTCTTGGAAGAACTGATTGAAACAAGCACCCCAATCGCTTCTATGGTGACCATCTGACCAAGATTCAGCTCTGGCCCCCACTCCGCATTGATTACTTCTGCGGCCAGGCCGGCCAGTGTCTAGGTACGCCAGGGGCCTGCCAGGACCCGCGTAAGGCCGAGTAGGCGCGTATGGCTGATTGGCCTCTGCACCTAACCCCGCTTCAACAGGTGCTTGCCGATGATCAGTTGCTGGATTTGTGTGGTGCCTTCGTACAGGCGTAGCAAACGTACATCGCGGTAAAAGCGCTCTACCTTGTATTCGTTGATATAGCCTGCGCCGCCGTGAATTTGCACACCACGGTCCGCCACACGGCCCACCATTTCAGTAGTGAAAAGCTTGGCGCACGAGGCTTGCATGCTGACATCCGGGTCGGTCACCCCAAAGGGCTTGGTGTCGTACCGTCTGGCCACCGATTGCACCATGGACCAGCCGGCCAGCAGTTCGGCCTGGGTGTCAGCCAGCATGGCCTGCACCAATTGAAAGTCACCAATGCGCTGGCCAAACTGTTTGCGCTCCTGTGCGTAGGTAATGCTCTCCTGCAGGATGCGTTGCGCCATGCCGCAGGCCAGCGCGGACACATGCAAGCGCCCCCGATCTAGCACTTTCATGGCTGTCTTGAAACCTTTGCCGGGTACGCCACCAATGATGTTGGCCGCGGGCACGCGCACATTGTCCAGATGCACATCACAGGTCTTGGTGCCGCGGTGGCCCATCTTCTTGTCCGGCTTGCCCAGGCTGATGCCCGGTAGTTGCGAGGGAACAATAAACGCCGAGATACCGCCAGCGCCAGGCCCATCGGTGCGTGCCATCAGCGTAAACGCACCAGCCCGTGGGGCGTTTGTGATGTAACGCTTGCTGCCGTTTAGCACATAGTCGGGACCGTCCAGAACGCCCTGCGTCTGAATCGCCGCCGCGTCCGATCCAGCGTTGGGCTCGGTCAGCGCAAACGAGATGATCAGATCACCGCTGGCGATGCGCGGAAGGTATTCCTCTTTCTGTGCGCCGGTTCCATCCATCAAAATACCTTGTGAACCAATGCCGATGTTGGTCCCCACCACCGAGCGAAAAGCCAGTGCGGTCTGCCCCAATTCAAAGGCCACCTCACACTCTTGGGCCATCGACAGGCCAATCCCACCGCATTGCTCCGGAATCGACAGGCCGAAAAGCCCAAGCGCCTTCATGTCGTCCACTACGTCCTGGGGCACCTCGTCATGTTCTTCCACGGCGTTTTCGGCAGGTACCAGGCGCTCCCGAATAAAACGTTGGACGGCGTCCTTGAGAAGCAAAAAAGTGTCGGAATCGAGTGCCATGTGGTTTGCGTATTGGTAGGCCGGTGCGGATGGGGTGGCGCGGTTAAGCGCAGCGAATCGAATGGTTTTGCGGAGTGGACACGAGTGCATCCCGGCACCGTGAGTCCTACAAGGTGTGCCCCATTCTGGTCTTCTTGGTAGCGAGGTACGTGCGATTTTCATCGGTCGGCGTTGTGTGCAGCGCCACCTTCTCCGAGATGCACAGTCCGAACTCCTCAATGCAGCGGTACTTGGCCGGGTTGTTGGTCAAAAGGCGCATGCTGGTGATGCCCAGGTCCTGCAGGATTTTTGCGCCCACGGTGTAGTCGCGTGAGTCCACCTCCAGCCCCAGTTCCAAGTTGGCATCCACTGTGTCAAAGCCATCATCCTGCAAGGCGTAGGCGCGCAGCTTGTGCGTGAGGCCAATGCCGCGGCCCTCATGCCCTCGCAGATAGACCACTACCCCGCTTCCCGCACGACCGACGGCTGCAAGGGATGCTTCCAATTGCTGGCGGCAGTCGCAACGCAGTGAGCCGAAGGTGTCACCGGTAAGGCATTCCGAGTGCACCCGCACCAGCACATCTTTTTGATGCTTCACGTTGCCCATCACCATAACGAGGTGTTCGTGCAGGCTGTCGGGTGCCTTGTAGACGTGGGCTGTAAACATGCCATGGCGGGTGGGAATGCGCGCCTCTGATTCCTTGCGAACATCGGTCTGCGCAAGCCGGAAGTCCACCAGATCCGCAATTGTGATCAGGTGCAGGCCATGCGTCCGGGCAAAAACCTCCAAGTTCTTGCGCCGCGACATGGATCCGTCTTCATTGACGAGCTCAGCCAGCACGCCACCGGGACGCAAGCCAGCTAGCAGGGCCAGGTCTACCGTCGCCTCGGTGTGGCCTCGACGCTCCAACACCCCTGCGGGGGCTGCGCGAAGCGGGAACACATGGCCGGGCCGGTTGAAATCCGAGGAGCCGACCAAAGGGTCCACCAGGGCGCGGATGGTGGCACCGCGGTCCGCTGCGGAAATACCGGTAGTGGTGTCATGGCGGTAGTCCACGGTCACGGTGTAGGCGGTACCCATGGAGTCCGAGTTGCGCTCCACCATCAGGGGTAGCTCCAGCGCGTCTAGGCGCTCGCCAGGCAGTGCAACGCACAGCATGCCGCTGGTGTGACGCACCATGAAGGCTACGGCTTCGGTGGTGGCATGTTCGGCGGCAAGAATCAGGTCACCCTCGTTTTCGCGGTCCTCATCGTCCACAACGACCAACATTTGGCCTCGGGCAAATGCGGCAAGGGCTTCCTTGATGGGGGTAAAGGTCATACGGGTCCTTAGTTTGAATTGGCAGCAGGCAGTTGCTGCATGCATTCACGACAAGCCAAATGCATGCCGACAAGTTGCAACCATTGAAATCAATGACTTAGCAGCAACACAGCCCGCATAAGCCGACCATTGCGACAACACAGTGTCGCAAGCACAGACCTTGCGACACATTTTTTCGCGCTATGCCCTGCAGTCTGGCGTCAAGGTCTTGGCGAGTTGCTTGCACGCATAAGGGAGGCGCGCGATGCGGT
>Ga0114967_10004597_pt1 | contig 11095 bp, 8 predicted proteins | sample M_130628_MF_Meta_FD_92639 | JGI IMG/M metagenome (GOLD analysis project Ga0114967, IMG submission 92639) | Freshwater microbial communities from Lake Montjoie, Canada to study carbon cycling - M_130628_MF_MetaG | ecosystem: Environmental > Aquatic > Freshwater > Lake | place: Lake Montjoie... | reverse complement strand
TCTATATTATTTGGCGAATTGTTTTCAATAGCTTTCATTCGCTTCATTACTACATCATACACATTAATAGGTTTGTTTTTTTGCAGCTTTCTTTTTTCTATCCACCAATAAATAATTAAACCAATAATAAGTAGTACAAGCAAAATCATTGCAGAAATGATTCCTATTTTTTCCCACCTTTCGCTAATTATTTTTGCATCTACTATATCTTTAATATCGCCATTTATATTAATTGGCACCTCAGAAACCCTTATCAACAGGCTGTCTGCGATAATATCTATACTGCTATCTGTTCTCAATCCATTTACATGTAGCTTGGGCAGCATGTATAGGCCACTATCATAACTAGCAATAGTAGTAGTTTGTTGCATGGTTGTATAGCGGCTGCCTTCTGTAGTATCTATTTTGCCTTGTTCTATTATTTTAAAAGGTGAAGTAAACATCTCATTAATATTCGGAAATATTAAAGCATATTTTTCTGTTGGGTAAGATAGTTTTACAGTTAAATGAATTACATCTCCAATCAATACTTCATTGCTATCTACTCCTACAGAAAATTGTACATCTTGTGCATATATTGCTATACCACAACAAATAAAAATGATATGTAAAAATAATAATTTCATTTATTTACTAAAATAGTTGTGCAATACTTTTACATAATCTTGTGCTGTATGCATACTCATAAATCCAGCATTTACTTTAGAAAATATTTGTTTGGTTGCAGAAGTATGTTTATCAAATTTGTTTTGGATATTTTTTCTTACGGTACTACTATTTGTATTTATCCATTGTTGATTACCAGTTTCTAAATCTTGCACTGGAAGTAAGCCTACGCTTGGTATTTCCCTATCTAATGTATCAAAAATATGTATGCCAATAATATCGTGTTTTTTGCTAGTTAGCCTTAATTCTTTTTCAAATGGCTCGCTTAAAAAATCGCTTATTACAACAGCAATTGCTTTGCGTTTTGCAATATTGTTTAGCACTTGTAATGCTTGGCCAATATTTGTATTGCTATTATTTTTTGCTTCTATTGTAAGCAATGTTCTTAATATTAATAAAATATGAGAGCGACCTTTTTTGGGCGCTATCATTTTTTCTACACCATTGCTAAAAAATATTGCACCTACTTTGTCATTGTTTTTTAAAGCACTAAAAGCTAGTGTAGCACTTAATTCTGTGGCTAATTCTCTTTTGGTTTTTGTAGAACTGCCAAACATACTACTATTACTAATGTCTATTATTAGCATCATCACCAATTCTCTTTCTTCTTCAAATACTTTGATAAATGGATGTCCAAATCTTGCACTCACATTCCAGTCAATAGCTCTTACATCATCGCCATAACTATATTCGCGCACTTCACTAAAGCTCATGCCTCTGCCCTTAAACGCAGTATGATACTCTCCAGCAAAAATATGATTGCTAAGTGTTCTACTTTTAATTTCGATGTGCCTGATTTTAGATGTAAGCTCTTGAAGTGTCAAATTATTTTTGTTTAAAGTGTAAGATGCAAAGTTTATTTGCAATAGAATTATACTAACAAATAAATCGCAAGGACTGGAGACAGATGACTGCCTAATTCTATTAAGGCACTTCTACTTTGTTTAAAATTTCAGTTACAATTTTTTCGCTAGTAATATTTTCTGCTTCAGCTTCGTAGCTTAAGCCAATTCTGTGGCGCATTACATCCATGGCTATCGCGCGCACATCTTCTGGTATTACATAGCCACGGCGTTTAATAAATGCATGGGCTTTACTAGCCATTGCCAATGCAATACTTGCTCTTGGACTTGCTCCATAAGTTATTAACCCTTGTAATTTTTGTAAATTATATTTGGCGGGTTCTCTTGTAGCAAATACAATATCCAAAATATATTTTTCAATTTTATCATCTAGGTAAATTTGCTTTACTAATTCCCTAGCTTTTAATATTTCTGCAGGCTCAATGATTTGCTGCAATGTATTAGTAGCAAATTGAATTTGTTGTCGAATAATCATTCTTTCTTCATCCATGCTTGGATAGGTAATCACCACCTTTAACATAAACCTATCTACTTGTGCTTCGGGCAATGTATAAGTGCCTTCTTGCTCTACAGGGTTTTGCGTGGCAAGTACCAGAAATGGTTCTTCTAATTTATAAGTATTATCTCCAATGGTTACTTGTTTTTCTTGCATAGCTTCTAGCAATGCACTTTGTACTTTTGCGGGAGCTCTATTGATTTCATCAGCTAAAATAAAGTTGGCAAATATTGGTCCTTTCTTTACTTGAAATTGATTTTGCTGCAAATTATAAATCATTGTACCTACCAAATCTGCAGGAAGCAAGTCTGGTGTAAATTGAATTCTACTAAACTTACCACCAATGCTTTGCGCCAAACTTTTAATTGCAAGCGTTTTTGCAAGCCCTGGTACACCTTCAAGTAGCACATGTCCATTTGCTAATAAGCCTATTAATAGGCGTTCCAACATATATCGCTGTCCAACTATTTGCTTATTTAGCTCTGCAAATAATACATCTACAAAGCCACTTTGTGCATTTATTTTTATATTTAATTCTTGAATGTCTATGCTAGTATTCATAAGTGCTCAAAAATAATCTTTAGAAAGTATTTATCAAGTTAAAATTTTTAGAAATTTTTGCTGTTTAAAATTGTTGGTAAAAGCAACCGGTATAATCAGGCGCAATTACCTTGGCTTTTTAAATAAAATAATTAAACTACTTTTGCTACATAATGATGACCGAACAACAACTAACAGAGTTAGATGCTAAATGGATAGAGGTAAAGGCGATGCTGCAAGACAGATTTGGCAAGGTGCCAGATATGGAGGCAATTTTGTTTTTGATAGGTATGAATGAAGTAGGCTTTAAGCAGGATAAAGAATTTAAAAAAGAAGAAAAGCAAGATTTAATGCATGTAGCAATGTGCATTTTATTAAGCCATGATGGTTATTACGAATATAACAATCATGATGCAGATGGTTGGCCACACTTTAAAAAAATTAAAGAATTCCCTGGTGTAACAATGAAGGAACAAGAGGATTATTTAAAAGAAAAAGTAATTGTTTATTTTGGAGTGTAATTCGTTACAATGCTTGATATGCACTTTCGTACTGTTTTCTGCTTCCCCAATATAATAGAGAGATAAAAAACAAAAAGAAAACAATGCCACTTTGAATATCTAGCATATCATCTGTAGCACAATTTACAAAAGTAATTACTACCATCCACATACCAGCCCATTCTTTTTTTACTTTAAAAAACCACCAAGTTATAGCAAATACCATTAGAATATATAGCAACCCAAAGAAACCTAAATCTAACCAAGTACGCATAAATTGATTGTGGCAATGTAATGGAAGTTTTGGATCTGCCAAATAAGTGTATCCCTTTTCTGTAAACTGATCAAATAGCATTTGATTTGCCATTCCTGTGCCATAACCTTTGTACCAAACAGGTTTAACTTTCTGAAAGCTTTCAAAAGCCGCTGCGGCCCTAGCCATTGTGCTTTGATTAAATTTTATTTGATTATTGATTGGTATCCAATGGAAAAAGTCTGTAAATCTACCCCACAAAAATAATCGAACTATTCCAATAATAGTAAACACACTTGTAAGCATTATTCCGGAAAATAAAATCTTTTTTTGAGCAGTAAGTTTACTATTTAATAATTTAAAAAGCATCCATGCTATATAAAACAAAAAGATAAGAAATGCAGTTTTGCTAGTTAATTGTCCAATAAATATTACAAAAAATAGGATTAATACAATGCGTATCCAATTAGGTATTTCATACTTTACTTGGTAACCAATCCATGGTAGGCTTAACCAAATTATACTAAAGATGAAAAAATTACTAAGATATCCAGGATGCATAATTGGAGAAGCGAGTAACTCGTAAATTAAATTATCAATATTGCGGATTGGAGAATGAAAATAATTCCAATTGCCAATTACCTCGCAATAAAACATAGCTAACAAGCAGCTTACCACAAAAATAAAAATAATTCGCTCTACCTCTCTTCTACCCAAACTTTTTTCGCCTGCAAATATTAATGGGAATACGATAAAACTTAATTTTTTTTCTATTGCATTATAGGCCATATTTTTATCTGCACTAAAATTCATCCAAACAGCATACCAAATAAATACACCAAAATAAAGCCAAACCATTTTATTGCTAAATGCGCTTTTTAACTTTTGTAAAATATTTTTATCTGCTACAAAAAACACCCCTAATACAAAAGTACTTTTGCTACTAATTACATGAAATATGGAGTGTCCATTTGTATTACTCCAAACTATAGAAGCAGCAACCAAACATAATAAAAATATTAGAATATTTGGTCTGTTAAAAAATGATGGCATTGGTGAAGTTACATTTATTTTGTTTTACAAATTTGCTCAAAAGTAATACAGAAAAAATTGTTTTGCTATTAAATATGTTTTAACTTTATAGTATGTTTCTGCGTATACATCCTGATAATCCTGAAGATAGAAAAATACAGCAAGTATTAGACTGTTTAAGAAACGGTGGCTTAATTATTTATCCTACAGATACTGTATATGGTATTGGTTGCGATATATTTAATACCAAAGCTATAGAAAAGCTTTATCGACTAAAAGGCGTGAATGAAAAAACAGCTCGGTTTTCTTTTATTTGTAAAGATCTAAGCGACTTTAGCAAATACGCAAAAAGTATAAATAGTCCAGTATTTAAGCTAATTAAAAAAAGTTTGCCAGGGCCCTTCACATTTATTTTAGATGCTAGTAAAGAAGTACCTAAACTTTTAAAAACCAAAAAAAATACTGTTGGTTTGCGCATACCAGATAATAAAATTTGTGCTGCAATTGTAGATGCACTTGGGCATCCTATTATTACCACATCGTTACCAGAGACTGCAGAGGTAGAGGATTATACAGACCCAGAAACATTTTTTTATTTATTTGAAAACAAAGTAGATTTAGTAATAGATGGTGGTATAGGCAATACCGAATCTAGTACTGTAATTAGTTTTGTAAACGACGAAATAGAAATTATTCGGAAAGGTGCAGGCAGCATAGAAATATTTGAATAAATAAATCTTTGCTACCACTTTCTTTTATTCCCTTATAGCCAATCCTCTCAATATTATTCATTAATTTTGCGCCGTGTCCGATATCATCAATTTATTGCCAGATCATATTGCCAATCAGATAGCTGCAGGAGAGGTAATACAGCGACCCGCAAGTGCTGTAAAAGAAATGCTCGAAAATGCCGTTGATGCTGGTGCTACACAAATTCATTTGCTTATAAAAGATGCTGGTAAAGAATTATTAAAAGTAATAGACAATGGCAAAGGCATGAGTGAAACTGATGCGCGCATGAGCTTTGAAAGGCATGCCACTAGTAAAATTCGCAATATAGAAGATTTGTTTAGCATCCGCACTATGGGCTTTAGAGGAGAGGCATTGGCAAGTATTGCAGCAGTAGCACAAGTAGAGTTAAAAACCAAACCGCATGATGCAGAAGCAGGTACTTATATTCAAATAGAAAATAGCACTGTATTAAAACAAGAACCTTGTGGCATGCCAAGCGGTACCAGCCTTGCAGTAAAAAATTTATTTTATAATGTACCAGCGCGTCGCAATTTTTTAAAAAGCAATACCACTGAAATTAAAAATATTGTTGATGAATTTACGCGTGTAGCAATGGCCTTCCCAAATGTGGGGTTTAGGCTTACCAACAACGAAACAGATATTTTTTTACTAGAGCCAGGCAATCAAAAACAAAGAATTGTAGCACTGCTTGGCAATGCATTCAATGCAAAATTAGTAGCCACAGAGCAAGATACAGAGTATGTAAAAATAAAAGGATTCATTGGTACACCACAAGCCGCTACAAAAACGCGTGGCAATCAATTCTTTTTTGTAAATAATAGATTTATAAAAAGTGCATATTTAAACCATGCTGTAAGCAGCGCCTATCAGAGCTTGATAGCGAAAGATGAGTTCCCGGCATTTGTATTATTTTTAGATATCGACCCAGAAAAAGTAGATGCCAATGTGCACCCTACTAAGCAAGAAATAAAATTCGAAGACGAAAAAATAATTTACGCTTTTGTAAATAGTGCTGTAAAACATGCTTTAAGCAAAAACAGCATCGCACCTAGTATCGATTTTGAATTAGACCCACATATCAGTCAGTTATCTAGCATCACCCAGCCCTTTACAGATATACAACGCAGTGCAACGCAAAAAGAATTTCTGTTCAATACATTTACACAAAAAGGCACTGCTCATTTGATAGATAAACGCAACGATTTAAAAAACTGGAAAGAATTGTATAAGATAGGCGAAGACGATAATCATGCACCAAGCATGGATATGCCTACAAGAGAGCCTATGCATAATAGCACACAGTTGCAGCATGGTTTACAGCAGTATACAGAATCACATATTCAAATGTTGTTCGGTAAATATATTTTGTATCCAAAATCTTCAGGTTATTTATTAATAGATGCCGTGGCTGCATTAGAAAGAATAGCCTATGATGATTATGCAAGTGCACTTAGCTGTCAGCCTATTTCTATACAAAAAAGTTTACATCCACAAACCTTTGATGTAAGCCCATCGGATGCTATTTTATTAAATGAAGTTTTGCCAGATATGCATGCGCTTGGATTTGAAATAGAGCATTTTGGCGCACAGAGTTTTATCATTCAAGGTGTGCCAGCAGATATAGAAAGCGGTAGCGAAATAAATGCTATTGAAAAAATACTAGAACAAATTAAGCATAGCAGTTCTGATATAAAATTAGATAAGCGAGAAAAATTATTACGCACTATGGCATGGCAAAAAGCCAATAGAAGCAGTATACAAATGCCATTGGATGCCTTAAAAGAACTTTGCACTAAACTATTTCAAAGCACGCAACCTACTTATACGCCTCGTGGTAAAAAAATTATTGTAGAATATTCTTTGGCAGCAATAGAGAGCAGATTTAATAATGAAGCATAGTTTTATTTTATTACTAATAATAGTTGCAGCATGTGGCAAAAAAACGCCAAGCAATATTGTAGTGCAGAAAAATTTAAGTGATAATGAATTGTATACCGTAACTTATTTAACAGATAGTATTGGCTTTATTGGTGGAGGATTGGAATATACTTTAGATGAGATTTACAAAACCACAGATGCAGGGGCAACTTGGGTAAAAAAAGCAGTATCTACAAATTTTAGAAAATCGATTAGACGATTTTTTGTACAAAACAATGGCACCATCATGGCATTAGGTTCCAGTGGATATATGGCACTGAGTAAAGACACAGGTGAAACTTGGGTGTATAAGCAACTGCCAAATTATACAGATATTAGAGATGCAATACAAATCAAAGACACAATAATTTTAGCTGTAGGCAAAAGCACAAAGGGGTTTCTTACTTATATAGATACCAATGGCAATTTTATTAAGGAAGAAACTTACCATCACGAAATGACTGGTATTGCTATGAATGGACACACAAATGGATACGCATCTGCATGTAGTGCTGTTTTAAAAACAACAGACGCAGGTCAAACTTGGCAATACACCACTGCCAAAAATGATATTTACAAAAGTTTACTTGTATTATCCAACTCTGATGCTATCATATGTGGCTACGATGGCAGTATAAAGCGCACAACAGATGGTGGTGACACTTGGTTGCATATAAAAAATAGTAATGCACTAACAACCACTTATCGTTGGAATCAATTAATACAATTAAATGCAAACATAGCTGTAGTAATAGGTGATGCAGGGAAAATTGCATTAGTAAATTTACGCGATAACAGCTACAATATCATTTCTTCTATTATTGCTGCAGATATATTAGGAGGATGTAAAAAAAATAGCAGTACAATTGCTTTATGTTGTAGCAATGGCGAGTACATAGAATTGGGACTTTAGTAAAATAAAAATTTCCATTTTCACATATTCATAAGTTTTCATTAGACTATATTTTGCAGATAATAAAGTATTTTTACTGCATGCATAAATTTACGCTTTGCCTAGTTGCCTTATTTGTATTTTTAAGTACAATCGTATCTAGCCAGCCTGCAAATAAATCTGTAAAATTACCTAAACCAAGTGTTGGCATCAATGCATGGGTAGATAGTATTTATAATAGTTTAAGTTTAGAACAAAAAATTGGTCAGCTATTTATGATAGCAGCCTATAGTGGTGGTGAAAAATACAATAGACAAACGATTGAAAAATTAATTGCACAAAACTTCATTGGCGGATTAATATTTATGCAAGGCACTGCCGAAGCGCAAGCAGAACAAACCAATGCTTTTCAAAAAATGAGTAAGGTGCCATTATTGATAGGCATGGATGCAGAATGGGGATTAGGCATGCGATTAAAAGGTGTTGATGATTTTCCGCGTCAAATAATGTTGGGAGCAATGAAGGATACTAGCTTAGTATATAAAATGGCGCAGGCAATTGCCTACCAATGCAGAAGAATGGGAGTGCACATGGACTTTGCACCAGATGTAGATATCAATAATAATCCAAACAACCCAGTAATTAATTTTAGAAGTTTTGGTGAAAATAAATATGCTGTTGCTCGCTATGCTACACAGTATGTAAAAGGTCTGCAAGATGGAGGTATTATAGCTAGTGCTAAACATTTTCCAGGACATGGCAATACAGATATGGATAGCCATAAAGATTTACCAACTATTAGTGGTAGTGCAAAAAGTTTAGAAGATAACGAATTATATCCTTTTAGAGAAATGATCAACAATCAAGTAGGTAGTATTATGATAGCGCATTTACAAGTACCTGCATTAGATAATACACCAAATACGCCTACCACACTTAGCAAAAAAGTAGTGACTGATTTATTAAAAAATAAATATAATTACAAGGGACTAATTATTACTGATGCATTAAACATGAGTGGCGTTACTAAAAACAGAATACCTGGCGAATTAGATTATCAAGCTTTTATGGCTGGCAATGATATTTTATTATTTAGTCAAGATGTAAGTGCTGCTGTAAAGAAAATTTCTGATGCTATAGAAAATGGCACCATTACTGAGGAGCGCTTAGAAGAAAGTGTAAAGAAGATTTTAAAGGCAAAATATTTTGTAGGACTCAATAAAACAAGAACAATTTCTGCAGAAAATATTACTACCGATTTGAACCAATATACAAGTAGCATCCGAAGTTTAGTAGCCAAAGAAGCCACTACCCTACTTAGCGACCAATATAATATTTTAGATAAAATTCGCAGAAACGCAGCGAAGAAGATTGCTTATGTTGGCATTGGTACTGATGCCCCTAATACTTTCAGTAAAGCATTAAATACAATTGGCATATCAGAAATGTATTTTGTAAATGGCAATGATGCTAACCTTGCAAATAAATTAAAAGACTACGATGCTGTAATTATTGGCATACATAATGTAGCACTTTATCCAGGTAAAAGTTTTGGATTAAACATATCAGATATTGCAATAGCAAATGCACTTGCAAAAAATAAAAACAGTATGCTGGTATTATTTGGCAATCCTTATGCAATGAAATATTTCTGCGATGCAAAAGGTGCCATTGTAGCTTACGACGAAAAACCAGAAACACAAAACGTATTAGCAGAAATTATCAGTGGAGATTTTCGAGCAAAAGGAAAATTACCTGTAAGTGTTTGTCCATCTTACTCAGCAGGTTCTGGTATTATTACGCTTACCAATCAGCTTGGCGAAAAAGATAATACAAATCCAGAAGTGCCACGCGAAATAAAAGATATAAAAAAAAATGATGATAAACTGCTACAATTAAACTGTGATAACAATTCGAAAGATTTGATTCCATGTGTAAAAAATATTTTTCATCCTGTACCTGTTGTATGCTGCTTTAACCCAGAAGCTATTGGTAGTAATAACGATAGGCTAGAAAAAATAGACAACTTAATAGAAAATGCAATTGCCAAAGGTGCATTTCCTGGATGCAGAATATTAGTAGCTAAAGAAGGAAAAGTATTTTACGATAGAAGTTTTGGTTATACTACTTTCAACAAAACACAAATGGTAAAAGAAAATACTTTGTATGATGTAGCTAGTGTAACTAAAGTAATGGCTACAACTTTGGCAGTTATGAAATTGTATGAGCAAGGAAAATTAAGTATAGAAAACACACTTGGTGATTACTTACCAATTACCAGAGGCACAAATAAATCTGATATTAAATTAAAAGATATGTTGCTGCATCAAGCAGGACTTAAAAGTTGGATACCTTTTTACAAAGAAACATTAGATAGCAATAAGCAACAGCGCAAAGACATTTACAGCAATAGCGCTAATGGCAATTACACGGTAAAGGTGGCCAATAATTTATATATGAATAAGCATTGGACAGACACCATGTGGCAAAGAATATTAGATAGTCCAGTAGGTGCAAAGGTGTATGAATATAGCGATCTAGATTTTATTTTTTTACAAAAAGTAGTGGAAAAAATTACAGGGCAATCTATAGATGCGTATGTAGAAAAAGAATTTTATAAACCTTTAGGTATGAGCAATACTTGCTTCAATCCTATTAAAAAAGGTAAGCCTAACGCTAGCATTGCACCTACAGAAAGCGATAGCTATTTTAGGTATCAAATAATACAAGGTTATGTACATGATATGGCTGCTGCTATGTTTGGTGGTGTAAGTGGACATGCAGGACTATTTAGTACTGCTGGCGATATAAGTAAAGTTTTACAAATGCTAATGAATGGCGGCATCTACGAAGGCAAAAGATATTTTGAAAAGAAAACAGTAGACTTTTTTACAACGTACAAAACCACTACGCGCCGTGGTTATGGGTGGGATAAAACAGAACCAAATACTGCTAAAAGCAATCCTACTGCAGATAACTGCAGCTTACTAACTTTTGGCCACACAGGCTTTACTGGCACTTGTGTTTGGGCAGATCCTACTTACAATTTGCAATTTATATTTTTGAGCAATCGTACTTTTCCTAGTGCAGAAAACAAGCTAATTAATAGCATGGATATTCGTGGCAAAGCACAACAATATGTGTATGAGAGTTTAGGTATTGCTAGTAGGAAATAGGTATTTC
>Ga0114967_10004596_pt1 | contig 11097 bp, 14 predicted proteins | sample M_130628_MF_Meta_FD_92639 | JGI IMG/M metagenome (GOLD analysis project Ga0114967, IMG submission 92639) | Freshwater microbial communities from Lake Montjoie, Canada to study carbon cycling - M_130628_MF_MetaG | ecosystem: Environmental > Aquatic > Freshwater > Lake | place: Lake Montjoie... | reverse complement strand
GTAATAATGGAATCTAATACAATACATTTATGGTAATAAATAAATAGATAATAAACTGTTAGTAATTTATTTAACACTTGGTGTTAAATATTTTGAATATATAAAAGTATAAAAGTATATATCGTTATATATTATGGAAAATGCTATTACTTGTCATGCGTGTTCTAAGATATATAAGAACAAAGCTACATATAATCAACACATTAGTTATAAAAGATGTAATAAAATATTAATAGCTAAACCGATCGATAATACCTGTCAATATTGTATGATTAAACTTGCCACAAAACAAAGTAAAAATAGACATGAAACGAAATGCCCTAAAAACATTAATTTGGAATTAGAACAAAAAATAAAAATGGTAAATGATACTCTTTTAGAAATAAAAGAGATAACTGGTAGGAATATAGTTGAATATCCATTAGATGTGACACCACAACCACCCGCATCTCAACAAATTGCCAATACAATTAACAATAATACTATAAATAACGGAACAGTAAATAATATTATTATTAATAGTTTTGGGAGTGAAGATACATCATATATAACCAACAAGCAGATAATAAAAGCATTGAAAATGTGTAAAGAATTTCCTCTTGAAATGATAAAAATTACACATTTTAATAAAGATAAACCTGAAAATCATAATATTTATAAACCCAATTTCAAAGATAAATATGTCAAATACTTTAATGACAACATATGGAAAATAGGAGATGCTAAAAGAATTATGACTGAGCTTTATATGAGTAAGATGGATATTGCCGAAGAAAAGTTTGAAGAGCTAAAAAAATATCTTTCCGAGATAACTCAAGGACGTTTCCAATGGTTCTTAGATAATCGCGAGGAACCTGAAGTGATGAGTGAAGTATTAAAAAAAATTGCTGAAATGTTATATAATGAACGGGGAATTATCGATGATTAGGATGTTCTAGAAACCCTCTGTCTCGAAGCATTAGATAATGTGCTTAATATTAAAGATAAATTATGAGTTCGGTCTGTAACAGCACCCTGTCTGGCAAATTTATAATTGTTAGGATCATACATTGTTTCCTTTTTACACGGCTGCCCATCGCTTTCTCCCACAATACAATGTCCGTTGGTATTGTATTTATAATGATCCCAAGTAGATAATGGACCACCAGGTTTCGATGCTAAATTCTTTTGGGATTTACTAGCACTGGAATTCACGTTAATATAATCTGCTGATTTCAAAAAATGGAATGAATTTTGTGAATAAGTTTTATCGCGATGATAAAGATATTGTGCCGTGTTTGTGAAGTAATTAGGTCTTTTTACAGTGTTAGCGGCATAAGAAGATCGTCTGGCTTTTCTTTCGTTATTACAACAAAATGTTGGAGAACAGCTAAACGGTTCTGGATTATCTGTTAAATTGTAGTTAGGAATTAAATCAGAAACACAGATAGGAATCCCCTTTTTCACATCAGTATAAGGGTCTTTATTAACAGTAGTACATAACCCAGGAGCATCGATAGTTTGTCGAATACCTGTTGGAACAACAGAAGAGTTAACAAATCTTTGATTGGCAATGTTATAACCATTTCTATATACGGTTTTATTGGGTCGAGTAGATCCGTGTATATAAATAGTAGTATTTGTATAATCTTTATTTGTTAAAGGTCGTATAGAACCCGATAAAACACCTTGGGGAGTGTTTACAGGTTTCCAATAAACTCTTTGAGGATTAAGTCCGATAAATCCACCAATTGTCGTGTGATAGTAAAATGGTGATAAAGAAGTTGTCATTATTATATACTATTATCTTTTTCTTTTTGGAATCGGAATTATGATATAGTTTCACCCAACTATATCATAAATTTTTAAACAATTACATAAAATAGTTGAATACATAAATGGTAAGAATAATGGTATATATACGTTTCTAGGAAATGAGTAATAAACGAATAAATGAGTTACAATCCATAACAGCATATATGATGTTATTTCCTGATATATAATGAGATGTCGGGGTATTTGCTTGTTGCTTTTAAAAACATTAAACAATATTAAAGACGATATGTTATAATGATATATCGGGGTATGGAAAAGTCTTTGGATATAGTTGAATTGATTGAAAACAATCCTATCACGCGATTAACTAATACATATCAGAATAAATTAATTACAAAAATTAAAAATAAATTTACAGATACAGAACAACAATTATTTGTTGGGAGTTTTTATTGTTTCTTAAACTATAATCAAAGAGAAGATTTTGTCATTGATTTAGATAATGTATGGAGATGGTTAGGATTTTCATCAAAATATAATGCCAAACGAATGTTAGAAAAACATTTTATTATTGATACTGACTATAAATGTATGCTTCTCAACCTGGAGGAGCAAGTTTTACACACGCACGGAGGTCACAATAAAGAAACAATTCTAATGAATATACGAACCTTCAAACTTTTTTGTTTGAAGGCGGGGACAAAAAAAGCGGAGCAGATTCACGAATATTATATTAAATTAGAAGAGACCTTACAAGAAGTGATTCAAGAAGAAAGTGATGAATTAAAATTACAGTTGGAATGTAAGGATAAGGAATTAGAATGTAAGGATAAGGAATTAGAAAATAAAGACAAGGAAATGGAGAAGAAGGATAATGAAAAAAATAGAATAAGAGAGAAGACACTGATAGAAAATTTTCCCAGCAATCAACAATGTGTTTATTATGGATTAGTCGATAATGTTAGTGATAATAATGAGAAATTAGTCAAATTTGGTAATTCAAATAATTTGAAGAACCGTGTATGTAATCATAAAGATACATATTCAAATTTTAGATTAATAAATGCCTTTAGAGTTGAAAATAAATTACAAATAGAGAATGCTATGAAAGAACATCCAGTATTAAGTGTTAGACAACGTACTATAACCATAAATAATAAAAACTATGTTGAGTTGTTGAACATTGATGATTTATCTTTTACAGAACTTGATAAAATAATAAAGTCAATCATATCAGGCATTGATTTTACTGCTGAAAATTATGAAAAATTGTTATCTGAAAACAGGGCATTGAAGGCTAAACTTAATGAAAATGGAGATGCTCTATTGTTAAAGGTTGAAAATGATAAATTAAAGTTGGAAAATATTAAATTAATAAAAAAATATAACACATTATTACGAAAGACAAATACTTCAATTGGAGATGCTGAAGATATGTGCGGATACGATGATGATGAAATTACCGAAACCATAGAAAAAAGTTACGAACAATCTATAAGTAAAGTAAAGAGCGGGTTTAAAAATATAACAAGAAACAAGGATGGTAAATATCATATACAGGGTAAAATATATGAAAAATTAACAGGCACACGAGAAGAAGTATTCAATGAAATAGCATATAGAACCTCAGGTGAATTAAATAAAGATGATTTAATTGTAAATAAAAGTGGAAAAATAGTATCAAAGAAGAAAGTTATATACGAAACTAATAACAATAGATTTGAAGAGATTAATTTGAAAAAACAGAAGAAAGTGTAATATACTACAATATTCTTTTTTAATTGAACGCAAATTTTCTGATGATATCCCATAACGAGGATATCATCAAAATTAGGAAACCAGCCACAAAGTCGGGAATGGGTGGGTAACTAATAAGCCAGTTATTTGATGTTTTAATAATTTTAAAATAAAAATGAATAAAAAATAGATAAGTTTATTAAAGCATATAATGTCTGGTTATATTTATTGTTTTTCCAATGATACGATTGATGATGTTTATAAGATTGGACGTACAAAACGCGATCCGATAATAAGATTAACGGAAGCAAATTGTTGTGGAACTTGGAATATAATACAATCAAATTATAAATTTGAATTTGCCAAAAAGGTTGATGATTGTTGTGAAATGGAAAGAAAAATACACGATATTCTTGAATCAATTGATAGTCGAGTGTATCCTAATAGAGAATTTTTCAAAATATCTTTAACAACTATAAAAAAGATATTTGATATTATTAGTGGTGAATGGTATAATCCTGAAAATTATGGTGACTATAAAAATAATATTGTTACATTACCAGAAACACCACAAGAAATATCTCAAGAAACTTTACCAGAAACATTGGAAAATACATTACTAGATACAAATGATCGTTATAAGTTTGATGAAAATGGTCTTACTTGTGCGAAATGTAGTAAAATATACAGTAGCTTATTATCTTATAATAATCACATAAGATTGAATAGATGTAAAATAAAAAAAAACGAGATGGTGTGTAATTATTGTGATAAATCTTTTAAAAGTAAACAATGGAGACAAAAACACGAGATAAATTGTAAAACTACACATGACTCTGAAATAAAAAAATTAAATGATAAAATAAATAATATAGAGATGTTAGTTAAACGACGAAACTAAATTCTTGAAAATATATAATATAATACAATACTTTTTTTATTACACGATATTACATATTATTATCTGATAATATCCAAAATAAAGGATATTATCAAAAGTCAGGAATGGGTGGTTAATTAATAAATGAGTTATATTTTATTTAGGGTTATTCAAAGTCTTCATCATTTTCATAAACGGTAGGAAACTTTTTAATATAACAAATAGAAGTATGTTGAATATGTTGAACGAATGTTACATCATTCTCAAGTTCATCATAAGGGCGAAATAATGCGAATCTTACGGCAGGTAAAAGAGGATCGATAATATTTTTATGAAGAGTAAAATGGGGAGGTTTTCGTGAAAAGTCGGCACCAAAAGTAGATTGAAAGATTGTTTTTCTTAGTTCATTTTGTGAATAAACAACGATAGGAGATGGTTGAAGAATATGATCCCAATATAATTTTTCAAGACAAAGATTATCTAAGAAAAAATCATTAACTTGTGATGAAAAAGGAATATTAAATACCTTTTTTGTATTATATAACTCGTGAGGGGTGGCAAACCATAAAATGGTATCGTCGTCGTATAACGTGCCTGATAAATCCAAAGGAACATTTGAAGTTTTATTTTGAATTTCATAAAAAATAGAGTGATGATTAATGAATGAAGTAGGACAATGAAAAAATGTTTCAAATAATAATTCCATTTCATCTTTTTCGATAAAACATAATTCATCATTTACTCTTTTAAAAATGTATAAAATGTAAGGATATAATGAACCATATTCTATAAAAAAAGGAATTGATATACCATCCGGAATATTTTGTAATTCTTCGTTTGGTGTTATTGTAGCTTTAATATATTTCTTAGAAGGATGATATTCCATACAAAATTAATGAGTCTATTCTTTATATGTTTTGGATGGGTGATTGGTTTGGGGAAGAAGGAGGGGGAGGTGGGATAATCTCTTGAAATGTTTTATTTTCTTTGTGAATGGTTCCAATGATTTGAGGATTATTTTTATTGAGTAGAATATCTTCCATTGAGTAAGCGTTGTTATTGTCGTCAATGTAGTAAATAATTCCTTGAATTTCGATGGTGAATATATTGATTTTTTGTTGGGAAGGGGTGGTGATAGGGTTATAGGTTGTGGTGTCGTCTGGGTTGGGGTTAGGGTTGTCAATGGATCCATAAGGAGTTCCCTTACAGTGAGTTCCACAGAATATGGAGTTTTTCTTTTTCTTTCGGGAGCATAGTTCTCCGTTGGCCCGTTTTGCGGAGCATCGTTCAAGGATATTGACAGTGTTTTTCGCACGTTGTCGTTTAATAAAATCTTCAGGAGTAAATGATAAGTTTGGTTTATCTAAGATAGATTGAAGTAATAATTTACCGTTATCGGATTCGTGGAGATTATATTCGAGCATTAACTTTTTAATGTCTTGTTTGAAACCAGAAAGATAATCCTCTACTTTTTTAGATATACGTTTCTCCATTTCTTATTATATTAATATCACTTTTAGCTATTTTTTCATTTCATTTTTATACTAGAAACATTTAAATGGAATCTAGGATTAGGGGGTGACCGAGGGGTATACCTTATATGGTTCAGTATATTTATTGAATACTTCACTCATATTAATAAACCACACGATGATAAATAATAAAAGGCCGCCAACTGAACTAATTATAATAAATGGATTGGTATTTTTCGCATCAGGTTACATATTCATAGGTATGGTGTTATCAAATAGGTCATATATTAAATCCTAAATTTTATTATTTTGATATAATATAGTAATGAGTTCAGCAAGACGGTCATCATCTGGAACCGGGAGTATTCGTGGAAGCTTTTTCAATCAAAAACCAAGTAACAATACACAACGAATAAGCTCACATAAATCGAGTCAAAGAAAGTCAAGTAATAGGAGTAGTAGTGGTAGAACGAGTAGTAGAAAAAACAGAAAAAGTAGTGGTGAGAAAAATTATATTACTGTTCTTGATTTTACACCTGAAAATGAAGGTGAAATAAGTCATCTTAAAACGGTTGTATATAATGCTGATGAACTTAGGCGAAATAATGAAATAATGAATGATGAAAAAATATTTGATGAAGAAAATATGGAAGATGTTAGAAAAAAGGATAAAAGTATAAAGGAGAGGACGAAGGATTTATTACGCCAACGTAAATTAATCGAATTAATTGAAAAAACTGAAAATTTATAGAGAGAACAAGATGACTATATTAAAAAGATTAAACCAACATTTTTCAATAATAGTAAATCAAGAAAACACGAAAAACTTATGAATGGTTATGGTAAACAATTGAATTATCTGTATAGTCAGATTGATATAATAGATAACAAATTGGGGGGTATAACATCACACCGTAATGATTTATTTCGTAATGAATTATTGAAGGATGTCGGATTACTAAATAAAAGGCTCGATGTGTTGAATAATCAAGAGGGTAATCCTAATAGTAAATATTATAATGATAAATTTTTTACAAGAAAATATAATAAATCGTCAATGAGACGCGGTGGTTCTCGTCGCACTAGACGAAGAAAGTGATAGATTTTATTTCTTTTTAATAAAGTAATAATGTCTAGCAATAATAATGTTCTTATTAATTTATCATTAACATTTTCTTGGATATTTATGTATATTCTTTATCTTATCGGACAATTATCGATACCACTATTACCGATTCACGCATTTTTCGCTTGTATAATAATATATGTGAATACATTACCAGATAATACAATAAAAATATGGAAAAATATACATATACCGAGTAATAATGCGGATAATATTAATAAAATGATTTCAAAAGATACTGGGTAATTATATTAAGAAAGATGGATTTTAATAAAATGACTAAGAATGAGTTATTATCTGAATGTAAAAATCGTAAGATTGTGAAATGTAGTGGTAAAAATAAAAAACAGTTGATTGAAATGATCCAACAAGTTATTCCTGAAATAACTGAAGAAGTAACTATTGAACCAGAGGTGGTAGAAGCTATAGAGAAAAAGGGGAGTGATATAGAAATACAAAATATGGATGGACTTCAATATTTATCAACTATATCGGATGGAACAATTGATTTGATATTAACCGATCCACCGTACATAATTTCAAAAGAAACTGGAATGAACCTTCATTATAACACTGTCAAGCATAATGAAGAAAATAATATAGAGTTTGTTAAAACAGAAGAAGATTGGGATAAATATAAAGTTGAGAATAAAATTGAAGATGATAGTAAAAAAAATAATTATATGAAATATGGAACAATTTATGGTAAGAAATATTGTGTTAAAACTGATTATGGTGGATGGGATAGTGATTTTACTATGGAATTATTGGATAATTTTATAAAAGAATATTATAAAAAATTGCGAAATGGTGGAACTCTTATTATATTCTTTGATTTATGGAAAATTTCTCTTTTAAAAGAGCTTATGGAAAAAAATAAATTTAAACAAATACGATTTATCGAATGGATAAAAACAAATCCACAACCATTAAATTCTGGTGTGAATTATTTAACAAATTGTCGTGAGATTGCTCTGTTAGGAGTAAAAGGGACAAAACCTACATTTAATGGTAAATATGATAATGGTATATATATGTATCCTCTTCAAGGGGGTAAAAATAGGTTCCATCCCACCCAAAAAAATTTAGCATTATTTGAAGATTTAATTAGAAAACATTCCAATGAAGATGATATGGTAATGGATACATTTTTAGGAGGGGGCACAACAGCAATAGCTTGTAAAAATACAAGGAGAGGATTTAGAGGGTGTGAAATATCACCTGAATATTATACTAAAGTTCTTGAGATAATATAGTATTTCGTTTTAATTCGGTGATAATTGGAATAACATATCTGGCATAGTAATATATATTCGTATCGAATTTTACAGGATCATACCAAAATGTATCTGTTTTACAATGAATGTCTAATTTATCGTAGTTCCTTTTCTCCCAAGGAAATTCAAAGTCATAAAATTTATAACGTTGAATATTTTTTGCTGAATACACCCTTCCAATTTCTTGTTCTAATCTACAAATTTGTCTCTTTTGTAGATTACAGTGATTACATAATGGTTGAAAATCATCGATTGTTTGAGTTTTTATATTTAACACACGTTCATCATTGTATAAATCATTTTTATGGTCGCAAATTGTTTCATTTGTTCCACATACAACACAAGACTTACTTATAATTTCTTTATGGATTTGTTTATCAATGGGTCTTTTTTGAGTATTTAATCTTTTTGAATGTACGAATACACCAATTATACCAGAACCATTGTTATTTACTAGAAATTCATCCAACAACTCTTTTGGGATTACGTCTTCACTATTTTCGCTATACAATCGAGTTTTCTTAGAGTATATAACAGAGTAATTAAATTTTTTATTAGCCCAACGGTCTCCAATACCATTTCCACCCCAATATAGTCCGCGATATTTTTCTTTTATTTCACTTGTAGATATTATCCTCTTGAAATCATTTGAAACTTCTATAACCAATTCTTCCATTATTGCTATATTAGTATCTATATATTTAACGATAAATTAATCATTTTTAAATGAATATAGGTATTATTGAGATTTTTGTGGTTTTTGTGGTAATGGGGGAATTGTAAAATGAGAACGCGAAGCGGATAACCATTCGTGTAATGATTTCAATAAGGTTTTACGTGCGAATGTTTCTGTAGTTAATTTTGAGGGTATGTTTGATGTATAGGAAACAACAAACGAATTATAACTCGCAAATACATTTATGCTGTCATAAATGTATAATAAATTCCTAGGAAATTGCTGTTTTTTTGTATTTTTGTTTACAGCATTATGAAAAACATAAAGAAGATCTATGGCTCGGTTCTTAGTAGAAAAAATATTCAGATTTATTTTATTAAAAAACATTTTGGCGTGAGTGCTACAATCGGGGCACGGTAACATTGAAGATATCTGGACTATATAATTGAGAAGTTGTCTTCCAATGATAGGAAAGCTCTCTTCCTTTACAGAATGAACTAAAGAATGAAAAAATTTCCAAACGCTTGGACCCCATTTTTTTGTCATTTTTAATAATGTATAAAAACATTATAAAATAAAATAAATTGCTATAATTATGTATGTAGCAGAAAATAATATGGATTTTTATAAATTATTATCCGATACAGAAAATGAATATGAAAAAGATGATGAATTGTGTATGATATCTAAGAATAAATTAACAGATACGCATATTGTATTAGATTGTAGTCATAAATTTAATTATTTACCACTTTTGAAAGATATGTATACAAGAATGTATTTATCCCACGAGGTGAAATGTTTACGGGGAATCCCATTAAATGTAAATAAGATCGAGTGTCCGTATTGTCGTCGTATAAATAATCGTATTCTTCCCTTTTTAAAGGAAGAATATGATGTGAAAATATATGGATTAAATTCACTTGTAAAAGATGATGTAATCCAAGAAATAAATATACCCCTTTATGATATTCATAAATGTTCTGTGGAAGATTGTCATAAGTATTGTTATACTGGTTATTTGTTACCCTTTTGTTCCAATCATTCATCTGACAAAAAATTAATTAAAAAACACAAGGATGAAATAAAACAACAATTTCTTTTACAAAATAATATGCTTTGTAAAGTAATATTAAAATCGGGTGTTCGTAAAGGAAGTGAATGTAAACAACAATGTGAAATAGGTGGAATTTGTAAAAGACATAAAGGAAATACTATAAATTTATAAATAAATTGCGAAATGGAAGAATCAACATCATCATTACCTGATTTAGTGAAAGAATGGGTTCATATGGATAATGAGATTTCTCAGCATCAAAAAAGAATTCGGGTATTGAATGGAGAGAAAAAAGAGTTGAGTAAAAAATTGTTGGATTGTATGAAACAATCACAAATAGAACAAATTAATTTGAATGGGGATGAGAGTATTTTATATAAAAAAAGTGTATCTAAGAAACCTGTAAACAAAAAATCATTGGATATATTACTTCAACAATATTTACAAAATACGGATGTGGAAGTAAAGGAATTGCTTACTTTTATTTTTGATAACAGAGAGACTGTAGAAAAAGAGAGTATAGTAAAAAAGAAACAGAAATCGAATTAACTCATAATATCTTCTAAATTAATTTCTGTTCCATCTTCATTGGAAATAAAGGAGCATTTGAATGTAGATGAAGGAGAAGAACTACATCTTGAGTCATCTGTAGATATTTGTGTTGTATTTAATAACGAAAAATTTGGATTTATATTACATACAAACCAACTAGTTGAAATTCCTATAATTCCATATACTATGTAGATAATGAAATATCTTTGTAGATTATTTGGATAAGTAGTTGATATATACACTATATTAATGATAGTCGATATGGTGGATAATATAACAGATGTGAAACCGAATGCTTTTGATGTTACCCCATTTGTATATATACTAGAAAACAGTATATATAAAAATGTATAACTTGTAAGTCCAGTATTATAATCGTCTAGTTTAAAATTTGAGGACATAGTAAGTAATGAAAGTGATAATAAAACCACGAGAGATGCCAAGAAAATGATACCGGCAATTGGTTGATATCCAACACTCATCGCACCAACGGCTAATGCGAAACTTAAAAAAAATCCATTGTATTTACATATAATATCAACTGCTCCGCGTGCTGATGATAAAG
>Ga0114967_10004595_pt1 | contig 11097 bp, 13 predicted proteins | sample M_130628_MF_Meta_FD_92639 | JGI IMG/M metagenome (GOLD analysis project Ga0114967, IMG submission 92639) | Freshwater microbial communities from Lake Montjoie, Canada to study carbon cycling - M_130628_MF_MetaG | ecosystem: Environmental > Aquatic > Freshwater > Lake | place: Lake Montjoie... | reverse complement strand
TCGAAGTTTTTTTGGAAACATTCGAAGTTTTTTTGGAAACAAGGTAATTACCATTTAGGTAAAGATTTTTACCAAAAACTCGCAGCCAATCGTCACCCTGAGCTTGTCGAAGGGTGATTTTAATCTCCAAAACCTAAATCACCCTTCGACAAGCTCAGGGTGACTTCGAAGTTTTTTTGGAAACATTCGAAGTTTTTTTGGAAACATTCGAAGTTTTTTTGGAAACAAGGTAATTACCATTTAGGTAAAGGTTTTTACCAAAAACTCGCAGCCAAAAGATATCAAAAGATAGTTTATTTGGTATAACGTAAATTAAATCCCATGACAATTTTTCGCTCCATTTTCACCATCTCATTTTACATCTCACTTTCACGAATTCTCGGATTCATCCGCGACATTTTAATCGCCCAATATCTTGGCGTTAGCATGTTATCAGATGCGTTCTTCGCCGCTTTCCGTCTGCCAAATTTCTTCCGTCGCATTTTTGCCGAAGGCGCTTTCAATTCAGCATTCGTGCCGATTTTCATCGGAAAACTTCATGAAAAAGAAAATGACAAAGAAGGCGAAAGAAGCGAATTGGTTTTTGTCCGCAATATTTTTTCCCTGCTTTTTTTCGCACTATTAATTTTCACCATCCTTTTCCAGCTTTTCATGCCATTTTTCATGAAAATTCTTTTCCCCGGATTTTTCGGTGATGCTGAAAAATCAGAACTTTTAATCAATCTTTCTCACATCACGATTTTCTATTTAATCTTCATTTCGCTGGTTTCACTTTGTTCGGGAGTTCTTAATTCTATCAATAAATTCGCCGTTCCAGCCTCTGCGCCAATAGTTTTAAACCTTACATTAATTGCCTCGGCTTTTGTCTTTGGATCAATAACTCCAAATTACGCTTATGCTTTTTCTTGGGGCGTTTTTGTTGCCGGAATTGTGCAATTTTTATGGGTTTTTATTTTCACAATTAAAGCCGGATATTTGCTTTACCCAAAAATGCCAGTTTTTAATAGCGACATGAAAAAGTTTTTCCGCAAATTAATTCCGGGCGTTATTGGCGCTAACGTAATGCAAATTAATTTGTTGGTCGATTCAATCTTTGCCAGCATGATTGCCGGCGCCGTTTCATATCTTTATTACGCTGATCGCATTAACCAATTGCCTCTCGCCATGATCGGCATCGCAATTGGAATTGCTTTACTTCCCGCCCTTTCAAGAAAAATCAAAGCCAACGAAAATGCCAGCGCAATCAAGTTGCAAAACATTGCTTTAGAAGTTGGATTAATCTTGGTAATTCCTGCCACTCTAGCGCTCACAGTTTTAGCCTATCCAATTATTTCCTCACTTTTTGAACGTGGAAAATTCACCGCTGACGAAAGTTTTTTTGTTGCTAAAGCTTTGATGTTTTATTCTTTCGGCCTGCCTTCTTATGTTTTGGTAAAAGTCATGGAGCCAGCATTTTTCTCGCGCGGCGATACTAAAACTCCAATGAAAATCGCCTTTGCTTGCCTGATTAATAACGGAATTTTCAACATAGTTTTTTATTATCTTGGATTTGGTTATGTCGGAATTGTTATGGCTTCAATAATTTCAACTTACTTCAATTTAACCTTGCTAATCACAACTTTAATCAAGAAAAAACATTTTCATTTTGAAAAGGATTTTCCAAAAAAACTGGCGATGATTTTAATTCCATCAATCGCGATGGCTTTGGCTTTGTTCTTCATGCGCGAGTTTTTCTATCAAAGCAATTATCTGGGAAGAATCACCGAATTAACTATCATGATTGCAATTGGCTTAATAATTTACGCCACTTCTGCTTATTTCTCGGGAAGCTTGAATATCCTGCTTCATTCTAGTTTTTTGAAGAGGAAAAAAAATGATATGCCTAAATTGATTGAAGATATCGATCTTTTAAAAAAATAAATTCCATTGCGGATACGGCGATTCACTCGCCGTGTAGCAATTCAAAACAAACCCAAATTCGATGAAAATCGAATTTGATTAAGATATTACCCCAAGTGCCTAATTCAAAAGAAACAACGCCATATCTTGATTTTTCCGATCTGGAAGAAAAAGAATATCGCCAAATCAAACAAGAAATTCTTAATGTCACCCTGAGCTTGTCGAAGGGTGATTCAAGCCCGAGACTCGAATCACCCCTCGACAAGCTTAGGGTAACATCCCGAGAAGTTGATTGGATTTGGATTGGCCCAAATTCACGTCGCAAAATAACTTTACAAGTTGGGTCGCAAAATGAAGTGGGATTTTTTCTACCAAAATCGAAAAAGATTTTTGAAATTTCCAACTGTTTAATTGCTGAAAACCAAATCTCGGATTTGATTTTACCGCTGAAAAAATTCTTAAAATCACAAGATCAAAATTTCTTCACTCAAATCTCTATAACCTTATTTGACAATGGTTTAGATTTGATTTTTAGCAGTGCGAAAGATTTAAGTTTTTCACAATCACAAAAATTAATCGCCTTTGCCAAAGAGCAAAATTTTAATATTTCCCACCGCGTTAAAAATCACGTAACTCCAATTTTTAAAATCAGAAATAATCAAATTTTTTATCCTGATTTTAAAATTGAAGTCGGTTCTGAAATCTTCATTCAAGCAACAAAATCAGGGCTTACGGCGATTATAAAAATAATTCGCGATTTTCTTATTCAAAACAAACAAATCAAAAATATTGCCGATATTTACGCCGGATTTGGCGCTTATTCTTTTGCAATTGTCGATTTGGCAAAATCAATTTCTGCAATTGAGGGCGATCAAAAAATGGTCGATTCCATCAATAAAAACGCAGCAGCAAATAATTTTGCCAGTAAGTTAAAAGCCGAAGCCGAAGATCTTTTTTCTTGCCCAGTTGTTAAAAGAACTTTGGACAAACTTGATTTAGCAATCATCAATCCGCCTAGAAATGGCGCATCACCTCAGGTTTTAGAAATTGCCAAATCTACTTTGAAAAACGTGATTTATGTTTCTTGCAATCCCGAAAGTTTTGCCCGCGATGCCAAGATTTTGATTGACTCGGGATTTACAATTACAAAATTAACCGCTCTTGATCAATTTTATTCTACCAAGCATTTAGAGCTTATTGCAATTTTTCAAAAAAAATAATTTTTGCCAAAACTTATGACCAAAAAAATTCCCCAAACCCCGCCGAAGTGGGATTTATCTGATTTTTATTCTTCAACTAAAGATAAAAAAATTGCCGCTGATATTAAAAAAATTGAGACCGAAACTAAAAAATTTGTTAAAAATTATAGCGGCAAAATAGCCAAATTAAATGCTTCCCAACTTTACATCGCCATCAAAGAATATGAAGAAATTTCTGAAATAATTGGTAAGGTTTCTTGCTTCGCGCAATTGCTTTACGCATCTGATTTATCCAATCAAATCAACGTCGCATTCAATCAAAATACTTCAGAAACTTTAAGCAAATTTGAATCTGATTTAGTTTTTTTTACCCTCGAATTAAACAAAATCGAAGACAAAAAAATTGCCACTCTTTTAAAAAATTCTGACTTAAAAAAATATCAGCCATTAATTCGCGATATTCGCCAATTTAAAAAATATCAACTCTCCGAAGAGCTAGAAAAATTCTCTTTAGAAAAAAACATCACCGGTCGCGGAGCCTTTGTGCGCTTGTTTGATGAAACTGTTAATAATTTACAATTTTCTTACCGCGGTAAAATTTTAAACTCACAGGAAATTTTCAATCTGATGTCAAATTCAGATGAAAAAATTCGCAAAGATGCCGCAAAAGCAATTGGAAAAACCTTTGAAGAAAATTCTAAACTTTTCGCTTTCATCACCAATATTTTAGCCAAAGACAAAGCAATTGATGATAGTTGGCGCGGCTTTGTTCGACCAATATCCTCGCGCAATTTGAGCAATTTTGTTGAAGATGAAGTTGTCGATGTTTTGGTAAAAAAAGTGAAGGCTAATTACGCCAAAATTTCACATCGTTATTACAATGTAAAAGCTAAAATTTTAGGTAAAAAATCTTTAAATTATTGGGACAGAAATGCGCCTTTAAGCAAAGCAGAAAATAAAGTTATTCCTTGGGAAAGCGCTAAGGAGTTGGTTTTATCAGCTTATGAAGAATTTTCTTTGGAAATGAAAAAAATCGGCGCCTTATTTTTTGATAATAATTGGATTGATGCCGAAGTTAAAACTGGCAAAGATTCGGGCGCTTTTTCGCATCCTTGCGTGCCATCAATTCATCCTTACATATTAATGAATTATCAGGGCAAAACCCGCGATGTTATGACTTTGGCACATGAACTTGGACATGGTGTGCATCAATATCTGGCAGCTTCTCAAGGTTATTTTATGAGCCAAACTCCATTAACTTTAGCTGAAACTGCTTCAGTTTTTGGCGAACAACTAACTTTTCAAAAAATTCTTAAAAACGAAAAAGATCAAAAAAAGAAAAAGTTAATTATTGCCGCAAAAGTTGAAGATATGATTAACACAGTTGTGCGCCAAATTGCCTTTTTGGAATTTGAAAGAAAAGTTCACGATGCTCGTAAAAATGGCGAAGTTCCTTTGGAAAAAATTTGCCAATTCTGGATGGAAATTCAAAAAGAAAGTTTGGGACCAATTTTTAAATATGACGAGGAATACCGCTTCTTCTGGTCGTATATTCCGCATTTTATTCACTCACCTTTTTATGTTTACGCCTACGCTTTTGGCGATTGTTTAGTCAATTCGCTTTATGGCGTTTACCAATCGAAAAAAGTCAAAAATTTTGAAGAAAAATATATCGAAATGTTGCGCGGCGGCGGCATCAAACATCACAAAGAAATGTTGGAACCTTTCGGTCTTTCGGTAAGCGACCCGAAATTCTGGCAAGCGGGATTGGATGTTATTATTAATTACATTGATCAGTTGGAGAAATAATGATTGCTTCTGGTTACGCACAAACTTTGTTCAACCATCTTTATGGTCACATTAACGGCTACGGCGTTTCCAACGCTGCGCGCGCCAAGTCCAAACAAAATACCGAAAGATTACTTTACGGCGAATTACCTTTTGAAACTTGGCAACAAATTGTTGAACGCGCCGCACCAAAATCTGACGCAGTATTTTTTGATTTAGGATCGGGAACTGGCAGAATTATAATCGCCTCTTATTTACTTTTTAAATTTCACAAATCAATCGGCGTAGAATTGCTTGAAGGCTTGCATAATAAGGCTTTAGAAGTGGAAGATGATTTTAATAAAGTTATAAAACCGCAAGTTGAAAAATATATCGCCGGACGTGAATTAACTTTTATTAATGAAAATATTTTTAATATCGATTTACGTGAAGCCGATTTTATTTTTATGAATCATCCTTTCAAAGAAGGCGATGATTTTGCGCGATTAGAAGAAAAGTTTCTCAGTGAATTAAAACCGGGAACCAAAATTGTCACAACGATTCGAGCCTTACAGAATGAAAGGTTTAAAAGCTTGGGAAAGGAAACTTATAAATTTAGCTGGGGCGATTCTACAGCGCATTTTGCTGAAGTTTAAAACTTCGCGTATTGACAATATCATTACTCAAAATCATCTTTGAGAACTTATTAATCTTTAAATTTTATATGAAGAAAAAATCAAAAATCGTCGCTCCAAAGAAAAAAGCAGTTGTTAAAACTAAGAAAGTTGTGAAAAAAATAGTAGCAAAAAAAACAGTTGCTAAAGCAGCTGTGAAGAGCGTTTCGACTTCTTCTAATGTTAAAAAATCAATTACGATCAGAATTTCAAACAGCAATATTCAAGCGATGAAAACAAAAGCAGCCAAAATGGGCGTGCCTTATCAAACTTATATTAATATTTTGATTCACCGCGACGCGGTGGGTGAGTAATTCTTTAAATTCTAAATTTTAGCGACTTAAACAGGGCGAGATTTTGAATCCCGCTCCACCCCCGCCTCGGGGATATTTTCCTTAAGAAACAACGGGTTTTACCCAAAGCTGTTAAAGGGTTGATTCTAAAATCGAAGCCTGAATCACCCTTCGACAGGCTCAGGGTGACATCGAGTTTTTTTGTCAATATCGAGTTTTTTTGTCAATATCGAGTTTTTTTGTCAATCAAGATAAAGTATGATTATGAAATTTGTCTCAAAATCATCAATGCTTTTAAACTTACTATTGCCTTCCTTAAGCGGGACGGGATTTGCAATCCCGCTCTCACATTCATGTTAATTGAACTGAAAATCTGAAATTAAAAAAGATTTTTTACAATCTCTGGTAATTATCCTTGATTCACAAAATTGATTCACAAAAAACTCGATGTCACCCTGAGCCTGTCGAAGGGTGACTCTAAGATCGAAGCCTGAATCACCCTTCGACAAGCTCAGGGTGACATCTATTGTGTCTTAAGGGATAATCACCCAATCTCTAAACAATTGGCGCCGCTTTCGATTTAAAAAAATTCTTCCGCGATAAATTCAGAGTAAATTTTATTCACACTATTTCTGCTAATCTTTGTTAAATTTGCAGTATTGGTTGCGGTAAAATCTAGCGAAAAATAGCGAACTATTTCTCGGAATTTCTTGTTAGAAATATGGGGGCGTTTTTTATACTTGTTTAACATCATGGGAATAAGGCTTTAGAGGATTTTAAAATCAACTAAAGTTGTCTAGACCCTAATTTTATTAAAATAAAGCTATCTCAGCACTTAAATGGTCTGGAAAAGAACTATTGCCTCACAGTTTGACTGAAGAATTTTTTAAACAATAACTTATTGAAGCGCTTCAAACTAAAGGTGAAAACCTTATGCGTCAGTCACCTCATAACGAACCATCTGCATCTGCATCATCATCAGCTCCTCTCTCCCAAGAGCAGGGACGCGAGAAGTGAATTTAGCCGCAAAATCAAAATATTAAATATTTGGCGTAAAAAACCTCGTCCACATTTTTGTGAACGAGGTTTTTTAAATGGCGTATCTTGAAACGCAAAGAAGGTTTGTTTAGAAACCTCCCATGCCGCCCATTCCCGCCATTCCGCCGCCCATTCCACCACCGTGGCTATGACCGGTTTCTTCTTTTTTCTCGATGATAACCGCTTCAGTTGTAATCAACAAAGCTGCGATTGAAGAAGCATCTTGCAACGCCGTTCTAACAACTTTAGTTGGATCAACGATTCCAGCTTTGAACATGTCGCCATATTCGTTAGTTTGGGCGTTATAGCCGTAAGCAGCTTGGTTTTTGGACAATACTTCATTGGCAACAACTGCGCCATCAAAACCGGCATTTTCAGCGATTTGGCGAATTGGAGCTTGGATAACTTTTTTGATGATATTGATGCCAACATTTTGTTCGTCATTAGCGCCTTTTAATTTCTCAAGTACATGACCAGCATAAAGAAGAGCCGAACCTCCGCCCGCAACAATGCCTTCTTGCATTGCGGCGCGAGTAGCAGCCAAAGCATCTTCAACGCGATCTTTTCTTTCTTTAACTTCAACTTCAGTTGTGCCGCCAACTTTTAAAATGGCAACGCCACCTGAAAGTTTGGCTAATCTTTCTTGAAGTTTTTCGCGATCGTAATCCGATGTTGTTTCAGCAATTTATGCTTTTATTGCAGCACAACGTGATTTTACATCCACTGATTCGCCAACACCCGCAACAATAGTCGTAGTTTCTTTATCAATGATGATTTTTTTAGCTTGGCCTAACTGTTGGATTGTAACAGTTTCTAGCTTCATTCCTAAATCTTCAGAAATTAACTGACCTCCCGAAAGAACTGCGATATCTTCCATGATTGATTTTCTGCGATCACCAAAACCCGGAGCTTTTACAGCTGCAATTTTCAAGCCACCACGAAGTTTGTTAACAACTAAAGCTGCAAGAGCTTCGCCTTCAACATCTTCAGCAATAATTAAAAGTGGGCGCGATGATTGAACTACGGCTTCAAGCAATGGAACCATTGGTTGTAAATTAGAGATTTTTTTCTCGAACAACAAAATGAATGGATTTTCCATTTCAACAGTCATTTTTTCACCATTGGTTATGAAGTATGGAGAAAGATAACCACGGTCGAAATTCATGCCTTCAACAACATTAACTTCAAATTCCAAACCTTTGGCTTCTTCAACTGTGATTGGACTGTCTGGGCCAACTTTTTGCACAGCTTCAGCAATTTTGTTGCCAATTTCAGAATCGCCATTGGCAGAAATTGTTGCAACTTGGGCGATTTCTTCTTTGCCGTTAACTTTTTTGCTCATTTTAGTTAATTCTTTCAACAAAGCTTCAACTGCCAAATCAATGCCGCGTTTCAAATCCATTGGATTAATTCCCGCAGCAACTGATTTTACACCTTCGCGCACAATTGCTTGAGCAAGAACTGTAGAAGTTGTAGTTCCGTCACCCGCAATATCGTTGGTTTTTGAGGCAACTTCTTTAATCATTTGCGCGCCCAAATTTTGGAATTTGTCGGCAAGTTCAATTTCTTTCGCAACAGTCACGCCATCTTTAGTGATGCGTGGAGCGCCGAAAGATTTTTCAATTACAACATTACGACCTTTTGGCCCTAATGTAACTTTTACTGCGTTGGCGATGATATCAACACCTTCAACGATTTTAGCGCGAGCTTCTGCGCCGAATAATATTTCTTTAGCAGCCATTTTTTTCTCCGTTTGTTTGGTTTAATAATTTAATTTTTTACTTTTTTATGTTTCCTTTAACGAGATTTGTCGCGGGTAATTATCTTACTCAATTATCGCCAAAATGTCAGATTCTTTCATGATGATAAGTTCTTTGCCATCAACCTTAACTTCTGTTCCGCCCCATTTTGCGAACAAAACGCGGTCGCCATTTTTAACGTCCAAAGCAATTCTTTTGCCATGATCGTCACGAAGTCCTTCGCCAACAGAAATAACTTTTCCTTCGGCTGGTTTTTCTTTCGCAGTGTCTGGAATGATAATGCCGCCAGCAGTTTTGCTTTCGGCTTCAATGCGCTCAACGAGAACGCGGTCATGTAAAGGTCTGACTTTCATTTTTTGAAATTTTTTAAGATTTAAAAGAAATTTATTGCACAACTGAAGACATCTTCAACTGCGAATCAATTTAGTGAGTTTTGGTTCTTTGACAAGGGGTTGATGAAATATTTTTTTCCTTACCTTTTATTTATTTTTGGCGAACTTCTAAATTATGATTAATTTGAGACCAATCATAACCTCGTTATTTCAATAATTCGTCAAGCTTACCCGCAGCATCCAAGGCATGTAAATCATCACAACCTCCGATATGTTTTTCATTGATGAAAATTTGCGGAACCGTCATGCGTCCACCTGATTTAGCAATCATCTCTGATTTAATTTCATCACTAGTGATTTTAATTTCGGTGAACTCAACACCTTTTCTTCGCAAAAGATTTTTTGCACGTACGCAGTATGGACAAGGATCTTTGCTATAGATAATGATTTTTGGCATAATGAGAAATTTTAAAATGGACCGTTATTGTTAGTTCCTAAAACCGATTGATCATTTACCGACTTATTTGAATAAGTTGGCGGAACATAATATTGATCAGAATCGTAATATTGATTCTGAGTTGAAGGTGGAATTGCGTAAGGATCGGAATAAAAGCGCGATTGCGGCGCAACTTGTTGGTACGGCTGGTAGTAAGTCGGTTGTTGTTGGTAATAATAAGGTGATGGCTGTTGATATTGCGGCGGCGCATATTGTTGCGGTCGATATTGCTGTTGCGGGCGATAATATTGCTGCTGATTTTGTATTGGATTAATTGGGCTAATTGGATCAACCTCAACATTACGACTACAAGCCGAAGCTAGTAGCGAAAAGCAAATCGCAGAAAGGGCGAGTAATATTTTGCGATTAATTATTGTGTGCATTTTTAGCTTTTTCTTGGAAATTTTTGATTGAGATTTTTTTAATCTATGTTCTCTTACTTTTCAAATCAAGTCAGCGCAATTAATATTTTGGGCAATTATACCTTGATTCACAAAAAAGCTCGATGTCACCCTTCGACAAGCTCAGGGTGACGTCTATTGTCTTAAGGGATAATCACCATATTTTGGTCGATCTGGAGCTTGATGAAGCGGCTCATTATTTTGGATGTAAGCTGGCGGAACGTAATATTGATCGGCATCATAATTAGGATAATAATTTGATGGCGGAATGGCATAAGGATTTGAGTAAAAACGCGATCCACCTTGTGGCGTATAATAAGGTTGTTGCTGATATTGTTGTGGCGGCTGATAATAAGGAGCTGGCGCTTGATATTGCTGTTGCTGTTGATAATAAGAAGCTGGCGGAGAAGTGTAACCTTGTGGCGAAGAATATGCCTGCGGTTGGCGATAATAATAATCCGGAGCAATATGGTTCGGAGCGCTAGGATTTGGCTTTTCTACTACCGGCCTGGTTCCCGAATCGAATCCAGCTTTGTCATAAAGATAAGGATCACTTTTACAATTAAATAGCAGGCATAAAAAAGCCAAGGCAACAAAGCGCTGAAAATTTACAATAATTAAAATCGCATTTTTTTGTTGCACTTGATTTGCCTTCTAAGTTTAACTAATATTTGGTATCCGCTCCCGATCCATAGCTAGACTCAACATTTCGATAATTTGTTGGTGCAACGTAATATTGGTCGTAGTCGTAATAAGGTGAGTAATTATATGGCGCTGGTTGATACGGATTACTATAAGCTCTTGAATATGGTTTTACATACGGACTATAACTCGCAGGATAACTATAACTTCCGGGCGCTGGAATTGAAGATTTTAATCCCGTCCTTTCATAAAGATTTGCATTATTGTCTTTTGAACAAGAAGAAACCAGCGCTACAAAAACAAACAAAACAAAAACACTATTTATGGGTCGCAAATTTTCTGACCTCATGTCTTGGAAATATAAAACTTATGCGAGGTAACTTGAGTGGGACGAACAAACTAGGTAACATAAAACAACAATCAATATCAATCTCCTAAAAATCTGGTTATTATCCCTTAAGACACAATAGATGTCACCCTTCGACAAGCTCAGGGTTGTAAAGCTTACCTAATTCGCTGACAGATTAATCAAATAAAGTCTCTAACTTTATTTGATTTTTCAATCAACGAAACGAGGTAATAACATGCAAAAGATT
>Ga0114967_10004592_pt1 | contig 11099 bp, 8 predicted proteins | sample M_130628_MF_Meta_FD_92639 | JGI IMG/M metagenome (GOLD analysis project Ga0114967, IMG submission 92639) | Freshwater microbial communities from Lake Montjoie, Canada to study carbon cycling - M_130628_MF_MetaG | ecosystem: Environmental > Aquatic > Freshwater > Lake | place: Lake Montjoie... | reverse complement strand
GTTCCAAAATCTCTTTGTTATTGTCCTCTGGGGCGAATGCCACCGGATAATCCCCCGTGAAACAAGCCATGCAGAATTTCTTCGCAGGAATTCCGCACGCACGAACCATTCCATCCACATCAAGATAGCCCAATGAATCCGCCCCCAAATATTTCGTGATCTCCGCCCGAGTCATTCGGTTAGCCAAAAGATCCTTGGGATCCGGAAAATCGATTCCGTAGTGGCAGGAAAAACGGTGGGGAGGACAACTCACCCGAATATGTACCTCCTTGGCTCCCGCTTCCCTCAAATTGGTCACCCGCGCCCGAGCAGTCGTTCCCCTCACAATCGAATCATCCACCACCACCACCCGTTTTCCCTGCACGGCGGAACGGATCAGATTCAACTTTACCCGAACATTAAAGTCCCGGATCAACTGGGTAGGCTGCAGGAAGGAGCGACCGATGTAATGATTCCGAACGAATGCCTGATCCAGAGGAATCCCGGCCTGCTCCGAATACCCCAAGGCCGCGTATGTTCCCGAATCCGGTACCGGCACAACAATGTCCGCTTCCACTGGATGCAAACGGGCCAACTCTCTCCCCATACGCGTCCGGGCATGACTGATGTTCCGGCCTCCGATCTGACTGTCAGGCCGTGCAAAATAAACGAATTCAAAAATACAAAGCGCCTCCCGAGCCGTCTCCGCATGAGGCTTGAAGGAGCGCAACCCCGACTCATCCGCTACCACAATCTCCCCGGGCTCCACCTCTCGGACGAACTCCGCCCCCACTAGATCCAATGCACACGTTTCGCTCGAGAAAACAAAAGCCTCATCTAACTTTCCGATAACGAGAGGGCGAAATCCAAATGGATCCCGGGCCGCAATCACCTCATTCTCCCCCATCAAGACGAGCGAGTAGGCCCCGTGCACCCGGGAAAGCGCCTGCGCCAAAGCTCCCCCGCCTATCGCAGGATTAGGCCGGGAGATGAGATGCAGAATGATTTCACTGTCCGTCGTCGTTTGAAAAATCGATCCCTCCGCCTCCAGCTCGTCTCGCAATTTGCCCGCATTCACAAGGTTGCCATTATGAGCGATCGCAATTTGCCCCCGCCCTGTTTCGACCGTCAACGGTTGCGCATTCTTGATCGTGCTCGAGCCAGTCGTGGAGTAGCGGACATGCCCAATCGCCCGTGTTCCCGCCAACTCCTTTAAGTCGCTCTCCTTAAAAATCTGCCCCACCAAACCCATCCCGCGCTTAATCGAAAAGGTCTTCCCTCCATCTTTTGCCGTGACGATCCCCGCACTCTCCTGTCCCCGATGTTGGAGCGCATAAAGCCCGTAATAGGTCAGCTCCGCTGCATTCGGATGATTGTAGACTCCAAAAACTCCGCATTCATGAGTAGGAAAATAAGGTGTCTTCAAGAGGACACCTTACTCCGATCGATCCGCTTTGAGAAGGGAGAGATTTTCATCATCCCTCCAAAGCTTTCGGCAACGACTCGGTGAAAAGTTTTCGCAACTCCCGAACTCCCCAGCGCTCCCTAACTGAGCCACAGGTAATCTGCAAATCCGCCCCGCCGCTCTTTCCGATTCGATGACAACCCACTCCAGCCTCCTTCGCCAACTGCTCGACCATCGCGACCGTCTCCTCCTCCACTTCGACAAGAATCCGGCCCGCACCCTCCCCGAAAAGCGCCTCCTCGGGCCTCTCTCCTTGGCCGAAAGCAAACGTCACCTCCGCTCCCGCCGAATCCTCCCCAAAAGTCATCTCCGCCAAGGCCCAGAGAATCCCACCCTCTCCTACGTCGTGTACCGATCGTACCCCGGTCAACTTGAGAACACCCCGCATCAACACATGCAGTTTTTTCTCCGTCGCCAAATCCACCTTGCCCAATTTGCCCGCAAGAACTCCATGAATCTCCTGGAGATAAAGCGAAGCCCCCAATCCGCCCGATTCCTGTGTCCCTAGGAGCAGGATCGCTCCCCCGCCCTTTCCAAAAACTCCCGGCACCAGACGCACCCCCTCCTCCACTTTTCCAACCACTCCTACCACCGGCGTCGGATGAATCGGTCCCGCAGGCGACTGATTGTAAAGACTCACATTGCCCCCCGTGACAGGCAGATCGAAAAACCGGCATGCATCGGCCATCCCCTCCACCCCTTCCCGCAACTGCCAGAATATTTCCGGATCGTGCGGGTTCCCGTAATTCAAATTATCGGTCAAACCCAGCGGAACCGCCCCCGCACAGGCCAGATTCCGGCACGCCTCCGCCACCAATGCTTTCGACCCCTCCCGCGGATCCTGCGCACACCACCGTCCGTTCCCATCCAGCGTCATCGCCACATGCACCCAACCCCCGCCTGGCTTCTCAATCCGCAACACCGCCGCATCGGATCCGGGTTTGCCCACCGTGCGCAACCCCACCATATGGTCGTACTGATTCCACACCCAGCGACGCGATCCCGTCGCCGGTGAAGCCGCCAGCTTCAGCAAATCCTCTTTCACCTGTGGCTGGGCCGGCAAAATCCTTTTTAGATCCAGTTTCTGTTTTTCAGCCAGCTGGGCGGGAACTTTAGCTTCCCGTTCATACACCGGCGCATCATCCGCCAACAATCGGGCCGGCACATCCGCCACCACCTTCCCTCCCGCCTTGACGACTACTTTTCCCGTTTCGGTGACATAGCCGATCTCCGCCGCATCCAATCCCCACTTCGCAAAAATCTCCTTCAGCTCCTTCTCCCTTCCCTTGTGCACGATGATCAACATCCGCTCCTGCGATTCGGACAGGAGGATCTCGTACGGAGTCATTCCCGTTTCTCTCTGTGGAACCCGATCCAGCTCGATTTCGATTCCCGATCCGCCTCGGCTCGCTGTCTCACACGTCGAACAGGTCAACCCTGCCGCCCCCATATCCTGCACACCGACCACCAGATCCGGCCGTGCATACAGCTCAAGACACGCCTCAAACAGCAGCTTCCCGACAAATGGATCTCCCACCTGTACCGCCGGCCGATCTGCTTTGCTCTCCTCCGTCAGATCCCTCGACGCAAACGCCGCCCCGGCCAACCCGTCTCTCCCGGTCTTCGCTCCGACATAAAAAACAGGATTCCCCACTCCCTTTGCCGCTCCCCTTCGGATCTGGTCATGTCGCAAGGTTCCCAAACAGAAAACATTCACTAACGGGTTCCCCTCATACGCCGGATCAAAAACCAGCTCCCCACCAACCGTCGGCACTCCTACGCAGTTTCCATAATGTGAAATTCCTGACACCACCCCATGAATCAACGACCGGGTTCTTTTCCCCGCCTCCCCTTTTGCCTCCGGACGCCCGAACCGCAGCGAATCCATAAACGCCACCGGCCTTGCACCCATCGTGAAAATATCCCGCAAAATCCCCCCCACCCCCGTCGCCGCACCCTGAAACGGCTCCACCGCACTGGGATGATTGTGCGACTCAATCTTATAGGCCAAAGCCAACCCGTCCCCCGCATCCACCACTCCGGCATTTTCCTCCCCCGCCTTGACCAGGACCGCCGGTCCGGTCGTCGGAAATTTCCGCAACTCCCGCCGGGTGTTCTTGTACGAACAGTGCTCGCTCCACATCACCGAAAACATGCCCAGCTCGTTCTCGTTCGGCTCGCGTCCGAGCCCCTTTTCGATCGTTCCGTACTCCTGCTCAGTAAGGCCCAGTTTCAGGGCAAACTCTTTCGCCTTCATATCTTCCTCCCGATCCCGGCTGCCCCGAAGAGAATTCCTCGTCCGTCCGTTCCCCCCATCTCCACCTCACAACACCGCTCCGGATGTGGCATCATCCCCAAAACATTCCTTTGAGCGTTGCAGATTCCAGCAATGTTGTGACTCGAACCGTTCGGATTCGCCTCTGGGACCACCTGTCCTTCGGCATTGCAGTAACGGAAAAGCACCCTCTGCTGCGCCTCAAGCTCCTGCAAGATTTCAGGACTGGCCCGATAACATCCCTCCCCGTGTGCGATCGGAATGGTCAGCGTCTCCCCGGTGACATAGTGGGAGGTGAAGCGCGAGGCCGGTGTCTCCACCCGCAAATATGCCTTTTCGCATCGGAAATGAAGTCCTTCGTTGCGAGTCAACGCCCCAGGCAACAGCCCCGCTTCGCACAAAATCTGAAATCCGTTGCAAATCCCCACCACCACCTGCCCCCGTTCCGCCGCTGCTTTGACCGCTGGCATGATCGGAGAGAACCGGGCGATCGCCCCACAACGCAAGTAATCACCGTAGGAGAATCCACCGGGAAGAATCACTCCTTCCTCCGGATCAATCATGGTCTCCTGATGCCAGACGAGCCGAGCCTCTTGCCCCAAAACCTGCAACGCATGGACGCAGTCCTGGTCGCAGTTGGACCCTGGAAATTGAATGACCGCAAACCTCATCCGCCGGCCCGCAGATCCAGATGAGAGTTCTCCATCACCGGATTGCTTAACAACTCTTTCGAAATCTCCTCCAGTTTCGACCGCAACGCCTTCTCGTCGCCCCCCTCGATCTCCAGCTCGATATGTTTTCCAATCCGGACCGACTGCACCCCTTTCACCCCCATGTTTTGGAGAGCATGTGCCACCGCTTCTCCCTGCGGATCAAGAATCGACGGTTTCAACGTGACAGTGACAATCGCTTTCATCTTCATGTGACTTGCTCCTTTTTAAAGTCCGCACCTGCTATGAATCAGTTTTTCGTGACGAAGATGACGCAAGGCGTTGCACGCCTCCCGTAACCCCTTCTTTCCGATTTTTCTTCCCAGTTCGGGATCCGACTCCAGACGAGTTGTAAAATCCGCCCCACCTTCCAGCCAAGTCGCCATCGCATGCTTCTGGACCGCCTCGTATGCCTCTCTCCTAGCCAATCCCGCACGAGTCAAAGCGAGTAGCGCCCCTTGCGAAGCCCACAATCCACGCGAAGAGCCTAAGTTCGCCAGCATCCGCTTCGCATCCGCCTTATGTCCGCGAACCAAGCCTTCCAAATCATTTAGAATAAAATCGAGTAGGATCGTTGCGTCCGGAAAAAGAATCCGCTCAGCCGAGCTGTGGGAGATGTCGCGCTCGTGCCACAAAGCCACATTTTCCAGTGCGGCGACCGCATGCCCGCGGACAATCCGGGCCAGCCCGCATATTCTTTCACCGTTCACAGGATTCCGTTTGTGGGGCATCGCACTGCTCCCCTTTTGGCCTTTGGCGAAAGGCTCCTCAACCTCGCCGACTTCCGTCCTCTGAAGATGTCGGAACTCGGTCGCCCAACGTTCCGCACTCGCCGCCACCAGCGAGAGCGCCAGCGCAAAAGCCGCATGTCGGTCCCGCGGGACAACCTGAGTGGCGGCTCCGGGTTTGAGTTTCAGTTTTTTACATACGAATGCTTCGATCGAAGGATCCAAGTGGGCATAGGTTCCCACTGCACCGGAGAGCTTACCGACCGCAATCTCATCCCGGGCGGCCACCAACCTCTCTTCTGCCCGGCAAAATTCGTCATGCAAAAGAGCCATTCGTATTCCGTGACTCGTTGGCTCGGCATGGATTCCGTGGGTTCGCCCGATCGTCAACATCCCTCGGTGTTTGCGGGCCCGCATGGCGGCTGCAGCTTTCACTTTTCTCACTCCTGCGATCAGAAGGTCGGCCGCATCCCGTAGCTGCCAAGCCAACGTGGTGTCGAGAATATCGGAGGAGGTCAGTCCTTGATGAATCCAACGTCCGGCCGGACCGACGTGAGACGCCACATCCTCCAGAAACGCCAAAACATCGTGACGCGTCCGTTCCTCGTTTTTGTGAACTTGCCGGATATTGAACTTCGCTTTGCGCCGAATCGTTCGGGCATCTTTTCGGGGAATGATTCGCCGGTTGGCCATCGCCTCACACGCAAGGATTTCGATCTCCAACCAGCGTGAAAGTTTAGCTTCTTCGGACCAGAGGGAGGTCATTTCAGGGCGGGAATATCGGGGAATCATGAAGCTGATAAAGTGCTGAAGCGGAACGCATCCCACAAGCGCCAACCCAAACTTATTAACGGCGATTTTTTAATTACGGACTGGTAGGTTCCACACCCCACCGCCCAAAAAAAGCTTTCAGGATTTCCGGTCGTCGGGAGACAGGACCCTCCATGAAGACGGTCACCGCCTTGTCGGGCCCATATCCCGTCATCCAGAGACAACCGCCGTAGGAGCCGGTCTTGACCCGCAGGAGAACCTCCCCTTGCCAGACCAAAGCATCCTGTAACTTTTTTCCCGCCTGTCCGTCCCAAGGGGCAGTACCACGCATCCACGCCACCGCCATCGAATGTTCCCTTCTTAAGGTTGTTTTCAGATCCGCCGCATGGGCCGCTTCTTGGCCTCCTGCCTTCATCCACTCCTTCGGGATCTTTCCCTCAATCAGACCGCTCCGCTCCGCATACTCCCCCAAAACCTCTCCTCCCAGCTTTTCAGCTAAAATAGCAAAGGGCGGATTGATCGATTTCTGGAGCGACTGCCTCAACCCCAACCCCTCCGCCCCCTCCAACGGCGTTTCCACATCTTGGACCAATCCCCGATCCAAAGCTGCCCAGGCAATGACCACCTTGAAAGTGGAAGCCGGTTCCCGTGATACATCCATCTCAGCTTTGCTTCCTGTCACCACCTGCATTTCCCCGCTCCTATGCGTCTCTAAAATCGTCATCCCAGCAGGGTATTTTTCCTCAGCTAAAGCAACCGACCAGATCCCCATCAATCCTAAGAGCAGCACACCTTTCATATCCCGAACCTATCCGGAATCTTAAAAACGATCGAGACTCCCCCCAATAGCCCCGAACAACCGCCTAACCGCTATGTGAATAACTTTGGAAGAACATTCGGGGTTTGCATGTACAGGCCCTGCCTATCAATGCTTTAGAATAAGAATGGATATCTTGATAACTCTTTGCGAACAAGTCCCCTGGTGGCGGCAGAGGTCTAAACTAAATTTTAACGACTTTGACAGACGTAATATCCTTATCGGCCAGCATCTCTTTCAAGACCTCATCCCCAGGGGCTGAATCCAGATTTAACACGCTCAACGCCTTCGATCCCGGCGCACTCCGACTCAGAGTCATGCTGGCAATGTTGACCTTATGCTTGCCCAACAGTGTTCCGATCCAGCCCACGATTCCTGGACGATCCTTGTTTTCCATCAACAAAAGGAATCCTTCCGGCCGCGCCTCCATCCACTGTTCATTGATCCGGACGATGTGTGGACTCGTTCCAAAGAACGTCCCGCTCACCTCCGCCTCTTTTGAATCCTGTCCTGCCCTCACGGAAATCAGCTCGGCATACTCCCCCGGTTCCGCCTGCTTTGTTTCGCTCAACTTCCGCCCGAGATTCGCCGCCATCTTGGGGGCATTCACCTCGTTCACATCGCCCCCGCCCGCCCCAAAAAGAAACCCTTTCAAAATACTCCTCGTAATCGGAGTCGTGTCTTCCTCTCCAATTTTCCCCGCGTAGCTAATCGTCAATCGGTCACACCTCGCCGGTGCAATCTGTGACAGCAACCGCCCCAGCCTGAAGCCAAACTCAATCTGGGGCCGCAGCTTGGCCATCGTCCGGGCATCCACGCTGGGAATGTTCACCGCGTTACGTACTGCACCCTCAGTCAGATAATCCCGGATCGCCTCGGCAATCTCGATCCCCACACTCTCCTGCGCTTCGGCGGTCGAGGCCCCCAAGTGCGGAGTCAAAATCACTTTCTTGTTCTTCCTCAACGGATGATCCGCCGTCAGCGGCTCCTCCTCAAATACGTCCAGCGCTGCTCCCCCGACCTGACCTGCCTCAATTGCCTTGAGAAGTACCGCCTCCGAAACCAATCCTCCTCTCGCGCAGTTCACAATCTTCACTCCCTTGCGACAAAGTTTCAGACGCTCCTCGCTCAAAATCCCTTTCGTCTCATCGGTCATCGGGAGATGCATGGTGAGAAAATCACAGTGCGGCAACAGATCCTCCACCCGATCGATCAGCTCCACCTGCAAACTGCGGGCCTTCCCAGCCGAGAGATACGGATCATATGCCATCACACGCATCCCGAAGGCGATCGCCCGACGAGCCACTTCCCCACCGATCCGACCCATCCCCAAAATCCCTAGCGTCTTTCCATTCAGCTCTGTTCCTTGAAAACTTTTTCGGTCCCACTGACCGGCCGACATCGACGCATGAGCCTGAGGCAAATGCCGAGCCAGCCCCAAAAGAAGTGTAAACGCCTGTTCGGCGGTGCTGACGGTATTACCGGCTGGCGTGTTCATCACCACAACACCCTTTTCGGTCGCAGCATCCACATCCACATTGTCAACCCCCACCCCGGCCCGACCTACTGCCCGGACGGTTGGGCATCCTTGGAGGATGGCTTTGCTGACCTGGGTCTGACTGCGAACGATCAGGGCGTCACAGCCTTTCAGCTTTTCGAGCAGTTCCTTCTCCTTGAGCGTCGGACTTTCAATGACCTCGATCTGCGGGCAGGCCTTGAGAACATCCACCCCGCTGGGGGAGACCCCGTCGGTAACAAAAACCTTAAATTTTCCAGCCATCAAAAAGTTCTAGCAGACCTTCCCCGCAGGGCAACGCCGACGCTTACTTTTTAGATGGTTTTTCGGGAGGCTGGGGATTCCCTTGACTCGGACGTATCCCTTCCGGCAATCCCTGGGACTGCGAATTTGGGAAGGGTGACATTCCAGGCGGGAAAGGAGGCACTCCCTGTTGCGTCATCCGGTTTTCCATTGGAAAGGACGGCCTACGGATCACAGGCTGCTGGGCGGGGCGAAACACCAGAATCACCTGACAGACAGCAATGGTGATCAGACTCAGCACTGCCAGTGCCATGAATATCTTTACAATCGGTTCCGGACGAACAGTGGTTTCTTGGCTCATACCCCTAAAATAAATCGAATCCATTCAGTCCGCAAACACGCTTTCCAGAAAGCCGTTCTTTGGTTTATGCTATCCAGCTTGCCTTTACGGCTAGGTAGCTCAGTTGGTAGAGCAGAGGACTGAAAATCCTCGTGTCGGGGGTTCAATTCCCTCCCTAGCCACTTCTCTTTAATGATTAGGCACAGGGAGCTGTGCATCGACCGATTTCAACCAAGCCTCCAATCGGTTACGTAGCTCTTTCGCCTTTTCAGGCTCTGCCAACATCCTGTCTTTGCGTTCTCCGGGATCGGTTGTCACCCGATACAGTTCGTCATGGCCATCCTCATAAAAATGCACCAACCGGTAATCCCCGCTCCGGATCGCACTATGTGGCGTTGACCCGCCCGGATGATAGTGCGGGTAGTGCCAGAAAAGCGCATCACGCTTTACCTTCGCTCCTGACTGCAAAAGTCCCGCTAGGCTCATTCCGTCCACCACCGAAGAAAGCGGCCGGATGCCCGTCATCTCCAAAACCGTCGGATAAAGATCCATCGTGATCACCGGATCGGATTCAACTTGGCCCGCCCGAGTTTTCCCGGGCCAAAAAACAATCAGCGGAACCCGCACCCCCCCCTCGTAAGCCGAGCCCTTCCCATCTCTCAGGGGAGAATTGTCGGTCGGTCCGATCAGTCCTCCATTATCACTCGTGAAGATTACAATAGTATCCCCTTCTAGCTTGAGCCGCTTTAATGCATCCCGAATTGTTCCCATGGCATCATCCACGCTTTCAACCATTGCCGCATAACCCGGATCGATCTGCTTTCCTCCCGCCTTATCTTTCGCCTTATATTTCGCCACCACCTCCATCTTCCCTTGAATCGGCTGATGAACGGCGTAGTGCGCAAGATAAAGGAAAAAAGGATTGTCCCGATTCCTTTCGATGAACTGCACTGCCTCGTTAGCCTCCCGATCGGTCAGATACTCTCCCGTCGACTCATCCTTCAACGTTGGGATCTGGTAGGGGGAAAAATAGCTGGGGGGTTTGCCGGCGCTGTAGCCACCCAGATTTCGATCAAACCCTTGCTGATCCGGATAATAGGCCCGATCCCCTTTGGGAAGATCCGGTGTCAGATGCCACTTGCCAATGCTCATCGTGGCATAACCGCCAGACTTCAACTGTTCCGCTAAGGTGATCTCACTTAAGGGCAGGGATTGCTGCCAATTGGGAGGCCGGAGTTTCGCCTTGGGATAGTCATGGCCGGGAATCCAGTCGGTCAGGTGGAGCCGTGCAGGGTATTTTCCCGTCATCAAAGCAGCCCGTGTGGGAGAACACACTGTGCACGCGGAATAGGCCTGGGTGAAACGGACCCCCTCCTTGGCCAGTTGGTCGATATGGGGAGTCTCATAAAATTTACTCCCGTAACAGGAAAGATCGGTCATTCCCAAATCATCCACCAAAACCAGAATCACATTTGGTGGACGGGATTTCTCGGTTGCTCTTGTTTCCCCAGCCAAAAATCCCAGAAAAGCTGAAATCAGAAGCCACCGAGCCAGCTTTTTCTCCATACCTATTTTCTAAACCGATCCCATGTTGTTACAACTCTCTTCAAGCTTCTTCTTTAACCCCCTGATTCATGAATCCGCAAGGATCTAATCCTGATCGCTTTTCGGCTCTTTTTTGATATTCTGAAAATATGAGAGTTCTCGTCACCGGCATGATTGCAGGGATGGACGACGCCGATTATCTCCGGCGGGTCGTGGCCCTCGGACAGCGCAATCACCGTGATATCAAGGTGTACAATGCAGTCGAGGACTTTACCAAAGCCGGCAAAAAGCCGCTCGAGCGGCTCTTGGGCACGACCGACTACGTCTTCGAACTCACCCGCGAAAAGGAGTACGAAAAGATCGGCTACGAGATTCAGAGAAATAATTATCAAGACGTCATTATTCGCGCACCAGCGACGGTGGAATGGAACCGGATCAACCGGAAATTTAAGGACCAGCGAATCCTGCGGGATTTCATCAAGCCGGACCTGATCGTCACCCTGATCGATGCCGAGTGGGCCATTAAACTCAAACTCGAAACCCTTCAGGAGGCCGATCCATTCCTCGTCGCACTCAAAGAACGCAACCACACCCTTTACGACATTCTTTCCTGGATGAATGAGGAGGTCAGCCTGTCGGAAGATTGGGCACGTTACATGGGTATACCCCACTATGTCATCGCTGTGGGCGAACCCCCTGAGGCCCTCTAC
>Ga0114967_10004590_pt1 | contig 11107 bp, 8 predicted proteins | sample M_130628_MF_Meta_FD_92639 | JGI IMG/M metagenome (GOLD analysis project Ga0114967, IMG submission 92639) | Freshwater microbial communities from Lake Montjoie, Canada to study carbon cycling - M_130628_MF_MetaG | ecosystem: Environmental > Aquatic > Freshwater > Lake | place: Lake Montjoie... | reverse complement strand
TATAATTGTTGTATGTGCATTTTAGTAATAATAAATTGTAAATGATAAAATTAATTCTAAGAATTTAATATTTATACTATTTTTTTTTGATGTTATAATTTGCATTTGCTTGTGTGAGGCATGTGAGTGTTAAATCATTAATACAAACATGTTTTGGCAACGTTGCAGTATAATAAATAGCATCCGCAACATCTTCTGGCGTTAGCGGTGTAAATCCATCATAAACTGCTTTTGCTTTTTCCTCATCTCCTTTAAATCGAACTAAGGAAAACTCTGTTTCGCAAGCGCCCGGATTGATAGAAGTCACTTTTATTCCATAAGGCAACAAATCAATGCGCATACTTTTTGTCAAGGCATCTACGGCATGTTTGCTTGCACAATATACATTTCCATTTTGATACACATCTTTACCAGCCGTAGAACTGATATTAATAATGTGACCAAATCCCTGTTGTTTTAGCAATGGCATTATTTCTTTACTAACATATAAAAGTCCTTTTACATTGGTATCAATCATCACATTCCAATCATCATATTGTCCATCATCAATGGGTCCCATGCCTGAAGCTAAACCTGCATTATTTAATAAGATATCGATGGTTGGAAACACATTTCTATCTATGGAAAATATTGCTTGGCGGGTTTCTTCTAAGTCTCGAACATCAAAATTTAATGTTTGAATGATTGAATTATAATTTGTTTGTAATTGATCTTTTAATTCTTCTAAACGTTCTTTTCTTCTCCCCGTTAAAATTAATTTGTACCCCTTTTGTGCAAACATATTGGCTGTGCTTTTCCCAATACCAGAAGTCGCTCCTGTAATTAATATCGTTTTATTCATGTATTATTTTTTATTGAACAAGCGTAACATCGCCTTTAAGTGTTTTTGTATTACCTTCTAAATCAACTGCATCTAAAAACCAAAAATAGGTTCCTACTTCACATCTTCTTCCATTCACAAATCCATCCCAACCTATTTTAAAACTATTAGAAGAGTAGACCATTTTACCCCATCTATCAAAAATTTTAAAGGCATTTATTTTTGTAAAACCAGCAGCCAATATTCTAAAGTAGTCATTTAAGCCATCCCCGTTGGGTGAAAACGCATTGGGTAGAGATAAATAAGGCCCTGATGCTACTGTAATATTAATTGTATCACTTCCTACGCAGCCATTATTTGTAGTGCCTTGCAAAATGTATTCAAATTTGCCAGTATCACTTGAAACAAAAATCGGATTCTTGACAAATGGATTATCTAATTTGGCAGGTGGCGACCAGACATAACTACTCGCTCCTTTCCCATTTAATTGTAATGGAATATTTTTAACAATAACAGTGTCATTCCCTGCTGAAATTTGAACTTTTGGAATTTGCAATGTTTGAGAAAATGTATCTCTACAGCCAAATTTATTCCCAGAAATGAGACTTACATTGAAACTTTTACCAACATTAGGGAAATAGTGTTGCGGATTTTTATCTGCAGACGTGGTTCCATCATCAAAATTCCACTTCCAATAATTTACTACATCATAAGTTGAGGAAGACTTGTCTGTAAAATACATAGGACTTTGAGGGCAAAGCAATCCAAAATAATCAAAATCGGTTTCAAATGTTGGATAAACTTTCACTATTTTATTGATAGAATCTGGACAGGTAGACCCTTTATTAACAAGTAATTTCACAGTATAAGTTCCTGTGTCAGTATAAGTATAACTTGGTGAAAAAGAAGAAGATGTATCTGATGTAATTCCATTAACTCCAAAGTCCCAAAAATAATTAAAGCCACCAATACTCGTGTTATCAAATTTTATGGTTTTTGATTTACAACTTACAATGTAGGTATTTGGAAATTCTGAGTACTGTGGCATATTAGCGACTACCGCTTTTGAACAATCTGTTACTACAAATTGAAAATCTCTTTTTATTGTATTTATTATTACTCCATTTCGCCACTCATGACAACAAACAGTAACTACGAATCTTCCTAAAATATTAGGCACTCCAGTTATCAAACCTGTTTTACTATCAATATCTAAAATGGGATTTCCCCCTAATGGAATATTTGAATTAAAAGGAGATTTATATTTTACAGGATAAATAGTAGGCAAAATAGGATCTTCAATTTTGGGCTTTGAGCCATTGGGTGTTTGATCATCTCCTCCATCAAATGCTTCACAAAATTCGTATGAAAGCGAGTCCCCATCTGCATCAATAGCTGAGTTATCATACACAAACGGATTATTTATACAAATAATTTGAGGTGGATAATTTTTATATTTTGCAGAATTGTTATAGATGTTAGGTGGTATTTTACATAAAAATGTAGCGCCAGTTCCTCCAGGAGTTACTAAATTATTGACACTGTTGTTTCTGCAACATCGTTGATACAATAGCGTGTAGGATTTGGTACTTAGAGGTAATATTTTAGTAAACTTAAACTGAAGTTGACTAATACATGTATTGGGTGGATTATTGATACAACTATTTGAAAAATTAACTGGCACTAAGAATTTATTAGAGGCATAAATAGAGTCTATTAAAAAAAAATTGGACCCATTATAAATTGTAAAATAGCCAAATTCATCATCAATTAACGCTTGAGGACTACCACCACCTTGTGATTGAGGTAAGCAATCTCTGTATACATTTACAGTAAATTCATATGCATTGGTTACAGGATTTACGTTGTAAGTAACATCGCCTCCCACAATATGAGTAGCTTTCAAATGATTTGAGATAAAGAGAAAAGTGAATATATAAAGTAAATATTTCATCTGTCTCAACAAAATTAAACTATTTCTTGTCTAAAAACATATAAACAAAAGTTATTTATAATACTATTTAACGCTTTTTTATTTTCATACATAGAGGTATGCCCTACTTTTTCTAAAATCTCAACTTTTGCAATCGTTGGCAGACTCGCTTGTTCTACCATTTGTTGGTAAGGAATTGCGTTGTCTTTTTTCCCAATAACAAACAATACAGGCACTTTTGATGATTTTAAAACTTGTCTTTTATCGGTTCTATTAATCATGGCTTGATAATAACCGACTAACGCTTTTGTTGAAATATTCAGAGCCATTTTTAAGTGCTTTTGCATCTCAACCAGATAAATTAATTTTGACTCTTCACTATATAAGTTTGGAATCATAGCCTTTAGAAAAATTTCTTTGCCATCATTTTCAATTAATTTTATATACTTCCTTCGAGTTTCTTTTTTAGCTTCATCATCAGCATATGCACTGGAATGAATGAGGCCAAAGGCAAATAATTTATGTTGGTATTTTTCTGCAAAAGCCATAGTCAAATATCCTCCCATTGAATGCCCCAATAAAATTATTTTTTGAAATTTCTCTTGCTCCGCAATTTCATAAATAAAATCAGCGAATAGCTCCATGCTCAATTCTTCATCATATAACGGAGACAAACCACTACCCGGCAAATCAGGAATTATTAATTCAAATGTATTTTGTAATTCATCTATTTGATTTTCGAAAATAGAGGCATCTTCACCAAAACCATGTAATAAAAAAACAGGTTGCCCTTTTCCTATTTTTTGATAAAAACAATTTCGAAATCGAGTGCTTAGTAGGCTTACATGCATTTAGAAAAACTTTTTAAAAGCCATATGATTCATTGTAGGTTTTGAATATTTTGACAGGCGATATAAAATTAAAATAAGAATAGGTGTTATTTCAGCAATATATTCTTGTTGTGCAAATAAGCTATAAAACATTGAAACTACTAATAACATACTTGTGTATTTGGCATACATTATTTTTTTTGTCGATTCCCTTGGAATTAAAAATGCAAATACAACATGCAATGGGAAGGCCCATAACAAATTTCTGTTCCAAGCACATACTGTATGCTCGGTTCCAAACCACATAAATATCATAACAAAACCGAGCAAACCTAGCATTAAGAAAAACAACACATCAAAATAAATTAAGTGTTTCTTCATCGGTGAAAAAGAAATCAAGAACACTGCTAAAAGCAAAAACCACCCATATAATTTAGGTTCATTGGTTGCTGAATGAGTGTTGTTTTTTTCTGGCAAAAGTTGTATCGTTTCTTTAACAATTGAACTGCCATCCAATGTAGAAACAGCAAATGCTCGCATTAAATAATCCGGCAAAAAAGTAGATTGTTCATTCGTCATTTTATCATCTACTTGATTACTCAACAATAAATTAATACCAAATCGTTCCAAATGAATATTGCGCTCATAATAATTTAATACTGTTCTAAACGACATGCTATCATCGGCAATCACATGTCCAAGCTGAAAACGTTTTCCAAATGACAAAGTAAAAATATCTTTCAAACGAGTAGAACAATTATCAAATAAAAAATCATATTTATAATATTTGTTTTCTTCTTTTAAATTATTGATTAAAAAATCATTGACAGTTTGTGCATCCGCAGATTTTAAATTTAAAACTTGCTCATAAACGCTTCTTCCATCTTGGGAATAGATGTTCATGAATGCTTCAAATGGTTCATCATTTACATAATATAATAATTTACCCCTTGTAAACTTTAAATAAAAATCAGGGTCACTGAAATTAAACGTACCATAATTATAAACAATATCTGTCATTGCTGAAGAATCAACGACACGAATCGCAGAATGCCCATAAACTGAATACAAATCTTCTCCAGAACCACATGTTAGCAGGCTAATTCTTAATGGAGATTGATTTTTTAATGAATCTGATGAAGATTGACAAGTGGCAGTTGATATAAATGAAAATATCAAAACAATTAAGGAATACAACCTAGCCCGAATTCCTTCAAATAGAGGTATATGTATCCTTTTACTTGTTGATATTACTTTTACTATATTGTTTTTTTTCATAAACCCATTTTCAAATAACCAAATTAATAAAATTGAGATAACCCTTCGTTGAAGGAAAAGGAGGCTTATCTTGTGTAATTCGGCGACTCTTTAGTAACTACTACATCATGTGCATGACTTTCTCTCATTCCTGCATTGGTAATTCGAACAAATTTTGCATTGTGTAAAGTTTTAATATCTTTAGCACCACAATAACCCATACCAGCACGTAAGCCTCCAATAAATTGATGAACTACTTCATTTAAGGTTCCTTTATATGGTACACGACCTACGATTCCTTCGGGTACTAATTTTTTAATATCGTCTTCTACATCTTGAAAATAACGGTCTTTACTTCCTTCTTGCATTGCTTCCACACTGCCCATTCCTCTATAAGATTTGAATTTTCTTCCTTCAAAAATTATTGTTTCACCAGGGCTTTCATCTACACCCGCAAAAACAGAACCAGCCATAACTGTAGATGCACCAGCCACTAAGGCTTTCACTAAATCTCCTGTATATCGTATGCCTCCATCAGCAATTACAGGAATTCCAGTTCCTTTTAATGCTTGTGCCGCATCCATAATAGCTGTTAATTGAGGAGCTCCTGCACCGGTAACAATGCGAGTAGTACAAATAGAACCTGGACCAACCCCTACTTTCACTGCATCTGCACCGGCTGCTGCCAAAGCTTTTGCACCTTCCGCAGTAGCTACATTTCCTGCAATCACTTGTAAATTTTTATAGGCTTTTTTTACTTTTTTCACTGCTTCTAATACCCCTTTTGAATGACCATGTGCAGAGTCTAATGTAACTACATCAACACCTGTATTTACTAAGGCTTCTACTCTGTCTAAAATATCAGCTGTAATTCCAATAGCAGCACCTACCACTAACCTTCCCATTGCATCCTTGTTCGCATTCGGATGACTTTTATATTGAATAACATCTCTGTATGTTATTAAACCTATCAAGACATTATTTTTATCAACGATCGGTAGTTTTTCTATTTTATGTTGTTGCAAAATAGCTTCTGCTTTTTTCAAATCGGTACCAGCCATTGCCGTTACCAACTTCCCTTTTGACATAACATCAGAAACTTTTTGTTTCACATTTTTTTCAAAACGCAAATCTCTGTTGGTCAAAATTCCAACTAATTTATGCTTGGCATCTACAATTGGAATTCCTCCAATTTTATTTTCTTTCATAATGCGCAACGCATCCCCAATAGTAGCATCTGGATGTAATGTAATCGGATCTACGATTAAACCACTTTCACTTCGTTTTACTTTTCTAACCATTTCAGCTTGGCGCTCAATAGACATATTTTTATGCAAAATACCAATACCTCCAGCACGAGCTAAAGCAATTGCTAATTCCACTTCTGTTACGGTATCCATAGCAGCTGAAACTAGTGGAATATTAATTTTTAATTTTTTTGTGAGTTGAGATGTAATATTTACCTCTCTAGGTAATACCTCGGAATAAGCAGGAACTAATAAAACATCATCAAATGTTAATCCCTCTTTTACGATTTTAGATTGTGTAGCCATGCGCAAAGTTAAGACAATTTTAAAATTTGCAAAATGAAGTTCAATTAAACTTTTAAAATATTTTTAATAGGCCTAAAATTGATAAATATGAATATTAACAACATGGGCATCCAAACAACATTAAATCGATCTCCCTGAAAGTAAGAAATTCCAGATGTTACAAAGCAATAATTACAATAAATAAAGATTATTGAACTTAAAAAAGAGCCCTCATTGTACCAATTTATTTTTTTTCTGATGAAAAGAACAAGAAGGAATACATTCGTTAAAGCCAAAACGATTACAAAAAGCATATTCCAAATACGGGTATAATCAAATAATCTTTTTTGAATCTCCTTGTTGAGAATTTTATCTTCGGGCATATCCCTGATAAATGCATTTCCTGTATGAAAATTAGTAAATAAATTATCTAAAAAAGCGAATATAAAATGGGCAGTATGATTACTGATTAAATCGGATGTCTCTTTTTTTACAATTTCATGATAGGCAATAAATGCTTTTCTAGAATCCACATTTTTCAGTTTTAAGTATAATGCGCTATCTCTTTCACTCATTAAATACAATTTATCTTTCCCCTCAATTTTAGCAATTGCGCTGGTATTTAAATATCGGTACAGGGTAACGTCATCAATAAATGAGATTTTATACATCCCAAATTGTTTCTGCATTTTATAGGCTTGAAAACCAATACTAGATAGAAAAATAAGGAATACCATTCCAAAGGCAACCCAATTTTTTTTCTTAATAAGTAAATACAATGCTAATAAAATACCAAAAAGTAAAGTGAAATGAAATAAGCCTGGTCTAAATAATGTGGCAATACAAATGGATAAAAATGAAAACAATAGATTCCTTGATTGTTGATTGATAAAATATAAATGAATGCAATAAAAAGAAACAATCATCAAAAATAGAAACCCTATTTCAGACATTACATGAAACGAAAAAACGATGTAGGTGATATTGATTATTAAAAGGAATGTTGCCCAAAATGCTTTTTTTTCATTGGTATAAAAAGCAACTAATTTATATATAAAGTGAAATGTAAGTAAGAGCATACCATTTTGAACAATATATATAAACCAAAAAAAAGCAGGCGTTAGTTTAAATAAAGTATAAGGCAATGTTAAAACCCCAGCATAACCAAAACAACGCAAAGAATGGGCTTTCATGCCGTTTAACATGAGTTTAGCTGCATCCAGATATGAGTACGTATCAAATATTTTATGATAATGTACATCCGTTAAATGAAATATACCCAACGTATAATTATAAAAAAATACGATTGCTATATAAATAAAAAACAGGATTGAATAATGTGTTTTCAATCCTGTAAATTTATAAAAAGTATTTAATTTTTATTATTATTTATGCAACGCATTCAACACGATCCCTTTAACATCACTTAATTGAACGCGCTCTTGCTCCATGCTGTCTCTATAGCGAATCGTAACGCTTCCATCTTCTTTTGTTTGATGATCGATGGTTACACAAAAAGGCGTTCCCAAAGCATCCATTCGTCTGTAACGTTTACCAATGCTGTCTTTCTCTTCATAAAAACACAAGAAACTATCTCTACATTCATTCATTAAATCTTTGGCAATTTCTGCTAAACCATCTTTTTTCATTAACGGCAAAACAGCTAATTTAATGGGTGCTATTTTAATCGGAAATTTCAATACTACTCGAGCATCTTGCTTTTCAGGAGTACTTAAATCTTCTTCTTGATAAGCATGACTTAATGCACACAAAATGCTTCTATCTAACCCAACAGAAGTTTCCACTACGTAAGGAATATAGTTGCCATAAGGCTTTCCTGTAGCTTCATCAATATCATTATCAAAATATTGCATTTTCTTTTTGCTAAACAATTGATGTTGTGTTAAATCAAAATCAGTGCGAGAATGGATACCTTCTAATTCTTTGAAACCCATCGGAAAATCAAATTCAATATCACAAGCAGCATCTGCATAGTGAGCCAATTTTACGTGATCATGAAATCGATACTTATCGGCTTTGTCTGTCCCAAAAATATCCATATGCCATTGCATTCTTGCTGCTTTCCAATGCTCATACCATTCTTTTTGAGTACCAGGTCGAACGAAAAATTGCATTTCCATTTGTTCAAATTCTCTCATACGGAAAATAAAACCACGAGCTACAATTTCGTTTCTAAATGCTTTCCCAATTTGTGCAATACCAAAAGGTATTTTCATGCGACCTGTTTTTTGCACATTTAAAAAATTTACAAAAATACCTTGTGCTGTTTCTGGACGTAAATAAATCGTATCACTTTCTTCTGCTACAGAGCCTACTTTTGTACTAAACATTAAGTTAAACTGTCTCACATCAGTCCAATTACAAGTGCCACTCACAGCACATTTCATTTGATTATCTACAATTAATTGTTTTAAGCCTGCAAAATCATCATTGCTTAACAAAGTGTCCATTTCTGCTAAAATGGTTTTCCCTTTTTCTGACAATTGACCATTCTCATCTGCCATTTCTTCTACAAATCCTTCAACTAAATGATCTACTCGATATCGTTTTTTACTATCCAAATTATCAATCATTGGATCGCTAAAATTATCGACATGCCCACTGGCTTTCCAAATACTTGGATGCATGAAAATTGCAGAATCAATTCCTACAATATTTTCATTCATATACACCATTGATTTCCACCAAAGGTCTTTGATATTTTTCTTCAATTCCACACCCCATTGACCATAATCATACACCGCACTTAGTCCGTCATAAATTTCACTCGAAGGAAAAATAAAACCATATTCTTTGCAATGCGCTATAATAGCCGGTAAATTATTTTGTTCTGTTGCCATAAGTTGCGAAGATAGTAAGAGATGTTAGATCTTAGTTGTTAGATGTTAGGATTTTTTTGAGTCTATGTCATTTTCTTTGTGCACCTAAATTGAGACGGTTCCATTTTTCGGAATCGTATATTGAGACGATATTATCACTCTTCAACTTTAAAAGTTGCAAAATCAATATTTTAATATAAAATTTGTATTTCAATTGCATGCATGCTATCATACGAAACACTTAAAATTCTTCAAGCAATCCTACATTATGGCTTGCATTTGTTGTTTCCTGGTTTATTGGCTTGGTATTTTTTTAAAAAGGTATGGAAAAAAGCTTGGTTGATTATGATTGCAACTATGTTGGTTGATTTAGACCATTTATTAGCTACCCCTATTTTTGATCCAACACGCTGCAGCATTGGTTTTCATCTTTTACACTCTTATATTGCTATTGGGATTTATTTTTTATTCCTTTTTATTCCCAAAACTAGAATAGTAGCGGTGGGTTTGCTTTTTCACATGCTTGTAGATTGGCAAGATTATTTATGGAGCCATTATTTACTGAATATGTAGTTCAACTTTAAATTTCTCTAGATAATTAAATGAAAAAAAATGACTCTTTTCAGAGTCATTTATATGTTTAATCCTTTTTTTCAGCATTCGTTTGTGGTGAATTATTATTTACCGGCTTGGGTTTTTGATGATTATGCACCGGCTTTTTTGGATTCGGATTTTGAGGGCGTGGTTGCGTTGTACCGTCTGCATTTACAGTCGCTTTCGGCTTCTGATTTGGATTTGGTTTCTGATTTGGATTAGACTTCGGCTTATTGCCTTGACCTAAATTCGCAGCTAATTCATCCAAAGATTTCGGCTTTTGATTTGGATTTGGTTTCTGATTTGGATTTTGAGGGCGTTGATTGGAATGATTTTCTTTCGCTTTCTGATTCTTCTTTTTTGAAGAACGCTCTAACGATTTCAAACTTATTTGTCCTACTACATCTACATAATCTGTTTTTTCTGCAATGGCAGCTTTTTTAGCTACTTCAACAGCTTGCAATTCATCCGGAAAAATTCCTTTTGTATTGAGTTCAATAATTTCATTCACTCGTTCTATACGTAAAGGATACAGTGTATTGCTTTTTTCAAAACTATACCACATCAAGTTTTTAAAAATATCTTTCTTCTGCAAATACGCAGTTCCGTTTTTAATTTTAATTCGTTCTGCATTTTCAGGAAACACCCGCAATGCATCCATATAAGTATCTAACTCGTAGTTTAAACAACATTTTAATCGGCCACATTGACCCGATAATTTGGTTTGGTTTATGGATAAGTTTTGGTATCGGGCAGCAGTTGTACTCACCGATTTAAAATCATTTAACCAAGTACTGCAGCATAACTCACGTCCACAACTACCAATACCTCCTACTTTAGCAGCTTCTTGGCGAATACCAATTTGACGCATTTCAACTTTCACTTTAAAATCTCCCGCGAAACGTTTAATCAACTCTCTAAAGTCAACCCGATCATCTGAAGTATAAAAGAAAGTAGCTTTTCTGCCATCGGCTTGCATTTCTACTTCGGCAATTTTCATTTGCAAATTCAATTCACGTGAAATAACCCGTGCACGAATCATCATTTCTTTTTCTTGCTTTTTGCTTTCGTTTGATTTTTCAAGCTCTTGTGAGGTACTTGCATGTAATATTTTACGAATATCTTCACTGTTCTCCTTTACCCCCTTTTTCTTCATTTGAAGTTTTACTAATTCACCAGTCACACTGATTACACCTACATCAAATCCACCAGAAGAACCTTCAACAGTTACAAAATCTCCTTTTTCATATTGTAAAGGGTTTTGAGCTTTGTAAAAATCTTTTCTACTTCCGTGATTAAAG
>Ga0114967_10004589_pt1 | contig 11108 bp, 9 predicted proteins | sample M_130628_MF_Meta_FD_92639 | JGI IMG/M metagenome (GOLD analysis project Ga0114967, IMG submission 92639) | Freshwater microbial communities from Lake Montjoie, Canada to study carbon cycling - M_130628_MF_MetaG | ecosystem: Environmental > Aquatic > Freshwater > Lake | place: Lake Montjoie... | reverse complement strand
GTCAAACTGAATCGCCCCGGCGACGGTGGGAATGCCCATGCGATTGCCGTAATCGCGCACCCCGCGCACCACGCCACGCATCACGCCGAGAGGGTGGATCACATCCCGGGCGCGGATTTGCTCCGGCTTGGTATCCGTCCGGCCAAAGCAGAACACATCCAGGGAAGCGACGGGTTTGGCCCCCTTCCCGGCTCCCAGGATATCGCGGATCACCCCGCCGAGGCCGGTATTCGCGCCGGCATAGGGCTCGATGGCAGACGGATGGTTATGGGTTTCGACTTTGAGGCAAACAGCAAGGCCAGGATCAACTTCGATGAAGCCGGCATTGTCCGTAAAGGCGGATAGCACAAAGCCTGGCTTCCGCGCCATGATGTCGAGGCTGATCTGGCGGATGTAAGTCTTGAACACACCGTCCACCACTTCGGTTGTTCCATCGCGGGTGTGCTCGATACGGGCGGAGAAAATCCGGTGTTTGCAGTGCTCACTCCAGGTCTGGGCGATCACTTCCAGCTCCACATCGGTCGGCTCACGGCCGGTTTCCTGATAGTAGGCGCGAACGGCCTCCATGTCAGCACCTGACAGGGACAACTTCATGGCCTTGCTCAGGGATTCCAGCTCTGCGGTGGAGAGCGCGAGAATGGGAATGGTGCGGAAAGTGGGGGAATCGGAAGCTGGAGAGGCCATCAACGAACGTGGCGGGATGCCTCCCGCCGTCAAGGGAGCGCCTCAAGTGCCGCCGCCTGACGGCTGCGGGAAACTGGATGAATCACGACTTCCGCACGCAGACGATGGAGCAGACTATAGATGCCAAAAAACGCCCGGTTTAAATACACAGACTCCGCCGGCCCCCTGGCCCCCCGGAGCTGGCGCAGGGATTTGTCCTTCCGGTTGGCCTCGCCCATGTCGTAGATGGCCTTCATGAAAGCCGGATCGGCAAAATCGAAGGTGGCGCTGAGGAACGGACGGGCCAGCAACCCGATGGATTGCCGGGCCAGCGCGAGGATTTTTTCAGCAACCGGAGGGGAGTCCTCCGGGAGCAGGATATCCAGCGCCCGCAGGGCGGCTGGGAAGGCTACCGGATCCACCAGAACGGCCGGATCCAGCAGGGCAAATTGCCGTTCATGAAACTCCCGGGTGATCGCGCGGGTGCAGCCAAAGTCCAGCACCCACAGCTGGTTTTCCCTGACCAGAAAATTCCCGGGGTGCGGATCGGCATGGAAGAGCAGCAGGGTGTGCACTTGATAGTCGTAAAAATCCCAGAGGGCCTGACCGATGGCATTCCGCTCCGCCTGGGAAGCTGGGCCGTCGGCAAAGCGGTCGAGCGGCTCGCCATCGATCCACTCCATGGTGAGGACGCGGGCCGAGCAATGCGTGGGATGGAAGGCGGGAAACCTGACATTTTTCAGGCCGGCACAGGCGGCAGCCAGTTCCTGGGAGCGGCGCAGCTCCATGGTGTAATTGGTTTCCTCGGTGAGGCGGGCTTCGACTTCCTTGAAGTAGTGAGCCACATCCGCCTCGCGCAGGCCCAGCATTTGCAGGGCGACGGGTTTCACCACGCGCAGGTCACTGGCCAGGCTTTCGGCCACGCCGGGGTATTGCACTTTCACCGCCACCGGCTGCCCGTCCAGGACGGCGCGGTGCACCTGGCCGATGGAAGCGCCATGGGCGGCCTGAGGGGTGAACTGCTGGAAGAGCGCCTCCACCGGCTGGCGGAACTCGCGCTCAATGGTCCGCCGCACCAAAGGCCAGGACAGGGGCGGGGCGGAGTATTGGGCTTTGGAAAATTCCGCCGCATAGGCCGCCGGCAGCAGCTGATCATCCATGCTCAGCATTTGCGCCAGCTTGAGAGGGCCGCCCTTCAGTTGGCTGAAGGTCCCATAGATGCGGCTGGCATTCGCCTCATCCAGCGCCGTGCGGGCCGCTGCGCTGTTCTCAGGATTCTGGCTGGAGACGGCACGCTTGCCGTAGTATTTCAGATAGTTCATCCCCACCGAAGCCCCCGCTCCCGCCAGGGCTGCCATGCGCGAAAGCGGCGTGCTGCGGATGCTGTCCTGGCCTGAGGTGGGGTCCGGTGACGGGTCCATGCTTCGGCTAGGCGCGGTTGGTCCACTTGGGCAGGAGAAACCGGATCAGATCAAATCCGGAATCAAGCACCTGCTTTCCTATCAGATCAAAGAGCACGCTGGTCGACTTCTCGATGAAGGCATCCGTGCGCTCGTAGCGGGGACTGGCATCCCGGAGGTGGAAGTCGATGACGCTGCGGAATAAGCGGTAAGCGGCCTGCGGATAAAGTTTCCCCAAAGGCCCGCGCGAGGCGATCTCGCCGGAAGCCCGGCCGTGATCCAGCAGCCGCTGGGCAAAGGCGAGGAACTGCGTTTCAAACCCTGCGAATTCCGCCGGATTCGTCAGGACACCGCGCCCCTGCAGGCGCAGCAGCAGCAGGGACCGGAAATCCAGGGACGCTTCCGCAAACGCGAACAAAAAAGCCAGCATGCGGTGCCTCGCGCTGAAGCTGGACCACTCGGATCCCGCTTCCACAGAAGCGGTCACCCGCTCCAACGTCCCACTCCACCAAGCCGATTCCACCGCTTCCAAGGAAGCGAATTCCCCAAAAAATTCCCGCTCGGTGAAGCCGCCGCCCTCACAAAACCGGTAAACGGAAGCCGGCGGGTGTCCTTCCCGCTGAAGGTGGGAAAGATAGGCCTCAAAGATACGCTGCCGGAGGGCCGGGGCCGGTGCGGCCATAATTTCACTGCTCTGTTCCATACTGGAATTACGCCGGGAATGGCTTCGGCGCGAGGGTTTCATTCAGGAATCCCAGGGTGAACCTGCAGCAGACTTCGCTTCAGGCGTCATCGTCATCCGGGCTGGCGAACAGCGGATCCAGCAAATCCTGGACCGCCGCCTGGCGGGCGAACGCGAGACCGGGCAAGGGCGGAAGGTGCTCCACCTTTTTCCCCAGCACGAGAAAGTGAAATTTCTGACCAAGGTGCGCGGGATGGGTCAGGGTTTGAAATTGCCGCTGCCATGCCGGTGGGGTTGGCTCCCCGGATGACTCCATAGCTTGAAGCTGCGGGGCGGCCACCCCAGTCAGAAAACGGGCCTGATCCAGAAAAGCCAACACCTGGCAACCCGCCCCGACCGCGGCCTGGGCCGCCAGGGAAAAATCAACGTGCGCCGTGAGATCGGTTTCCCCCGGATGATCAAATGGATCTTCATGAGCCCGGTGCGACCGGTAACACCGCAGGGTGCCCGTGCTGCGGTGGGCGGCATAATAATCCCGGGCCGGATAACCATAGTCCGCGAAAAAGAAATACCCCTGGTCCACCTGGCCTGCGGCGAGGCGCAACTGGGAGGCCACAGCGGGAGCGATTTCCGTGGTGTAGCCTTCCGGAAAATCGGTTCCCAGCCAAGCCAGGCGGCGCTTTAAAGCCGTATCTTCCGGATCCTTTTCCACCCAGGAAAATCCACCAGCGGCGTCCAGGGCCACATGGCATTCCATCCATCGCCCGCCGCTCAAGCGGACCCGGCGGCAGGGAATCGCATCCAGCAGTTCATTGGCAAAATAACACCCCTGCGCGACAGCTGCCGTAGCATCGTGCGAGACTTTCCCGGCAAATGCCGCCAGTTTTTCAAGCTGGCGGCGGGCGGGCCCGGGAAGCGGCTCATCCATGCGGTATTGCAAAGCATCAAGGAAATCCGGCCGGTGCGCCTGCGCCCATGTGAGGACATCCAAGGCAAATTGACCATCATTGGCCCCTGCCTCCGTGACGGTGAAGGAAGCAGGCCGCTCCAATTGCTCCCATGCCCGGCAAAACTCCCCGGCCATCAATTGGCCAAAAACAGACCCCACGCTCACACTGGTGAAAAAATCGCCTTCGCGTCCCGTCCTTGCCTTGTCCTGACTGTAAAAGCCGTGCTCCCGGTCGTAAAGAGCCGCCGCCATAAAACTGGAAAAGGGCATGGAACTGCCCTCGGCAAGCCGGGACTTCAGCTGGATCTCAAGTGGGGTCATCGTCAGGCCAGGGGTATTTCGGGTAAAAGGGAAGCACCGTTAAAAGATCATCCGGGATAATCCACCGCGACCAGATACAGACCCTCCGCAGGGGCCACATGGGCGCATTTTCCGGGCACCACGCGATGAAGCAGATCCGTCAACCAGGACAAGGGTTCCCGCCCGGTGGCCACCCGCAACAGCCCCCCCGTCAGCAGGCGGACCATTTTGTAAAGAAACCCGGAGCCGTGGAAGGTGATCACCAGCAAATCCCCGCGAATCACCGGCTGAACCGACCACAGGGTTCGGGTGTTGTCCTCGCTCCCATCCTCATTCCCGCGGAAAGCAGCAAAACCTGAAAAATCATGCGTGCCGGCCAGAGCGGCGCAGGCGGCGGACAGCGCAGTGAAATCAATCGGTCGGGGATGATGAAAACAAAGCCCCGCTTCCAAGGGAGGCAAGACCGGGCCCATCCAGATGCGATAGTCATAGGACTTGCCGGTGGCATCGAAGCGCGAATGGAATCGGTCCCCGACCACCGCGCAGTCCATGATCCGGATCGTGGCGGGAAGCCGGACATTCAGCGCCCGTTGCCAGGCATCCGCCGGCAATTGGCTGGCCACCGGGCTGTCAAAATGCGCCACCTGCCCCAACGCATGCACCCCGGTATCAGTGCGGCCGCTGGCATGCAGCCTGACAGGAACCGGCAAATCCGCCAGGATTTTGGGAAAAGTGCCCTCAATCACATCCTGGATGGTATTCCCACCCGGCTGGGATTGCCAACCGGAGTAAGGCCGGCCGTCGTAGGCAATTTTAAGGCGAAGACGAGGCATGCAGGGAGTTGGCGGCTGGCTGGGACAACTCCAATAGTCCGAAGAATCAAAACAGGTGAAGAAACCCGACGCTACAGACTCCAAACCCCTTGGAGGTTCAACATCAAACGCGCCAGCGATTCCGATTATTCCTCCGCTGGAAAGGGTTGCCACGCATCGAGGAAATCCTGCAAAATGACCACCGCCGCCGCCTGATCAATGATGGGGCGATGTGTTTTGGTTTTTTTGCCGGAAGCCCTCAGATTTTCCGTAGCCTGTTTGGTGCTGCCGTATTCATCCTGGAAATATACCACCGCCCCGGCTGGTAAAAAAGGACCCAGCGTCTCCGCAAAACTCCGAACCTTTTCAGCCGCCGAACCCTCTTGCCCATCCGCCCGGATTGGCAGCCCGAGCACCACCGCCGTGGCCTGACGCTCCGAATAAATCGCCGCGATCCGCTCCAGGGCCTCTGGCCGTGGGTAGGAAGCCACTGTTTCCAATGGATGAGCCAGCATCCCCAACGCATCAGAGCCCGCCACTCCGATCCGCGCTTCCCCATAATCGAGGGCGATGAGTCGTTGGTGCTCAGATCCTTCAAAACCCTGCTTCATTGAGAAAAATTTAAGCAAAAACAGCGCCCCGGCAAGGGACGCTGTTTCGTGGCTCAATAAAAGTGAAGACCCATATCAACCTCCAGGAACAGTAATCTGGTCTCCATCCTGAAGCACTGGATTATTCGATCCATCGGGCAGCACTTTGCGCATGTCGTAAATGCGTTCCGTATTGCCGCGAAGAAGTTTTACCTTCCTCGGGTTGCTAAATTCAGTAAACCCACCACATTTGTTGATCGCGGCGAGCAGAGTCATCCCCTGCCGCAGTTGAAACTCACCAGGGACTTTCACTTCACCCCCCACGTTCACGACGTGGCTTGGTTGTTGGATATCCCCTTGAATCGATGCTGTAAGAGATGGATTAGTGTAAATGTCCGCTGCCCGGTAGGCGGCTTCGATTCGGCGGGCCAAGGCCTCAGCGGTGATACCTGTGGCAGGAATCTCCTGATCCAAGTAAGGCATTTTGACGGTGCCCCGGTTTGAAACCGGGTAAATCATGGTTACGCTTGCAGTGTCCGCGATAGGGTTTTGCAGTGAAATGTTCACCGAATCCCCAGGCTTCAAAGTGCCTGCGGTGGTAGCCTGCGCCCTCACGCTGGAAGGAAAAACCAACAACATGAGCAATACAGAAAGTAGAGAAGTCAATGTTTTCATAGAATTCAATGGGTAATAGTTTGATTTACTCTGAAACAAAGCGTTCAATCAATAATCGTCATTACTCGAGTCCGGGGTGCGTGAGGTGTTACCGCTTCGGGTGGGTGTCGCGGCGGATGGAGTTGGCGAGCTGGCTGAAGGAGCCGCCGCACGGGCTGGACGGGCTTTCTCCATGTTGGTGGGCGAGTAGTAGGTGTAGTAGCTGGTGTAGTATTGATACTGGCTGTCGCTGCGCACATCCACGTTGTTCAGGACAACGCCGAGAAGATTTCCACCCACGTTCTCGATCGCCTGTTTCACCCGCATCAGCATGGTGCGTGGCAGCTTGCGGTGCTGGATCACGATGATGGTCAAATCAACTTCAGAAGCGAGCACCGAGGCATCACTCACGCCGAGAATTGGGGGGGAGTCGATCAGCACGAGATCAAAACGGTTTTTCACATCGGCAATCAATTCCGACATACGGCGGCTATTCAAAATGCCCGCCGCATCTGCGGGGAGAATGCCGGATGGCATGAAGTAGAGATTCTCAATGGGCGTTTGCAGGATGACGTCCTCCAACTGCAACGCGGTCGTGAGGTAATTGGTCAAACCTACTGAGTTATTGATATCGAAGAAGGTATGCAGTTTCGGACGGCGAAGGTCACCATCGATCATCAGAGTGTTGTAACCACCTTGAGCACAAATGTAGGCCAGGTTGACCAAGGTGGTGGATTTTCCTTCGCCAGCACCGCCGGAAACGATCGTGATGGCATTGGCATCGGCGCTTTTTCGATTGAACTCAATGTTCGTTCTTAAAATCCGGTATGCTTCCGCGTCGGGGCTGAGTCCGCTTTGTTTGTGCAGAATACCGACGTCTTTTGGAATCACGGCCAGCACAGGGACTCCCAGATACCTCTCCACATCATCAAGGGTTTTAACACTGGTATCGAGATACTCCAGGAAGAATGCCAAAATGAGGCCCAGAATCAGACCAAGGCCAGCTCCGATGGAGAGAAGCAGTGGGACATTCGGCCTTGCTGGATTGAGGTCTGTTTTGGCCTTTTCGTGCACGACGATGGGCATCCGGGGCAAAAGTTGATTGATTTGGGTTTTCAGGAAGGTTTCCCGCATTTGATTCAGCAAATCCAGCTTCATTTCATACTTCGTTTTCGCCTGAAGATACTCTGCAGATTTTTGCTTGTCCTCCACGGTCTTCTCTTTTTCGTCAGCACTCATAGCGGTAAGACCTTGGATGGCATCCTCAAAACTTTTTATTTGAACCGTGAGCGTAGCCCGGTATTGTTCCGCTGCCTTCTCCAAAATCCGGCTTTCTTCCTGAATTTGTTTGGACAGCCCTATAACTTTTGGATGGCGTTTGCCAAAACCGGAGTTTGTCAGATTTTCATACTCAACCCTGTCCTGTTTATACTTGCCTCCAAAGCTTTCGATGGTGGCGTCCTTGATGCCCAGGCTCAAGGCACTTTCGATCAACTGTTGACCGCTGAGCTGGCGGATATTTTCCAAATTTGCCTTTAGGGTGGTGACTTCAGTCTTCATTTGCAGCAAATTCTGCTGACTTTTTTCCAGAATCCCTGCATTCGCGCTTAGAAATGGGGTGTAGCCACGACCGCCCGAACCCATGGCAGTATCCACAATCCCATATTGCTTCATCAATGACATCATCTCGATGCGCGCCTCCTCGACTTCCGTTTCCTGGGATTTCTGCTTCCCGGTCAGGACTGTCATCACCGATCCCACTCTCTCATTCTCGGTCTGCACACGGCGTTCCTGGTAAGCCTCCCTGACGGCATTGGCCAAATCGGCCGCCTCTTCCGGCTTGGTGCTGTAAACCTCAATGGATATAATTTCCGTTCCCCGTTCCTCCTGCGTTTCGATCATACGAAAGAGCTTGCCCACTGCTTCATCCTCAGTCATTTCCCAGATCGCCTTGAGATTTTTCTTGTCGACAACCCGGAGCAGGGTCTCGCGTGAGGTGATGATTTTAAATTGGGTTTCCAAAAATTGGGCGGAGTAGTTCATCCGTTCGCCATTGCTACTCGTCTCGTTGAAAATGGGGTCATTGGAAATCTGGTTGACTTGAAGACTGGTGCGCCCCACGTATTTTTTGTCGAGGAGGGAAATGATCACCAAGGATGCCAGCAGGACCAGGAAGAAAGTCAGGAGAATGACGCCCCAGCGGTTTCGCATGACTTGCCAATAGTCCAAGGCATGCATTTTGGATTCTGCGATCTGCTCTTTCATAAGGGGGGAAGGTAAAATTGGAGGAACGTTTACTTCTTAGCTGAGAAAGCACCGGATGTAAAGTAAAAGCCCTCGCCATGTCAGAGACAGGGCGAGGGCAGAAACGTTCAACTCAGAGAGTAGGGAATTAGAATTTGGCGGTCATTCCCAGGGAGAGAATGTGGCGGTTGTATTCACGCTCCGCGATCCCGGATGAGGTGGTAGTAAAAGAATATCCGGTGTTCAGGACCAAATTGCGGTAAACAGTGAAGTCAAGCCCCAGGGAAACTTCAATGATGTCGTCATTGAAGGACTGGGTGCCACCATCAAATTCATCGTGGATGTAGTTGGCTCCGATGTTACCGGCAAGACGGTTGGTCAGGCGTTGTTGCAGGCTGACTCCCGTGCGGATGGAGGTGCGCTCCTCGTGGTTGCCGATGTCAGCATCCTCATAGCCGTAACGTCCATACCAACGGACATAAGTCTGTTTGGCAACGCTATGGGAGAAGCTGGCTTCCACGTAAGGATTGGTGGAATTGCCGCCATTGTCACGGTCCCGCATTTCAGCACCAGCACGGAAGCTGCCCGAAGTGCGGCGGCTGAACGCATAATCCAAACCGGCGAGGAAATACTGGGTGGTGTAATCCCCGAAGTTATTGTCATACTCCGTCATGCCGTAACGGTAGGTCAGCACGCCGGTGGCAGTTTTGGTGAAAGCGTAACGGAAGTCCTGGGAGAACAGGTGGGAGATATAGTTTTCTCCGGATTCAGCATCCGAGTCATAGTCGATGCCGGAGATGGTGTAGCCAGTGACGGTGGAGAAGCGCCTGGTCCAGGCATAGGCCACATTCAGATTATTGTATCCGTAAACGTAGGGCTGGGTGCGGCGGCCCACGGAGGCACCAATTTGATAATTGGGCTCATATTCGTAGGCGAAATAAAGGTTGTCCGAGATCGTCAGACGGGGGTTCACCCGGTGGCGCAGGGCAAAATTAATGCTGGCACTCTGCTGGAAGTCGTCCTGGCCTTCAGGGGCGTCAATGTAGAAGAAAGGGTTGTAGGTGATCCCTACAGAGTAGGAGGTGCGACGGTCGCCAGTGTTGTATTCAGCACTGAGCTTGCCCTGGATGTAGGCACTGGATTTCTCATCCGTGGAACTGAGGTTGACGTTGGAATCCCACCCGGCACCGAGGCCAACATTCACCGAAAAAGGAAGTTTTTTCTCGAATTCATCACGTTGCCCGAGGCTCAGGAGTCCTTGCGCGTGAGCACCAGAGCACAATACAATAACTGAACAGGCGGAAATCAGACTTATTTTGCGTTTCATGGAGAGGGATGGAAGTGTTTGAAAAGCTTGGGGGGAGTTGACCTCGAAAGGGAGATACTTCGAAATTCCGACGGATATCGCGAACCCTGCCAGCGGATTGGTCAGCTTTCAAGGCAATTGTTTAAAAAAGCCAGGTTTATTCGGGTGAGTCACGGGTGATGGGGAACACGGGTCTACGGGGTTTGGCGGGGATGGTGGTTATGATTTCTTTAGTGGGCACAGAATGGATGTCGGTCCCACCTTCGATTCGCCCTCCCCGGGCGGGGGAGGTGGCATAGATCCCGGAAATGCCTACTGCGGGTGAATCCTCAAAAAAGCCGTCGTCCGTCAACGGGTTGGGTTCCCCATCGGCTCCTGTAGTGGGTTGGAGAGGGGATGATTCCTTCCCGGCTGGCGATTTCGCCACAGGGGATTTACCGCCAGCGGGTTCGGGAGATTTTTCGGACAACCAGGCGACCGATTTTTCTCCCAATTCCTTGGCGAGGGCTAATTTCAAGGCCGGGGCGGTCTCTGGCGCTTCCTGGAGAGCACATTCCGTCACCCGGGCCGCAGCATTCGGGATCATGCGGATGGCAGCGAGGACCAGTTTGGCCGTCAGGCTTGGATCATGTCCAGCCAGATTGATGGCGGTGCGGATGATTGGGCAGACGCACAGTTCCTCCGTGGTCAGGGCGTCCTCCATGGCCAGCACGAGGCGCCCTGGATCTATGGCGAAGTCGCGGCGCATTTTTTGGAGCACCAAGGAACAGTCCGTTTTTTCAGAAGGGGGCTCCTTGCGCTTCACCGGGCTCTGCGCCCCCGCAGGTGGAACCACAGCCACGACCACGACCAATGCTGCGATCATGGAAAGAAGGGGGTTTGCAGGACTGAAGCACATCGGACAGAAATTCTGCCTGAGGCGGTAATGGAGCGGGCAGCGGGAATCGAACCCGCCTGGCCAGCTTGGAAGGCTGGAACTTTACCACTAAGCTATGCCCGCTAATTCGCCACAGGTGCCATATTTTAATAAAAGCCAGAAGTTCTGCAAGTTTTATTTCTAAGTTTGCTGAAACGTCCGGTGATTGGCCTCTGAACGACCCCCCATTAATGCACATCGAACGCATCGCGCAAGGCGTCTCCTAAAAAATTCAACGCAAGCAGCGCCATCCCCATCGCAACGGCGGGGGTGACGAGGAGCCACCACCGGGAAATCAGGGGATTCACGGCGCTGGCCCCCTCCTTGAGCAGGGTGCCCCAACTGGAGGCTGGCTCTTCGATGCCCAGGCCAAGGAAACTGAGGAAGCTTTCATCCAGCACCACCACGGGGACGGTGAGCGTGAGATACGTCAGGATAACCGTCCAGAGATTCGGCAGGAGGTGGCGGGTCATGATTTTCCACTTCGATTGGCCCAGCACCCGTGCTGCGGAGATGAATTGCTGCTCCTTCAAGACGAGCACCTGCCCCCGGACAATCCGGGCCATGGTGAGCCATTCGATGAAACCCAGGC
>Ga0114967_10004588_pt1 | contig 11109 bp, 19 predicted proteins | sample M_130628_MF_Meta_FD_92639 | JGI IMG/M metagenome (GOLD analysis project Ga0114967, IMG submission 92639) | Freshwater microbial communities from Lake Montjoie, Canada to study carbon cycling - M_130628_MF_MetaG | ecosystem: Environmental > Aquatic > Freshwater > Lake | place: Lake Montjoie... | reverse complement strand
AGGAAGGATAGAATAAGAGTATCAAAAGTCAAAAATCTTTCGCTGCCACCGGGGTGCTTCTCAATGTTGCGGTCGAATCGCCTCGTTACTCGCAGGCCGTGTATGCCCGCAAGGGTGAGCTGGTGGGCGGGACCGTCGGGACCTCGGTGCGCCCGCAGATCGTGCCCATCGATGCGCTGACCGCGACTGAATCCGTCGCACAGTTTTTCGCGCGTGGTGGTGTCGTGAAGATCGGTCGTTCGAAGCAGGCGCGTGGGTTCGCCCGGGCGAGTATGCGGACCAAGCCGTTTCACAATGTTGCGACGTCGTGCAGCCCGTCGTTTGTCGACTAACGTTCGTTTTCCAATAACCATTTCACAGAAAGCAGTTTACCTATTTTGAGTATCGTTACTTCGTCCATCGTTCGCTCGTCCACCGATATCAAGCGTCAGGGCATCATTGATGCGCTGATCGCCCTGCACGGGACCACCGTGACCCGTGCGCAGTTGATTGCGTTCGAGGAACGCGGTCTCGGCAATTGTGCCTTCGTCGGCAAGCTGTATAAGGGTGTCGTGCGTGGTACCTATGATCTGACGGGTTTGCCGTCGGTCTCGACGGGCGCACCGTCGGTGAAGGCGCCTCGTGCGGCCCGTGTCGCGCCGGTGTCGCCCGTCGCGGTCCAGATGAGTGCGGAGGACGAGCATGCGACCGTGTCGCTGGCGGTGCCTGCGGGCGCCCGACCCACGGACGTGCTGAAGCAGCTTGAGGCGTTGGTGGCACAGTCATCGGCGCTGGCGAAGATTCCAGAACGTTCGCCGGCGTTTGTCGCGTTTGGTGATTTTGATATCATTCGTCAGATCATCAAGTCGAAGCATTTTCATCCCGTGTTCATCACGGGTCTGTCGGGTAACGGTAAGACGTTTCAGATCGAACAGGCCTGTGCCATCGAAAAGGTTGAGCATATTCGCGTGAATATCTCGATCGAAACCGATGAGGACGATCTGATCGGTGGCTTTCGTCTGAAGAACGGCGAAACCGTGTTCGAGTTGGGACCGATTCCCGTCGCCATGATGCGTGGATGCCCGATTACGATCGATGAAATCGATCTGGCGTCGCCCAAGATCATGTGCTTGCAGTCGGTGCTTGAGGGTCGTCCGTTGACCATCAAGAAGCTGGGCGTGACGATTGCTCCGAAGCCTGGCTTTACCGTGTTTGCGACGGCGAACACCAAAGGCCGTGGATCGGATGACGGTCGCTTCGTCGGAACCAATCTGCTGAGTGAAGCGTTTCTCGAACGCTTTCCGATTACCATCGAGCAGGCGTATCCGTCGATTGCCATTGAGAAGAAGATTCTCGCCAAGACGTATGAACAGCTTGGTGGAACCGAGACCGCGGAGTCGAACGTGTTTATGGAAACGCTGGCACGTTGGGCGGAAACCATTCGCGTGACCTACTTCGAGGATGGTATCGAAGACCTGATCTCGACCCGTCGTCTGGTGCATATCGTCAAGACGTATGCCATCTTCGGTGATCAGCAGCAGGCACTGACGCTGTGTCTGCATCGGTTTGAACCGTCGGTGCAGGCAAAGTTTCTTGATCTGTATAAGAAGTTTGCTCCCGATACTGAAGGGGAACCTGTGATCCCTGTGATCACCGTCGAGCCGGTCGTCGCGGCGTTCAATCCGTCGGTGAACTTCTAATGCCGGCCACATCGCTGGATATTGTGATGGTCGAGAAGTGCGTCGAACTCTGTTATATCGGTCTGCTGGCCTATATCGCGCATCTGACCTTTCTCTTTCTGCGGCATCGATTAGATGTGCTCGGAAAAGATGCGGTGCTGTTCTATCGACGATCGCAGTGGAATGATGGTACTCCGAAGGATCAACGCCTATGAATACTCAATTTCGTCGTGCCGGCGGCTACAATGCGTCCTTGTCGTATCGCATGCCTGATGCCGAACAACGTGCGAGGCAAGCGCGACTGAGGCAGTATCAGTCGGGCCGTCGTTCGTCGTCGACGTCGTGGGTGACGATGGCGACGCTGTTGTCGCTGTGGCTCTGGTGGGTGGGGTGAGCTAAGTCGTTGAAAACAAAGGACTTATATTTATTTTCCTCGTTTTTGCTCAAGTTTCGGCGCATAGGTTAACCCCTGTGTTTACAACGACTTACGGGGATATCCCATTTGACACAATTGCCTAGAAAGGATACAATATAGACATATGAAGAATGAAATAACATCAAACGACGCTGGCCGCGAGACCGTCGCCTGCATGGGTGGTACGTATCTGACCCATCTCGATGAAACGAAGCGCGGCTTGGCGAAGTTGCTGGCGCGTGAGAATATCAGCGTGAGACATGAACAGGTTCCGACCGCCATGTTTAACGTGATCACTCGTGAACTCATCCTGCCGCAGTTTGAGTCGATCAGCGTGGATCAGTATGATCTGCTGATTGCACATGAAGTGGGTCATGCGAAGTATTCGAGCGGTCCCGTCGCCGAAGCCTTGTTGCAATCGTGCGGACAGTTTCCCGGTCTGCACACGTATGTCAACGTGCTCGAAGATACACGTATCGAACGTTTGATGAAAGCGGAATATCCCGGCTTGCGAGGCAGCTTTCGTCGTGGGTATCACGACTTCGCCCTCTACGGTCCGCTCTTTCAGTTGAAGGATAGCGAACTCGCGAGTTTGTCGTTTATCGATCGCATTAACGTGCACTACAAGGTTGGCGCGGATTATGCGATCACCTTTTCTGCTGAAGAGCAAGCGGTGCTGCCGCGTGTCGATGCGCTCGATTCATTCACGGCGGTGTTTGACCTCGCGAAGGAATTGTATGATCGTGACGCGCAAGCACTGAAGGAACAGAAGCAGCCGAAGCCGGCGCAGGGTCAGATGTCGGATCAGGATGAGGATTCGTCAGACGAAGGCGAAGAGACGGCCCCCGCCGACTCGAAAGATGCCTCGGACTCGGATGACTCGGATGACTCGAAGGACTCGAAGGATGCCTCGAAGGACTCGAAGGATGCCTCGAAGGACTCGAAGGATGCCTCGAAGGATGCCTCGAAGGATGCCTCGAAGGACGGTGAGGGCGACAGTGAGTCGGACGAAGCCGTGGATGCCGACGGTGCGGCGACGAAGGACTCGGACGATGCGATTGGTGGACAGGGTCTGTCGTATCCGATCGCCTCGACGGACGTGCAGAATGCGGAGGCACTGAAAGCGAAGGCCGAAGAGAGTATCGATCCCACGGACTTTAGTCGTCCTGTGCAGGTGACACTGGCGTCGTTGACGTCGGCTCAGGTGGCGCCTCAGTTGGTGACCTCGGCCGTCTATCAGGCGGATGTGCTGGCGTATTTTGCTCAGTATCCGACGGTGCAAGCGGCGGCAAATGCGTCGTTCGCCAGCTTCATGCGTATGCACGGTCAGACGATTTCGTATATGTCGCGTGAATTCGAATTGCGTAAGGCGGCTCGGTGTTCAGAACGAGCCAAGACGTCACGGAGTGGTCGTCTTGATGTCTCGAAATTGTATGCGTATCAGTTCCGTGAGGACTTGTTTCACTCGGTGACCACGCATGCGAAGGGTCAGTCGCACGGCATTGTGGTGCTGATTGATGCCTCGGGTAGCATGAGCAGCGTGATGTCGGATACGTTGGATCAGGCGCTGATCTTTGGTGCGTTTGCGAAGGCGACGGGCATTCCGTTTCAGGCGCTGGCGTTTACCGAAGGTCGTCATGGTTCGATGAATAGGGCGGACATCAACGCCGCGCATGCATCCTTGCCTAAGGGCACGTTGTTGCCGGATGCGACCACTCGCGTGGTGACGTTGCTCGACACGCAGGCGCCGAATTGGAAGGCGCAACAGACCGCGGTGTCGGCTTTCAAGCTGAAATACGAACCCGTCGCGGATTGGACCCTGGCGGCCCGCAGCCTCGCGAGTGATCTGTCAGGGTTGCCGTATTCTGATCTCGGCTGCACGCCGCTCTATGGTGCGACGCTCATTACGGAGCGCGTCGTGGCGCAGATGAAGTCGTCGTTGCGTCTGGATAAAATGACGCTGTTGATTGTCACCGATGGTGGCGATTCGAATGGCTTGTCTCAACGCACGGATGCGCAGGAGTCACAGAATCTCGGCTCTCGCACGCCGCTGATCATTCGCGATGCGGCGACCCGTCAGGTGACTGAAGGGTTTGTCTATAGCGAACGTCATGAACGGTTCATGCAGGCGGATCGGTGTCTGCCGCAAGCCCTTGCCGCGGCCCTGAAGGCGCGACATGAGTGCCGTGTGGTGAATATTCGCATTCTGCCCTCGGGTAAGCGTCGCGAACACATCGCAGACACGGCGCAGATGTTTGCTCGGATGGGTGTCGATCTGACCACCAATCAGGACGATCTGAACAATCAGGCGACCCTGAAGCGTGATGGTCAGATCGTCTTTACGGGACCGAACATGATCGGTGATGCGTTGATTCTCGTCGCCAGTTCGCGTCTGCGGATCACGGAAGTCGCGGACACCGTGGTGACCAAGACACAGAATGCGGCCGCCATTCGTCGTGCGTTCGTCTCGAAGAACGTCGCGGGTTCTCGTAATAAAGTCTTTGTGCAGGCGGTTATGCCGTTTCTCGCTTAACACGTCGACACACAGATGCTTCGCTGATCGTGATAATTCTGTCACGATCAGATGTCTTACTCAGAGAGAAACACAGATAGGTTTATGAATATGTCACAGTTGAATTCGTCCACGTCGTCTCCGTCCGTTGTCGTGACCACTCGCCTTGCCTCGAAGGTGGCACAGTCGCAGATGGAGGCTCGCGTGATGGACGCCTTGCGGAGCGCCTATGGTACCAGCGTCAATCGAACGGCCTTGAAAGCGTTCGAAGCGAGTATCACCAATCCGTTGTATCCCAACAAGATGCAGTGGAGAGCGAATCCCGCGTTCGGTCAGACATTCCGTACCCCGCTGGGTATGCAGAGAATCGCCGGTGCGCGTGGTACGTTTGCCATTCCTGCGGCGATGACGGTGTCTGGCGTGATCGAGACGTCGTCGGTCGTTGATGAGATCGAGATTGCCGAGGCCATGGGGCAGTCGTCAGTGATGGAGAGTGCAGAGATGCTGTAGTGTGGCGTGATGGAATGGGGACTGAATGCTGTTGAGTATTCCGTTTCCATTCCTCGCGAAACTCCAATTCTCTCCATCTTACTCCACCCTGAAGGGCGGTAAAGACATGGCACAGCACACACGATCAAAGAAAACGCAGAAAACATTGAGCAAAGACGCAGAAACTTCGACCCCGACCATTCCTCCCTACACCAATGGTTTCGGCTACTGGCATCTGATGGTCCAGCAAGCACGACTCGCACAGGCAGCCACAGAGGCAAGTCGATGCGCATGAACACACGCTACACGTATCACATTCTGGGCATCGCCGAGAATGCCTGGAAAGATCAATGGTATATCGGTAGCCGCACCACCACCGACGGTCGCACCCCGAAGAGGACATCGGCATACACTATTTCACCTCAAGCACCGTTGACGACTTTGTGGCACAGTTCAAAGCGCATCCTGAGTGGTTTGTCTGCACCATTCTTGAGCGAGGGTATGCTGACGATGTGGTGATGGGAGAGGACGAGGAACGTCGTATTACAGAATCGTGGGGTGTGCCTGGCCGTATCAATCGCAAGGGACGTCTGCCAGTCTTTGAGAGGGATGCGGCATGGAGGGCAAACAGTGCCGCAGCCAATCGTAAGAAGGCACAAGACCCTGTATGGAAGGCGGCCGTCGCCGCAGCCAATCGTAAAAGTGCACAAGACCCTGTGTGGAGGGCAAACAGTGCCGCAGCCAATCGTAAGCGGTCACAAGACCCTGAATATCAGGAGACAATGCGTAAGCTGCGGGCAACCCCTGAGTGGAAGGCGAAGCAGGTCGCCGGCGCTCGTGCGAAGGCACAAGACCCTGTGCATCGGGCGAATGTCACCGCAGCCAATCGTAAGATACATGCTAGCCCTGAGTTCGGGAAGAGGATATCCGACGGTATGAAACGGGCACGGGCCCTGCGTGAGGCAGATACTCGTTGATAAGCGCATGCGGATGTGAGATAATAGAGGTATGGAAATGAACAACAACATGGCAGACGAGAGTCTGACGCGACCGATGACCCCCGCACAACAGGCACAGATGCTCGATGAGGAAGCCGACTTTTACGTGAAATACAATGGCGAGAAGGCGAACGAGCATCGATGGGTGCAGTCGCTTCGTGCGGGCGCGGTCAGTCTTCGTGCATCGGTGGCGCATGCGCAGGAGATGTCGAATCTGCTGTCGGCGCCGGCGCGGCGGCGGCGTATGCGGCTGGCTGCTACTGAGGAGCGCACATAATGAGTCTTGATGTGTACTTATATGGTCCGTCATACCCCACGTCGTGCCGATGTCGTGATTGCGGTCTCGCACATACGACCACGGCTCGTGGTGATGAAATATACTCGGCAAACATCACCCACAATCTACGAGAGATGGCGATGAAGGCCGGCCTGTATCATGTGCTGTGGCGTCCAGAAGAACTCGGCATCACGAAGGCGTCGGAACTGGTGCCGGCATTGCGCCACGGACTCGAATGGCTGGAATCAGAACCGGCACGGTTTACGCCGTTCAATGCGTCGAACGGTTGGGGCCTATACGAGCACTTTGTGCCGTTTGTGCGGAGCTATCTGAAGGCGTGCGAAGATTCGCCACAGGCGACCGTGGTGGTGTCTCGATGAACGCATCCGATCCCAAACGACGATTTTTCTATCACTACCGCTAAAATAATACACACGGACGCAGATGCGTGTGCTATACTAGATACATAATGAAGAAGGACACGATGACGAGACAGGCGAACGACACGCTGGCGACCACGTTTGAGACGCTCTACAGCGGCAATAAAAATGGCAGTGTACAGCAATGGACCATCAGCGTCAGCGGTTCGACCATTACCAAGGTCTACGGTCAGACCGGCGGGGCTATGCAGACGACTGTCGATACGCTTCAGTCGGGTAAGAACATCGGTCGGGCTAATGCGACCAGTGCCGAGACGCAGGCGCGTCATGAAGCGCAATCGCAATGGGAGAAGAAACTCAAGTCGGGCTATGTCCGTGTGTTCTCTGAGGCACAGACAGGTGCCGTCGATGCGCAGTTTGTGACTGGTGGCGTCGATGTCATGCTGGCACAGAAATTCAGTCAGCACGGTGACAAGATCACCTATCCCGCGTATCTTCAGTCGAAGCTGGATGGTGTGCGGTGTATCGCCATGCTTTCCGCCGACGGTGTGTGTACGCTGTGGACACGGACGCGCAAGCCGATCACGGGTGTGCCGCATATCGCACGGGCGATCGAACAGCAGTTGCGTGGTCCCGCCATCTTGGACGGCGAACTGTATCAGCACGACTACAAAGATCGATTTGAGACCATCGTGTCGTTCGTGCGACAGAGTATACCGAAGCCTGGTCACGAAGTGGTTGAGTATCATGTGTATGATACCGTGGTACTTGAAGCGGATTTTGAGACACGTACCAGCACGGTGCGAGACTATGCGATGGCGAGTCCACTGGTGACGGTGCCGACGTCTCTCGTCGACGATCTGGGCGACATTGTGCATATAGCCGCTGATCATCGGTATCTGGGATATGAGGGTTCCATCGTGCGTCAGCGAGACTCGTTCTATACGGCAGGACGTTCGATGGGCTTGCAGAAGATCAAGCAGTTTGATGATGCAGAATTTGTGGTGACGGGTGTGACGGCCGGTCGCGGTCGCATGTCCGAGTGTGCCATCTTCACATGTCAAACAGTGACGGGAAAGACGTTTGCCTGTAAGATGGAAGGTTCCTTGTCGTTGTTGAAGACGTATTTGATTGATCCGAGCCTTGTTGTGGGCAAGATGTTGACGGTGCGGTATCAGGGTTTGACGAATGGCGATGTGCCACGGTTTCCGATTGGCGTGAGTGTGCGGGATTATGAATAAGAACAGAGAAGAGATGTCGAGAGAACACGTCATGATTGCCAATGAAGATCGTCCGATGCGGAGTTTGTCGGCGGAGGAATTGTTTGATGCTGCCATGCCACATGTGATCCTGCCGGTGTCGGTGGAACGCCTAGAACGGCTCTATCAATACGAACACGGCTTGCGATTGGTGATGGATGACGTGGCGTACAGCTACTATTCGACGCGCTATCCACGATCACCTATTGGACGCATGCAGTGAAACACGGTCCCTATGCCAAGACAGATGTCGAGAATGCGAAAGCGTTAACCGATCTAACCATAGCCGAGGTCACGCGCCGACGGCGCACAGCGATCACCGCAGCCGTCGAGCATACACCGCCGGCGCCGGTGTCGTCGACCGATCGCACCGTTCGATGGTCAGCGAAATGGAAATGCCCCGCATGTCGAGCATGGACAAACGATCCGATATCAAAATCGTGTCTGTCGTGTGCGACACAACAGCGTTCGAACTAAATATGAAAAAGCCAAAACCGATGAAACGTCTGCCTCCTAACTGGGCAGAACGATTGACGATTGAAGATGTCGACGAAATTCTCGAACACTTTCGCATACAGCATGACCGCTATACCAACGGGTTTGTGGCGGTCTGGAATGGTGAACAGATCGCACCGTGGCCAAAACAAGCCGCCATCGTCAAACAACGACTGTCACTGTGGGCACATGTTCGTGCAGAAAAATTGAGTGGGCATCGAGTGCAGTCGATATTAGATACTCAGCGTTATCAAGATGACGCCAACCGAGGACAAGCACTATGAGACCGAGAGCGAGTCGTTTCAACGTCGAATATACGTATGGTTCCGAGAAGGGTGCACAGACGCGCACCCGATTGACCACATCGACCACCAATTTGTATAATCCCTCCACGCGATCCGAGACGGGCGTGTTGGCGTATCTCAAGCATCGACATCCCGGCTTAGAGATTACGATTCTTGATTTAGAGTTTGTGGATGGCACAGGCGAGCCCGTCTAACAAGACGAGAGTATCAGCATGATCGAGGAGATAGCAGTGACGAAACATAATATTCGTGGCATGGTGCGTGTTAAAACATATCCACTCATGTCGGAAGCCGTCGAGATCGGCACGAATCGAGGCTGGAGGCGGGCACACAAGCACACGGACGAACCACGAGAGTTCGAGATTTGTGCGGCCATCGAGCAAGCGATTATGGAAGAAATATGCGAACGGTTTGACTTCGGTCTGGACGATGTTCAAGAACAACAGGATGACAATCTGCCCAAAACACTCTATGTTTGGCAAGACACAGAGAAACGCTGATTGTATTCGACAGCGCAGCCGTTGTGTGGTATAATGAATACATAAAGAGAGATGAACATCATGAATCCTATCAACGAAAGCAGCCTCAGCCGCATCTATCGACAGAACATTCTTCATGATTGTGGCGCCATGACCGCGTGGCGAAAAGCCGAAGATTGTGGTCAGGGGCGTGTCTATACGCATGAAGAGAATGCCCAGCGCAATCGTTCGTTGCTGGCTAAGCTTATTGCCAGAGGATATGGCGCGACCACGCTGCACGGCCGCTATCCCGAGGGTGGGCATATTACAACGGAAGACAGTTATTTTATTGTCGATATGGACGATCAAGGCACACTTGAACACGATATGCGCGCTTGGGGTGCACAATTCGATCAGGACAGTGTGTTGATCATTCCGAAAGGCACTGTGGAGGGAAAGTCAAAGGCGTTTCTGTTAGGCACCAATACGTGTCGGGGAAACTGGATTGCTTACGGTGCGAAAGAAGTTTTCAATCACGGTAAATTTGGCTACGATTCCAAAATCTATACGTCGTATGTCAATGGTCGTCCCTTTCTCTTTGAAGAGATCGGGGTTCAGTCGGTATCGCCGAATACGGGGTTTGGCTGGTGGGCTGTCCATCGAATGGCCAATAAACCTTGGACGGAACTGTAGCATGAATTTGACAATGCGGCTCCGCTCTCTGTGGATGAAGTGGAGAAAGAAAGACTCAACACCGGCAGAGAATTGGATGCCGATGGTGATCGACGGTCATCATTATGAGTATCAGATGGCAACCAATCGAATTCGGGCTGACCCTCCACGCGAATATGCGGTGAGTGACAGAGAGAATGTCTATCAGAGTCGACGGTATCCGCAACAGAAACGCAATTATCGTTTCAGATAATCTGAAATGATCGATCGAGGAAAACAGTTATGAATAAACGTGTATTGCATATCGCCAGTTTAATGTTAGCCCTGTCGGTCGGGTCTGCCATGGCGGCGACATCCGATCAGAAAGAACGCGAAGACGGCAAGAATAACGTGTCGTCTCGTGAACGTTCGCGTGAACGCGATCGTGATCGGCGTGATCGTGGTCGGTATGACAATGACCGGCGGAATCGTGATCGTGATCGAGATCGTCGTGACGGGAATCGTTTCAAGTTTAACTTTGAATTAAATCTGCCTCGGTATTACGACGAGGAGTGTTTTTGGGAAACTCGCACCGTTTTTCGTAACGGGCGTTTTACACGCATCGTTGTTTGTGTAGACAATTGGAATTAACTGAGGTATAATCATGACGTCAAGAAAAAACGTATTCGACATTATTAGTCACGAACGGGATCATCAGAACACCACGGCGACTCGTTTGATTGGAAAAGAATCCTTTCCTTTGTTTGAGTGGCTGAATTTTATCGACGCCCATTTGCTTCAGGCCCGTCGTGCCGAATCGGTGCTTGAGGCCACCGAAGAAATTCGCAATCTTGCGGCATGCGCGGTGGCGGCCTTGGAGGAATATGGCGCACGGATAAGAACGCCAGAACTCAACAGTCAAGCGACGCTCAACGAGTTGATGAACCCTCAATCGTTGCCGACTATTTCGTATACGCCGCCGACGGCAACGCCAACACGTTGGTCAAAGGCTCAGTCTCGCGACAAAAAAGGTTCAGCAGATCGTCGGACTGAGAAGAAGCATCTGAAGAATGACGATGATGACGATGACGATCTGTATGGCATTGGCAGTCTCAATCTCAATGACGATGATGACGACGATGAAGATGCCGAATCATCCTCGTAACAACGATGCTGTGGCGTCCATCATTTATTTGACACGATGAATCTTCT
>Ga0114967_10004586_pt1 | contig 11112 bp, 8 predicted proteins | sample M_130628_MF_Meta_FD_92639 | JGI IMG/M metagenome (GOLD analysis project Ga0114967, IMG submission 92639) | Freshwater microbial communities from Lake Montjoie, Canada to study carbon cycling - M_130628_MF_MetaG | ecosystem: Environmental > Aquatic > Freshwater > Lake | place: Lake Montjoie... | reverse complement strand
TCCCGCGATGATCGCAGCGTTTACCGTTGTGTTGGCTGCACCGCGCGATGACAACGACGCTGATCCACTGCCGTATCCTGAATCTGTCCAATTTGGAGAGAGAATTGTTATCGCATCACAAACCAACGAAGCGGGGAAAGTGGCCGTAGTATTGGTTGTGCCCGCGTGCGTAGCATTGGGAAGGTTGTAGTTACCCCAGACGTAAAGAGGATTCTCGGTCGCGACAGTAAGACCCGTCGCAGCACCATTAGGCGCTGCGTTCGTAGGAATAATTGAACCGCTTGCGAGCCGAACAGCGTGCAGGTTTGTCAGGTTTCTGAAATCGTTGACGTATAAAATATTTGGCTGTGTGCCAGATACTGGGGTGAATCGATTCGTGACGATTGAATTGTTTGGCAGCCACGCTTTGAGCTTGGCCATATCAATCTGCGTGGCTTTCACCCATTTGGACTCACGATAGTCGTAAAATGTGTTGGTCAGGTTCAAGAACGGCATTACCACAGCTAGATTTGTGCGCTGGAGACTTGAACCGTTTGTAACACTGTTGAAGCTGTAAGTCGTGGAAGTCCCATCTAAGCCTGTTCCCAGCGTTCCCATACTTTTTACGGTGAGCGTCACGGTCGTATTGCTCACCAAAATCACGACAGCGGCTTTATCAAAATACCGCTGCTGACCCATAGCAGAGCTGGCCGCTTCTCCGGCGGGCGGCATTTTGATAATTTCGCGAACGGCGGCCGCGGTATTGTTAGTTCCAATCGGCAGGTTTAACGTAGGCACTCCTATGGTATTTGCAGGCGTTCCCGCATAGACCGGGGTGGCGAACCCTGAATATCCAGCCATGTTAGAAAAAAGAATGGAGGACGTACTCGTCACTGTTCCCCAAAATTTGAGTTGGTTACCGGATGCAGCCCCTAGGCAAATCGGCCCGTTAGCATGCGTCCTCCCACGCACGTCCAAAGGTGCGCATTGAGTGAACTCCAATTGGCCGTTGTAAAATATGGCGTATTGAAAGGCCGGTATCGTATCTACAGAAATATCTTGCATCACCCCTGCGCCCACCTGGTGCATGCCGGTTGTCGGTCGCGCATTCGAAACCACACGGTAGATGGCCCGAAATCCGGAAAGCCCAGCGTAGTTCCCGTCAAGCACCTGATACAATTTGTTGGAAGCCAGCCCCACATAGGTCTGGTTGTTCACTCCCTGGGCATTCCAGAATTGATAATTTGCCCAGTGCGAGTTCTCCGTACTAAGAGGGTAAATCGTGCGATAGATGGAAAGGTTGTTGGTGATGGCAGAGTCACCACCCGTGAGATAATCATATCGGAAACGGGCATAAACTTCCTCGACCGCAGCTTCGGCCGCATACATGGAGGTTTGATACTGCTTCGCTCGTTGATTGAGCGAGGACACAGTGTACGTGCGCTTGAGAGTCGAACCCGCAACCAATGCCGCACATCCCACAATGGTCATCACCATCAATAGCGCGTAACCATGCGACCGCTTAAGTTTGAAAGACAACAACTTCATAAGACTCCTTTCACGGAAATTCCGGACAATGAGGCGACGCCCTGAATTCAACCTTGTAGTAATCGTACAAGTAGCCAGGTCCGACCTTTGTGAGTGGATACTGATATTCCGCAAATTCCAAAATCACCCGGATGCAATTCTTCCACTGATGTGTGCCCTGCGTCTGCACCGTTCCAGCGTAATCCTCAGCTTGGAAGGCCATATTATTGGTGAGCTTGTCAGCAATTAATTTAGCTCCACCTCCGCCCGACGAAAGCCGCAGCAATTTCCTGGTGTTCGTGTTGAAATAGTATTGTACGTAGGTGTTCGTATTCGCGTCACCCGACAATGGATAAATGCGAATCCCTGTACCACGTTGGGGTTGACCGTCTGGAACTTCAACAAAACTTGCTCCCGAAATATTCCCTACTTCCCATCGCTTCGCGGAACGGATTTCCAGACCCATTTTTTCTAGCAATTGTCGAGCTTGATCATTCGCACCCAGCTTGCTTTCAACAAGCTGATTTTGCTTCATGCCAAACAGTTGCAGCATGATGAATCCGAGGATCACCATGCCGAAGATGGACATAGAAATCATCAGCTCCACCAACGTCAGCGCACTCTGTTGTTTGCTGCGGCGGAGCGTGAGCGATGGGCTATTGGCGGTGGGCTTATTCATTGGTCTGGAGCGTAATAGTTGACCATCGTGTTGGTGACGTTTTTATTTTGGTAGCGCCAGACCGTGTCCACGCGGACAGACTGCACCGATACAGATGGGTACGCTGAAACTGTTACATTGGAAACGGTGACAAAATTCGTGGCGCGGACGTAATTGCTGCCGCTGTACGGAATATCAATGTTGGTCCACGTGTAACCCTTCCAAGCGTTGCCCGAAAAGGCCCATCCAATCATATTCAGGGTAAGGTTCGTGAGTTGGTTGACATTGGGCGTTGAAGAAACATCCCAGGTTGCTGAACGGGCTTGTTCCAACTGTTGAATGCCGTAAGCCTGTGCCGCCAATGAATACCCGGTCCATTCGGCTCGCTTCGCTGATTGGATGTAACCCGTCAAGATCCCCGCAAACACCATCCCTGCGATGACAAGAGAGATTGTCACCTCTGCGAGCGTGAAGGCAGACACGCGGCGGGCAGCGGACATATTACGTCTATCTGCTATCGTTTGTTTTATCAAAGTCCTCATTGCGCTGGCTGTGAAGCCGATGCACTTCAGCAGCACCTGTGCCGGTAGCATAACCATCAGATTCCCGCGGCCTAAGACTCCTCAACGACTCAAAGCGAGACATTGGCGACTCTATTCGAGATAGTGTAGCGTCCGCGTATCGATTGCCAACCACCCCAATAAAAATTGTTTGGAGCTAGCGATGCCAGCCAGCAGAAGGACACGTCCTGCATTTCCTTCAAAAAACACTTGCCCTTCGTTTCGCGTCCCGACCAGAATTCGAAAGCATCTAACTCACAAACATTATGGGCAAAATCTACAACAACATCGTCGAAACCGTCGGACGCACTCCGTTGGTCAAACTCAACAAAGTTACCGCCGGACTTGAATCCACCATCCTGCTCAAATGCGAATTTTTCAATCCCCTGGGTAGCGTCAAGGACCGTATCGGCATGGCCATGATCGAGGACGCTGAAAAGCGAGGTATCCTCACGAAGGACACCGTCATCATCGAGCCGACTAGCGGCAACACCGGCATTGCGTTGGCGTTCGTCGCTGCGGCAAAAGGTTATCAACTTATCCTCACGATGCCGGAGACGATGTCACTGGAACGCCGCACACTGCTCGCGATGCTGGGCGCGAAATTGGTTTTGACCCCAGGTGCTGAAGGCATGAAGGGGGCCATCGCCCGTGCTGAAGCGCTCGCCAAGGAAACTCCAAACTCGTGGATTCCTCAGCAATTCGAGAATCCCGCCAACCCCGCCATTCATTCAAAGACCACAGCGGTTGAACTCTGGGAAGACACCGATGGAAAGATTGACATCCTTGTGGCTGGAGTCGGCACAGGTGGCACGATCACTGGCTGCTGCGAAGTGATTAAACCCCAGAAACCGTCCTTCCAGGCCATCGCTGTTGAGCCGAAGGATTCACCGGTCATCTCTCAAACGCTCGCAGGCCAACCGGTCAAACCCGGCCCGCACAAGATTCAAGGCACGGGAGCGGGTTTCGTTCCGAAAAACCTTCACCTCAAAGATGCGGCTGGAAACGCCCAGATCGTCGAATGCGTGCAAGTCAGCAATGATGACGCGTTCGCCATGGCGCGCCGCCTAGCAAAGGAGGAGGGCATCCTCGTCGGCATCTCCACGGGTGCAAACGTGACCGCCGCCATCGAAGTCGCTAAACGTCCCGAAAACAAAGGCAAGATCATCGTCACCATCGCCTGCTCCACGGGCGAACGTTACCTCAGCACGGCACTCGCAGCGGATGCGCGAGCGGCAGTCGGAGGCTAACGCTTCTGTTGATTGACCAAACTGCCGGATGCGAATCATCGCGTCCGGCAGTTTTTGTTTATTCATTAAACGACGGGTCAACCACGGACGAGGACAGACAAGGATTTGACGAATTGAATCCTTTTATGTCGAAGCCTTTTTGGATTTGTGCTTATTCTGGTTAAAAACTTCCCGCCCGTTCGTTTGACTCATCTGCCAGCGATTTGCTACCGTCTGCATTCCTAAAACAGCATGGAATACAAAGACACACTCAATCTCCCGCGCACGGACTTCGCGATGAAGGCCGACCTCGTCACGCGCGAGCCGGAACGCCTCAAGAAGTGGGAGTCCGCGAATCTTTACTCGAAGATTCAAGCCTCGCGCGCCGCTTCGGAGAAATTTGTCCTGCACGATGGCCCGCCGTTCGCCAACGGCGATGTCCACATCGGCACCGCGCTCAACAAGATTCTCAAAGACATCATCATCAAGTATCAGACGTTGCGAGGCAAAAATGCGCCCTATATCCCGGGTTGGGATTGTCATGGGCTGCCGATTGAGTTCAAAGTTTCGCAGGAGATGCGGAAGGCTGGCGATACTTCAGCCGATGCCGCGACGATCCGCAAAGCATGCGATGCCTATGCGCGCAAATACATTGATCTTCAACGCACGCAATTCAAGCGGCTCGGGGTGCTTGGCGATTGGGAAAATCCGTATCTCACGCTGAACAAGGAATACGAGGCGGACGAACTGCGCTTATTCGCAGACATCGTGGAGAAGGGGTTTGTCTATCGTGGCAAGAAGCCCGTGTATTGGAGCATCCCGTGTCGCACTGCGCTCGCGGAAGCCGAAGTCGAATACGCCGATCACGTCAGCCAGAGCGTGTTTGTGACATTTCCCGTCGTCGGCCAGCCCGGCTTGAACATCGTCATCTGGACGACGACTCCGTGGACCTTGCCCGCGAATCTCGCTGTCGCCTACAACTCCACGTTCAGTTACTCGCTCGTGCAGGTGGGCGAAGAACAATTCATCGTCTCTGCGATGCTTCTCTCGACCGTCGCGCAGAAGTGCGGCTGGACGGATTACCAGATCGTCCGCACCCTTGATGGCGAGCATCTCAAGTCGCTCGAATACCAGCACCCGTTTTGCAATCGCACCGGAAAACTTTTTTCCGGCGACAACTTCGTCACGAACGACACCGGCACCGGCTTTGTTCACATCGCACCTGGTCACGGGCTTGACGACTACAACATCGGCCGCCAAAACGGGCTGCCGATCTACTCGCCGGTCAACGACGACGGCGCGCTGGCGCACTCGAGCGAATTGCCCGTCGAACAACAGATGCCGGCCGAGATGCTGGGCAAATCCATCTTAGAAAAGCACGGCAAGAGCGATGCGAATGAGACGGTGTTGCACGAACTGCGCGTCCGCGAGGCACTGTTGCACCAAGAAAACTATCACCACAGCTACCCGCACTGCTGGCGCAGTAAGACGCCCGTGATCTTCCGCGCGATGGATCAGTGGTTCATCAAGATTGATCACAACGAATTCCGCAAGCAGGCACTAGGCGAGATTGATCGCGTGAGTTGGATTCCCGACTGGGGTGTCAACCGCATCAAGGGCGCGGTGCAATCTCGGCCCGACTGGTGCATCAGCCGTCAACGTACTTGGGGCGTGCCGATTCCTGCGTTTTATGATGCGAAGGGTGAGCCGATCCTCGACGCCCAAATCGTCCGCAACGCCGCCGATCTCATTGAGAAACATGGTTCGAACATCTGGTTTGAGAAATCTGTAGCCGAACTCTGGACATTAGTGAAGCCAACGAACTGGAGTGGTACAGAAGCTGTCGCCAAATCCAATGACACGTTGGACGTGTGGATTGATTCCGGCTCGTCATCGCGCGCAGTCATCGCACGCCGCAAAGAGATCTCCGGCATAGACAAGGCGTTCCAAGCGGATGTTTATCTGGAAGGCAGCGATCAACACCGCGGTTGGTTTCAATCCTCGCTGCTGCTCTCGCTCGCCGGAAATGGCGCGGCGCCGTTCAAGACCGTGTTGACGCACGGGTTCATGGTGGACGCCGACCGTGAAAAGATTTCCAAGAGCAAACAAGGTGGCTACGAGAAACCGCAGACCGCCGAAGCCTACGTGAAAAAATATGGCGCGGATGTGGTGCGGCTATGGGTCGCGTCGCAGGATTATCGCAGCGACATTGTTGTGAGCGAGGAGCGCATCAACAAGGTTGGCGAGACATATCGCGGCATCCGCAACGCACTGCGCTACCAACTCTCGAACCTTTACGACTTTGATCCCGTGAAGCATACCGTGGCAGATGACAAACTCACGGGTTTGGACCGCTGGATTCTCGGCGAGTTCGTAAAGCTGGAAGCTGAAGTCCTCGCAGCCTACGACAAATACGAGTTCCACGTTGTCTATCAAAAGGTCAGCCAATTCATCGCGGTGGAATTGTCCTCGATCTATCACGATGTCATCAAAGACCGCATGTACACCGACGCGGCCAATTCAACCCGCCGGCGCTCTACGCAGACCGCGCTGCATCGCATGGTGAGCAGCTTGTGCCAAATGCTTTCACCGATGCTGGTGTTTACTGCTGACGAGGCGTGGGAATTCATTCCGGGCAAGACAGCCGATTCAGTTCACGGCGCGATATTGAAGCGATCCGATTTTGCCCGTCAGGAATCTGAGGGTGAATCGTGGAAAAACCTTTTCATGCTTCGCGATCTGGCGTTGCCCGAACTGGAAAAAGCACGCCAAGCCAAACAAATCGGCAAATCCCTGGAAGCCAAGTTGACAGTGAACGGCTCAGGACCTTTGCTGCTGGATGCGAGATTGAATCTCGATTCATTGCGCGAATTGTTGAACGTCTCCCAGCTGGACCTTGCGGACGGCAGCGGAGAAACAGTGTTCGCAAGCGTTAGCAAGGCCGACGGCCAGAAATGCGAACGCTGCTGGCATTGGGAAAACAACGTAGGCTCAAATGTGGCGCACCCAACGTTATGCGCGCGCTGCGCCACGGCGGTGCTGGAGTTTACAGCGAAAACCTGAGGTTTGTGAGCTCGCCCAGCTTTCGTAACGCGCTCGCAGCTTACATCCGCGAGCAAGCTCACCCTGTAGACAAGTTCAGCCATCAGCCGCGTCTCTACGCGCTTACCCGCGAAGTCGGCGCGGATCATGACTACGATGACGACATCGTCTTCGCCGCCGTCTGGTTGCACGATCTGGGCGTATTTGTGGGTCATCGGCCGGAAGAACCGGAGGCGTTGGCTAAGTGGGATTGCGTGGTTTATGCTATGGAGCGGTCGCCGGGCGTATTAAAGAATCTCGGTTTTCCTGCCGAAAAAATTCCTGCTGTAGTCGAAGCCATTCGGACCCATCAGCCGTATGAGAATCCCACTGCCATTGAGGGCGTCATCTTGCACGATGGCGATATTCTCGAACAGTTAGGCGCGACGACTGTGTTGCGAACCGTCTGCAAAATAGGCCGCGACACGCGCTTCCAAACTTTTTCCGATGCCTTGAGCGTGCTAAAGAAAAATGCGGACACGCTTTTCTCACAGCTTAAGTTACCTACAGCCAGAAAACTGGCTGAACCCCGATTGAAAATCTTGCGGCAATTTCTTGCAGCGACGAAAACGGAGCAGTGTTGGGACTAAAAGTCTTAGTTTGACTTGGCGGCAAGGTCTGAATTGTGGGAAAATAACCTCGCGTCCACCCCTTGTATTTCGCATCATGGAGTTGCATTTTTCGCGGGAGAATCACCCCGTTTCGCATGAAAGCTAAAATCATCATCACACCCAAGAAAGCGGTCGTTGACCCGCAAGGCATCACCGTCAAAAAAGCCCTCGAACACATGGGCTACACCGGCGTCACCGGCGTCCATATCGGCAAGTACATCGAGATCGACCTCGCGCCCGGCACGGACAAGGCAGCGGCGACTAAGGCCATCAACGAGGCCGCGCACAAATTGCTGAGCAATCCGGTCATCGAAGATTACAAACTGGAGATTGAATGAATTTGCGAAGCGCAAGGCGTGAAGCTTTGGGGGTGAAGCCCACATTTAGCCGCCTAGCGCCTAAAGCCCAGCGCCCCACGCCTAACTTATGAATTTCTCCGTCCTCCAATTTCCCGCCAGCAACTGCGACCAAGACGCCGTCCACGCCGTCCGCCTGCTCGGCCATTCCGCGCGCCTCGTCTGGCACAAGGATGCCTCGCTCGGCGACACGGACTGCGTCATCGTGCCCGGCGGCTTCAGCTACGGCGATTATCTGCGCTGCGGCGCAATCGCGCGGTTCAGCCCCGTGATGCAAGCCGTGAAACAATTCGCCGACAACGGCGGCCTCGTCATCGGCATCTGCAATGGCTTTCAAGTGCTGACTGAATCACACCTGCTGCCCGGCGCGCTCATCCGCAACCGCGACCTGCAATTTCACTGCGAAAACATTTTCCTAAAGACCGCCACGAACGACTCGCCGTTCACCAGCCAGATTCCTGCGGGCAAAATCCTACGCGTGCCCATCGCCCACGGCGAAGGCTGCTATTTTGCTGACGAAGAAACGCTCGCGAAGCTCAAGGCCAACAATCAAATCCTGTGGCAATATTGCGACAAGGACGGGAATCTGACCGACAGCGCGAATCCCAATGGTGCACTTCAAAACATTGCCGGCATCTGCAATGAAAGGCGCAACGTAGCCGGCCTGATGCCACATCCCGAACGTGCCTGCGAACCACTGCTTGGCAGCGAGGATGGCAAATGGATTTTCGAAAGCATCTTCGCTGCGCTGAAGAATAAAACCGTCGCAGCGGCGGCTTGATGGCAAAGACCGAAATTGATAACCGCGAAATACGCCAAATACGCGAAAAGAGCTTTTGCCCATCAGTTCGGGTGTTTCATGTGATTCGCCGTTAAATAATCAAATGAGCAGCGACATTCTTTACAAAGACGAGAGCTATAAGATTGTAGGCGCGTGCTTTGAATTTTATCGCGAGAAAGGCTAAGGCTTTCTCGAAGCGGTTTATCAGGAGTGCATGGAGATTGAATTGCGGCTGCAAGTAATTCCGTATGCGCCGAAGAAGCCGCTGGCTCTCGAACACAAAGGCTGCCCTTTGCGTTCGACGTATGAGCCAGACTTTATTTGTTACGAAAAAATTGTATTGGAATTGAAAGCTGTGAGCGATTTCACGGATGAATATCGGGCGCAGGTTCAGAATTATCTCAAAGCCACCGGGCTGAAGTTGGGATTGCTGGTGAACTTTGGCCATTATCCGAAGGCGCAAGTTGAAAGCATCGTGGCCTAACGTGGACGCTATAAAAACAAAGAACAGAAATCATAACTGCCAAATACGCGAAAACGGAAAAAGCGTTTTAGTTTTGCCTTGTTCGCGTATTTCGCGGTTAAAGAATTTTTTGCGGTAAATTTTATCATTTTATTTTTGTCATGACCGAACCCGCCATTACTCCTGAACTCGTCGCGAAGCACAACCTCACGCCGGAAGAATACAAGCACGCCGTGGAAATCCTCGGCCGCACGCCGAGCTACACCGAGCTCGGCATCTTTTCCGTGATGTGGAGCGAGCATTGCAGCTACAAAAACACCAAGCCGCTGCTTAAGACCTTTCCCACCAAGTCGCCGAAGATCCTAGTCGGCGCGGGCGAGGAAAACGCCGGCATCATTGACATCGGCGACGGCATCGCCATCGCCTTCAAGATCGAGTCGCACAACCATCCGAGCGCGGTCGAGCCGTTTCAGGGCGCGACCACCGGTGTCGGCGGCATCGTGCGCGACATCTTCACGATGGGTGCGCGCCCCGTTTGCGCGGTGAACTCGCTGCGCTTTGGGCCGATTACCGCCAACGGCGAATCTGACATTTCAAATTCGAAAGCTGAAATCGCCAACAATCGGAGATTGTTCGCAGGCGTCGTCAGCGGCATTGCTCATTACGGGAACTGCTTTGGCATCCCGACCGTGGCGGGCGAGGTTTATTTCGACAAGACGTATCAAGGCAATCCCCTGGTGAACGCGTTCTGCCTCGGCGTGCTGCGCCACGAACAGATCACGCGCGGCGCAGCCAAGGGCGTAGGCAATCCAGTGTTCTATGTCGGTCCGGCGACGGGTCGCGACGGTCTCGCGGGTGCGGCGTTTGCATCGCAAGATTTGACCGAGGAATCCGCCGAGCAACAGCGCGGCGCGGTGCAGGTCGGCGATCCTTTCATGGAAAAACTCGTGTGCGAAGCATGTCTGGAATTGCTTGCCACCGGTTGTGTGGCGGGCATGCAGGATATGGGCGCGGCGGGTTTGACTTGTTCTACTTGCGAAATGGCCGCCCGCGCAGGCACGGGCATCGAGATCGAACTCGACAAAGTTCCGCAACGCGCCGCGAACATGAGCAGCTACGAGCTAATGCTCTCGGAATCGCAAGAACGCATGCTCATCGTCGTCCACAAGGGGCGCGAAGAGGAAGTGAAACGCGTCTTCGACAAATGGGATTTGCCGTGGGCAGAGATCGGTATCATCACCGACACCGGCCACATGAAGGTGCGGCACGGAGGCAAACTCGTTGTGGACATTCCCGCTAGGAAAATCGCCGACGAATCGCCCGTCTATCAGCGCCAAGCGGTTGAACCCGCATACATCGCGGACGTGAAAGAGTTCCGTCTCGACGGCATCACCGACACGACAGCGCCCGCCGATGATTTGAAGAAACTGCTCGCATGGCCGAGCATCGCGTCGAAGAACTGGGTGTATCGCCAATACGATCATCAAGTGCGCGACGGCTCGGTGGTCCTGCCTGGCAGCGACGCGGCGGTCATTCGTATCAAGACAGATTCGTTGCCCGTGATGAGCTCGGAACTAGCTGCGAAAGTCGGCGACCCGAAAGTTTCCGAGAAGTTGATCGCCATGACCGTGGATTGCAATGGCGGCTACGTTTACCTCGATCCTTACGAAGGCGCGAAAATCGCAGTGGCCGAAGCGTGCCGCAACCTCGCTTGCTCCGGCGCCATCCCGCTTGGCGCGACCGACAATCTCAACATGCCCAGCCCGGCCAAGCCCGAGTTGTTCTGGCAGATTTCGGAATCCGTGCGTGGTCTGGCGGAAGGCTGTAAAGCCTTCAACGCGCCCGTCACCGGTGGCAATTGCTCGCT
>Ga0114967_10004585_pt1 | contig 11112 bp, 12 predicted proteins | sample M_130628_MF_Meta_FD_92639 | JGI IMG/M metagenome (GOLD analysis project Ga0114967, IMG submission 92639) | Freshwater microbial communities from Lake Montjoie, Canada to study carbon cycling - M_130628_MF_MetaG | ecosystem: Environmental > Aquatic > Freshwater > Lake | place: Lake Montjoie... | reverse complement strand
TACAGTATGAGTTTCTCCAGAAGAAAGTATAAATTCATTAGGTTTTTCTTGGTTTAACATTAACCAAATACCTTTAATAAAATCTTCCGCATGACTCCAATCACGTTTTGCGTCAATATTGCCCAACTCTAATGGTTCGAATTCGTAACCATAATCTAGTGCTTTTTTAATTCTAGCAACATTTTTTGTAATTTTTCTAGTAACAAATTCTTCTCCACGTCGTTCACTTTCATGATTATAAAGAAGGCCTTGTACGGCATAAAGATTATAACTTTCTCTATAGACTTTAACAAGATGCCTTGCGGCAGCTTTTGCTGCACCATATGGGCTTCTTGGCTTTAATGGATGTTTTTCATCTTGTGGGCTATAATCTACATTCCCGAGTTCTTCTGAAGAGCCAGCATTATAAAAACGACATTTCGGAGCATGTTTTCTAATAGATTCTAAACACCGAATAACACCCACTGCATCAACATCAAAAGTTTGTTCTGGTATTTCCCAAGAAGCTGCAACAAAACTTTGCGCAGCTAAATTAATAAAATAATCTGGTTGTATTTCTCGAACTAAATTATCAATAGATTGTGAGTCGGAAAGATCTCCAGTTACAATTTTAAATCTAGATTTATTTAATAAATGCTCTATATTTTTATAATTTTTAGTAGAAGAACGCCTAACTACACCGTAAATTTCATATTCACTTGAGCTAAGTAAATATTCAGCCATATAACTACCGTCTTGCCCAGTAACCCCTGTAATTAAAACTTTTTTCATATTAGTCCTCAGAATCTTCTTCTGGATTATCATATCCTTTAACAGAGGCTGTTTTCAAAAAAAATTCTTCAATTTTATTAATTATTTTATTATATTTTTCTTGATAAATTTCTGTACTTTCAGTTATTTCATTATCATTTTGAAGCGCTGTATAAAAAATATTTTTAGGTGAATTTAAAATATCATTAATAATTTTTAAATCAAATTTTACAATATTGACGTGCGCAAATTTTTTCCAACTTTTAATAAATTGTTTTTGCATACAGTCATCTTCATCAAAGTTATTTTCTTGATTAATATTATTTGCAATCTGATTAAAAACAAAAAAAACCATTGACCATTGTAGATTTTGCATAAATTTTAATTCTAAATTAGAATCTAGTTCATCGCGCATATCTTTATTATAGTCTTTATCTTTTTTCATTATTTAATAGGGCATGCTCCACCTTCACACTCAATACCTTCTAAAGCGTCATTTCCAATATTTTGTTTAATATTTATAAGAGATTTTACTTTAGACTTTTTACTATCATAAACTTCTTTAGTAATTTCTTCGTATGGAGCTTGTTTAAATCCATGTTTTTGCCTAAGAAGGAAGCTTACGGACTTGATTGAATTGGCATAGTTATCTTGAAGCCACTGTTTTAATATAGGTAGCTCTTCTTCAGAATAATAAGCTGTAACACTTACAGCATTATCAGACCACACTTCCTGTAATTTTTTGACCATTTCTAGTTGTTTAATAACACCCACCTCGTCTGCAAATAACGCTCCGTCTGGAGTTTCACACGGAAACTCAACTACAACGGTATCATGGTTTTCAGATGCATCAAAATTAAGCACGTATTCTATATGGTACCCAAGATCACGACAATATTGAACAAGTTTATCATTACTAGACATTCTAACACGACGAATATAATATTTAGAATATGCTGGGTGGACCCCAGGGGTAGACCCCCCTAGCAAGCTCAAGGTGCCACTGGGCTTAATTGTAGTAAGCTTAATGCTACGATTCCAGCCGCGCTCTTTGCTCCATTCTTTATCAAATTTACGAAGTTCTTTATAACAAGCGTCTAACCAGTCAATTTTATCAAGAGATTGACAAATACCAGTAACGCCCAATCCAAGACGCATATTTTTATGAACAATTTTATTAGTTTCCTCGTGAAGAAATGGAAGGGCGGCAATAGCTTTTTGCGTTTTATACAAAAGTTTTGCACATAGAATAAGCTCCTCTTTAGAACTAATGTTATTTAAATAAAGTTCTGAAAGGTTACAACATTCATATGAGGCCAAGCTAATTTCTCCACAGGGATTTGTTCCGACGACATTATCTTCATCCGTCGGGTACAGGGTAGAATCTTTCATTTCCCCATCTTTTAAACGGCCAAATTTTTGAGAAAGAGGCAGATTAAAGAATCCATACGGTTCACCTTTTGCAAACCCAGTTTCGGGATCTAAAATATATCCATTTGTCCATATTTCATTGGAGATATGCTCAAAACTATCTGCATAAATAGTATTATTAGACATGGCGCGCCAATTTGGAACATTTCCTAAAGACCAGTTTTTTGCACGAAGAAACAGGTAATCATCTGGATCTCCTATTGCAATTTGCGCGCTACGACGCACATTTCCAGAAACAACAATTCCACCAATAATATTACAAATATCAAGAACATCAACAGAACGCAGTTTTTTATTTTCTCTTGTTTTGAAGATATTAACAATTTTTTCTATACCATCAATTAAAATTTGTGGACCGCTAGCTACCCCTCCAAATCCATTGATTCGTTCCCCAGCACCACGAATAAGAATTGTTGAATAAGAAAAAGATTTTCCATTTACGTAAAATGCCTCGAGTACTCGATCTAAAAGACGAATCCATCCTTCACGACTATCTGGAACAATAAAATCAGCATCTTTAGTATTTTTATGTAAAATACTCACTTCTTTTTTCACACGCGGTAATTCATGAATATCCTCACGACGAATTGAAAATCCCACGCCACCACCAAGCATTAAATTTTCAAAAAGAAATAAAAATGATTTGATACTATTCATGGATACATTCCAACAATTAAGAAGAGAATTCGCTCCAAACCTATCTACTGTTGGACTACCAAGTTGCCAAAGCATACGTCCAGCAAAATTACATTTAAGATTAAAAATCAAATCAAAAAGCTGTTCAGCCTCCTCCTGTGTGTAATTCGCTCCAATTTTTTGCGCCCCATTAATACAACGACGAACGGTTTCATGCCATTCTTCTGTGAGACCGTCCTCTTTTAACCGAGCATACGTTCTTTTATAAACAATATAGCCTAGACCATTAAACCCCCAATTAGGCGTTTTATTAACGTATTTGTTTGCAAAACTTTCTGAAATAATTTCTGTATTCATGTTATGGATATAAATTTACAACATTATGAATTAGATGGCAAAAATAAAAAAATTATCAAAATAAAAAAAAGGATCCTTAGAATTGTGGTGTATATCCTTTATTTTTTGTTAAATTTCTATCTTTTTTCCATTGTTTAATATGATCTTTTTTAATTTGATCGTTTTTAATACCGCCACGGCGCTCGCTCATTTCTTTTGACATATCTACTAAATCGCCAATAGTTCCAGCGCGCCGAGTTTTTTCAACAAATGCTTGTGAAGAGTATGGGTCAATATTTGCATCAATACTAGCTTGCGGTACTGTATATATACGACTCCATTCCGTACCATTCTCTTGATACGTTTTTATATCATTCATTTTAAAGAAAATTTCTTTGATCTCACCAGAATTTGGGTTTTGAAATAAATAAAATGGCATATTTATTTTACTTGTTTTTTACTTTGTTTTCTAATTTGATATGCTTTTGGAGACATTCTGCGTAATTCGCCATTTGGCATGCGCATATATTTAGTGCCATCTTTAAAAGATAAGTTTACTCCAAAATCGGAAGGGGTCGATAGTTCTTTAGCGGTATTCATATTAAATAGAATTCATTGTTTCTAAAATTTGACCAACCATTTTAGAATAAGTAAATTGAGTTTGAAGCTTTAACCCAGCTTCATTAATAGGATTATTAATAAATTTCTGCTCAACTTTTTCAAGACCATCTAAGAACTCCTGATCATTCCAGTCAAAGATATTGCCTTGATTAAAAGGAGCGCCTTGTTGGAAAAATATATTATCATAAGCTGGAATTTTGCTATTAGGTTTAATCAGAACCGCGTTTTCTTCGTTCATCCAATCTTTATACGCATGAGCGTTAAGACCTAAACAATGTTTACCTAACGCCACACTTTGAAATTCTGGGAGACCCCAACCTTCCCCACCGCTCATAGCTAATACAATATCAGTATTATTTAATAAACTATTATACGCTTCATTAGATGGTATGTAATTAAGAAAATTAATATTCCAATATTGTTTGCCTTCTAAAGCTTGTGCAATAATTTGCGTTTGAATTTTTGGATCTAAGAAATGATTAAAAATAGCGCAATTTAAAAAATATCCAGATTTATTTCCATACTTTTTAATCCAGTTTTGTAAAACTTTTAAATGACGTTTTCTTTGCGGCTCTAATTTACCAAAAAGTCCAAAATGAATACCTTCTTTTTTAGGTAGATCCGTAAGTTGTTTAAAATGATTAGAATCAAATGCTAATGGAAGAAATTTGACATTATCACATCCTATATTATTAAATATAGACACTGCATAATTACTTGATAATAATAATAAACTATTATTTTTAGTAATATTTACTTCCGTCTCTGTTGGTGAATCTAATTCATAAAAACTAAGAAGAACTTGCTTATCAGAATAACTCTCTAGACTACCATTAAGATGCCATAATTTAAAAATTGGTGTTTTTCTATTATGTACTTTTGGTGCAATATTAATTGCATTTTGAATCCAATTTAAAAAATCAATATCTTGTTTTTGAGTTGATAAATCTATTCCACCTATTGGGAATAGAACTATATCTTGTTTCTTAAGAAAAAGCTCCCTTAAAATATTAAGGGAGACCTGTCCTAAAGATGTAGAGTTTAAAGGTAAGTGAAAAGCAATCTTACTCACAGATTAAAAAGGAATATCTTCAGTTTGTTTTGGAACTTCTTTTTTGACCTCTTTAGCTTCTGAGGTTTTTTTAACTGAAAGCTCATCTTGGTTGTTTTGAGGCGGAAGACTCGTGTCAAAGTAAACACGATAATCTGGTTGATTAGATCCTTCAGTCTTATACTGATTCTTGAAGACAATAACTTTAATTACTTCATCAGATTGCGATTTAACAGTTCCAGTCAAAAAAGAATTTCCAGCTTTAGACTTCTTAATCCAAAAAGCTCCAGCTTCTTGCAACTTTGTTTTTTCATTTGTATTTTCCATAGTTTTTAAATACTAACATCAATTTTCTTGTTTGTCAATTTTTTTTTCGCAAGTTTAATAAATTTATTATGCCAGTTTAATACGGTTTGTGGTGTTACATTTAATATTTGTGCAATTTCTGAATAGTTTAAAATACGCTCTTTATTATAAAAATATCTATAATAAATAGCATTCTTTGTGTTTATATCTGAAATTTGATTAAATAAATCTATAATAGTATCTACAGATTCTTTTTGATTTGTTTTTATTGATTGACTATTCTGATTTATAAAAAATTCTAAAATTTTATCATCTGTAGCTATTAACTTTCCATTTTTATTTTTAAAATTTAAACAAAAAAATCTTATTTGATTACCTAGCCATGTTGAAAACTTAGAACCTTTTTCTGAATTATAAGAATTTAATGCGTTAAAAACTATCCAGTGTCTATTTTCATTTATGCAATGCAAATCTAATCCGCATGATGCTACATATTTTTTACCAATACTAAAACACATTCCACTATGCCTATTAACTAATTCATTTAGACTGTCACTGCAATTATTTAATTTTACGTTCTCTATTAATTTGTGATCTTCGAGATTTTTAAGATTTAACATAATAACCATATACAACATATTGTTTAATATGTCAAGAAATTTTAGATTTTCCCCTTCTTAAGAAGAACAATAAATAACTTTTGTGAGCGAAGCGATCAAAACGGAGACGAGCAAAGCGAGTTTACGAATAGATAAGTTACCCTTATAAACACTTTTTTTACACTGATGTCAAGCTTTTTTTTATTTTTACTCTGTTGCTGGGGGGCGTTAATTATACATTTATGGTTTTATTCTGATTTCTTTGCGTATTATATACGTTCCTTTTGGTTTTTGTTTCCGCAAAAAGTTTATAAATGGCTTTTAGTAGATGAATATTTAAATAATAAAGATCCTAAATATTTTTTTGATAGCTATATTGAATATCTATTTATTAAAAGATCTTTAATCCAAGATTTTAAATTCAAATTTTTTTTAAAGCTTTTTTCATGTATAACTTGCTTTACAATCTGGATATCTATAATCATATCTATAGTTATTTTAAATTTTTGGTATTTATGTTTTATATTTATTTTTTTAAGAATCCTAGACTTTATTCTTAGATATGTATTAAAAAAAGTCGTATAATTAACTATGAAAAAATTAGAATTTTGTAAACCAACCAAATCTGTTACTGGATCATGGATTACTTTTGGTCTGACTCTAGATCAAGAAGATGAAAAGAAAAATGGTTTTTACGTTAATATGCTTAAACAAGCTGGTTGGAATGACCAAACAAAAAACGGAACATTCAAAGAAAATGTTAATAATCCCGAAAAACACAAACGCATTAAATTAAGTGAAAATGATATTGCGGAAACTTTATTAGTTTTACAGTCTAACGGTACAAAAAAATGGTCTACAGTTCATGCTGGCAAAACACCTATTTTTGTAGAACCGTTTGTTAAAGATGAAAATCACGTTGGTTATCTAATTAAATTAGGAGGTATTAGCATTGCTCTGAATTTTGCAGAAACCCTTCGCCTTCAAGAATATTTAAAATTGACTTTACAACAAATTTATCTATAATACGTTAATATGCGTAAAAAACGTGTTCTTTTTTTAAGTGATTATGCGGGTGCATTTACTGGTTTTGGTAAACAATGCAAATTACTTTTATCTTATCTTTATCACACTAATAAATATGAAATTTTAAATGCGGCGCAAGGCATTCCTAAAGACGGACCTCATTGTAATAAGTATCCATGGAGAACAATCGGCGTTCTACCAACTGATCCCAATCAAATACAACAAATTAATCAAGATCCTAATTTAGCAAGGATGGCAGCATACGGAGCATTAGAAATTAATAATATTGTAAAAGAGTTTAAACCAGATGTTATTTTTTCAGTTAATGATACATGGGGATCACAATTCGTAACAGAACAGCCATTTTTTTCCAAAATTCCTACGGTATGTTGGAACACTTTTGACTCTTTACCGCTGCTTCCAGATACTATTGAAAAAGCTACCAAAATTACTCATTACTGGACTTGGAGTGATTTTGCTAGAAAAGAACTCCATAAACTTGGACATACACACGTTAAAAATCAATATCCACTAGTTAATACTAAAAATTTTTATAGACTTTCTGATCAAAAAATTAGTGAGATTAAAAATCGTTTTGGTTTACCACAGGATGCTTTTATTATTGGGTTTGTTTTTCGAAATCAATTACGTAAATTAATTAATACGCAAATTGAAGCGTATGCATTATTTAAAAAGTCTAATCCAGAAATTAAAAATACATTTTTATATACCCATACTCATTATGGTGAAGGCTGGGATATTCATCGGCTATGCCAACAATATGGCGTAGATCCTAAAGAGATACTTTGTACATATATTTGCAAAGAAACCCGTCAATACTTTATTGCCCCATTTCATGGTCAAGATATAGAAAATCCTATTATAAAGAAAAAAACTTTAATTACCGCAAATGTCGGATTAGGTGTTACAGATGAACAGCTAAATGAAATATATAATATATTTGATTTATACTCTCATCCAGCTACTTCTGGTGCATGCGAATTACCCTGTGTAGAAGCGGCTCTTACTGAAAAAATTTTAAGTACTGCTGGATATTCTTTTGGTGAAGATATAGTTGAAAATAATAAAGGTTGTTTTCCTATGAAATTTACTTTCTATACAGAGCATGGTACGCAATTTTTAAAATCACAACCTTCGGCATACGAACTTTCTAAAATTTTTAAAAAGGTCTACGACTTAACTCCTCAAAAAAAGAGGCAAATGGAAATTGACTCTAGAAAATGGGCTATTGAAAATTATGCAATAGAAGTTAATGGTAAAAAAATTGAAAATTTTATAGATGATCTAAATATATTGGATGATTCATCCTTTGAATTTACAGATATATCTATAAAAAATTATAATCCTAATGCAATTATTGAAGATAATCTTGATAATAAAATTTGGGTAAAATCTTTATATAAATTAATTTTAGATACAGATACATCTGATGATGATGAAGGCTTAAGGCATTGGCTACAAAAATTAGATGAAAAGGCTCCAAAACAACAAATAGAAAATTATTTTAGAAGTGTAGCTACTCAAGAGATTCAGAAAGCTAATAAAATTGAACTAAAAGATTTATTCGATGAAGATAAAGATTTAAAAAGAGTCTTGCTTATACAACCCGAAAGTATTGGAGATATATTTTTAGTAACCTCTCTCTTTGAGTCAATCAGATCTAGATATCCTAGGGGTAAATATAAATTTTATATAGCAACTAAACCAGAATATCAAAATTTAATTGATGGAAATCCACACATAGATAAATGGATTCCGTATCATCAAGCAATGGATTCTGCAATCTTAATGGAGGGCGGAATGGGACAAAAAGGAGTTTGTGATATTGTTTATCATCCATACTTCCCCACTCAAAGACTCCTTAGTTATATGCATAATGGAGAAGATAAGATCGATTTAGAATTAAATTAATATGCACCTATTACAAACATACGCATTAGCGACTGGAAGCAAAATTAAAAAACCTTTTATTTTAAAAAAATTATACCCACTTTCATGCGAAAAATATATTACTATACAAAATAGTAGTGGTATGACTGGAAAGTGCTATGATTATTTTCAAGATGTAATAGATTTTTTACATGAAAAATTGGAAAAATTTAGATATAAAATAGTACAAATTGGCAATAAAGATGATAAGCCCTTACAACGAGTAATTAATTTGCAAGGTTTAACAGATATACATCAAACCGCATTTATTCTAAATAATTCAAAGTTACATATTGGAAATGATAGTTTTGCTGTACATATGTGTAGTGCTTTTGATATTCCATTAGTAGCTCTTTATAGTATTTCGTCTCCAGAAATAGCTGGACCATTTTGGAAGAATAATAACCAAATTTGTTTAACTCCAGAAAATTGGTTACCGAGTTTTAATCCTAACGAGTCCCCCAAAAAAGTTAATGAGATAAAAATTGAAAAAGTTGTTTCTGCCGTGGAGTCCTTATTATTTAAAGATTCAAATTATAATATTAATATTTTAAATATTGGTAATAAATATGGAATGAACATGTTAGAATGTTATGCTGATCAAATCTTACCACCAGATATATTTCCTAATCAATTATTAAATATTAGATTAGACTACAGTGAAACAATTGAAAATAAAGAATATAACGCCATATTAAATAATTTAAATATAAGAGAGTGTTCTATTGTTACAGACAAACCTTTTAATTTACAACCATTTATACAATTTAAAGAACGATTGAATTCGGTTTTTTATGACGTAACAAAAGAACTTAATATTGAATTTTTAAATAATTTAAATATTTTAGGGGTAAAGACTTTTTTAGTTTTTCATTTAAACGAAAAAAATGAGTCAGAATTAAACTCTAGGAAAATAGACATTATAGACTATCCTTTAAATATCGAAATTATTAAAAGAAATAAAATTAATATCGAGTCTTCAAGTACTTATAAAAGTAGCAAACTATTATTTGCGAACAATAAAATTTACTTGAGCAAAACTGCTAAATTAAATGATAAACCAATTTTAGACTTAAACAGTATATGGGAACAAAGTTTAAATGATTTTGAACATTTAGATGTTTTTGCAGAAGACGATTGTGATTACTGTTTAATTTATAAAAACAATATTTGACATCCCCTAAAAAATAGTCTAACATAAGCCTTATGTCAAAGGTCCAACATAGATATGAAGCTCAATTAAAAAATTTTTCCAGAGATAATTTTGGACTTTTAGAGTGCGTAAATTATAATTTTAACGAAGATAATACTATTAATTGGCGCTCAATGATCAATAAAGAACATCTCGTTCCAAATCGTGACGCTTTTAAAAATCAAAAAGATGTAATTCTAAAAGAGATAGATATAACATCCTTACAAGATAATCAATTGCTAATTCTTTTAGCTGGTATTAAAGAACTTGCTCAGATTCGTGGATATAAAAATGTTAGATACGATGTAATTCAAGCTCAGCCAGATTATGTGGCAGTAAAATGTACAATTGATTGGCTAGCAAATTACGAAACATCAAACCAAGAAGTTTCTTTCTCTGCCCTTGCAGACGCACATTTGGATAACACAAAAGACTTTGCAAAAAATTTCTTAATGGCAATTGCAGAAAATCGGGCATTTATACGTGCAGTTCGTAGTTTTCTTAAAATTAACATTGTTGGGAATGATGAGATGGGCAAAACAACTCATATCGATTCAGAGATTGAATCATCTGTAACAGCAACACAACCGATTGCTCTTTTACAAAAAACAATGGATGAACATAAAATTACCTTTGAACAAGTAAAAAATGGTGCAATTCAAAAACAAATGAGTGGAGCTGAAAATTGGAAGAGTCTGGAAGATATTTCCCCACTTTCTATGTTTACAATCATTAGTGGCATTAAAAATAAAAATAAAAAATAACTAGTAACTACTACTAGCGCCACCACCACCAGATTTACCGCCGCCACCGACGAATCCTCCAGAATTATATTCTTCCGCTGAAGCCCTGTCTTTATCTTTTTGATATTCAGCAGTTCCTTTTTCTAATTGATTAATAGCGTCTTTACTAGAAAAATAAATTTGAGAACAGTCTTTTTTGCACTCGGAATTTTCGGGTGTATCCTTATCGCCCTTTTCTCTTACATCATCTTTTCCATCCCAATAAAATCTATCACAACATCTATGACCAATATCAATAGATCCGAGGGCAAAAGTAGGTCCGCCTGGAAGTACTCCAAAAGATTCTGTATAACCCCATATTGGAATTAAAGCTCCATTATAAAAACTAATTCCACCAAAAACCATCACATTTGCATCTCCTAAACTACTAAACGAAAAACTAAGATTATTTGAACTTGCATGAAAATGTAT
>Ga0114967_10004584_pt1 | contig 11112 bp, 7 predicted proteins | sample M_130628_MF_Meta_FD_92639 | JGI IMG/M metagenome (GOLD analysis project Ga0114967, IMG submission 92639) | Freshwater microbial communities from Lake Montjoie, Canada to study carbon cycling - M_130628_MF_MetaG | ecosystem: Environmental > Aquatic > Freshwater > Lake | place: Lake Montjoie... | reverse complement strand
TTTTTAACTAGATTACATTTCCTTTAGACCTTTTCAAGGTATTGATAACCAATGACTTAGAAAAGTTTGCAATCTATTATAGACAAACATGACAAAATTAGGGATGGCGAAGGTAGGCAAAAGGGGTCAAATAACAATATTTTTTCTTCTCGGCCTGAACTGAAAAAAAAGGAAATCTAGTGCTTGTTTCGTGCTTTAAAATGCTCAGATATGACCTCTTGCACAGGTATCCCCTTTATTTTGCTTTCCAACCAAGACAAAATATCCAAATACATAAAGGATCTGCTTTCACGTGGATTGTCTTTAATTAAAAATAAAACTTCATATAGTCTTGTAAATTCCTTTTTTATTTGGATTTTATTCAGCCTAAAAGAATTTCGAAGGAAGGCAAAGATTTCCTTTTCCACAACACTGAGGTTTTGCATTTTAGACATAAACCTAAACACAGAACGAATTTGGCTTTCAAGAATACTATCATTTCCTAGTTCGTAGTGAGCAATAAGGTGAAGCAACCTTGCATAACATTGCAGATCTGATCGAAGATCTGCTTTCCAGTGAATGATCTTATTTAGGTATACAACAGTATTTTCATAATCTGCAGATCCAAAATACAAACACGCAATTTTATAGTAAAACACAAGAGTTCGATGACGATCTAATTGCAACTCAAATTCTTTGATTTTGTCTTCGATATAAGGGACTAATTTCAACCCTTCACTAAAACTCCCATCTAAAAAATGTTTGTTGATTTTAGCTAAATAGAGATAAACAAATGTCTGTACTCTACTATTGATAGTTGCAGTACCTTCTTTAGAATGATAGAATTCTTCAAAACGTAAAAGCTCACTATCGAACTTTCGATCATTTCGCAACATGAAGTGTGCGATGATGAGATTATGCATCCCTTTAATAAAATGCTGTGTTTCCGTTTTTATCATTTGAGGCTCCTTCTCAAAAAGATCCACCCAACGTTGACAATTTTTATAATAAGTTAATAAGTCTTGTAGGATAAACCCATACCAGGCATGACTCTGGTAGAGGTATAATCTTTCGTAAAACCCAGTAAAATCAGAGGCATTAGGCGGAAGCTTTTCTTCAAAAAATCGTTTTACTCTTTCCACATCGTTTTCATCTCTTGCATGACCCACCCTAATGTATAAACCATATAACTGGATTGCCAAATTGCTTAATTTACCAACCATCGTTAGACGAGAACTCAAATCATCTACTTCAATTGCCAATTCGTTGGCTCGATCATCGAAGCTTCTGGTAATATGAAGTGTTTCGATTTTCTTTTCGAAGAACAATGCTTGCACCCAATAGGTTATTTGATTGTTGGCATGAGCAAGCTCTTTAATTTTTTGGAGCAACTTAAGGCTTTGATGATATAACCCTTTATTGTATAAAATTCTGGCGAAATCAAGTTGCTCGTGCAATTGAATGTCAATACTTTGATCGTGTCTTAATAATCGTAAACTAGTAAGAATTTGTCGGTAAAGATGTGCCTTAAGGTTAGAAAGTTGTTGTTTTTGAATAGAAGGATTTTTACGCAAAATCGACTCCTCATCATAATGATCTGCATGATCGATAGCATCAAACAATTGTATGATTTTAAGATCATCTGAAGCCGCATTTCGCGTGACATAGAGCTTAAAATTGCGCTTTTCCCCTTTTTCAAGGGTTCTAATCAGCTGAAAAAGTTCGTCGACTGTCCTGTTAGGCATCGTAGTTGGATTTCGGCTAAAAGACTGTATTTACTGCATTTTAACAGCTTAAATGCCATTTAGGAAGCGTAAATTACAACGCATTTTGGGGAAAACCGCAAAAATGAAAGGCATAAATTCACCTACTGCATATTTTTCTGCAGCCTAAACGGTCAATGACAAAATAAAATGGCTGAAAATAAAGTCTTCATATTTGACACCACACTGCGAGATGGAGAACAGGTGCCTGGTTGTAAACTCAATACGAAGGAAAAAATAGAATTGGCGCTAGCTCTTGAATCGCTAGGTGTAGATATAATTGAGGCTGGCTTCCCTATTTCTAGTCCAGGCGACTTTGAGTCAGTTACTGAAATTTCCAAGATCATCAAAAATGCAACAGTTTGTGGACTGAGTAGAGCCGTGGAAAAAGATATCGAGGTGGCTGGTGAGGCCTTGAAGCATGCAAAAAGAAGAAGAATACATACTGGAATAGGTACATCAGACTCTCACATTAAAAATAAATTCAATAGCAACAGAGAAGAAATTTTGATACGAGCAGTTCAAGCAGTAAAATGGGCTAGAAGGTATACAGACGATATAGAGTTTTATGCCGAGGATGCTGGCAGGACTGAAAATGAATATTTAGCCAAAGTAGTTGAGGCTGTTATTGCTGCTGGTGCGACCACGGTAAATATTCCTGATACCACTGGATATTGCCTCCCTCACCAATATGGCGAAAAAATAGCTTACTTGATGAACAATGTCAAGGATGTTGATAAAGCAGTTATTTCTTGTCATTGCCATAACGATCTTGGATTAGCTACTGCAAACTCTATAGCAGGTGCAATAGCAGGTGCTAGACAGATCGAATGTACTATTAATGGACTTGGTGAACGTGCTGGGAATACTGCGTTAGAAGAAGTGGTCATGGTATTTAGGCAGCATGCTAATTTAGGTCTATACACCAATATTGATCCAACACAACTGAATCCCATTAGCAGATTAGTTTCAGACACTATGCGTATGCCCGTGCAACCAAATAAAGCCATTGTTGGTGCAAACGCATTTTCCCATTCATCAGGAATTCATCAAGATGGATTTTTAAAAAATGCATTGACATATGAAATTATCAGACCTGAAGAAGTAGGTGCAGAAAATTCAAAAATTGTTTTAACGGCACGAAGTGGTCGCTCGGCGCTCGCTTATCGATTTAAAAATTTAGGATTTGAATTCAATAGAAATGATATTGATACTTTGTACGACCAATTTTTAAAAATGGCAGATACCTTGAAAGAAGTTGAAGACGAAAATTTACGTAGGCTAGCAAAACAATATCAAGATTCTTTTATAGCATAAATTTAACTCTAACACACCGAATACTTTTATAAAGCAAATACATACTATTAAAATAACATGTAATGAATGAATTGAATAAATACAGCAAAACCATAACTCAAGATCCTACACAACCTGCTGCACAAGCCATGTTTTATGGCATTGGTCTTACAGATGAGGATCTAGCTAAAGCACAGGTAGGTGTTGCTAGTATGGGATATGATGGCAACACATGCAATATGCACTTGAATGATTTATCTGCTATCATTAAAAAAAGCATTTGGGAGAATGATCTTGTTGGACTTACTTTTCACACCATTGGTGTTAGTGATGGAATGTCTAATGGAACTGATGGCATGCGTTACTCATTGGTTAGTCGTGATGTCATTGCTGATTCAATCGAAACTGTTTGTGGTGCACAATACTATGATGGATTGATTGCGGTACCTGGATGTGATAAAAATATGCCGGGATCCATCATGGCTATGGGGAGATTAGATAGACCTTCCATAATGGTCTATGGTGGTACTATTGCACCAGGTCACTATAAAGGCGAAGACTTAAATATTGTTTCGGCCTTTGAAGCGCTAGGTAAAAAAATTGCAGGAGAATTGGATGAAGCCGATTTTAAAGGAATCGTTATGCATTCTTGTCCGGGCGCAGGTGCTTGTGGCGGTATGTATACTGCCAACACGATGTCTTCTGCTATTGAAGCCTTAGGGATGAGCCTACCCTATTCATCATCAAATCCAGCATTAAGTGAAGCTAAAAAAAGGGAATGTGTTGAGGCAGGAAAAGCAATTCGAGTTTTACTTGAAAAAGATATCAAACCTTCAGACATCATGACTAAAGAGGCATTTGAAAATGCCCTTACAGTTGTGGTTACACTTGGTGGATCAACCAATGCTGTTCTTCATCTTATTGCGATGGCACACAGCGTTGGCCTCACCCTTACACAAGATGATGTTCAAGCTACAAGTGATAAAATTCCGGTAATCGCTGACTTTAAGCCTAGTGGCAAATACCTCATGGAGGATTTACATAATATCGGCGGAATTCCTATGGTGCTTAAATACCTTCTCTCGAAAGGATTAATTCATGGAGAGTGCATGACGGTTACAGGAAAAACAATGGCAGAAAACTTAGCGTCTGTCCCAGAGATTGAATTTGAAAATCAACAAATCATTCGTCCCATTGAGAATGCATTTAAAATAACAGGACACTTGCAAATCCTTTATGGAAATATCGCTCAAGGTGGTAGTGTTGCAAAAATCAGTGGTAAGGAAGGTGAAAAATTTGTTGGCCCTGCTAAAGTTTTCAACGGCGAAAAACAACTTATTGAAGGCATCAGCAGTGGTCTTGTAAAAAAAGGTGATGTTGTTGTAATTAGATATGTTGGTCCACGTGGTGCACCGGGGATGCCTGAGATGTTGAAACCAACTTCAGCAATCATTGGTGCAGGATTGGGTAAGGATGTTGCGTTAATTACAGATGGCAGATTCAGTGGAGGTACTCATGGATTTGTTGTTGGACATATTACGCCCGAATCCTTTGATGGGGGTAATATTTCCTTGATCGTTGATGGTGACATGATTGAGATAGATGCCTCATCAAATACTTTAAACGTTATGCTTTCTGAAGAGGTACTAAGCGAAAGAAGAAAAAATTGGAAACAACCACCTTTAGCTGCAACAAAAGGGATTTTGTACAAGTACGCAAAGTATGTAACCACCGCAGCTGAGGGTTGTGTAACTGATAAATAAAATTTAGTTTATAATATTTATATATGCAAACAGAATCTTTACAAGACAAAAAAATGGCTGTTCAGGAATCAATTGACATTACTGGAAGCGAAGCTGTATTAAAGTCATTGATTGCAGAAAATGTTGATATAATTTTTGGATATCCTGGAGGTGCAATTATGCCCATCTATGATGCTTTATATGACTACAATGATAAATTGGAGCATATACTTGTTAGACACGAACAAGGTGGCATACATGCAGGACAAGGCTATGCACGATCTTCTGGAAAAGTGGGTGTTGTATTTGCAACTAGTGGCCCAGGAGCAACAAATTTAGTAACCGGTTTAGCTGATGCAATGATTGACTCTACCCCATTGGTATGTATAACCGGACAAGTATTTGCTCATCTCCTAGGCACTGATGCTTTTCAAGAAACAGATGTCATCAATATAACAACACCTGTTACTAAATGGAATTATCAAATTACCGATGCTAATGAAATTCCTGGCATACTTGCAAAAGCGTTTTACATTGCCAAAAGTGGAAGGCCTGGTCCAGTGTTGATTGACATTGCTAAAAATGCGCAGATTCAAAAATTTAATTACACAGGCTACACCTACTGCAATCATATCCGTAGCTATAGACCCAAACCTAATATTAGAAATGAATACATTGAGGCTGCTGCTGAGATGATAAACAAAGCAGAGCGACCATTTGTTATTTTTGGACAAGGTGTAATCCTTGGAGAAGCCGAACTTGAATTCAAAGCCTTTATTGAAAAAGGGGGGCTGCCTGCTGCCTGGACAATATTAGGATTGAGTGCACTTGAAACAGCTCATCCTCTTAATGTTGGTATGCTTGGGATGCACGGGAACTATGGCCCAAATGTACTTACGAATGAATGTGACGTTTTGATTGCTGTAGGAATGAGGTTCGATGACCGAGTAACGGGAAGACTTGACCGGTATGCAAAGCAAGCCAAAGTGATACACTTAGACATAGATCCTTCTGAAATAGATAAAAATGTTAAAGCCGATATTCCTGTTTGGGGTGATTGCAAAGAAACCCTTCCCATGATTACGGCATTGTTAGACTTGAAACAAAGAGATAGCTGGACAGTAAAGTTCAATGAGTGCAATGAGAAAGAAATTGAAGCAGTAATTCATGATGAAATGCATCCAACTTCTGAACATTTGACCATGGGCGAAGTAATTGATCAATTAAATGAAATCACCAAAGGAAATGCAATTATCGTAACGGATGTTGGACAACATCAGATGGTTGCTTGTCGATATGCAAAATTCAATCAGTCGAAAAGTAATATTACTTCTGGAGGACTTGGCACCATGGGATTTGCATTACCTGCTGCCATTGGCGCGAAATATGGTGCACCGGATAGAACCGTTGTTGCTATAATTGGTGATGGTGGTATACAAATGACCATTCAGGAACTCGGCACAATCATGCAGAATAATGTCAATGTAAAAATATTAATCTTAAATAATAGATTTCTTGGCATGGTTAGGCAATGGCAACAGTTGTTTAATGAGAAACGATATTCATTTGTAAATATTGAAAGCCCAGATTATGTAGCTGTTGCAAAAGGATATCGTATAGAGGGTAATTCAATTTCAAAAAGAGAAGACCTAAATCAATCGCTAACAACGATGCTCGAGCATGATGGGGCATACCTACTTGAAGTATTTGTTGGCAAAGAAAACAATGTATTTCCAATGGTACCTCAAGGATGTGGCGTTTCAGAGATACGTTTAAAATAAAGCAATATGAAACAAGAATTTACAATAACCATCTACACAGAAAATCAGGTAGGCTTACTCAATAGAATTGCTATTATTTTTTCCCGTAGAAAAATCAATATTGAAAGCTTAAATACATCGCCTTCTGAAGTGGAAGGCATACACCGATTTACAATTGTAATTGATGAATTAGAAGAAGTAGTTAGAAAAGTAGTGCGACAAATAGAAAAACAAGTGGACGTGCTTAAAGCCTATTTTAATACCAATGATGAAATTATATGGCAAGAGTTAGCTTTGTATAAAGTACCGACAGATACCATTGCCGAAAAAGCAAAGGTAGAACGTTTACTTAGAGCTTATGGAGCTCGTGCAGTGGTGATTAGGAAGGATTATACTATTTTTGAGACAACTGGGCAACGCGAAGAAACCGATACCCTGCTTAATGTACTTGCACCATTTGGATTAATTGAGTTTGTTCGAAGTGCAAGAGTAGCTATCATTAAAGACAGTAAAGGATTCTATGAAAAGCTTAAAGAATTTGAACAATCAAAACCAGCAACTAGAATCGATAGCATTAATCGATCTAGAATAGAAGAAGAAACTATAGATTTATAAATAAAACCCAATTCAAACAAAAACAACTAAACAATCAAGTTATGGCAAAATTAAATTTTGGCGGTGTTGAAGAAAATGTAGTTACGCGTGAGGAATTTCCTTTAGCAAAGGCACAAGAAGTGTTGAAAAATGAAGTAGTAGCCGTTATCGGATATGGCGTACAGGGCCCTGGACAAGCACTTAACCAAAAAGAAAATGGTGTAAATGTTATTATCGGACAACGTAAAAATTCAAAATCTTGGGATAAGGCAGTACATGATGGTTTTGTTCCTGGCGAATCTCTTTTTGAAATAGAAGAAGCCCTAGAAAGAGGAACTATTATTTGCTATTTATTGAGTGATGCTGCACAAATTGCATTATGGCCAACTGTAAAAAAGCACCTTACCCCTGGTAAAGCATTATATTTTTCACATGGTTTTGGTATCACGTATAAAGAACAAACTGGTATTATTCCTCCCGCAGACGTAGATGTTTTCTTAGTTGCACCTAAAGGTTCAGGGACTTCATTAAGAAGAATGTTCCTACAAGGAAGAGGATTGAATTCTAGCTATGCAATCTTCCAAGATGCAACTGGCAAAGCGTATGACAGAGTTGTTGCATTAGGCATTGCTATAGGAAGTGGCTATTTGTTTGAAACCAATTTCAAAAAAGAAGTATTCAGTGACTTGACAGGAGAAAGAGGTACATTGATGGGAGCCATTCAAGGTATTTTTGCTGCGCAATACCAGGTTCTTCGTGAAAGAGGGCATACTCCTTCAGAGGCTTTCAACGAAACCGTTGAAGAATTAACACAATCATTAATGCCTTTAGTAGCTGAGAATGGAATGGATTGGATGTATGCAAACTGTTCTACTACAGCTCAGCGTGGTGCGCTTGATTGGTGGAAAAAATTCAGAGATGCTACATTGCCTGTATTTAATGACTTGTATGATAGCGTTTCAACTGGCAAAGAAAGTCAACGCAGTATTGATAGCAATTCACAACCCGACTATCGTGAAAAGCTTGACATTGAACTTGAAGAATTAAGAGATAGTGAAATGTGGCAGTCTGGCAAAACTGTAAGAAGCCTACGCCCGGAGAATCAAGCTAAATAGTCTTTTAATGAACTCATACAAAACAGAGCAGATATCCCCTGCTCTGTTTTTATTTAATGATATACCCCTAGACCTATTTAGAACAAAATACCATTTGATTTAGATAAGTAGTCAAAGAGCATCGAAGAATTGGAATCGCTATGCTATATTTGCATAAATATTTTTAGTTATGAATCTTCACGAATACCAGGCGAAAGAGTTACTCAAAAAATACAATGTACCCGTTCAAGAAGGTATTGCTTGCAGTAGCGTTGATGAGGCATTAGCGGCTTATGCGCAGATTAAAGAAAAGTCTGGTAGTAAATTTGCTGTTGTAAAAGCACAGATTCACGCTGGAGGACGAGGTAAAGGAGTCGTTAATGAAACTGGAATTAATGGAGTTAAAGTTGGAAAGAGCACTGAAGATATCAAAGAATTTGCTGAAAAAATATTAGGTGGAACCTTAGTAACTATTCAAACTGGACCAGCAGGAAAACTAGTAAATAAAATACTAGTTGCCCAGGATATGTATTACGACGGAGCTTCAGAAAGAAAAGAATTCTATTTGTCTATATTGCTTGACAGAACAAACGGGCAAAATGTAATTATGTACAGCACAGAAGGTGGAATGAACATTGAAGATGTTGCCCATCATACACCTGAAAAAATTCACAAAGAATTGGTACACCCTGCAGGAGGCCTGCTTCCTTTTCAAGCTAGAAAAATTGCATTCAACTTGGGATTATCTGGTGATGCATTCAAAAATATGGTAAAGTTTGTTAGCAATTTATACAACGCATTTGTTGGGCTAGACTGTTCCATGGTAGAAATAAATCCATTATTCAAAGCATCAGATGACAAAATCATAGCTGTAGATTGCAAAATGAATTTAGATGAAAATGCACTTTACAGGCATCCTGACCTTTTAGCGATGAGGGATATTTCAGAAGAAGATCCTACTGAAGTTGAAGCGGGAAAATTCAATTTGAATTTTGTAAAATTAGATGGCAATGTTGGTTGTATGGTAAATGGAGCGGGGCTAGCCATGGCAACAATGGATATGATTAAATTGAGTGGTGGTGAGCCAGCAAACTTCCTTGATGTAGGTGGCACAGCTAATGCACAAACAGTAGAAGCGGGTTTTAAAATCATCATGAAAGACCCAAATGTAAAAGCAATTTTAATCAATATTTTTGGGGGCATCGTACGTTGCGATCGAGTTGCGTCAGGGGTTATTGAAGCCTATAAAAATTTAGGTAATATTAATATCCCGATTATTGTAAGACTTCAAGGGACCAATGCAACTGAAGCTAAACGATTGATTGACGAAAGCGGTTTGAAAGTTCAAAGTGCAATACAATTAAGTGAAGCAGCAGATCTTGTAAAGCAGGCTGTTGCATAATAATAAATTTACTATCAAAAAAAGGACAATTATTTGTCCTTTTTTTTTATCAATAATTAAAAAAACACAGGTGCATTCAATTTAATGATTTGAAAAAAAATTTACTCCGATTTACAATCATACTTATTGCTTTCCCCTCTGCATTATTTTCACAGAAAAAAAATGCGGCATTCAATTACCATATCAAAAAATCAGGCATAGGTATTGTAATAGATGGAGTGGAAGATAGCGCATGGCGAATAGCAGAACTCGCTTCTGACTTTTTCATGATGTTACCGAATGATACCAGTAAAGCAAATGTAAGGACTGATGTTAGGATGAGCTTTGATGAGAAGAATATCTATATCATTGCTATATGCTATCACAAAACGAATCAACCTTATATGGTTGAATCCTTAAAAAGAGATTTTGCCTTTGGCAAAAATGATAACTTCCTCTTATTCATGGATCCATTTGATGACCAAACTAACGGTTTCAGTTTTGGCACAAATGCAGCAGGAGCTCAATGGGATGGGACCATGTATGAAGGAGCGAAAGTTGATTTAAACTGGGACAATAAATGGTCTTCAAAAGTCAAAAACTACCCAGATAAATGGATATGGGAAGCATCAATTCCTTTTAAGACAATTCGATATAAACAAGGTGTAAAAAAATGGGGGGTTAATTTTAGTCGACTCGATATTACTGTAGCTGAAAAATCCACATGGACCCCTATACCAAGACAATTTTCAACTTCAGCATTAGCCTATTCGGGTAGTCTTATCTGGGAGGATAATCCCCCTGAGGCTGGTCGTAATGTATCTATAATACCCTATGTTTTAGCTGGTGGGAGCAAGGATCATGAACAAGATCAACCTACTTCATATAGGAAGCAAATTGGTGTAGATGCTAAAATAGCTGTGAATTCATCATTGAACCTCGACTTAACCGTCAATCCTGATTTCTCACAGGTTGAAATTGATAGACAAGTCACCAACCTTGATAGATTTGAATTATTTTTCCCGGAGAGAAGACAATTTTTCCTAGAAAATGGAGATCAATTTTCAAATTTTGGGTACACCACCATTAGGCCATTTTTTTCAAGAAGAATTGGTCTAAACGCTCCTATTCAAGTTGGAGCTCGGCTTAGTGGAAAAATCAATAAAGATTGGCGATTGGGTTTAATGACTATGCAAACCGACCGAGTTGTATCTAAATTAACTCCTTCCCAAAACTACACAGTTCTTGCATTACAAAGACGCGTTTTTGCGAGATCTAATGTTGGTTTACTCTTTGTAAATAGAGACCAAATGCTACATCGAGATGAGAAAGATCCAGTATATTTTACTAATCCATACAATCGCAATCTAGGCATAGAATACAATTTAGCTTCTCCAAATAATCTTTGGACAGGAAAGGCTGTTGTACTAAAATCATTTTCAAAAACAAATAGCAAAGAAGATTGGGTTCATGCTGCCAATTTAAAATACAACAGTAAAAATT
>Ga0114967_10004578_pt1 | contig 11116 bp, 8 predicted proteins | sample M_130628_MF_Meta_FD_92639 | JGI IMG/M metagenome (GOLD analysis project Ga0114967, IMG submission 92639) | Freshwater microbial communities from Lake Montjoie, Canada to study carbon cycling - M_130628_MF_MetaG | ecosystem: Environmental > Aquatic > Freshwater > Lake | place: Lake Montjoie... | reverse complement strand
CGCCCGGCGGAATCGTTTCCCAGGCGGGCAGCGGATAGAGCTTTTCCAGCACCCCTTTTTGCACGAACAGGGCGTCGTCCACTTTCACCGGGTTGAGCAGCCCCGCGGCGAGTCCGTCCGGCGTATAGGCCTCACCGAGGATGTAGCGCTTGAACGGCAAGATGTTGTTGTTGTACGCGGCGCCGCCCCACAGCATCGCGGAAGTGCTCATGAGGCTGCGTTCCTGCGCCTGAATAATCGGCAAATGACATTCGCCGCAAGCTTCACGCGCGATGCGTAGATCCCCCGGGTTAATAAATCGGACGTAGGCAGGATGCTCCTTGTTGAGCCGCGCGTAGGAGTCGGGCGGATTGGCGGAGGCTGGAGGCCGCCAGAAATGTTCATCACGCGGCAGCACATGGGCAGCGTCCATTGCCTTTCGGTAGGGCTCGTCGCCTTTGGCAGAGCCGGCAGCGCGCATGACCTTGGCGTCACCCCCATGGCAATCAGCGCACCCGATCACCACCCCGGGATTGGCGTGCATGGTGTGTTGGTCGGTGTGCTCATGGCAGCTAACGCAGCCCACCGACTTGGTATCCGCTTGCGCCCGGGTTTGCGACTTTGGCGCTGCCGGCGCCATCACATAGTCACGCTGCACCAGTTCGGGTTTATCGCTGGCGCTAGCGGAAAGAGACAGCAAGCCGCCGCTCAGCACCAGACAACTTGCGAGCAGGAGAGACCAGAATCGCGCGAGTAAATGCTGAGACATCAGAAGGCCACAATCGCGTTGACGAAGGTCGAATAGAGATTCTCCTGCCCGTTGCCGTACATCTGGATCATGCCTTGACCGAGATGGAGCACGCTGGCAGAAGCGTTAAGCACCAGGTTCTGGTTGTAGTACGGGCGGAATTCAACGCCCACGGCGAAATCGGTGCCGAGTTCGCCGTCAGGCTCGCGCTCCAGCCGCAGCGCGCCCAGTGAGCTCGTGTCCATAAACCGCAGGTAAGACACATTGGTTGTAAGGCGCAGTTCGGGCAAGACGTCAAAGTCAGCCCCCATGCCGTAGAGCTGCAGACCGGGATTCACGAAGTTGGACTGGCCCTGGTCTTTAGACGAACGCAGCGAAGGCAGAATGCCGTTGCGGCCGGAAATCGCCACCCCGCCGCCGCCAATCAGCGGAATGCCCTGACGGATGAAATATGCGGTATCCGCGCCGGCAAACTGCGGATTTTCGAGGATGGCGTCGAAGCCGTTGGCCTCGCCGTCGTAGGGGTCACCGTCGCCCGTCGCAAACAACAAATTGCCGCGCACGCGAATCCAGTCAAAGTCGCGCGAAAGCTCACTCGCGTGGAAGCCGGCCAGAATGGTTTGTTCGCGACCCGCAATGGGACTATGCGAATCGCCACCCACGGCAAGATAGGTGGAGGTCGTGAGATTCAGTCGGGCTTTCGGCCAGAACCAGAACAAATTCCCGTCGCCGCTGTAGCCGAAATAGGTCACCTGATAGTCGTGGGCCTCGGCATCGCCCACCAGCGCCGGACGCACGAGGAAACCGTTGTTGTCGTAGTGGTCAGACGACTCATCATTGCGGTCGTGGGTCACGCTGACCTGCGAGGTGAAGCCTTTGACCGGATAATCCTGCACATAGAGATTGGCGACGAAGATATCGTCCTCACGAGGCTCGCGGAAAATATCGTTCAGCCCGGAGTTGGTGTTTTTCTCCAGACGACGGAACCAGGCGAGGTTGTATTGGTAGCGATTGTTATCGCGGTCGCCGAAGAGACGAATGCCGAGCGGCTGATCGATATACAGAAACCCGCGAAAATCCGACGTGAAAGGCTGAATCCCAACCCGCAAAGAATCGAAGTCGTAGCGGTCGGACACATTGCGCAGATGCTTGTCGATGAAGAGTTCCTGCAGTCCCGCAAAATTATCTTCGCGAGTGCGGCCCTGCGAAGGGTCGATCAGCAAGGCGCCGGACTCTTCAACATTCGCCCGGTTGTAGTTGATGGCGGCGAGCGCGCGGAATTCGTATTCGGGCGGTTTGAACGTGGTATCGCCCTGTATGAGCGAGAAGCCCGCCAGAATAGTGGTCGAAAACACCTCTTGCTGGTTGCCGCCGTAGATGTTGTTCGCGTCCGGAAAGGAGGTTGTCTGCGAGACCGGCGTCGGCACCGAGCGCGCCTCAAACAGCGTGTCAGCAATGGCAATGACGTTGAGGAAAACGTCGGGCCCGAGGCGAGTGATCGGAATATCGCCCTTGTAGACATTCTGGTTATAGGGGTCGTACCACGGAAACTTGAAGTCGAGCGCCTGCATCAAGCGCCAACGGTCGGGCAGCGGTAAGGATTCCCGGGGTAGATTCACGGCCGGCGCCGGCACCTGCCGGGGGTCGATGGGCGGGAGGGTCACCACCGGCCTTGGGTTCGTTGCGCCGGGCCGCATCGGCTCTACCGGGGCATCGGGCTTCACGCCAGTCTGGTCTTCGGCGAACCGCGGGGTGCCGCCGGGCACGCGGATAAATTCAAGGCTGTACTGACTGTAACGATCGGGTTTCCGTTCAACCCACGCGGTGTCGGCGGGTCGCCTACCGTACCGCACCCGGTACCAGTGCCCCTGCGACTCAATCACTTCCAGCAAGTTGCCGCGCCCGACAATCGCCACGGCCGGGGCTTTGGAATTTGGGACTGTGTGCAATTCGGTCCGCACCGCCATGACCTGCATGATGCGGGCTGCGGCCGACGTTTCCACAGCGCTTGCGCCGGCATAGGGGCCGAGGCTCGCCAGGAACATGAAAACCCGAGTCGCGTAGGTCACGTGGTGTCGAAGGCGCATGCGTCAGAATCCCGCGCAGACGTTTTGCGCGTCGCTGCTGATAAACGGCGACTGCGGACATTGCACGTAACGCAACCCTAATCGGTCCGACCGGATCGCCTTGGGCGCGTGCCCCACGGCGCCCTTGATGACGGCCCCACTGCTCGCCCTTTGCAGCCCCAGGAAGCCCACCATATCGTCCTGATCGATGCCATCGCCAGACACCCCAACGGCGCCCACCAGCGTAGACCCGGCGTAAACAGGCGAGGCGCCGGCGAACGGCTGAATACCGTTGTTGGCGCCGAGCGGCTTGACCGTGCAGGATCCGAGTTGCGCCTGCGGTAGCACCAGCGCCGTGAGCACGTTTTTCTCGACCATGTCGAGTTGCAGGCCCAGGTTGAATGGACTCCAGTTTGCGCCGTTAGCCAGCGGTCCGGGACCGTTGGCGTCAATGCCGTCGGGGAAGTTCGGGCGGGCCAAATTGTTGAGGCCGCGCGCCGTGAAGGCCGTCCCGGCAAAGACGTCCCTGCCAAAAAAACGCTGCGCCGCGTTCATGCGGGCCGCACCGCCGGGAATAGAAATCCCGGCAATGCTGTCGGGGGCTATCGCGCGGATTTTGGCGCTCGCATCGCGCCGCGAGAACAAGGCTGCGGTGCGCGCTTTTTGCACGGAGACGTCAGTACTGAAGACGGGTGCATCCGGGGTTCTGGCCACGCCCAGGATGTTGCCGGCCACATCAACCACGGCCACCGTCACCTGCGCTGCGGAATTGAGTGGCCGGCGAATCTGCGCCCGTTCCTGATTTGCCACCCCTAAAGCCTGCTGGAGAATTTCATTCACGAACGTCGCGCTGAGCACTGATGGCACGACGCTGCTTTTGGGGTGATAACGATTGCGCCCCGCGCCATCTTCAAGGATGAACGCATGGCGGGCGACCAATGCGGCCGTCGCGTTTGCGCGAGTTGCCGGGACATAGCCTGACCCCTCGCTGCCATAGGCTCGACCCGCTTTGACGATGTTGGTGGTGTAGCCCGCAATGGTCTGTGGCGTGGCATGCACCGGCACGCTTCGAGTGACGGCGGGCACGCTGGCGTCTGACGTGGAATAGGGCAGGCGAATGCCGCCGGCGGTGATTTGGCGCAGGGCATCCGGTGGCGCAAATCCGGTAGTCGCAGCCTGCGCAATCCGCTCTTCAAGGTCGGCTTTGGGATGGCGCGGGTCCAGATCAATCGTGTAGGTCGCTGTGGCGCCCGCGATAACGCCAACGCCGCCCACTACCACGCCGGCCTTGTACAGCGGAAAGCCACCCGGGTCGCCGGCCAGACCCAATGGCGAGCGACGCGGGCCAATGCCGGTGGTAGCGCCGGGATCGTTCGTCTGCACGAAGTCACCGCAGGGCAACTGGCTGAATTGCACGCCGTAGAGCGGTCCTCCCGGCGTGTTTTTCACGCCCGGCGCAAAGTGATTCTGGATGATGAAGCTCGCAGTGCGGGTGCTGAACGCATTACCCGAGGAGGAGAGGTATGCGCCGGTCACGGCCTTGGAAATCGCCGCAACGGCCGCCAGATCTAGCCCCGTGGCCGTTGAACTAATGCCCTCCAGACCGCCGGAGACAGGCAGGCCCGAAGTAATGGTCAGCGCGCTGGCGGCGCCGCGCCGAAACACTGCCAGCACATTGCCCACGCGATCGACGACGGCAATGGTGAAGCGGGTCTGACCTAGCGACTCTGCGGCTTGTTCGGCCTGCCCCGCGACGCGATTAACCTCGGCAATCGAGAGGCTGGCGCCGTGCGCTGAAGCCGTCACCAGCGTCAGCGCGAAGGCAAGCCCACCGAGCGACCGCCAGCGTCGCGGCGGTTCTCTCATCGCGCGGGCGCCTCGCCGGCCTTGGCGGTTGGCGATATGGCAGATGGCAGCAGCGACGGACGCGTGAGTTGCGCGGTGACGGGCAAGCGCGCGGGCTGATGGAAGCCGTGGCAAAGCCCGCAATCTGAAGTAATTTTGTTAGCCGACGGGGCAGTTCCTGCGTGGCAATCACGGCAGACCTCGATGCGCGGCATCAGCACCTCGGTGGCCTTTTTGGAGTGCTCGGCCTGATGGCAGTCCGTGCATGCTTCGTTTGCGTGAGCCGTATGGTTGAACACTGATTTAGGCATCCACTCGTGGATGGACTGCACCGGCGCAATCTTCCACTGCGGCAGATCGGACCCGGGCGTTCCGGCCAGTCCGGCGCCCGCTTCGCGGCTTACCTCATGACACACCACGCAGGAGGTTTTTTCGAACAACTCGGTCGCCGCCGATGCCGCGCGTTCACGCACGCCGCCGGGCAGGTCAATGAAGCTGCGCGGCAGCGCCCGCGGTTCGCCGGGCCTGGTGATTTGGATGGTGTGGGTAAGGGGTTCCGCACTCGCCGGTAATCCGCCCTGTTGCGCCACATAGGCATAAAACTCGCGCAAGGCGGTGAGCGCTTCTGGCACCGGGCCGTGCGGCACTTCACGGTTAGACATCTGGGGCTCGAGCTTCAGCGCATGACAGCTTTGGCAATGGTCTTTCATGTTGGTTGGCACGAAGCGCAAGCCGTCCGGCTGCAGCACATGGCAGTTAGCGCATTCCATCCGCACCGTGCCTTTGGGGCTGTCGATACCTTTCGCGCTGAGATGGATATCGTGCGGGAATTTGAGCCCCGTCGGCTCCTCCAGCGTCTTGCCCGGCGCCAGACGAACTCGCGTTAGCGCCGACGCGGGCGGCGGCCCGGCAAGCTGCACGCGGAACTGGGGATGCTGGGTCGCAAAATCGGCAACGTTTTCGGTGTGCGTGGCGGGCATCGCGCGCTTGATGTCGCGATGACACTCGGCGCAATCGCGACCCACAAAATGCAAGTTTTGTGTGGCAAGACCAAACTCACCTTGATGGTCCTGATGACAGCTCGTGCAGCTACGGTCACTCAGGCCATGGACCTCGCCGGCCTTGGCGTCAACGTGGTCACCAATCGTCGCGTGGCAGGTTCGGCAGTCTTTATCCATCACCTGTTTGAACGGCACGCTGTGACAGACTTTGCAATCGTTTGCCCACGGCTGATGCGCTTGGGCCAGCGGGCCGGGATTCCAGACCCGGTCCAAACCGAGCAAGCTCGGCGGCGGTGAGGTATAGGCCCCGCCAATCAGGCTGGCATGAATGTCGTCGTGAGATTTGCGTTCAGCGGGGGCTTTAACCGCAGGGTCCGGTCGACGCGCGAGGAATGCTTGCTCCACGCTCGCCATCAGCGGCTGAACGTGCTCGGCGAGGCCTGGCACCTTATGCAGCCAGACCTTCAGTTCATCAGCATGCTCGGAGCTTGCAACCGGTAGCAGCAGGCCGACTACCGCGGAGATGACAAACAAGCCCCAGGACAGCAGTCGACGCCCGCCCAAGGGGCGCTGCAGAGATTTGATCTGGGCAGTTATCGGGTCGTCTTCTTTATGCTGCATGGGCGACTACCAGTAGAAAAAGACCGAGACGATGTGCGCCGTCAGGGTCGCCAGCAACGCAAAAGACAGTGGCACATGAAACAGCAGCCACAAATCGGTCCAGGTTTTCAGCTTCACGAACGCCCTGATCTCATCCAGTTGAGACAGGCGCCGGAACTGCAGGTTGAGCAGATCGCGTAGTGGCTTGTTCGCGCCCTCCGCTTTAGCCCGTTGCTCGAGAACGCCGACTGCTCTGCGCGTCGGACATCCGATGACCTGAGAACGGAATCGACCGAAGAGGCTACCGACAATCGCCGCTTCAGAGGATCGCTGCACAAGAGCCTGTAAGTCGGGGCTGAGGTTGCTGGCGATTTTACGCGACTGGGCGTCAATCTCGCGGAGCGAACCACCCAGTTGCTGAACGGTCTTCCCGTCCAGCATCCCGCTCATCAACACCGGATTTTTGAAGTACACGTACACGCCCCACATCCCGCTGAAAATTACCCCCAGCATCAACGCGTAAGCCAGCGTGTGGATGTTCCAGCCAAACTGGAATCCGGTATGGAGCGTGGCCACCACGATGAGCGATAGCCCGAGATAAACATGCGCCGACAACCAGCCTTTGACGGTACCAAGCCTGGAGCGGTAAGCGCGTTTGCGAAGGCCGAAAAACATCAGCCAGAGGATGAGGACCGCGCCGATCGTGCCCAAGGTGTAACCCAGCCAGGTGCCACCGTTAGGTATCGTGCGGGGCGTATGCCAGAGGTAGGCCCCCATGCTTCCCAGCACCAGCAATGTCGCGACTTTGAGGTAGCGAAAGCTGGCAAACTTCAGAAGGTTTTCGTGCAACATCCTAAAGACGCTCTCAACTATTCACAGCTGGCCGGAAGATTGGTTGCTATGCTACTGGCGAATCAGGACTAATTGCCAGCCCGGAGGCAGAAAAAATTCCGCCTAAGGAAATCGCTATCAGTCATGAGGTAAACAGCGGAGCCAGTGTTTGGGCGCCAAAGACAGGACTGGGGACAGGCGCCTGCGGTAGGCACGGTCGATCGGAGGGAATTGATGGTGGGCCGTGTAGGACTCGAACCTACAACCTACTGATTAAGAGTCAGCTGCTCTACCAATTGAGCTAACGGCCCTTCAAGGGAGGGGATGGGGCGAGCGACGGGGATCGAACCCGCGACACCAGGTGCCACAAACCTGTGCTCTACCAACTGAGCTACGCCCGCCATCGAACTTGAAGACATTTCTTTCGCAGACCTACGGAGGGTTTCCAGCCACCGCGACGGACCACCAGAGAGGTGGCGCGCCTGGCAGGACTCGAACCTGCTACCCTCGGCTTAGAAGGCCGATGCTCTATCCGGATGAGCTACAGGCGCATTCGAAACCAAAATCCTGCTGACGCTACCGAATGGTCGGGGCAGAGGGATTCGAACCCACGACCCCCTGCTCCCAAAGCAGGTGCGCTACCAGACTGCGCTATGCCCCGATTATTTTGGCCACTGGCCCTACGCGAAAGAGCTCGGATGATACGCAGCGAAACGCGTGGAAGCAACGCGCGCGAGCGAGTTTTACGCTTGCGGCCGAGGCCATCGTCCAGCACCATTCCGCCCGCTGCCGATTGCCCGCGCCACGCGCGGCGACAGCATCGTTTTTCTTATCACCCATCACGAAGGAACTTTCCATGGCCGGCACGCGCGTACAAATCGACACCTCCAAAGGCGCCATCACCCTTGAACTCTTCGACGAAGCAGCGCCGACCACTGTCGCCAATTTCCTGCAATACGTGCAGGACCAATTCTACGTCGGCACCATTTTTCACCGGGTAATCGATGGATTCATGATTCAGGGTGGCGGCTTCACCAAAGACATGGATCAGAAAAAGACCAATGCCCCCGTCGGCAACGAAGCCAACAACGGCAAGGGCAACAAGGTAGGGACCATCGCGATGGCCCGCACCAACGACCCTCACTCCGCCACCGCTCAGTTCTTCATCAACGTAAAGGACAACGACTTCCTTAATCACCGCGACCAGTCGATGCAGGGCTGGGGCTACTGCGTGTTTGGTGAGGTGGTCGAAGGGATAGAAGTCGTCAACGACATCAAGGCTGTGAAAACCGGCCGCGCGGCGGGAATGACCGATGTCCCGGTCGAAGCCGTTGAAATTACGGGCGCCACCGTACTCTGAGCGGGCGCCACTCAGTGCCTATGCTGTTTTTGTCAGACGCGCATCTGAGTGAGCTGCGGCCCGTCCAGCTAAGCCACTTTCAGCACGTCTTAACCCAGGCCTCGGCGCTCGGCGCCGAGGTCTGCATTCTGGGCGACCTCGTAGAATTCTGGCCGGGCGATGACGACGATGCCCCCTTCCATCGCGAGGTCGTCGCCGCACTCGCGCGGTTTAGTGCGGCCGGCGGTGCGCTCAAGGTGGCGCTGGGCAATCGGGATTTTCTGCTCGGGGAGCGCTTCGCGCAGGACACCGGTGCTGGCTTGCTTGAGGACTACACGGTCATTGAGCTTGCCGGTGAGCGGGTGCTGATTGGTCACGGTGACCTGCTCTGCACGCGAGACCTGAAATATCAGGCCTTTCGGGGCTTTGTTCGGAACCCAACCAACCAGCAACAGTTTCTGGCAGCCCCGCTGGCCGAGCGACGCCGGATTGCCGCGCAGACCCGCGAAGGCACGCAGGCCTCGATGACCGAGAAAGACGACCAGATCATGGACGTCGAAGAGAGCGAAGTGCGACGCGTAATGGCGGCCAACGGGGCCAGCGTTCTGATCCACGGCCACACGCATCGGCCCGGTGCTCACAGCCTCGAGACCGGGTCGGGCACGCTCCGACGCTACGTGCTCGGCGACTGGTACGAGGAAGGCGTCGTGCTGTGGGTGCACGAAGGCGAGTATCAGTTACTCACAACCAGCGAATTTCTGGCGCTTGCCTGAAGCGGGCTAGCGGGGCTGGGTAAGGCCGGCCTGATAGCCTGACCAGTCAAATCTCGCGCCCGGATCCGTTTTGCGGCCGGGCGCGATATCGCAATGTCCTACAATCCGTTGCGGCGTAATCTCCGGATAAGTCGCGCAAAGCACCCGGGTCAGTTCAATGAGGCGCTCGTACTGCAATGACGTATACGGCTCGTCATCGCAGCCTTCGAGTTCTATCCCGATCGAAAAATCATTGCACCCGCCGCGGCCTTCGAAGCTCGACACGCCGGCATGCCAGGCGCGGTCTTGAGTGGAGACGAACTGCACCAGGGCGCCGTCCCGACGAATCAGAAAATGGGCCGAGACCCGCAAATCGCCCAGGCTGGTGAACGATACGTGGGCGTGTGGGTCGAGTTGATTGAGAAATAGGGCCTCGATAAACGGGCCACCGTAATGGCCGGCAGGCAGGCTAATGCCGTGAATTACCAATAGATCGATGCAGACCCCTGCGGGTCGTGCATTGAAGTTAGGTGATGGGCAGCGCCTGGCTGTCTTACACCAGCCGGTAGCGGGATCCAAATCCAGAGCGGGCGTTTCAGGCATCTGCCGGCGATGCCAGTATCAAAGAGAACTCGCCCTCGTGGCCGCCGTGATGCTGCTCGATTTGGAAACCGGCCGCCGACAGCAGACTCGCAATCGATTGCGAGGAAAACTTGCGGCTAATCTCGGTGCGAATGGTCTCGCCGCTGGCGAGTTGCAGCGACTCCCCGAGGTCGCCGAGGGTCACCAGCTGTTCCACCCGACTTTCGAGATGCATTTCGATCTGCGCTTCGCGCTGGTTGTAAAAGGCACGGTGCGAAAATTTTTCTAGTTCGAAATCCGCATCGAGCGCCTGATTTAGCACCGAAAGTACGTTGAGATTGAAGGCCGCCGTATAACCGTCGGCGTCGTTGTAGGCGGCATTGAGTGTCGCGGCATCCTTCACGCGATCCGCGCCCAGCAGCAAACGATCCTCCGGGCCCATCATGGCGCGGATCTCGCTGAGCAATGAGATGGCTGCCGGGTCAGTGAAATTGCCAATAGTTCCGCCTAAAAACATGTACAGGGTGCGTCCCGCCATACGCGGCAGATGCTCAAGCCCTGCGGTGAAGTCACCGAGCAAGGGCCTGACTTCGAGTGCACTGAATTGACCGGACAACAAGGCCGCCGTTTTGATGAGCACCGCTTCGCAGACATCAAACGGGCAGTACACGGTCGGGAGATCCAGCGCCGCGCAAGCGGCAAATATCGGGCCTATCTTGGACGCCACACCGCTCCCTAGTTCAATGATGAATTGCGGTCGCGCGGCTTCGATAACCTCAGCCGCGTGCGCTGCGATTAAGGCCTTTTCGGCGCGTGTGGGGTAGTACTCAGGGGTCTCGCAGATGGCCTCGAACAAAGCCGATCCGCGGTCGTCGTAAAAATATTTGGGCGGCAATTCACGCGGCAAGCTCAGCAAGCCCGCGCGCACATCATCGGCCAACGAGGGCACCGGGCGTGACGGTGAAACTACTTCGGGCAATGCGTTCGACATCAATTTTTCTCGCGACACGGAGGGATAGAGCATAAAAAATTGATGATACCACCCGGTCCTGCATGACGGGTTTGAACATCCGGCCCCGGAGCGATTAGGCTAGGCGCCCCCCAGCTTTGAGCCGCCTCAGTGCCTTCTTCATTCGACCGTAGCGCTACCGAAATTGATTTTTTCAAAGACCTTGAGGATGGCATCACGGCCGCGCTGGCCGAAGACGTAGGCAGCGGCGACGCCACCGCGAGTCTTATTCCGCCAGGCCGCCAAGCGAGGGCAACCGTCATTGCCCGCGAAGCCGCAGTGCTCTGCGGTCAGCGTTGGTTTAACGGTGTCTTCAGTGCAATTGATCCAACGGTCCAGATTGAATGGCTCAAGCAGGATGGCG
>Ga0114967_10004577_pt1 | contig 11117 bp, 12 predicted proteins | sample M_130628_MF_Meta_FD_92639 | JGI IMG/M metagenome (GOLD analysis project Ga0114967, IMG submission 92639) | Freshwater microbial communities from Lake Montjoie, Canada to study carbon cycling - M_130628_MF_MetaG | ecosystem: Environmental > Aquatic > Freshwater > Lake | place: Lake Montjoie... | reverse complement strand
GTAAATATCTTTATTTAAATCATAAATAAGCTTAATTAGATTGAAATCTATAACTTTAGACATAAAAATGAGTTTATTTTCCATACTGAATTGTAATGTATAATGATTTTTAGATGTGCGTTTAAATTCAAAACCATCTTTAATAAATAATACAGATTCTGTTTCCATTTATTATACAGATAAATAATAAATATAATAATCTAACGATAATTACTATTTTTAATATTTAAACACGTTACTAAACATTTTAAGTGCTATATCTTTTTGTTTATGATAATCTACAATGGGTTTTGGATATTTGATATTTTTATATAGTTCATATGAGGTTTCCCAATTTAAAATATCTTTAGTAGGAACATCCTGTAATTCAGGTATCCATTTTTTTATATAATTACAATCTGAATCTAGTTTTTTAGTTTGTTCCCAAGGATTAAAAATTCTAAAATATGGTTGTGAATCCGCACCAGTACTTGATATCCATTGCCAATTACCATTATTACTCGCAGGATCATAATCTGTTAATTGTGTGGCAAAATATTCTTCTCCTTCTCTCCAGTCAATTAATAACGTCTTTGTTAAAAAAGAGGCAACAACCAAACGCGCTCTATTATGCATATATCCAGTAGTATTTAATTGTCTCATACCTGCGTCTACTATAGGAAACCCAGTTTCACCTTTCGTCCAGGCTTTAAACCAGTTATTATTATGATGCCAATGTATTTTATTATAATTTTGTTTCATTGCGTGACCTAATACGTGTGGAAATGAATATAAAATATTAGCAAAAAAATCACGCCAAATTAGCTGTCTAATAATGGCGCGATTTTTGTGAAATGCTTTGTAAATTTCTCTGATTGATAAGCAGCCAAATTTTATTGATGCGCTTAATTCTGTTGTAGACTTTTCTACATTGTCATGGTCTCTTTTATAATGGTTTTGTGTTCTTAATGCGGTTTTTAAAATCTTTATTGCTTCTGTTCTGCCACCATGAACTAGAATTTCTGGATTTACATGTGTGAATTTTTTTAGAGCCTGCTCTAATTCAATCTTATTTGGTAAATGTTTGTTACTACTTTTTAGATGTAGTTTTCTTAATTTTGCGGGGGGTTCTACCTTCTTTTTTAAACAGGTTTCATAATATGGTGTAAATTTTTGATAGGGTTCGCCTGATCCGTTTAAAATACTTCCAGGTTCATGTAAATAATAATCATATGTATATGTTACATATGTTTTTAAATGTTCGCACAATTTAATTAATTTTTGATCTCTCTCTCTGGCATATGATGTAATATCTAGATTAAAACAAACTAAATTTATATCGAATTCTTTAATACATTCAGTAACAATTTTTTCGTTATGTCCGTAAAATGTATATAAATGTCCTCCCGCTTTGGAGATTTGTACTGATAAATCTTGTAATGATTCGATCATAAATTGAACTGCGTTATCTGATTTATATTTATTACTTTGACCGACTTGTTCTGGTGTAAAAATAAAAATAGTATAAATATTTTTACAATATTCGTTTAATAAATTTAGACCATTATTATCAGTTAATCTTAAATCACGTCTAAATATAAATAATCCATTTTCAAATTTTTGTGTCATTATATATTAAAATAATATAAAAGTATTTAATATATATTTTCTATGTCAGAAATTGGCGCTTCATTACTTCAATTATCAGGAAATTATACAAATGAAAGCAATTCATTTATTCCAGAAAATTTGGCTATTGGTTATAAAACATATAATTTTAATGTCAATAATGAATTAATTATAAATACTTCTCCTATATATGACAAAATAATACCAGAATGTATTATTTTAAGTAATAATGGGTATACACACAGTTTATTTTTTTTTCAAACATATATTAATCCATTAACATTAAATTTTACTATTGATAATAAAAATATACTTAAAATACCATTGAATTTATTATGGAATTTAAAAAGTCCTGAAATATTTGATAATAAATTATATTTACAAATTCCATTTGATATGTTTTTTGGTAAGATACATTTATGTGGATTACGAGATAATGTAGTTAAATTTAGTATTGAATATTCGAATATTCACTTAGCCGGAAATAACAGTATGAATATATATCAGACACAACCTATAAATTTTGAGTTATTATGTAAAACATATTCTATAGATCAAAGAAACATCGGATCTTATGTAGATATAAGTAATAATAGTATCCAACAAATTAGTTCTATTCAAATAAATGTTTTAAATAATATTAACGGTCATGAATTTAGAATTAAAACAAATAGATTTCGTGGTTTTATTAAAGGATTTTTTATTGAATCAACAAATATTTTTAATTGTCTACAAGAAATTACATTTTATACAAACCAATTTATTAGATTTCAATATAATCCATATTTAATAAAACAAAAATGTATTAAAATAAATAGCGATATGATTTATTTTCCTTTTAATTTTGAAGAACAATATGAAAATAATTGTAATAGTTCTTATAGAGGTTCAATTAATTTTGATGGTATTGAAAGCCATTTTTTAAATTTGAAATTTTTACATAGAATACCAAATATTCGTATATATGCTTTGAGTAAAAATAATTATACACAAATAGATGGTATATTTAATATTCAAAATATGTATACAAGTTTTAATTCATATGAGAATTTTGATTCACATAATTTAACACCTATTGATGAATTAATTCGTCCTTTTATTCAAAGAGACATGCCTTATGTAAGTCAATTGTTAAACCGAAAAATCGAAGAACAAGATAATAATACATGTCCTATAGAACAAACAGAAATTCAACCGAATCAAAGATATATGTTATGCTGTAAATGTCAAAATTGTTATAATGAATATTCTATTATAGAATGGTTTGTTAGACAAAATAATTCAGATTTAAATAAAACTTGTCCTACTTGTCGTGAAATTTGGAGTGATTATAATGTATATATAAATAACCACTTTTAGATGTTCCAAATTTTATAAAACATTCATCTGTATATAGTAGAAGAACAATAGATAAATAATATTAAATACAACCATTTATATTTTGTAAGATTATGTGACATTTTTTTTATCTGAATCAAATTTTCTGGTTCATATAGTTTACCTTCTTCACCACATTTAGTTTCATTTTTTCTACATTCTGTAGCATATAAGTATTCAATATTTCCAGTATGAAGATTTTTATTTCCATAAACTAAACATTTTGAACTTGTAGAATCAAAAGATGTGTAATCTTCTGGATTATAAAATTTACATGTATTACAAGAAGGTTTATCAAAATTTTCAACAGATGAATACAAACGTGTTTGTTTATTAGAAAGAATAGATAATGCTAATAATGGACGAAATCTCATATATAGTATATTTTAAAAAAATAAACTATATTACAACGTATTTACCAATTGGTTACTTGTTTTAAACCAGTCCAAAAATTGTTTTCATTTTTCTTTGCTTTTTCTGATTGCTGTGCGTAATAAAAGGCTAATGCTGCGGATTCTTGGTCTTTTTCTTTATTTTGGTTATATAATTGTCGCATGGCTTCTTCTTTACTGAGTGGTGTATCCATATTGTTCTCTCTATGTCTTTTATATTCGTCTACTGATTTAAATTTTTGGATATTGTTATAATCTTCTTCTGTAACAGGAATGACCGATTCTACATAAGCTTGGCGTAAATCAGTATAACCCATACCATCACTACTAAAGAGCGTTCCAGAGCTAAAATTACTGTCATATGACATCAAAGAAGAACCACCAAATGTAGAAGCATAAGGATCATTGACACCTGTATATCTAGTTAAGCTTTGAATTTGTTTCTTTCGTTTCTCAATTTCGGAAGCCATTTTATCCTTTGTAATGTTAGCAGATGTAAAATCTATATCTTCGTCGGATTTTAGCCAATCACCATATCCAGTTTCAACTGGATCTTCTAAGCGATGTTTTTCAAATTGTTGATTAAACCAATTATTAAAATTTTTAGGTTTTTTCAGATCTTTATTCATTTCAAACATTTTATCTAAAACTTCACCATTGTTAGAATCGTAATATTCATTTTTATCAGCTACCTTTTTCTCTCTAGTTTTGTTTTGAAATTCATAAATACCAAGTAATTTTTTGTATGCGGTAGAAAAGAAGATAAAATATTTTTCATCTATTCGTGACTTATCAGGATGTGTTTTAAGAACCGTTTTTTTACATTCTTTCATTAAATCTTCTGTAAGCATGGTATTAGATTTTAATCCAAAAAGTTTATATAGATCTTCTCTAGAATAATTATCAATATTTAAGTCTAATGTATTATAGGAAGATGAATTATATTGGATAGTTTCACTCTTTTCTTCTGGAACAATATTAAATGGGTTTACATTTGCGAATGGGTCAGATTGATATGAATTGTTATTATCGCGGATTTTAATGCCTCCTTTGTGGCAATTTGTCATAGAAATATTTGATTTTGGATTTTGTCTTGGATTTTGTCTTGGATTTTGTTTCATTATTAATGTAAAAGATTATTTATTTAAATATATTAAATAATAAATAATAAATATTAAATAATAAATTTAAAAAATTAAATAAATAATAAAATTATAGCATATGGAAAGTATCCAAAAACAACCAGAAAAAAGTATAAATAAACCTGACAATCATGAAGAAAAATCTAACCTAAATGAAAAATTAATAATTTCAGAAGAAGATAATAAAAATTGTTGTCAATGTTTATGTTTTCCGGGACCAGATCTAAGCCATTGTTTAGGTATATGTTGTTTTATAATATTTCAATAATATATGAGTAAGGCACTTAGAGCCGATCTTGTATTTTCATATTGGATTTATTTATGGTTTATAATGTATGTATTTAAATTAACTACTTATAGTCCTAAATTTGTTATTATGTTAGCTTTAATTGAAAATGTGATAATGTTACTACTCATGTGTTTATATGGAACTAGTAGAGAAACTATTTTTTACTTTATTTTAATCAATACATTGATAAAGGTGATGCCTTATTATTATTTAAGAAATAAGCCTATTAAAATAAATGATATTTATGCTACATTTGTATTATTTATTATATTTAATATTTGGCTTCATATAAATCAGCAAAATTTAATAGGAAATGTGAAACTGATACATGATTCGTTAATATTTGGAAAGAACGAAACCCCTTTTATGTCATTAGTAGAAAAAATAAAAAATAATTTTAAATATATAACAGTGGTTTAGATATAAATAATACTTTATAATAATTATAATGACATCATTAACAGAAAGTGCATTATTAAATGAAATTCTAGAAAATAAAATTAATAATACATATGGTAGCAATAATAATAAAAATAATAATACATGGTACGATTGTGTATATTTATGCGTAGAAAATAAGGACGAAAAACAAGTAATAGGTCATTTCGATTGTTATCCATTTGAAACATATGAGAAAGCTATAAAAAATTCAAGACATATGTATCAATACAAAAATATAAGACATACTATGATTCCCATGTGTAAATGGATTCCAAAGATGTTTCACTCGTATTTTTTAAACAAGTCTTTACAAAATATCTATTGGAAGGGTGTAAATATTCGATTATAATTTTAGCAAAAATTATAATGTAAATATTTAGTATAAATGTTATATAAAAATAAATACCAAGATAAAAATTTTGGTAATGAAATTAATGATAAAATTAATATCATTATTAAAAATAATTCAATCAATTCTTTTGAAAAAATTAAAGAATATTTAGATTCTGAAATAAAAGACATTCAAAATTTAAATTTTTTTCAAGCATACGATAATACTATAAGTTTGTTAATAAATGCATCCAAAATACCATTTTTAGATGAGTCTATTCGTGAAAGTATTACTTTTTTAGTAGAATTTGTAAAAACGATTCAATTGAATAAGCAAGAAATAAGTCAATTTGTAGATGAGAATGAAGACATGTTTTTGGGTTTTCATAGGTTTATAAAATATGAGATTGATGATAATTTTGAGAGGCTTGTATTAAAAATATTAGGAGAAACACTTTTATCGGCTAAAGATATATGGTTACTACAACAAAAATCAACAATTTTTTCTGGTATTGTATTATTTTCTATAGATAGGATTATTGATAATACTAGTTATATATTAAAACAGAAAGAATTCAATTTTATAAATAAATATTTTATAAATGATTTTTCAATCATTCAAGAAAATATATTACATAAATTAAAAGATGATTGTGAAATAAAAAAATATGGAAAAATATTCACAGAATATTTTAATAATGAATTATTATATTGGTATAGATATAATTATAATTTGTATTATTTTTTAGATTTATCTCTAGAAATTGTAAATGTTAATTATAAATCTACACTAGAGGATAATATCTTTTCTACAATATGGTATAATATCTATATTGTTGTTTTTTTTTTTACGTCAATTTCATATAATACTATGCGAAAAAAATCTGTAAACCAATATTCAGAATTAAAAACTGATATTTTTAATAAAATTGTAAATATCGTTCAAAATATGAATATAATAAACGAACAAAATATGTCAAAAAAAGAATCTGGAATAATAATAGAGAATATAAAAAATACTATTCAAGTTATGTTTCTTGAAGATATATATCAGTTTCCTTTAATAAATAAAAATCAAATTATCACACGTGAAAAACAAGGTTTTTTAAAATATCTTTTATTTTCATTTACACCGTATAATTCAAATATAGGTTTATTAATTAGGAATATATCCTATTTTATAAATTTTATAGTACAAGAATTAGAATATTCTAAAACATTATACCAAGACATTCAACTGAATACTCAAATTTTAAATTTTGTTAATACTAATAATAATAATAATACAGAAACATATTTTTTACCAGAAGCGGATATTTTATATAAATTAGATAATATGACATTTTATTATGATAATACCCTTTTATTTAAAAATGTAAACATTACATTACAAAAAAATAAATGGATAAGTTTTTATGGTAATTCTGGTTGTGGAAAAACATCTTTAATAAACTTATTATTATCTAAATTGAAATCTACTTCTGGAACCATTAATTATATGGGTGAATACACCAATTTTGATTATGAAAATATAAAAGATGTTTGTTCTTATATAACAGCAACACCTGAATTATTTGATAATACTATTTTATATAATATTACTTATGGGTTAGAAGATCCAATATCTGATGAAAAAATTGAATCTATGAATAAATATATCCAATTATTTAAATTGGATAAATATAAGGATCTATTGGATACAACAAATATTAATACAATGAGTACAGGAGAAAAACAACGTTTAACTATAATTAGAATGATACTCATTGATAAACCAATATGGTTTATTGATGAATCAACATCGAATATTGATAATGAATTAGAAAACATAATATTAACTGAATTAAAAAATATCCAGGTTATAAAGAATAAATCTATAATACATATAACCCATAATATGGAAAATTTACAATTTTCTGATTGTAAATTGTGTATAAAGCATAATGATATTTATTATATGTAGTTTATATACTTTTATGCGTTTATAATCCTTATGGTAAAATGTATTTGAAAATGGTTTGATTATTATATTACGAAATAAAGAATTAAATACTTTATTTTGTAATATTTATATTATATATTAAAATATATATTAAAATATATATTATGGATAATAAAAATATGGGACAAATTTTTGATGATTTAAAAAATAATAAAAATAACGTATGCGAATCAATTTATAATGATATTACTACTATTATTGATACAAATTCTGTTTCTGATTGTATTAATAAGATGGAAGAATATATTAATGATGAGTTAAAAAATTTTAATTTTGAAATAAAAATAGATGAAATAACAGCCAATATTGACAATGATTTAGAATTTGAAATATTAGAGGAATTAAAAAATATCCAGGTTATAAAGAATAAATCTATAATACATATAACACATAATATGGAAAATTTACAATTTTCTGATTATAAAATGTATATAAAAAATTGTGATATTTGTTTTAACTAAAATATAAAATATTTTATATTTATATTCTATATTTTGGTTCTATATTTTGGTTCTACCTTTTTGAAAAGGTAGATTTATATATCTAATGAAACTGTATTGCTAGCTGACTTCTTACGGCGTCCACTGCGTTTTGGTAGATTACCACCTGTTTGTAGTTCCTTCAAATCACTAATACTTATGGTACTATTATCATTTGATTGTTGTGGACTTGTATTATTATTCATCGACGACGACTCTTGGATATTAATGGTTTTGGTCTTTAATCCAGAGAGAATATCGGTAATATCACTTGGACCCTTCATTTCAGCACGTGAAACAGGTCTTTTGCTACTTCTATCTTGTACGTCTGGTCTTTCGTAATTCTCTCTAAGACTAATACCATCATCTGTATATGAACTGCGACTCATGTTTAAATCTGGTCTAGAATAGCTATTGTTTCCTGGTCGGCTAGTAGGAGGGGGCATCGCATTAGGTCCTTGGGTAGCCATGGGTGGCGGAGGTCCACGTCCTTGAGGTACTTGTGGTTCAGGATTCATCATATTACTCATGAACCCAGAAAATCCTGGGGCTGTTTGCGACATGGAATTTACTGCGGCATTTTGGAATGAACGCATCAGATCAGGATTTTGACGCAATATATCATCCATACCAGGCATAGCACTCTTAAACATAGTATTACTCATATGAATCATCATAGCACTTCCACCAAGTTGAAATAATAATTTAAGCTCTGGTGCCATAGTTGCCTTGCTCTTGTATTTTTCATAAAGTTCGCCAAAAACGTCATCATAATCGCTCATATTTTCTTCGACTTGTGAACTCCAGCCATCTAACTTTATATCAAAAGGATCAAATCTACCATTTAAAAATTCAATACCATTAATACAAGCCATAAGCATATTACCTTGAAATTTAACAGAGTTTTGTTTTGTTTTTTCATCCATAATGGTTTCATATTCACCGATCATTTCTTGAAGCGATGATTCCATGGTGTATTTTTTTGATAATTCAACACCCTTCTTTTCAAGTGTTTCGAGTTTTCTTAAATATTTGAATTTCTCTCTAAGCATCTCTTCCTTAGATAATTTTGGTTCCATTGAAATATTTTTATCTGGATTCATTGGAATGTTATTAAATTTACCATATCCATCCCATGTTTTAGCATCATTTTCTGTCTCGGCAGTAGCTTGGCCTATATTTGTGTCTCCAAATTTAACTGATGTATCATTAAATGAAACACTTGGTTTGCTAAAAAAATCCGATTTAGGAGCATAACTATTGCTACTAGGAATATCATCAACTAAATTATTTAATTCATTTTCAAGATTATTTAAATCATCTAGGTCAATATCACTAGTAGGCTTTCCATTTTCCTTAATTTTATCATTCATTAATAATTCAAGACCACCACCAAAATTAGTTGACTTTCCAAATCCACTATCAAAGTCATTGTTATTAAAGTCGAGCTCAGTAATTTCCAACATTTCTGACATTATATCTATTCATTAATTAGAACATTTAATTTTAAGTAATACGAATTGTTAAATATTTATTTTTATTAGATATAAATATTCAATTGTTATAAAAAAGTATGATTATAAAAAAGTATGATTATAAAAAAGTAATCTTGTTATAATTTTTTATTATTTAAAAACCATAGTCCTTGTAAAAACGAGTCAGATAAATCATCCTTCTTTTTATGTTGGTTGAAATATCCAATATGTTCGTTAAATCGAAAATCATTGGTAATTATTTCTAAACATTTTGCTATGCCTATTTTTTTTCTATCGCTATATTTTTTTTTGTCTTTTATATCACAATCTTTCAACTTATTTGCGGCTGAAATAAACTCTATATGTTCTACTTCTAAATTTGACATTATAAAATATTGGACCAACATACCTTGGATGGTTTTCATTCTAGTAGCAATTGGACTGATTTGATTTTCAATAATAACATAATCTATTTTTCCTTCATCTTCAAAAAATTTATTAAATTTTATTTTAATATTAATGCCAATATTGAATAAATCAATTTCGTCTGATTTTTTACTTTCAATTGGGTCAAAATAATGATTTTTGATGTATTCATTAATTAAATTTACTAAATCCGCTTTTTTAATTTTTGGTTCATATTTAATATTATGAGCTTCGGCTATCTCATAAAGTTTTTGAATTTTTTGTTTATTAATAAAAGATGGTTTTTGTTCGGTAGTAGGTATATTTAAAGTTTGTTTCTTTGAATGTTTTAAACAATAACAGGTGTCCTCTTTTTTAAATTTAGCTGGCTTGTTACACAGAATATTTTTTTCAATAAATCCACATATCTTTGCTTCTTCTTTATCAGATATATTAATTACATCCCATTTTGTTATCTTAAACTGCTCTGTTCCTTGAGATTTTTCAAAAAGACATACTGCTAAATTTTTTATTCCAACATCTACCGAAAGTATTTTCATATAATATAATAAATTATAAATACTTATTATATTGTTTTTATATTGATTAATATTTTATAAACTACATTATTTAGTCATCATTAAATATAACCCAATAATTGTTAAAATAACTCCAGATATTTGTTTATAATTATATTTTTCTTCAAACATAAAAATACCAATACATAAAAGTAATATAGCAGCAACTACCTTATTTAATAAACCATTTATTAGTGGTGTATTATAATGTTTATCCATATGAATAAGAATAATGGAAGAAAAAACTGTAATAAAAGCAATAATCATAAAATAAATTACTTGAAGAATAGTTAGTTTCTTAATTTTTTCGGTTAATTTATTAAACATATTATCATGAAATAATAATTTATATATAAAAAATAAAAATACAAAACAAGCAACAAAAAATGTATTTAAAAATAAATATTCGTGACTTTCTAAAGTTGACAATATATGTTTTCTAAAATATGGATTTAGCATTTTAAGAAAGTGTGTTATTCCTAAGAAGAAATACATGTAATATTACTATATTATATGTATTTTTAAAATTATTTAATTAATTATAATTTTTTGTCTTCTTGTTTTTGTCTTCTTGTTTTTGTTTTTTTGTTTTTGTTTTT
>Ga0114967_10004576_pt1 | contig 11118 bp, 11 predicted proteins | sample M_130628_MF_Meta_FD_92639 | JGI IMG/M metagenome (GOLD analysis project Ga0114967, IMG submission 92639) | Freshwater microbial communities from Lake Montjoie, Canada to study carbon cycling - M_130628_MF_MetaG | ecosystem: Environmental > Aquatic > Freshwater > Lake | place: Lake Montjoie... | reverse complement strand
TTTTATGCTCACCCAACAGCTGTAATAGATGAGGGTTGTGATATTGGAAACGGCGCTAAAGTTTGGCATTTTAGCCATATCATGAGCAATTGCACCATTGGCGAAGGTTGTAATATTGGACAAAATGTAGTTGTTAGCCCAGAAGTAGTACTAGGCAAAAATGTAAAAATTCAAAATAATGTATCTATATATACAGGAGTAACTTGTGATGATGATGTTTTTTTAGGACCAAGTTGCGTTTTTACAAATGTAAATAATCCAAGAAGCGGAGTAAATCGTCGTGGACAGTACGATAAAACACATGTAGGTAAAGGTGCGAGCATTGGTGCTAATGCTACTATAATATGTGGGCATAATATAGGTAAATATGCTTTTATCGGTGCTGGCGCGGTGGTAACCAAAGATATTGCTGACTATGCATTAGTTGTAGGCAATCCTGCAAGGCATGTTGGTTGGATGAGTGAATATGGACATCGTTTACAATTTGATGCGCATGGCGATGCTACTTGTGAGGAAAGTAAAGAAAAATACAAGTTAGAAAATAATGCGGTTTATAAAATTGGATAAAAATATATACTATAGATTAAAAAAAGGAATCATTTGAAAAAATCAATTGGTTCCTTTTTTATTTTGAATAATGAAAAAAATATCGCTAAAATTTGCATTTTCACCTCCTTATGAGTAATTTTGTAACTCAATATTTTCATCTATTTTGATAGAAACACTAATTTCTTCTAAAACGCGTATTAAATTATTATTAAAATTTTTTATTAATAGTAATACACAGGCATATTTACGCTCCCTGGAAGATGAGTTTAAAGAGAGTACTAACTCTATTCGCATAGAACTCAATAGGTTAGAACAAGCAAATATGCTAAAAAGTAATTTGTCTGGCAATAAAAAAATTTACCAAGCTAATACCAAACATCCTTTATTTTTTGATATCCAAAAAATAGTGATGAAGCATGTAGGAATTGACGAAATTATCAATAATGTAGCTAAAAATTTAGGGCTATTAGAGCGAGTATACTTGACTGGCAGTTTTGTAAAAGGTAATGATAGCAAAATTATAGATTTGGTGTTTATTGGAGAAATAGATGAGGCATATTTAGATACCTTAATTGCCAAATCTGAAAAATTAATTAAAAGAAAAATTAATGTAAAAGTTGTTTCTATAAAAGATTTTAATGAAACAAATTATATAGATAAACAAAACTACCTACTTTGCTGGACTAACAGCTAAGTAGTTGATTACAAACAATTTAAAAAACTCGGTATGGGACTGAGGGGGCGAAGCTATAAATAAACAAATTGAATTGGTATGCTATATATACTAAGCCAAGATGGGAAAAAAAAGTACTATCACTGCTACTGCAACAAAATGTAGAGGTGTACCTACCTACCCGAAAGGTAAAAAAGCAATACACCGATAGAAAAAAAATAGTAGAGGAAATTGTGCTGCCATCCTATTTATTCATACACATTGCAGAAAATCAAATTCCAGAAATGAAGTATGTAAATGGATTTGTAAGATTTATATATTTTGATAAAAAATTGGCAATCATTAAAAACCAAGAAATAGAAACCCTAAAAAAAATTCTTCAGCAAGATGGAACTATTCAGATTGAAAATCTAGATAGAAAAATTGGCGATAAAGTAACTTTAGAAAATCATCCATTTAAAGGGCAAATTGCTACAGTTGCCAAAATAAATAAAAAATATATAGAATTAATTTTAGATAGTTTACAAATAAAATTGACACTAATAACACAATAAAAAATTAATGAAAAAAATAAAATTTGCGGTAGTTGGCTGTGGGCACATTGGAAAACGCCATGCAGAAATGATAAGCAGAAATGAAGAATGCGAATTAGTAGCATTAGTTGATGTAAAACCAAAAGAATATTTAGGTATTGAAAATTTCAATGTTCCTCTTTTTACAAGTATTCAAGAACTATTGGCTAGTAACTTAGAAGTAGATGTTGTAAATATTGCTACCCCAAATGGCTTTCATGCACAACAGTCTTTTGAATGTTTAGAAGCAAAAAAACACATTGTTGTAGAAAAACCTTTAGCATTAACCAAGCAGGATGCAGAGCAAATAATATTTAAAAGCTTACAAGTGCACAAGCAAGTATTTGCAGTAATGCAAAACAGATATAGCCCGCCAAGCGAATGGTTCAAACAACTTATACATTCTGGCAAGCTAGGCAAAATTTTCATGGTACAAATTAATTGCTATTGGAATAGAGATAATCGCTATTACAAGCCAGAAAGTTGGCATGGAAAAAAAGATTTAGATGGTGGCACATTGTTTACGCAGTTTAGCCATTTTATAGATTTAATGTATTGGTACTTTGGAGATATCAAAAACATCCAAGCAAAATTTGCCGATTTCAATCATGAAAACTTAACCGATTTTGAAGATAGCGGTTTTGTAAGTTTTGATTTTGTAAATGGTGGCATGGGAAGCCTAAACTACAGCACATCTGTATGGGATAAAAATCTTGAAAGTAGTATTACAGTAATTGCAGAAAATGGCTCTGTAAAAATTGGTGGGCAATATATGAATGAGGTAGAATATTGCCATATTAGGGATTATGAAATGCCTACATTAGCTTCTACCAATCCTGGCAATGACTATGGTGCATATAAAGGCAGTGCAGCAAATCATCATTACATTATAGAAAATGTGGTAGATGTGTTGAATAGCAGAAATACAATAACTACAAATGCCTTGGAAGGTTTGAAAGTAGTAGATATTATAGAAAGGATATATAAAAGTAAATAAACATGAATATCTTAGAATTAATAGGTAGAAATAAAGAACTTTTTGATGGTGATATTGATAATTATAAAGATATCTTATTAAATAAAGTAGGGGAATCAACTTTTTTGGTAATTGGGGGTGCTGGTTCTATTGGGCAAGCTGTAACTAAAGAAATTTTTAAAAGAAACCCATTAAAACTGCATGTTGTTGATATAAGCGAAAACAATTTGGTAGAACTAGTAAGAGATATTAGGAGCACATTTGGATATATTAATGGTGATTTTCAAACATTTGCTTTAGATATTGGATCTATTGAATATGATGCTTTTATAGCAAGTGATGGAAAATATGATTATGTATTAAATTTATCTGCATTAAAACACGTGAGAAGTGAAAAAGATGCATTTACATTAATGAGAATGATAGATGTAAACATCTTTAATACAGTTAAAACAATTCAACAATCAAAAAATAATGGCACTAAAAAATATTTTTGTGTATCAACCGACAAAGCTGCAAATCCTGTAAATATGATGGGAGCATCCAAACGTATAATGGAAATGTATTTGATGCAAGAAAGTGAACATATTTCCATTTCTACTGCACGTTTTGCAAATGTTGCATTTTCAGATGGTTCCTTATTGCATGGGTTTAATCAACGATTACAAAAAATGCAACCAATAGTAGCACCAAATGATATTAAAAGATATTTTGTAATTCCTAAAGAATCTGGCGAATTGTGTTTGATGTCTTGTATGCTAGGCGAGAATAGGGATATTTTTTTTCCGAAATTAAGTGAAGATCTACACTTAATTACATTTGCATCAATTGCAGAAAAGTATTTGCACCAACTTGGTTACGATACATTTTTATGTAACAATGAGGAGGAAGCAAGAACTTTAATTGCAACATTACCACAAGAAAAAAAATGGCCTTGCTTATTTACAAATAGTGACACAACAGGTGAAAAAGATTTTGAAGAATTTTTCACTGCCAATGAAAAATTAGATTTAGAAAAATTTAGTAATTTAGGCGTAATTAAAAATACATTAAATATTGAGTCAGAAAAACTTGCTTATTTTACTAATACTGTTTCTGAAATGAAAAATAAACTTAAATGGACAAAAGAAGAAATTGTAGATTTATTTCATTACATGATTCCAGATTTTGGGCACAAAGAAACAGGCAAATATTTAGACGCAAAAATGTAGCAATAAAATGAATAATTATCAAAATTTCATATCATTTACTAGAAATTTATATAAAAAGCCAACAGGTTTTTTGCCATTGCATGAACCTAGATTTTTGGGTAATGAAAAAAAATATGTTTTAGATGCAATAGATTCTACCTTTGTATCTTCAGTAGGTGCTTATGTAGATAAATTTGAAGAAATGATGTGCCAAATTACTGGCGCAAAATATGCAGTAGCAATTGTAAATGGTACAAATGCATTACATTTATCATTACTGTTAGCAGGAGTAAAAGTAAATGAAGAGGTAATAACCCAATCATTAACCTTTGTAGCAACTGCAAATGCAATTTCTTATATAGGTGCAACACCTCATTTTGTAGATGTTGATTTAGAAACTATGGGACTTTCGCCTAAATTATTAAAAAAACATTTACAAAATATTGCTGAAATTAAAGATGGAAAATGCTACAATAAAATTACAGGAAAAAGAATAGCTGCTTGTGTGCCAATGCATACATTTGGATTACCAATGTATATTGATGAATTAGTAAATGTTTGCAATGAATTTAATATTCCATTGGTTGAAGATGCTGCAGAATCTATAGGATCCTTTTACAAAAACACGCATACCGGAAGATTTGGTTTATTAGGTGTTTTTAGTTTTAATGGAAATAAAACAGTTACAGCTGGTGGTGGTGGTGCTATAATTACAGATGACGAAAATATAGCGAAAAAAGCCAAGCATTTAAGCACTCAAGCAAAAATCCCACATCGTTGGGATTTTGCACACGACGATATTGGATATAATTATAGAATGCCTAATTTAAATGCAGCACTGATGTGTGCCCAATTAGAGCAATTAAGTTTATTTGTAGAAAACAAAAGAGAAACTGCAAAAAATTATATGCAATATTTCCACGAAAATTCATTTGCAAAATTTATTAGTGAAATACCAGAATCAAAAGCCAATTATTGGCTATGTGCCATTTTGTTTGATAATGAAATTGAAAAATTAGATTTTTTAAACGAAACAAATGATGCAGGTGTAATGACCAGACCTATTTGGAAATTAATGAATGAATTACCTCATTTTTCAAATTGTCCTAAAAGTAACTTAGCAAATTGCAAATATTTAGAAGAACGAATTGTAAATATAACAAGTAGCGTAAGAGTATGAAATCAAAATTAATTTTAGTGGGTGCTGGTGGTCATTGTTTATCTGTTATTGATACAATAGAACAAGAAAATAAATTTGAAATAATTGGAATTTTAGATAATGAAAAAACCACTGGAGAAAAAATATTAAATTATCCTATTTTAGGAAATGATAATTTAATTCCAACATACAATACAGATAATATTTATTTTTTGATTACTGTAGGACAAATAAAAAGTCCTAGTATTAGAATTAAATTAGCAGCATTACTTTTAAATTGCAAAGTAGCAACCATAATCTCACCAAATGCTTACATTTCCAAACATGCGCAAATAAATCCAGGAAGTGTTATTTTGCATGGTGCAACAATAAATGCCGGTGTAAAAATAGGCAATCATTGTATAATAAATACACAAGCAAACATTGAACATGGCGTAATTATTGAAGAATTTTGCCACGTTTCTACTGGTGCAATGATCAATGGTGATTGTTATATTAAAAAAGGAAGTTTTATTGGAAGCAATGCAACTTTAATTCAAGGAAAAATAATTGAGGAAAACTCCATTATAGGTGCAGGACAATTTATTAAATAAATAAAATGGGAATAAAAAAAACCATCATAATAGCAGAAGCAGGTGTAAACCATAATGGAAATTTAAATATTGCCAAAAGGTTAATTGATGCGGCAGTTGATGCAGGAGTTGATTATGTAAAATTTCAAACATTTAAAACCGAGAATTTAGTAAGTCCATCTGCACCGAAAGCTGATTATCAAATTGAAAATACACAAAACCAAAATGAAACGCAATATCAAATGCTAAAAAATTTAGAGCTAAGTATGGAGGACCATTACGAGCTTATTGCATATTGTAATAAAAAAAATATTAATTTTTTTTCTACCGCTTTTGATTTAGAAAGTTTAGATTTTTTACATTCATTAAATTTTAGTTTATTTAAAATCCCATCTGGTGAAATAACGAATTATCCTTATTTATATAAAATAGGTAGTTTTAAAAAAGAAGTAATTATTTCAACAGGCATGTGTACCATGCAAGAAATAGAAGAAGCTATTGAAGTACTTATCAATGCAGGCACAGACAGAAATAGAATAACAGTTTTACATTGCAATACAGAATATCCAACACCAATGATAGATGTAAATTTAAAAGCAATGTTAGACATTCAAGAAAAATTAAAGGTGGCAATTGGTTATAGCGACCATACATTAGGTATTGAAGTGCCAATTGCTGCAGTAGCTTTAGGTGCTTGTGTTATAGAAAAACACTTTACCTTAGACAAAAGCATGCATGGGCCAGACCATGCAGCTTCATTAGAGCCGATAGAATTAAAAGAAATGGTTGCTGCAATAAGAAATATTGAATTAGTGTTAAGTGGAGACGGTGTTAAAAACCCAAGTAACAGTGAACAGAAAAATATAACAATTGCTAGAAAAAGTATTGTTGCAAAAACAGGCATTAAAAAAGGAGAAGCATTTACAGTTGAAAACATTACTACAAAAAGACCCGCGAATGGTATAAGCGCTATGAAATGGAAGGAAGTAATGGGTACAATAGCAAAAAAAGATTATAATGCCGAAGAATTAATAGAAATATGAAAATAGGTATTTTAACGAGCTCCAGAGCTGATTTTGGCATATATATTCCTTTAGTGAAGATATGTTTAGAAAATAAAAATATTGACTTACATGTCATTGCATTTGGCTCTCATTTGTCTAACAAACACGGGCATACTATTGACGAAATTAAAAAATACACATCAAAAATACACGCATTAAAAACGCCATTAGTCAATAACGATTCCAAAGACATTTCTTCAAATATTGGAAAAACAATTTCTAAATTTTCTACATTTTGGAACGAAAATAATTTTGATTGCATATTTGCTTTAGGTGACAGATATGAAATGTTTGCAGCTGTTACTGCAGCAAGTCCTTTTAATTTAAATATAGCACATATTCATGCAGGAGAAACAACTTTAGGAGCTATTGATAATATGTATAGACATGCCATATCTTTAATGTCAAAAATATTATTAGTAAGTACAAATGAATATAAAAAAGTTGCAGAAAAAATAAACACAGAGGCCAAGGTTTATAATGTTGGCGCATTAAGTATTGATAATTTAAAAACTCAAAAATTATTATCCAAAAAAGACTTTTTAGAAAAATTTAATATCAATTTACATCAACCAACCATTCTATCTACTTTTCATCCTGAAACAGTTGATTTAGAAAAAAATATAAAATATACCAACGAGTTTCTAAAAAGCATATTACATTTAAGTAGTAAGTATCAAATTGTAATCACATTACCAAATGCTGACACAATGGGTGATTACATTAGAAAAGAAATATTTAAATTTGCAAAAAATAAAAAAAACATAATTATTGTTGAATCGTTTGGCATGATTGGGTATTTAAGTTGTATGAAATATTGTAAATTTATGATTGGCAATACATCGAGTGGATTTGTTGAAGCAGCTTTTTTCCCAAAATGGGTAATTAATTTAGGAAATAGACAAAAGGGAAGATTATTAACTGACAATATAATTTCTGTTCCATTTTCATCAAAAAAAATAATAGAAGCAGTAAAAAAAATAGAGCTAAATAATAAAATATTAACTAATCAAAATATTTATGGCAAAGGGAATGCTGCTCAATTAATCATTAAAAAAATAACATCGTCACATGGAATTTAATAAACATTTAATTCATAAATCTGCAACCGTAAAAGAGGCATTAAGTAAGCTAAATGAATTAGCAAGTGATGCTATTTTATTTGTTGTAGATGATGAAAATAAACTAGTAGGGTCAATAACAGACGGCGATGTAAGAAGAGGCTTATTAAATGAGAAAAATATAAATGATGCTGTTACAGAGTTTATTGAACCCGATCCTAAATATATAAACAAGAAAAAATATTCAATAAAAGATATTGTAAATTATAAAATTAATAATTATAAAATAATTCCTATTGTTGACGATGAAATGCACATCGTAAATATTATTAATTTCAGAATCCAAAAATCATATTTGCCAATCGATGCCATAATAATGGCAGGAGGGAAAGGAGAAAGATTGAGGCCGCAAACATTAACAATCCCAAAACCCTTATTGCTTGTAGGAGGCAAACCAATTATTGAACACAATATTGACAATTTAATTAAATATGGCATTGATGATTTTCAAATTTCTATCAAATATTTAGGCGAACAAATTGAAGATTTTTTTAAGGATGGGAAAAATAAAAGTGTTTTCATTAAATATATTAGAGAAAATGAACCTTTAGGTACAATAGGTTCAGCAAGTTTAGCCAACGAAATTAAAAACGAATATGTAATTATTTCTAACTCTGATTTATTAACAGATGTAAACTATGAAGAACTGTTTTTAGAGTTTATTGAAAAAGATGCAGATATTTCTGTGGTAACAATACCCTATCAAATAAATGTACCATATGCCATTTTTGAAATGAATGATGATAACATTTGTGGGTTAAAAGAAAAACCAACATATACTTATTTATCAAATGGTGGTATTTATTTAATGAAAAAGGAAATTTTAAATTTAATTCCTAAAAATCAAAAATTTAATGCAACAGATTTGTTAGAAAAATCAATAGCTACAAATAAAAAAGTTATAGCCTATTCTCATCAAGGATATTGGTTAGATATTGGACAACCCGATGAATATAAAAAAGCACAAGAGGATATTAAACATTTAAAATTTTAAAAATGAATATACTTTGGCTAATAACAGCAAGATCAGGATCAAAATCAATTATTGATAAAAATATTAAACTTTTAGGAAACAAACCATTATTAGCTTATAGAATTGAACAAGCTAAATTAACTACTATTGATAATAAAATATGGCTATCAACTGATTCGAAAAAATATGCAGAAATTGGTGAGGAATTTGGAGCTGAAATTCCATTTATTCGTCCTGAATATTTATCAACAGATGATGCGAATTCAATTGAAGTTGTATTACACGCAATGGATTTTGCTAGAAATCAAAATTTAAAATTCGACTTTATAGGATTATTAGAACCTACATCTCCATTTATAAGTAGTTCACAATTAATGGAAGCCGTTCAAATTTTACTAAATGATGAGAATGCTAATGCAATAGTTGCAGTTAAAGAATCGAGGCCAAATACATTTTTTATTCAACCGCATTTAAAATACCTAAATATATTGAGTGAAAGATTTATAAATACAAAAAAATTAGGACGGCAACATTTTGAAAAGGAAATTACACCATCAGGTGGGTTTTATATTTCAAAATGGGAAAATTTTTTAAAATTCAAAACCTTTTATACACCAACAACAATTCCATATTTAGTTGATGACATTTCTGCATTAGAAATTGACGAACCAATTGATTGGGACTTTGCTGATTTTTTAATTAATAATAAAAATAAACAATAAATGAATTCATTTAACGAGCGTTTACATCATGTAATTCCTGGTGGTGCACATACTTATAGTAGAGGAGATGATCAATTTCCATCAAATGCTCCAACCATTTTAGAGAGTGGTGAAGGAGCTTGGGTGAAAGATCCAAATGGAAAAAAATATTTAGATTATGGCATGGGCTTGCGTAGTGTAAATATAGGATATGGTAATAAAGAAATAGCTGATGCCTGCTATGCCGAAATAATGAAAGGTAATAATTTAACACGTGCAAGCATAGTAGAGTTAGAAGCAGCTGAATTATTAGCAGCTATGATACCAAGTGTAGACATGGTTAAATTTGCAAAACATGGTTCAACAGTTACTACAGCAGCTATGAAATTAGCTAGGGCTTATACAGGTAGAAAATATATTTGTATACCAGCAGAGCAACCATTCTTTAGTTTTGATGATTGGTTTATAGGGTCTACGGTGATGAATAAAGGTGTACCAGAAGAACATGCTTCCCTAACATTGAAATTTAATTATAATAATATCAATTCTCTAAAAACATTATTTGAAAATTACCCTAACCAAATAGCAGCCGTCATGTTAGAACCTGCAAGTACTGTGGGTCCTTGTAATGATTGTACCCATAGTGATACCCTAAAATGTGTTGATTGTCCAAACAATAAGGATAATTTTTTACATCAAGTAAAAAAATTATGCAAAGAACATGGAACTGTTTTTATTTTAGATGAAATGATCACAGGGTTTCGTTGGCATTTGCATGGTGCTCAAACTTATTATGGCGTCGAACCGGATTTAACTACATTTGGAAAAGCCATGGCAAATGGTTTTGCAGTAGCTGCGTTAGGTGGCAAACGCGAAATAATGGAGTTGGGTAGCATTTTAAATAATGGACAAGAACGACTTTTTTTAACCTCTACTACACATGGCGCTGAAATGAGTGCATTAGGTGCTTTTATTAAAACAGTTGAAATCATGAAAAGAGAAAACGTGGTAGATCATTTTTGGACTTACGGAAAAGCATTAATTAATTTTACCAATGATGAAACAAGAAAAATCGGAATTGAAAATCAATTTTCCATGTTAGGCTTCCCGTGTTCCCCTAACTATATCACAAAAGATAAAGATGAAACAATTTCCTTAGCATTTAGAACATTGTTTGCACAAGAAATGATTAACAATGGCGTAATGATGCCATATCTAGCCTTTTCATATGCCCATCAACATGAAGAATTAGAATTTACGAAACATGCAATTATAGAATCTTTAGCCGTTTATAAAAAAGCTTTGGAAGGCAACATCAATGATTACCTGCATTCTCCTATTATTAAACCTGTATTTAGAAAATATAATTAATCGATGCTTTTAGAAAATAAAATACTTGTTCTAACAGGTAATAATGGTTTGTTGGGCACCAATATGCAAAATTATTTAATAGCGCAAGGAGCTATGGTAATTGGTTTAGATATCCATCAAAAAAATGAAACTAATTATAATTACATCTGTGATATTACTTCTGAAAAGCATGTAGATACGGCAATTGAAAAAATTAA
>Ga0114967_10004573_pt1 | contig 11121 bp, 12 predicted proteins | sample M_130628_MF_Meta_FD_92639 | JGI IMG/M metagenome (GOLD analysis project Ga0114967, IMG submission 92639) | Freshwater microbial communities from Lake Montjoie, Canada to study carbon cycling - M_130628_MF_MetaG | ecosystem: Environmental > Aquatic > Freshwater > Lake | place: Lake Montjoie... | reverse complement strand
GGAGACGTTACGGATGGCAGTGATGGTTTGCGAAATCTCGAAACCGCCAGGCATGAAAACAAGTACGTCGCCCTCGCCTCCAGAGGTGACGAATTGGCTGAACGCATCGGCCGCGAGTTCCCACGGGGGCGGTGGGTTTGAGCCGAGGCGATGCGGGAGATATTCGATGTCCACGGGGAACGTGCGGCCTTGGGAGCAGAGGACGGAGCAATTATTTGCCGACTGCCGATTGCTGGTTGCTGTTTGGGAAAGATAGTTCTCCAACTCGCCTGCATTCAAGGTCGCGGACATGACGATGATGATCAGGTCGGGGCGATGTTGTTCCTGGATGTCCAGCGCACGCGCCAGCGTGATGTCGCCGTAGAGATGGCGTTCGTGAAATTCATCGAAGACGACGGCAGAGATACCCGTGAGCTTGTCGTCCTGAATGAGTTGCCGCAGCAGGATGCCTTCGGTCTCGAATTTGATTTTGGTGGCCGCGCTGACGCAATTCTCGAATCGTACTTGATAACCAACCTCACGCCCGAGCTGCACGTTAAGTTCCTGCGCGACACGGGACGCGAGCATACGCGCGGCGAGACGACGCGGTTGTAACACGACACACTGCCCGCTGCCGAGTAGCCCATGTTTGAGCAGCATTTGAGGGACTTGCGTGGATTTACCCGAGCCGGTAGGGGCTTGGAGCACGAGGCGCTTCGTCGCCTTGAGAGATGCGATGATGTCGTGTTCGATGTCGTAAATGGGTAACCGGTCAGCCATGGCTCGTGATTGTTTAGCGGAGCAGGGGAGTGTTAGCGAACTTGAAAATCTCAAACGTGTCGGACAACACACTCAGGCAATGCGAGTCCAAAAAACTTGTCGCCGTGAGCCGCTGATGGATGAGCAGAAAAAATCAAGGCCACCAACGCTCCACTCGGCTCTTGGAGTGCCACCCATGATACCTTCAGTCCCCCAGTATTATATGACCGGCAGCGCGCCAGCCGACCTCATTTTTGCTTGCGTGGAGCAATTGAGCATTGGCCTGAATTGTTTCAGGGGCAACGGCGGTGCGGAAGTGTTTTATACCCTTCAAACTTCCACGAAATTCATCCATTGGCCGAACATCAGCGCTGGACCGTCCAGCACCATCGGGATCTTTGAATTGTAAGACGGTAACGGAACAAGCGTGGTCCGTTGCTCCCATGGGGTGGCACTGCCATGATGGGTGAAGCCTCTGATTGTGATTGATTCAAATGAAGCCGTCATGACTCACCGTCAGAACCTGCATGTTTTTGTTTGAACATTAGCATCTTTGGTGCATTTTCAGACTCCGATCGTCAGCCGGATTTGAAATTGTAACTATGAAAATTGCCATCATCGGTCTCGGTTATGTCGGTTTGCCCCTCTGTCTTCAATTTGCCCGTAACAACGTCGAAGTGGTGGGGCTAGATATTGACGGATCAAAAGTGTCGTCCATCAATGCGGGAAAAAGTTACATCGAACATATTGCCGGAACGACGATCAAGGAAGCCGTGCAGTCGGGACGTTTGACCGCCTCCGCAGATTTTGGGCGCGTCAAAGAAGTCGAAGCCGTCATTATCTGCGTGCCGACGCCGCTGAATAAAAACCGCGAGCCGGATATCTCCTACATTATCAAGACAGGCGAAGCCATTGCGCTCCATCTGCAGAAGGGCACGCTCGTGGTTCTTGAATCCACGACCTATCCCGGCACGACCGACACCGATCTGCGTGAAGTTCTCGAAGCCGGCTCGAAGCTAAAAGCAGGAACGGATTTTCATCTCGCGTTCTCTCCTGAGCGCGAAGATCCAGGCAATCCTGACAGTAAGGTGGCGAAGATTCCCAAAGTCATCGGCGGCTTCACGCCAGCCTGCTTGGAGAAGGCAACGCAGCTCTACTCAAAAGCCATCCAGACACTCGTGCCAGTTTCTTCTTGCCGCGCGGCAGAAGCTACCAAGCTTCTCGAAAACATATTCCGTAGCGTCAATATCGCCCTCGTCAACGAACTCAAGATGGTTTACAGCGCCATGGATATTGACGTGTGGGAAGTCATCAATGCGGCGAAGACCAAGCCCTTTGGGTTCATGGCGTTCTATCCCGGCCCTGGCCTAGGCGGGCATTGCATCCCGATCGATCCGTTCTATCTGACGTGGAAGGCGCGCGAGTACGGCCAGAACACTCGCTTCATTGAACTGGCTGGCGAAGTGAACACATCCATGCCGCAGTTCGTGATCCATCGCGTCACGGATGCGCTGAACGCGCGACAAAAATCTCTGAAAGGCAGTCGCGTTCTCATCCTCGGTCTCGCCTACAAAGCCAACGTGGACGATGACCGCGAATCCCCCACTTACACCTTGCTCGACATGCTCAAGCGTCAGGGGGCGCACGCGTCATATTATGATCCGCATGTGCCGGTCATCCGTCCCACACGCGAACATCCGCACTGGGCGGGCACCCGTTCCGTGGAATGGAACAGGGAAACGATTTCCGGTTTCGACATGGTGCTGATCTCTACCGCGCACAAGGCTGTGAACTATCATGAACTCGCCGACTGGTCGCAAGGCATCGTGGACACCCGCAATGCGATGTCGGGAATCAAGGTTGATGCGAGCAAGTATTGGAAGGCTTGATCCGAGCGATGATTCATAATAATTGCATGTCACCTTACTCATCATTGCAGCGCACTCTTCAAGCAGATCCGCGCACCTGGCTCGTCACCGGCGTGGCGGGATTCATCGGATCGAACTTGTTGGAAAAACTGCTCAAGCTCGATCAACAGGTCGTAGGATTGGATAACTTCGCTACGGGTCACAGTGATAACTTCAAACAAGTTCAAGCACTCGTCAGCGCGGAGCAGTGGGCGCGGTTTCGTTTCATCGAAGGCAGCATCGAGGACGCGGCGACGTGCCAGCGCGCGTGCGAGGGAGTTGATCTGGTATTGCATCAAGCCGCGCTGGGTTCAGTGCCGCGTTCCATGGAAGCCCCGTTGCTCTGTCACGCGGCGAACGTCACAGGCTTCATCAACATGCTCGACGCCGCGCGTCTCGCGAAGGTGCAACGCTTCGTCTATGCCTCCAGCAGCGCGGTGTACGGCGATCATCCTGGCTTGCCGAAAGTGGAAGCCGAGATCGGTCTGCCGCTTTCGCCTTACGCCGCCAGCAAACGCATCAACGAGGTCTATTCAGATTCCTTCGCCCTGGCTTACGGCTTCCAGAGCATCGGCCTGCGTTACTTCAACGTGTTTGGTCCGCGCCAAGACCCGAACGGCGCATACGCCGCCGTGATCCCCAAATGGCTTGATGCGATGCTCCGCAACGAACGCATCCAGATCAATGGTGACGGTGAGACGAGTCGCGACTTTTGTTTCGTGGACAATATCGTTCAAGCAAACCTTCTAGCCGCGACCACCCAGAACTCTGGTGCGGCGAATCAGGCTTATAACATCGCGGTCGGCGAGCGCACTACGCTCAACGAGTTGTTCCAGATCCTTCAAGACGGACTTCGCAAGCTGCAGCCGTCATTGCCACAGCAGAAGCCGCATTACGGACCTGAGCGGGCAGGGGATGTCCGCCATTCCCATGCGAATATTGAGAAGGCGAAACGTCTGCTCGGTTACGAACCCGCGCTACGCGTCGGTGAAGGTCTGAATCTGGCGATGGATTGGTACTGTGCCAATACGAAGTGAGGCGCGAGAACGCTACTGACCCGTTGGGGAAGTCCGTTCTGCACCGCGAATAATGGCTGCAAGGCCAAGCTTCGATATTCCAATGGCTCCGGCGGCAGCGCAGCCATGCTTTTCCGGATTGTGCGCCGAACGCTTTGATTCCCAACTCGCCTCTATTCGTTCATTACACCGTCATGACTCGCCCAATACTCTTTTGGCATCGTCCCCAATCTCGGTTATTGTTCGGGTCTAAATCGGCATGGCGTTCTTGTGCGCGATTGGTTTAGAATTGTGTTATCAACGGTCTGCCAACCAAGAGCACACAGACCGGTGATGTTGAACGTGGTTCCGGGTGGATCGAATGCATATTGAATATATCGGTCCTAAATTGGTAAGTCTCAACTTGCAGGGCGCAACATAAGGAATGCGTTGTCGAGTGCTGCGACTTTACCAAACCCAACATCGGATTTTGGTAAACAAAAGGTAAAGAGAAGGTAAAGCTGGAGTGTCTTAAGAAGAGTGGCAAGTGTCTATGCATAAAGTGGTTAGTGGCTTGTCGGGGTTGCGCCTGTTTGGCGTGTAAACTTGGAGTTGGTGGCATATCTGCCAAATGACTTCCTGAAAAACTTCTCGCCCGCTCTCGTTCCATCCCGTTAACTCCCCCTATACCCAGCGGTTCGGCGCGACATCGATTCTATCAAACGCCGTACAAGTTTTTCGATTAACGCCTTTGTCGTTGCGGGTTAACACTGAGCCGTAACGGAAATAGGACCAAATTTTAAACCCATGATATGGACGGATCAAATTCAGTCGGTTGACGCGCTGCCCGCGCTGGCTTGCGTGGCGGGTTCATACGCGCTGGGCTGTGTTGCCACGGGATACTATCTCGTCCGCATCCGCACCGGACGCGATATCCGCGAGTTTGAAAGCGGCAACATCGGTGCGCGCAATGTCGGACGTTTGCTAGGCAAAAGCGGGTTCATCATCACCACCTTCGGCGATGCTGCGAAAGGCGCGGTTGCAGTCAGTGCCACAAAATATTTCACGGGAAGCAGTCTGCTTGCTGCGCTGTCCGTTTTATTTGTTGTGATCGGCCATATCTGGCCCATCACCTTGAGCTGGCGTGGCGGCAAGGGCGTTGTGGCTTCTGGTGGAGCGATGTTGATGTTCGATTATCGGATCGCCCTGGCTTATGCCGCCGTGGTTGCCCTCGGATACGCCTTCGCGCGCCGGATGACGATGCCGGGGTTGGCGGGGTATCTGGTTGTTCCCTTGGCCAGTCATTGGCTGCGTCACAGTCCTCTTGAGACGGCCATCGGGACGCTTCTCACTGTGCTGATCCTGTTCGCCCATCGGGAGAACATCCTCAAAGCTTTTCCAGCGCTGTCGTTCCGTCGTCGTCTCGCAGACAAACCGCAACACACCAAACCATGAGCAAGCCGCGTTCGCCACTTGTGTTCAAGTTCGCTTCCGAAGACTGGGAGTTCGAGCTCATCCACCGCCTCAACTACCGCACGTTTGTGGAGGAGATCCCGCAGCACCAAGCATCGCCCACGCATCGGCTCGTGGATAAATTTAATGCGGAGAACACTTACCTCGTCTGCCTTAATGATCAGAAGCTCGTCGGCATGTTAGCGGCGCGAGGCAATCGTCCCTTCTCGCTCGATCAAAAAGTTCCCGACCTCGACACGCACCTGCCGAAGAGCCGTACCGTTTGCGAAATACGCCTGCTCGCCATTGATAAATCTTTCCGGGGCTCTCGCGGTGGGCAGATACTCTCCGGCTTGCTTGCGTTACTCTGGCAGCACGGGGTAGAACGCGGCTATGACCTCGCAATCATCTCCGGCACGACGCGCCAGTTGCGCCTCTACCAACATCTTGGCTTCGTGCCGTTCGGTCCAGTCGTCGGCACGGGTGAGGCGCAATTTCAGCCGATGTATGTCACGCTCGAAACCTTCGAGGTGACCGCGCGCGAATTTCTCCGTTCCGCTCCCGCGAAATCGTTTCAGCCCAGCGCGGTCAACTTCCTTCCCGGCCCTGTCACCGTGCGGCGAGAAGTGCGCCGCGCTTTTGAGCAAGCACCTGAATCCCATCGAGCTGACAGTTTCAAGACTGATTTCAAGCAGACAAAAAAACTTCTCTGCAAACTTGTGAACGCCACAAGCGTCGAGTTGCTATTCGGTTCTGGGACCCTGGCTAACGATGTTGTAGGCGCGCAGTTGTCCCTGTTGCCAGGGCAGGGGATCGTGCTGAGCAATGGTGAATTCGGTGAGCGGCTCGCGGATCAAGCGCGACGGTTCAAGTTGAGCTTCGAGCATATTCGCGCTGATTGGGGCGCGCCGTTAGACATGAATCTTCTGTGCGAAAAGCTTTCCGCCGCCAATTCGCCCGCCTGGATTTGGTGCGCGCACTGCGAAACTTCAACCGGCGTGATGAACGATATCGAAGTGTTGAAGCAACTCTGCGCTCAGCGCGGAGTGAAACTTTGCCTCGATTGCATCAGCAGCGTAGGCACGACTCCAGTGGACCTCACTCGAGTCTATCTCGCCTCCTGCGCCAGCGGTAAGGGATTGCGTTCCTATCCTGGCGTCTCGATGGTTTTCTATAATCACCAAGTTCAGCCGGCCGGCGATCAACTTCCGCGCTACCTCGACTTGGGCTACTACGCGCAACAGGACGGCATCCCGTTCACGTTTTCCTCCAACTTGCTTAACGCGATCCTCGCGGCGGTGCGCGGCGTGAATTGGGACAGACGTTGTGGTGAGCTGGTTGAAACCTCCGAATGGCTTCGGTCGAATTTGGTTGAATCAGGCTTCGACCTCGTAGGCGGCAACGCGAACAAATCACCCGCCGTCATCACCATCGCGCTGCCCGAAACGTTGAACTCCGTCACCATCGGAAATCTGCTTCAAGAATCCGGCTTCCTGCTCAGTTATAACAGTGACTATTTGCTCAGGAAAAATTGGATGCAGATCTGCCTGATGGGCGAGATCGCGCGGGAGAAGGTGGTGGCGTTGACGGGGGCTTTGAGCCGGATTTGTTTTAAGCGAACAGCGCTTCACCCCACAGGTCCGGGGTGATTAATCACTCGCTTTTGTGGATGTTCCAGTTCGCTGTGACCAACGCCTTGTATCCGCCGATCAATGAACTGACGTTGGTGTAACCCATCTTCTGCGCAGAATCGCAGGAAAGAGCGGAGCGAAAGCCGCCGCCGCAATACAGGATAATCTCCCCGTTCTTGTCAGGGTACAGTTTCTCCAGATCGCGCTCCAGGATTCCCTTGCCGAGATGCACGGCCTCGGAGGCGTGTCCTGCGTTCCACTCGTTGTCCTCGCGCACGTCCATGAGAACCGCCTTGGGATTTGCTGAGAGTCGGGCGCGGGCATCGGCCACGGTGACTTCTGTGACGCGGTGCTTGGCGTCGTTGACCAATGCGAGAAATCCGGGTGAATGATCCATACCGGAAAATTAAACCGGCCATGATTGAAGGCAAAGCAATTTATTCGGGCTCAGACTGAGAGCTTCGTTCTCGCAAATCTATCGAGGTCTGGGCACAATCAGCTTCATGTCTTGGTTGCACGGGCTGGATGAAAGTTTGTTCCGATTTATCAATCAAACGTTGAGCAATCCGTTGTTCGACGTGATCATGCCGTGGTTGAGTGGTAACCGGTTTTTAATCCTCATCGGCATTCTCGCGGCTTCTGTCTTTATCTGGCGTGGCAAAAGCAGGGCGGTTTTGTTTCTTCTGTTGCTAGCCATCGCTGTCGGTGTGACGGATGGGCTTGTCTGCAATACGCTCAAGCACGCCATCGGGCGTGTGCGACCCTGTGCCGCTTTAGAAAATGTGCATCTGCTCGTCGGTTGCGGCTCGAATGGAGCGATGCCGTCGTCTCATGCGGGCAATATGTTCGCAGCGGCAATGGTGGCGTTTCTCTTTTATCGACGCACTGCATGGGTCATGTTTCCGCTGGCGACGGCTGTGGGTTTTTCGAGGATCGCCAATGGCGTTCATTATCCGAGTGATATCGTTGTGGGTGCGGTTCTTGGGATGGGGTCAGGCCTAGCAGTAGTGTTTGTTTTGAATGCCCTGTGGCGCTTTATCGGCGCGAAATGGTTTCCGCTGTGGCACGCTCAGTTGCCCACCCTCGTCTCGAAGGTTGGGGTTACTCAACCACCAACTCTCAACTCTCAACCCGATACAAGCTCACACTGGTTTCGCGCCGGTTGCATTCTCATCCTCATCGTCACCCTCGGGCGCTGGCTTTATCTAGCAAGCGGCACGATAGAGTTGAGCGAGGACGAAGCGTATCAATGGGTATGGTCGAAGCACCTCGCCATGTCATATTATAGCAAGCCGCCCATGATCGCGTTGACACAATTCGTCAGCACCAGCATCTGGGGAGATACGGCATTCGGCGTACGCTTCTTCTCGCCGCTGATCGCGGCGATACTGGGTATAATGTTGCTTCGCTTTTTCACTCGCGAGGTGAACGGACGAGCGGGTTTTTTTCTGGTGTTGATCGTTACGGCGACTCCCTTGCTTTCAGTCGGAGCAACGCTGTTGACGGTTGATCCATTGACCGTGTTGTTCTGGACCGCGGCGATGTTTAGCGGTTGGAAAGCGGTGCAGGACAACTCTCGCACAAGCGCTTGGCTTTGGACAGGGCTGTGGATGGGGTTGGGTTTCCTGAGCAAGTATTCGTCTCCGTTGATGTGGATGTGTTGGGCGGTGTTCTTTATTGTGTGGCCTCCCGCCAGGAAGCATCTGCGCACTCGCGGGCCGTGGCTCGCGTTGCTGGTGAATCTCCTCTGCACGCTTCCGGTGGTGGTCTGGAACATGCAGAATAGTTGGATATCCCTCAAGCACGTCGCTCGGCACACGGGTGTTGGCAAAGCTGCCGCCCCGCTATCAAAGCACCTCTCCTGGCTGATGGAATTTCTCGGGGCGGAAATTTTTCTACTCAATCCTATTTTCTTTTTCGGGGCCGCCATCGCACTGATAGCAGTGTGGCGAATGGCAAAACGGGATGCCCGTCTGGTATTCCTGTTCTGCATGGGCGCGCCAGTTTTTGTTCTCTACATCTTCCTCTCTTTACGCTCGCGTGTTCAGCCGAACTGGGTCGCGCCTTCAGTGTTGCCTATGTTCGCAGTCATGGTCATTTACTGGGATGCAAGGATGCGCGAGGGGGCAATGCGGGTAAAGTGGTGGCTGATGGCGGGACTGTTGATCGGCTTTGTTTTCGTAGCTGTGATGAAGGAATCCCGCTTGATCGAGAGACTCACAGGACGCGCTTTGCCCGCGAAAATTGATCCGCTGACACGTGTCCGGGCACACTCCGAACTCGCGCAAGTGGTGGGTGAAGCAAGGCAGGCATTAGTAAAAGAAGGCAAACCAGTATTCGTTATCGGAGACCACTATGGCATCACGAGCTTGTTGATGTTCTATATGCCGGAAGCAAGATCGCGTGTCGCGAAAGATTCTCTGGTCTATTGCGAGCCGAGCGAGAGGCCAGTTGACCAGTATTATTTCTGGCCCGGCTATATGAATTCTTGCACAGGCCAGAACGCTATCTTCATTGTAGAGCGAGAAGAGCCGAAACTGGTTTCTGGATGGGTGACCAAATGGTGGCGTGGTGAAACGAATATCACCGAAGTAGTTGGAACTAGCCTGCCCGCGCCAGCGTGGCTGATCAATCAATTTGAATCGGTGCAGAGCATCGGTGTCCGCGAAATCAAACGGCGTGGTCAGACGTATCACGTCCTGGAGATGTATGAGTGTCGCAACTTGCGCTGAGATGATGCCAGCGCTCCGCGATAATTTCATTTTGCCGATCAGTGACTACGATCTGGATTCGACATTAGGGTGTGGACAGGCGTTTGGTTGGGAGCGTGACGCGGATGGTTGGACGGGGGCAATCAAGGGGCGTTGGGTGCGGTTGACAAGTGTCTGTGGTGGGATCAAAGTCCAGCTTGCTCAAACAGTGCGTGACTTATCATGGGTCACGGATTATCTGCAGACGAATGTGAACATCCGCGAAATAATCGCCACGTTTCCAAAAAATGACGAGCAGTTGCGCGGAGCAGTCAAGACGTGTGTTGGGTTAAGGTTGGTGCGGCAAGACCCTTGGGAATGTCTTGCATCGTTCATTCTATCTTCTACAAAACAGATCGTGCAAATACGGCAGATCGTTTGCACTTTGAGCGAGCGGCATGGATCGTCAGTGATTGTGCCGAGTGGCGAAAAAGCACGCTTCGCTTTTCCGACGGCGTCGCAGTTGGCGATGTTGAGCGAGGTAGACTTGCGCGCCTGCAGGATGGGGTTTCGGGCGCCTTATCTATTGGCGGCGGCGCGGCGCACCGTATCTGGGGAGATCAACCTATCGGCTATTGGACGAATGGAGTTATCGCTGGCTCGTGAGGAGTTGATGAAACTCGATGGCGTGGGAGAAAAGATCGCCGACTGCGTTTTATTGTTTGCTTATGACTTTCCGACTGCATTTCCGGTCGACGTGTGGGTGCGGCGCGTGTTGACGCAGTTTTATTTTCACGGTCGCAAAGTGAATAATCATCGGCTGCGGTGCTTCATCGAGAAGCATTTCGGTCTCAACGCTGGTTACGCCCAGCAATATCTGTTTCACCACGTCCGCATGACGAGCGGTAAAAATCTATCCGCTACCGGACTCGCCCCTATATCCTGATATGAGCATGACTATTGAGGCATTATTGACCCCCGCAGAATATCAGGCGCGTCGTGCGACGGGATTTGCAGGAGAAGTTTGCGTTGTGTTTGATGTCTTGCGCGCAACGAGTGTTATCGTGACGGGCCTGGCGCAGGGTGCGAAGGGGTTTATTCCTGCTGAAGAGATTTCTGGAGCGGTTGCGCTGCGCGCGAAGCATCCAGGAGCTTTGCTGGCGGGGGAACGCGGGGGATTGCGGATCAACGCAAAACAGAGCGGTGGTGTGGAGTTTGATCTAGGCAATTCGCCGCTGGAATTCACTGCCTCGCGCGTTGCGGATAAATTTATCATTTGCACGACTACAAATGGCACACGCGCATTGCGGGCCTGCGAAACCGCGGAAGCGCTGGTTGTATCGTCGTTTTTGAATCTGAGTGCGACGGCGCTATGGCTTCAGTCGAGGGGGGTAGAGCGTGTGGCGCTTGTTTGCGCCGGCACGGGCGAAGCCGCTTCGCTGGAGGACATCCTATGTGCCGGAGCATTATGCGACTTGTTGCTCAAGTCGGGGCAGGCGAACATGTTGCAAGATTCAGCGGAGGTCGCGATAAGAGTCTTTCAGAGTGCTCAAGATGATTTGCTCGGCGCGATGCGTCATGCGAGCAATGCTAGACGGCTTTTGGAGAATCCTAAATTGCAGGACGACGTGGAATTTTGTTTGCGACTCGACGCTTTCGGAATGGTCGGGTTGATGGGGCGTGATGGAATTGTCCGCCCCGCGTGACT
>Ga0114967_10004572_pt1 | contig 11122 bp, 26 predicted proteins | sample M_130628_MF_Meta_FD_92639 | JGI IMG/M metagenome (GOLD analysis project Ga0114967, IMG submission 92639) | Freshwater microbial communities from Lake Montjoie, Canada to study carbon cycling - M_130628_MF_MetaG | ecosystem: Environmental > Aquatic > Freshwater > Lake | place: Lake Montjoie... | reverse complement strand
CATAATATTGTGGTTCCTATGGCTAATGATACTTCTGAGAACGAGCCACACATACCGTTCACTCTACTCCTCACCATATTGGTACTGTGTATTGTGCTCGTTATAGCGTTGCCTGTGATGGGCATAATGTACATGGATATGAATAACGCAACTATCGTAGCCAATGAAGAAATACGCAAGATGAAAGAATTACGCTTAAAACTGTTAACTGAAATGCAAGGACAATAATGCTTACCTTACTCTCTACATTTATGTCGTTTCTATCGGGTGGACTTCCTAGTCTGCTTAATTTCTTTCAGGATAAGTCTGATAAGAAGCATGAACTAGCTATGGCTCAGGTTCAGATGCAGATGCAGCTAGAGATGCAGAAAGCTGGCTTTCAGGCTCAGGAGCGTGTTGAGGAAATACACACAGAGCAGATACAGATACAGACAGCCTCAGACGAGCGTAAAGCACTCTACAACCACGATATAGAGATCGGTAAGGGTGCAAGCCAATGGGTGATTAATGCTCGTGCTATGGTGCGTCCTACAGTCACATACGGTCTATTCTTCCTGCTAGTGGCTATCGATATAGCTGGTGTCTGGTATGCATGGACTCAGAACGTTCCATTCAAGATTATGATCGATGAGGTATGGGATTCTGATACTCAGTTGATATGGGCATCCGTTATAGCGTTCTGGTTCGGTACTCAGGCATTTGGCAAAAAATGAAGGTAAGTAATAATGCACTTAAAACCATAATGCACCACGAGGGCGTTAGGTTAAAGCCTTATCGTTGTCCTGCTAGGTTATGGACAGTTGGCGTAGGTCATGTAATTGATCCTAATCACGCTAAGGTTCCGTTTGAGGAGCGCAGTTATCTGGAAATCCCGGATGGCTGGAATCGCAAATTTACAATGGATGAGGTCAATGCAATTCTTGCGGCTGATTTGCAGCGTTTTGAACGAGGTGTATTACGTTATTGCCCTAGTGGGATTACTCAAGGGCGGTTTGACGCTCTGGTCTCTTTTGCATTTAACGTAGGACTAGGAACGCTACAGAGATCAACTCTACGTCAAAAGCATAATCGTGGCGATTTTGACGGTGCTGCTGATGAGTTCTTAAAGTATTGTTTAGGAGGCGGTAAGGTTCTTAAAGGACTTGTTAATAGAAGAAAAGATGAGCGAGCTATGTATTTAATGTGATTTGTAATATGATTGCAATAAGTATATGATATATAGATCAAATGCCTAAAATCAAAATACCTGATGATTGCATGCCAGCTTGTATTAGCTGCGCTTTCTATACTTGCGAGCCTAAAGAAGATGTAGGCTTCTGCTACCGATACCCACCTACGATTATTGAAGTGGAAGGCGATTATGATAGTTGCTATCCGGTTACTGGTCGAACGGATTGGTGCGGTGAATTTATCCGTAGGGTGAACTAATGAGAGTTACAGACGAAGAATTTATCGAAGTATGGAATCAGTACAATTCAGCGTCTCAAGTATCTAAAGCATTAGGATTAACTATTCGGCATACTCACTCTAGGCGTAGAGATATAGAGAGTAAACACTCTATTGTGTTAACTGCTAACGATGCTCGAAGCCCTACATTTAATATAACCATTCCTCAAAATGGAGTTAGGGTTAATGTAGAGATGGATGATGGTGTGATTATGGTCGCATCAGACTGCCACTATTACCCCGGAACTATATCAACGGCTCACAAGGCTTTTGTTAAACTTATACCAATGCTATCTCCTCGCATGCTCATAATGAACGGAGACGTTTTTGATGGGGCTGCAATATCTCGTCACGATCCTATAGGTTGGCAAAAGCTACCATCAGTAAAGCAGGAATTAGATGCTTGTCAGGAACGATTAAGTGAGATTGAGGCTGTTGCTAAAAATGCAAAACTGCATTGGACTTGGGGAAATCACGATTTACGCATGAATACTAGGCTCGCTGCTCAAGTAGGTACAGCATTTGAGGGCGTTCAAGGATTTAATCTAACTGACCATTTCCCACGTTGGAAGTTCTCAACAAGTATTATGGTTAACGATCATACGATGATTAAGCATCGCTGGCATAACGGAATACACGCTGTCTATAACAATACTTTGAAATCAGGAACTAGCATCGTTACTGGTCATTTACATAGCCTTAAAGTTACTCCATGGACTGATTACACAGGTACGAGATACGGTGTAGATACAGGTACTATGGCTAATTTAGATGATCCTGCCTTTGAGTATGCAGAAGATAATTCACGCAACTGGCGTTCTGGATACGCTGTATTGACGTTCTGGCAGGGTAAATTGATGCCTCCTGAGCTTGTTGAGGTAATCTCTGAAGGATTGGTATACTTTAGAGGTCAAATTATTGAAGTGTAGGAGAGCTATATGTCCGACTTTATTCAAAAACAAATTGATGCGTCTGAGCGTTTATTCAATGTAATGCTTGAGGATCATAAGCAGAGGTTTGAGAAAATTGCAGCAGTTTACGCATTAAGTGAAAGTCTGCAGAAAAAATTAAACGAGCGTGATGCAGAAATAGCAAGATTGCGTCAACAACTACGAATCTATGAATCAATAGATTTTATGTAATTCATCATCTCAGCGTTCATTTTAGCTCTTGCCCATTTATCTGGTCCTGACAATTGCATCAGGGCTAGTGCGAATTGCACGAAATTCTGCAACTTTTCTAACTCTATCTCGTCAACTTCTCCGCTACGTATGCTCTCAAATACCTTTGCAATGCCTATGCGATTGCCATCTATAACGGCTTGCCAGTCATAATCTTCCTTACGATTGCGTGGATTCTTAGTCATTATTGTTCGAAGTTTGTATATTCTTTTCGGACGTGAGGTTTTCTTCCGGCTGAGTATAGTTAGGCTTACCACCTAAATAGGTCTTTACTGCTTGACCTTCAAACAGCTTATCTCTCAACTCATCTCGTTGCGCTTTAATGCAAGCAAATCGGTCGCAGTAGTATCCACAACTATGTATGTCGTAATCGCTCATAACTCCTCACCATTCTTCTCAGCTTCTTTATTCATTTCGCGTAATGCAGCTTCCCAACCCTGCATAGCCCAATAAAGTGGCGTATGTTTTACAACGTCAAGATCGTCAGCCATTTCATCGCCATTCCACCATTCATAAAACTTATCTTCATTTGTCATTTGCATATTCTTTCTTTAGCTTCTTTAAGATTAGAGTTCATTAGCCAAGCAGAGCATTGAGAATCGATTGTAAAGGCGTTTTTACCGTCTCTGAAGCCAGCGTTATAGGCTGACTGTACTCTTGTAGTAAGTACAACAGAACAGCCCCATAGAGCCGCTAATAAAGCCGCAAACACTAATAGCACTTTCATAACAAAGACCTAATGTCTGCTACTGGCATACCTAAGCACTCATGAATCTTTAGGATTATGTCTGCGGATACATTAATTTTCCCGCTACGAATCTTACTTATCGTAGGAGGTGGTACATCTAATGTACGGCTTAACTGAGCGTCATTCTTAATGCTGTAGCGTTGTTTAACTTCATCAAGCAATTTCATGGTTACTCCAGAATAAAAAAACAGGAGCCGAAACTCCTGTGAAAGCCCCAGAAGGAGGATTGGGGCTGCGAGATCAGAAAGGAATATCTTCGTCAGGGTCAGCCGCTACTACTGGTTTATTGACTGGCTTAGACGCTGCGTCATTCTTTGGGCGTACCGATAAGCTAAAGAACTTTTTATTGTCCTTCTTGGATTCTTTAAGCCAACCAGATAACCAGAAATCAGTACCAGATACATTGACGCTCCCACTATAGTCTGGATGGTTCTCACTCGTTTTATTCTCATTCCGGTATAAAACTCCACGGTTTGTATTATCAAATTCAGTCATATCATTTCCCTGTTGAAAATTTCTTAATCGCACTACGTTCTTTACTATCTAACCTACTCCAGAATGCAGTCTTTGTATCTGCGTCAAACTCTTGCAGATTAATGTAATCAATGACTCCCTGCATATCATTACGTCCTATAAGCATACGTACATCCATAGCTATGTTTTCAATAAGTTCTTTAGTCTCATCATCTAGGCTATCGAATACATCTACGGTAATAGGTTTGGCTGACTTAGGTTCGTCTTTCTTGATCGTAGCGTCTACAGCGTCATGCTCTGTGATCTCTAGCGCATTGAGGAATAAGTATCGACGTAGATACGTATGCATCGATCCTAGAGCCTGTATGGGAGGTGCTTTACCTGCTCCGGCTTCTGCGGTAGGGCTACGGAAATAAACGACTCCACCGAACTCTGAGTCAAAAATACGTAGTGTTGCTACATCTTCACTAATGCTAAAGACTGAACATAGTCCTAGATCGTCAAATATCGTATTAATGCTAGGCAGGAAGTCCGCCAGTTCAAAGTATTTGAATCCTGCGAATGAGTTAAAGCCTGACTTCTTAAGCGGTAATTCTTGTAGTAATACTCTGGCTTTTTGCAGCTTGCTATATACAAGCCATTGCTGTTGTTCGTGCTGCTCTTGCAATTGATAGTCGTTATTCATAGTAGATTCCTATTTATCTGAATTTTTTATACTGAACAATATTGATAGGTTGTGTTTTCTCAGAAGTAGATATTTTCTCAGCCTGTTTTTGATCCTTTCTAATTTTTGCAAAAGTTTTTCTAATGTCTGTCTTAACAGACGTAACGTAATCTTTCTTGTATAAAATGTTCTTTTCATCGGTCATATTGAGCAAGCCCAAATGTATAGAAGAAACATTATTACACCACAAAGTATTGGATGTTGTGCAAAGAAATCGTTAGTGTTGAGCAATTTATTCATAGTTATCATTCGATTCTATTATGTTAACAAGTTCGTGTATTTCTCTAGGAGCTACTAGCAAGGCTTCATACGCTATATCTAGTATTTCTTGCTCCTGAGTTGTGCGTGGTTTTTTGTCTAGGTTATCTGCCAGCAATCGCAAGGCATAGACAATCTCAGCTATTTCCCAATTGTGCATATTAGTTTTCATAAATAGCCTTTGCTGCTGCTGTTGCTTGACGGGCTTCTGTATATGCGTAATCGTTAGAAAGAGTATTGAAGCCTTGATAGTATGTCCATTCACCATCTATTAAAACTTCAACGATAAGATCGTATGTGTCTGTAAATGGGCTACCTGCATGAATGGTGCGAACTTTTGCTGATTTCATAGTATTCTCCTAGTTAGTTAGGGGGCGAACCCCCTGTTAATTTACTTATTAGCTTGACGCTGTAAAAACAAAAACAATTTACTTTTTGCACATTTTTCACAACGATGTTCTGGAGGCAAAGCAAAAAATTGTGCTGCTGGCAAAGTTAGATATTCGCCACGTAAACTGCCACCTGTACGACCAGATTGGCAAGTTGCACCAAAACGTACTGTATGCTGTAGGTGATCTTTTCTCATTTTATTTTCCTAGTTAATTAAATATTAATAATGTGTTGCTATGACTCAATAATGAAGTATTGCAACTTGTTCGTCAACAACTTTATGAAATTATTTTATGTACGTACCACGAGTAGGTAGCCGAAGGGCTGAATTTATCGATATTGTTAACAATTCCGGCGGTATTACTGTCAAAGAGATAATACAAAAGTACGGAATGATGGGCTTTGCTGTGGAGTGGGATATAACTACAGAGCTTAGGAAATTAGTCAGGTTAAAGTGCTTTAAGCAGGAAGGTGATGTATTCTTTCCATCTTATAAAGATAAGCCTAACCCAATAGATGAGAAGCAGTTAGTCCCATCGCGGGAGCCAATACCATTTAAGCCGTTAAAGACATTCCCTAGAACAGTAAGCCCACGAGGACAAGTAATTGAAAAACGAAGTTTTAAAACCTGTAAATCAGACGTCCGTTACAAAAGAGAAAACGATTTATAATTTTGCAATGCAAAAGTGTCCTATTTGTAAACATTCACGTTCAGCAATTCAATTTAAAAACTCTGATATTTGCAGGACTTGCGCTAGGAGAAAAGTTTCGTTATAGTAGTTACGTGCTTGACGGCGCGTTAATAGGTAAGCCTTAGATGGGACTCTGCTGGTACCTACCAGTCCGTCAACATTAGATTGCTGATCTAATGAGAGTCTCACCTAAGGCTTTTTTTATTGGAAAAAGCTATGAATTTTAAAAATGTTGAAGGTTTTTATCTTTACATGACTGAAGATGGAAGAATTGGAATACAACAAAAATCATTTGAATATGGCAAAAGTGTTAATGTTTTTTTAACTTTAGATCAATTTAGACTTGTAGAAAAATGGGTTACAAGAAATGAATGTGACATAGATGAAGTATGGAATTCTGGGGTAGAAAAATGATATTAAAACCTAAGAATTGGGATAAGTTCCAGCACTACAGTCATCGTAATCCACCTTGGATAAAGCTGCATCGAGATTTGTTAAACGATAGGATATTTGCAAGTTTACCTATTGCTAGCAAGGCGATAGCACCACTACTTTGGCTGCTTGCAAGTGAGTCAAAAGATGGTAGTTTTGATGCTGCTAGCGACGAGCTATCATTCCGCTTGCACATTGCTAGCAAGGACATAGAAGTAGGACTCAAGCCTTTGATAGATAAAGGTTTTTTTGTTGACGCTAGCACAATGCTAGCACCTTGCTTGCAACTTGCTACCACAGAGAGAGAGACAGAGAGAGAGACAGAGAAAGAGAAAGAGACAAAACAGTCTCGTGGAACTCGACTTTCTGCTGACTGGATTCTTACGCAAGAGAATATTGAATTTTGCAATAAAACAAGACCAGATTTAAATCCTATTCAAACTGCTTGCAGGTTTAGAGATTACTGGACTGCTCAACCCGGTGCTAAAGGAGTAAAGCTAGATTGGGATGCAACGTGGAGAAATTGGGTTAGGGCTGAACGTACTAAAGAAGTTAAATCAAAGACACAAGCATTAGTGGGGTGGAAATGATAGAGAACATACTCAGCCGCTTAGAGAAGGTTAAAGGTCGTAACGGAGCTTATACGGCTTGCTGTCCTGCTCATACTGATAAGAGTCCTAGCCTAGCGATAAGAGAATTAGACGATGGTCGTATCCTATTGAAATGCTTTGCTGATTGCAGCGTTCAAGATATTTTGGGTGCTATTGGCTTGGACATGAATGATCTATTCCCTAACGTAAATAAAGACTTGCCTCAAGTCAAAAGAAAGTATTATGCTTCAGACTTGCTTCGCGTTATTGAATTCGAGGCATGGGTAGTATCAGTAGCAGCTTATACGATTAGTCAAGGATTACCACTATCGGAAGAAGATAGGGGTCGAATGAAGAAAGCACAGGCTAGGATAATGGAGGCAGTTAAATATGTCGGATAATATTAATACGATAGCGGAACGACTTTACAATGACCGCAATATCATTAAATCAAGTCAGATTGATATTGAGAAATATCTAAAGGCTAGTGACTTATCAGCTCACGTTAAGTCTGCTAATAGCTGGTTAGATGAAATTTACCAAAACTATACTGATCCTCAAAAGACTGACGATGCAGTAATGCCGTGGATTAAAACTCACTCAGACGTTAAATTCAGGCTAGGTGAAGTGACAGTCTATGCTGGCAGCAATGGCGGTGGAAAGTCTTTAGTCACAGGTCAGATAGCGTTAGGTTTAATAAAGCAAGACTGTAAGGTTTGTATTGCCAGCTATGAAATGAAACCTGTAACTACCATTGTCCGTATGCTTAGACAATTCGCAGGTGAGAATATCAATATACCGTTAACTCACGACAAAGAGGGCTATATTCGTAGTGTTTTAGGACGGTTTACTAATTTCATTGACGAGAATCTGTATCTTTATGACCAGCAAGGCTCTACGACTCCACAGAAAACGATAGCAATGGCAAGGTATTGCGCTGTTGAGCTAGGCATAAAACATATCTTCATTGACTCATTAATGAAGTGTGTAGTGGCAGAGGACTCATTAAACGAGCAAAAGTCATTCGTTGACGAGTTGTGTGCATTGGCACGAGATCATCACGTACACATTCATTTAGTCCACCATATCCGTAAATTAGCGTCTGAGGAGATACAGCCTTCTAAGACTGATTTGAAGGGTTCTGGAAGCATTGCAGATCAGGTGGATAACGTGTTCTTAGTCTGGCGTAATAAGAAGAAGGAGAACGCTCGTAGGAACAATGAGGACTATGACGAGAAGCAGCCAGATATGTTTCTAATGTGCCAGAAGCAAAGGAACGGTGAGGCTGAGGAGTTTTATGGGATGTACTTTGAGCACAACAGCCAGCAATTCGTAGATACGTTAGGTGGTCAACCTATAGACTTTGATAACAAAGGTGCGTTTCGTGTTTAATAAAATTGAATTTGGTGATTGCCGAGAAACAATGCGTAAATGGGCTTCTGATGGTATTAAAGTTCAAACTTGCGTGACTAGTCCTCCTTATTATGGTTTACGTGATTATGGTCATGATGGGCAAATAGGATTAGAAGAAACTCCTTCTGCTTACATTGAAGCTATGGTTGAAGTATTTAAATGTGTATGGGATGTTTTAGAAGATGACGGTACATTGTGGTTAAATATTGGCGATAGTTATTCAAGTCATAAGGACTGCAAAAGTATTCCTCAATCATTAGCAAAAGGAACTGCAAAAGAAAATGCTCATGCAATAGATATTGGCAAATCTAGAGTTCGTGATTCTAAAATGCTTAAATCTCAAGGGTTAAAAAATAAAGATTTAATAGGTATTCCGTGGATGCTTGCATTTGCTTTAAGAGCTGATGGCTGGTATTTACGACAAGATATTATCTGGCACAAGCCAAATCCAATGCCTGAGTCGGTGCGAGATAGATGTACGAAAGCGCATGAGTATATTTTTTTGCTATCAAAATCAGATAAATATTTTTTTGATAGTGAAGCAATGCAAGAACCTGCTCTAAATGCTGGAAAGAAAATTTCTTTAGGTGAAAAATCATTTTCAAAAGGTCAAGCTAATGGTGCTAATGTTGCAGCTTCTGGAAATGGATTAGCTGAGTTTTATGATGTGAAGGAAACTAGAAATCGCCGTAGCGTATGGTCAGTAACAACAAAGCCATATAAAGGAGCACATTTTGCAACTTTCCCACCAGATTTAATTGAGCCTTGCGTTTTATCTGGAAGCAAAATTGATGATATTGTTTTAGATCCATTCATGGGTAGCGGAACTACTGCTCAAGTAGCACTTCAACATGGTAGAAGATATTTAGGTTGTGAATTAAATAAAGATTACGAGCAACTTCAAAATGACAGAATACGACAAAAATCATTTCAATTGGTCTGAGCAACACAGACATCGATGCGAAGTAAGGCAGGTATTAAAGTGGCGTACTCAAGATAGAAACAAAGCCATCGAATACCTGTCTATTGTCCGCAAAAAACGCGGAGATAGAACGGCTCAGTTACTAGAGAAAGATTGTAGGGAACAATGGACGCTTGGATCAAGAGGGGATGACGGTGTATGGTTTACAAAAGGGTAGATAACAACCAGACTCAGATCGTTAAGGCTTTACGCGATATGGGTTGTACTGTTGAGCATTTACACGCAATAGGCAAAGGCGTACCAGATATTTTAGTAGGATTTAAATCTAGAAATTTCTTGCTTGAGATCAAGGATGGTGATAAAAATGTACTTACTCCAGATCAAGTTAATTGGCACAGACTCTGGAAAGGTCAAGTAAACGTAGTTACAAGTATTGACGATGCTAAAAATTTAATATGGAAACTATCAGATGAATATCGATCCCCACGAAGCGATTAATTTTATGATTAAGAATGCGGCTGCTTATGCTGAAGCTAAAGCTAATGTAGTGTATTTGACCGAATACAGAAAGACAGTCAAAGCTATAGGTTTTCAGCGTAGCCTAAAGAGTACGATGGCTGACAAGGAAGCAGATGCTTATACTACGGTTGAGTACGCTACTTGCGTAGAAGGACTTAGAGAAGCCGTTGCTGAGGCAGAGAGATTACGTTGGATGCTTGTTGCTGCTCAGGCTCGTGTTGACTGCTGGCGGTCGATGGAAGCGTCGAATCGTTTTGTTGAAAGATCGACCTCGTGAACGGATCAAATGTCTCCTCGTCGAATAGCAGCCACTCGTCTGCATCTTCGTCAAAGTACATCCAGACACAGGCTTCTCTATCGTATTTCCAGATGACACCATCATCATCTATTTCCATGAGTTCAACTTCTTCAGCTTCAAACCAGAAATCTTGACCATCGATAGATATGCCGTACATATAGCCTCCTAGTTAGAGAAATAGTAGCAAACCTAAATGAAATTTACGTTAATTAAAGGTAATAATATGGATAAAGTTTATTGCGATAATTGCAACTGGATTGGTGAACGTGACGAAGTGTTAAGAGTGCGTTGCGAATATGTATTTGATGATCCTGTTGATGTGTGTCCTGAATGCAACCATGCAGAGACAATATCGTCAGTTAAATCGTTATGGAGAAAGCGTCAAATTGATCAAAGCAGAGAAGAAATACCTGTCTAGAGTTGCTAATTTAGGTTGTATAATTTGCACTAGGCTAGGGTATGCAGGGACTCCTTCTGAGATTCACCACGTTAGAGGCTTAGGCTTGGGGATGGGAGTAAGGAGTTCGCATTACGATACGTTACCGCTTTGTCCTGAGCATCATCGGGGGAATACCGGATACCACGGAATGGGACGTAAAGCCTTTGAGCGTCAGTATGAAATTACTGAGCAACAACTACTTGAACAAGTAAAGGAAATGCTAGATGATGAAGAAATCGAAAGCAGCTAAAAAGGTCGCTAAAGTCATGGGTGAGTACGGTAAAGGTACATTGCACTCTGGCAAAGGTGGTCCAGTAGTTAAGTCTCAGAAACAAGCGGTTGCCATTGCACTTAGTGAGGCAAAGATGCCTATGCGTGGTCAGCGTACAGCTAAGAACAAGGCTAAGAAATGAAGGGCGTACCACATTACTTGCCTAATGGAAAACTTTATACTGGGGCTACTCATAAGGCTGGTAAAGTTTTAATGACAGGTGCAAAGCATACTAAGACCAGCCAAGTTTTAACACACACTAAACCTAAAGGTACAAAATGAAAACTGGACTATACGCAAATATTTTAGCTAAGAAAAAACGCAT
>Ga0114967_10004569_pt1 | contig 11125 bp, 10 predicted proteins | sample M_130628_MF_Meta_FD_92639 | JGI IMG/M metagenome (GOLD analysis project Ga0114967, IMG submission 92639) | Freshwater microbial communities from Lake Montjoie, Canada to study carbon cycling - M_130628_MF_MetaG | ecosystem: Environmental > Aquatic > Freshwater > Lake | place: Lake Montjoie... | reverse complement strand
CAGTCATAGGAACTACTAATTGGAGATCTGTCATGAGTTGGCACGCTTTCTCGCAATTTCAGACTCCCATTTTTGAAGTTCTAGGGCTTCTCTATCAGAGATAAAATTAATTGCTACGCCTGAAGGGATTAATCTCAATGATGACCGTAGTGCATGGATAAAATCGTTGATCCAGTCAGCCTCACTTTTCTCTGGATTCTCCAATTCGATAGTATTTTCTAGGAAAACAGCATGGTCAGGCGTTAGAAACTTCCCTTCTATTTTTCTTAATTTATTGCTGTTTAATTCATCCTCCGAGCCAAAACCTAGGAGACTCCAATCCCGGAGAACATTCTCAATTTTTTCGATTTTAGACTTTACTTCCGTAGCGCTCTCTCCCCAAACCAGCAAGCCGTGATTTGCTAAAATTGCCGCTTCGTGCTTTGTATAATCCACATGTTGAGAAATATTCCTTTCAAGTTCAATACCTGGGCGCCCATATGGAACAAGACTCATCCGCATTATTTGAGAAAGATTACTAATTATTGATTTTGCGTCGGTTCGAAAAGACAGCGCCATCGCTCCAACCGAATGCGTATGTGCCACATATTTAGTAGGGCAATTTCTATGAAGAAAAACCTCAATAGAAGGTTTTAAATTTGATGAACCAATCTGATTAAATGGTGGTTCCTGTGAAACTCTCGCAAAAATACTCTGGGTTTTAGCGTCTCGCAATTGGGTACCACTCGCTTTTACCCACATTTCATTTTCATTCTTGTAGGAAGTATTTCCTCCTGGCCCTTGAACTAAATCGACTTGACCTCCAATCCAAAGAGAGAGGTCTTCAAGATCGATAAGGGATTCCTGGAAATCTTTCACTTGAACAATTTACTACGGAATTTGGGAGAATCTCCACTAAGGGCTGGAACCGACTCAATACAATGGGTTCATGGGGAAAGTAAGCTCTCAATTTATTGAGCGAAGTTACTTTCCCGCTACATTTTCAGTGATTTCACTTTGGCGCATAGCTTGCTTGTGGCGAGAAAATATCAATCAATTCCACCAAGACGAAATTACTTGGTATGGGGATTCCACAACAAGTAATTTTTTTGAATACGTTGGGATACCGGATAGTGGTTACCCAACCCCGCTCTTAAGAGCCATTCTGTGGATGGCCTCGCGCGCATTAAATGGCAATCCAACATATATTCATATTCTATCCGTAGTGATTGTTGCGTTTTGTTGCGCATCAGTACTTCTTCTTAGAGGTTTCACTAAAAAAGACCTAGCCGTGGCTGCCATAGCCCTGGGTTGCTTTCCATCGTCTGATTTGCTTCTCTGGCACAACCTTTCCTACTTCGGTTTCATTCCGCTAATGGTGGTATTCCTTAATGGCACCAGCCGAAGTAGAAGAGGTTACTCAACCATTTTTGGAATGCAGCTTCTAATTATATTTTCCTGTAAGCCACAGTTGCTATTAGCTGGTTTGACTGTTCTCATTCTACTGGCGGCGAAACTTTTCAGACAGAATTATTCTCTGGCATTTCTACATCTTGCTTCATGCACTCTTCCTCTTTTTTTGTTAATGATTGGTCGGCAAAATTCGCACTCGCTACAGCTGCAATTAGGTTTAAGGGAGTTCACAATAGGACTTGCGGCGCTTGCTATAGTGCCTATTGCAATAACACTTCCCGCAATTTTTGTGGGTATCTCTGGTTTCCTCAGGATGTATTCCCAGTCAGTACTGATTTCTCTGTTGGAGTTAACTCTCGTGATTACTCAGAGTCTTTTCTTTTATTCCAAGAGAACGCGCATCAAATCAATCATCGGCTCCGAGCGAAAACAGATCACGTTAGTTTCCGCAGTTCCCCTGTACGTCTCGCTCTTCATTTTTGGAAATTCGACTTGGGGAAACGATTTGTTTTGGCAGATTCCTTGCACTGAATGCTTATTTCAGCGACATATCTTTCCACTTGTAGTACTTGTGGTTTTTGCACTTCTGCAGATGCGAAACACATTGATACGGAAGTCTTTGATTTTTGCCTTACTAATCCAACTCCTCGCACTAGGACTATTCGCCTACTCCGCGCTGTACAGTAGTATCTGACAAATGTTGCGCAGTATCAAGAATACAATTCTAACTAGTTCAAGTTCCCCTATCGAAGAATTCTTGGCACTATCTTTTTTTGGAGTTCTTCCCTTTTACTTGTTATCTTTTCCAAACAAGGTGCCTGATGCTCAGATCTATATCGATGCAGGCGCAAATGTTTTGGCAGGCCTTAGCCCCTACGAGAATGATATTCGGGTGGGATCGGGACCAATAGCGTCAATCGTAATTTATTTGATCAGCTGCCTTTCCCCAGGTGATTATCTTCCAGTCCTGCTCCGACTTCTTAATATTCTGGGTTTTCTTTTTTTATACTCCTTGCTCGCTAAAGGAAGTTCTACATTGCGAGTACTTGCATTTATCCCTGTTCTATATTTAAGCAGCCCTGTGAGAGAAGTTCTTGTGAATAATCAAGTCACAGGAATTTTAGCCCTCTTTATTTCTCTTGCCATATTTGTGTGGCGAAAAATACAACGCACCTCAAATATTTTTAGTACTTCTTTGTTTGTGCTTCTCTTAGTAATTTCATTTGAACTGAAACCAAATCTTGGAACGCCAATAATCATATATTTCCTTTCAAAAATGAATTTAGGCCAACTTATTCGATTTCTAATTTCCTTCTGCGCAGTGGAGATATCCGCGGCACTCTTTTACGTACTTGTACTGAAAGAGAATTTGACCGCTGAGTGGATTAGTCGTCTTCTTAATTTCAGTTCAGTGGATCCCGCGGGGAATGACGCACTCTCCATATGGGTCTGGGTTCCTCAACAAGCAGCACAGGTAATTTCCTACGTGGTTTTCCTCATTCTGTTGCTTATGATTATTTTGGCCAGGAGCAACGGATTGCACTGGGCTTTTCTCTCTCCACTCTCACTTGTTTATGTACATTTACTCGACTTCAGCTTGTCAATTGTAAATTTTGTAACATCGGTTATGCGCAAGAGGCTTGACTTCATTGAGATTCTACTCTTGCAATTTTTGATCTTGCCTTGGAATGTCGAAAGTTTGACTGGGTTGACGGCACTATTTGCATTGAATGCCTTCTTGCTGGCTTCCAAAGGCTATACAAATATCTTTTCACTTTCCACGGCAATTCTTGCTTACTGGGTAGTCCAATACACGTGTCACGAGTTTTTGATTAATTGGTTCTCGCTAAGTCGGCTTTCATTAATCGAAATATTCTTGCTTTTACTGATTTGGGGGTTGAGGAATGTTCGTTCTCAAGAAAATCGAAAAAATTAGGAAACAAATCGATTCTTATCCAAAATTTTTGGTTTTTCTCGCTGCATGTTTCTTTTTCTTCTATAGGTTGATTTTCCTTCCCGGGTTAGAATTCAACTCTCAATTATGGGATGACGAAGTTGGCTGGGATAAGGATTACCAAGAACGAAACTTTCTTCAATGGTTTACCTACCGCGATGCTCCTGGATACTTCGTGTTTTTGCCTAGGTTGCTGCTACTGGGCGCACATTTAGTTCCGGACAGTATTTTTCCTGACACTTTAAGAATATCGCTTATAGTAATAAACCTAATTTGCGTTTTTTTTGCTATGAAAGTCTTGGTTAGTCACAGTAATTCTTGGTCGTCCGCTGTCCTAGTTTACTGCTGTTTTTGCTCAATATATATTGAAGATTTGAATTACCTGCACAACATTTCATACTTTTTTATATTTCCTATCCTATTTCTGCTGCAAAGGTTGTATCAAAGAGCGAGCAAGTCTCAATTTATTTCAGTTGCATTGATAGTGCTGCTTATAAACAAGCCAATCATTTCGATTTTATTGGTAGCTCTTCTTATGTATTTGTCGTTCATACCGAAATTCCCGAGACGTGCTCTTATATTTCTTGCCGCCTACAATGTTTTTTACTTAGGGTGCTACGTCTTTCTGCCTAATAGATGGGAGACTCCCACAAACACGGACTTCATGACTATTAAGCCCCTTTTGTTAAATGTTCCCTGGGTGCTTGGGATGGTTCTGCTCCCGCTCATCTATATTGGATTAAATGGTTTTTTACATTTAGTGAATCTCGATCTACTCCGAAATTTCTTAGGTGTATTTCTATACACACTCCCGATACTTCCAATTTTTTTCTTGAGATCACGGTCTATTCGAATTAGAAGGATAAAAGCGAGGGGCTCTCACCGACTTCACATAGGGTTAATCCTTCTAGTTTCAAGCTACTTAATGGTGTACATAAACTTTGATTCATATTGGATAAAGGCTTTTCCGCTTTATAGCCTGAACGTACCGCAACATTTATGGAACAGATGGTCATCACTGATTCCAATTTTATTTCTTGCAGTTTTATGGGAATTGGGGAAGATTTACGGCGCCCAAAAGTGGGTACGTTTGATTTTTTGGTTGGTCATGTTGCAAGAGTTCGCATTTCAGATATCTGCGTACCCCTGGCTGAGACGTTGGTGGTAATTTCCTTCTCTTTTAACGGTACCTAAGTATCTGGTTCGCCCCTAAATTTTCTATCACAGAATAGTTGTTTTTCTCTAAAAGCCGGATGGCTTCCGAATCGACTTCGGCCTCAATACAAACTAATTGGAATTTATACTTATCGAAATCAAACCCTCCCAGTACGCTACTTTCGGCACCTTCGACATCAAGGCTTAGAAAATCCATCTCGCGTGGAGCGGTACAAGCATCCAATATTGAAGTTAGTGTCATAGCTGGAGCCCAGATTTCAGCGACAAATTCATTAGTGTTTAGGAATTCAACACCATGATTCGCCCAATTGAGTTCAGCTTTCGAACTTATTGATTCGGCAATCGTCATCAAGCCCGAGTAACTCAGCTTTACTGTTTCCTCACTATAATTTGCGTCCACGCATGCGGCATAAATGAAATGGTTGCGATCTAGGCTTCGCAATTCTTTTTGACGAAAAACGTTGTGGAGAATCGGCTCGACGAGGACACCTTGCCACCCTGCAACATCTAAATGATAGGTGTTTGAGAAAGCGCGACCATCGTTGGCGCCAACATCCACGTAATAGCCATTTTTCTTATGTAGATTTCTTAATAGTGGTTCAGCTAATTCTTCGGCCATGAAATGTAAATTTTTGCGCCATCTGAATTCTTGTTTCGCTTGCCCAAGTCTTTGCCAGGAAGGAATTCCTACATAACTCTTGAGGAGATTTTTTATGAGCTTCATTTTTATCCCATCTTCTGCGATAGTTTGGTGCGTCGCAATTATTTCTTTGCTATTCACGCCTGGTATTAGACTACTATCACCTCCGTGCGAGAATTTACGGGTGCGCAGAACTTTGTGCGAAAAAATTTCTATATTTACTTAGCGGTACGCAAGTTTGCCCCTTTCCTCTGTAGGTTCTTGGACTTGGAAGATGGTTTTTCATTTCTCTCAAATATTCAGCCTTTGACTGGCTCAATTGCTTTAGACGTCGGTTCAAACGATGGAACTTCTATTGCCTTGATATCCAAGCACGTGATTCCGGTAAATATCAGTTGCTTTGATCCGGTTAGGGCGCCCATTTCTTCTACCCCCGGTAGAGCTCAGATTTCATACTTCCCCTTCGGGTTGGGCGACGTCACGGACAATTTGAGTATATTTACTCCAATTGTTAAGGGGTTCCGACTTACCCAGTATTCGTCTGCACAGAAAGATAGATTGCATCATCAGTTACTTCATGATCTTGGTTTGAGTATCGAAGACATCACCTTGGAAGAGAAGGTGGTCCAGATTCGCCGACTAGATGATTTGGACTTGCGGCCCTTTTTCATAAAAATTGATGTCGAAGGAAGTGAACTCAACGTATTGAGGGGTTCGCAAGAGACAATTCAAATCAATGGACCTGTCATACTGGTGGAAATTCAAAATGAAGGCTTATACAAAGAGATCTCTGACTTTATGGCTTCCTTGAGGTATGCCAACTTTGCGCCTTCGCCACCAAAATTTGATAAATGGAGTGATGTGACCTTGCAAACTGAATTCGATACGAGATACAACAACTATCTTTGGCTACCAATTGAATCTTCTCCTAACTGGACCTACAAATGAATCTTGTAAAACTCGCCGCTAAGGCAGAGTTGAGCATCCGCATACACATTTATTGGTTAAGCCCTGTGATTCTGTTCTTCTTAATCTGTAGACTAATTCTTAAGGTAAATGGCTACCAAGATGCAGAGACTCTCATTCAAGCCGCAAATTCGCTCTCACGGAGAGTAAATCCTTATGAAAATGAATTTTTTCTTAATGGTTATCCTTTAGCGATTCCTGCACACATTTATAGCGCCATATTCCCCGCAACCATCGGTGCCCGATTTTATGTCTTAGTCAATGTTTCTCTAGTTGCACTTCTTATCTGGGACGTATCCAAAAAGAGTGATTTGCGCAAAGTACTTTTAACGGTCATCCTGGTGCTGGCGAGTAGCCCCACTCGCGCGATGGCAGCAAGCGTTCAGCACACTGGAATAATTCTTGGCTTTTCCTATCTCTCATTTAGAATTGCCCGCTCTTGGGAACCTCACACGAAGTTTGAGAATTTATTGAAATACACCTCTGTTTCATTTCTCCTGTTAATCCCCATGGAGCTCAAACCTCAACTCATGCTTCCTTTAATCGCGGTTTTTATCTTCCATGGCGAGTTGCGCAGATACGCGATTTCTAGTTTTGTATTGGCAGCATTCGCACACCTGATGATGAGTTTCTATCTCCGGATGCCGCTCGACAAGTACTGGGTAAAGAGATTACTTTCAAGATCCTCCGAAACCACCAGTAGTGAGAGCCGTGAGAATAGTCCATGGGCACTTATTGGAGATATTTTTGGTCATCCGAGAATATGGTTCGGTTTTAGCTCTGCATGCTTTTTTGCTTTAATAATTGGGCTAGCCATGATTTTGAGAAGAAAATCGCTAACAAAAACTCATTTTTTGCTTGCCTTTACTATTCCTCTTTTCTTGGCGTACATCCATCCTTACGATTTGATTCTTTCAGTAATTGTTGTGGCCTCCGCGTTTGTTTCTGATTCCAAGCCTCGTGGAGCCACTTTCTTGATTGCTTTGTTTCTCTTCCCCACGCTTAGTATGGATTTGTCGTCATTCTCCTTATCTCTCGGGATACTTCTTTTGATTTGGTACACATCGGGTGCCAGATTTACTCATTGGCGTGAAGATGGTCTTGAATTGGTTTCTTCCTTACTTGTTTATCTGGCAATAAATCTATTTACTCAAGACTTGGGGCTTCGGGTGAATATACATATGAGTATTTTGATTTTGGGATCTTTGATTTTTACTGGGGCAAGATTAGTCATCCTTGCCCTCGGCAATGAAGAAAGAAAATCTTCTGAGATTCACTAGATATCAATTTAGCTGTGGTAACTTTTAACTGTGCTGAATTCAATCAAGTCTCATGGAACAATCGGTCTATTTGAACATTACTTTCAGCGTAAGAAGCTTTGGTCCCTCAAGGATGAGGGCACGCCAAGTGCCGGGGATTCCTCGGTCAGCGATTCGTCCGCTTATCTTCAGATAATTAGTAGTGCGGCACACAATGATGAGTCTTTTGCAAAATTCAGAAGTAACCGCGAATACCGTCAAATTCTTGAGCATGTCTCAAAATCTCAAGGTTATGAGTACCTTAGAGAAAGCGGGCTTGGTACATCTAAGCTTAAAGAAATGGTCGCAAAAGTCGATTTCTTAAACATCTGCGGGTTGCCCTTGGTTTATTTCTATCCTCGTTTGGGATTTCTGTCGCCAACTACTCTTCGATATTGCAAAGTTTTTGAAGAACTAAACCGGTTATTTCCAAATATGGCCAAAATGAATATTGCAGAAATTGGAGGCGGCTTTGGTGGTCAAGCAGCTGTTCTGAGAAAACTCTCCAGTTTCAAAAGTTACACAATTTATGATCTTCCAGAAGTTCACGAGTTGCAATCAAAGTTTCTTAAGGCTAATAATTCGGAGTCTGGTGTCTTGTACGCAGATGGAAGACTAGCGCCTTCTGGCAATTTTGATTTAGTTATAAGCAATTATGCGGTTTCAGAATTGAAACGAGAACTGCAAGTAGCTTATTTCGAAAATGTCGTTAAGACTTCTACTCATGGCTACTTAACGTGGAACTTGATTTCTCAAAATAGGCTTGGGGGGCTAAGCGTGAATGAAGTTCTTCAATACATTCCCGGTGCAAACGTCACCGAAGAATCACCTCTAACCGATGAGGGAAACGTGCTAATTACTTGGAGCGCTTCAGAGGTTTCCTTTTAATCTAAAACTACTTCTCCAGAAGGCGTGGAAAGATGCACTGCAACAATTCCTGATTGTTCGTCGTTGGTTGCGGGGTCTACCCAAACAATATTCACGTCACCTAGTGAAGCTAGAATCTCATCCTTGAACCAAGAGTCTGCCAGTTGGTCATTGTCTGCGATTACAATCTTCTCAATTTCTGCAAGCGGGGTTCCATCTTGTGAAGGGTGGTCTGCAGAAAGCCACTGAATAAAGAATGGGAATTCACGAGTGTCTGCAATTTCCTTTACTCCGATTTGCTTCCACTTCAAGTCTGAACCGTTAGGTCGTGTGCGGTGACCTTCAGTTGCATCGCGACCAAACTTTGCAGCAATAGGTTCAATGTCTTTTGTGCTGAAAACCCAGGTGAACCATCCGCCGCCTTCGTTTGCTTTCTTCGAAACCGCTTTACCCCAAGGAGTTTGTTCAGTTGCTGGGTGATCTAGCGGACAAACAACTTCGATGTACTGACCATTTTTTAGCGCAGCAGTGAAGTTACGTGTTCCGAATCGTGGGTGGATTCCACCATCGACAAAGGTGCTACCGAGGCGTGAACCTAAGCGTTGTACTGTGTCAGCAAGTTGGTCATGGGAAGTCACATAAGAAACATGGTCTAGGCGCATGATGGAATTCTGCCTTATGGCAAGGGGTGCTCATGACCACTCTCAAGGGCTACTTCAGATAGCTACTTACGGGCTAATTGGCACATAAGCGCTTCACAGGTAACCAACGGAGCTGCATTGTGTGCGAGGTTGGTGCGGGCCTCCATAAGTGCGTTGATTTTCAGGATAGTTGAATGCTCCGGGTGAGATGAGGCGTAACTTTCAATTTGCTCGCGCATATCGGTATTGATCATTGATTCGGTGTTACCCGATTGCACCATCATCACATCACGGTAAAAGGTGGCGATATCAAGAAGTGCGCCATCAATAGAGTCGCGGACCATCCGGGTAGAGCGTGACTTCTGTTCTTTCTCTAGCTCTTTTACCGCTTTGGCTCCACCCGTTGCCATCCCCCGACCGGTAGCTCCTTTTCCATATGCCTCTTGGAGTTTCTCAATCTCTTTTTCATCACGTTCATCCGATGATGTATTTGCCTCTTGTGTTGCAAGATCAACAAGGGTTTGCGCAGCCTGAAAAGCTGCGGCCAGGGAACCAAGTTGGAGTGGCAGCTGCATGATGAGTTTGCGGTTACTTCTCACCAATTCATTTGTTGCTAAATACTTTGCGCGACCAATATGACCTTGGCTTACTCGCGCTGCAAAGTCAGCCATACCTGGTGTGATGTTGTCTCGAGTGATAAGAACACTTGTGACGGCTTCAAGTGACGGTGTGCGCAACTGTAGGTGACGACAACGTGAACGAATAGTTGGCAGTACATCGTGAAGAGTTGGTGCGCAGAGTAACCAGACAGTTCTAGTTCCTGGTTCTTCGATTGCCTTAAGGAGTGCGTTAGCTGCTGATTCTGTAAGTCGGTCGGCATCTTCCATGACAACTACGCGCCATCCACCCATTGATGGTGCCCATGCAACACGGGTCAGCAGTTCACGAACTTCTTCTACCTTGATTGATAGCCCTTCGGTGCGAATGATTTCAACATCCGGGTGGCCCCATGTCTTTGCTGCATTGCAATCACTGCATACGCCACAGCCGTTCTTTGGGCAGATAAGTGCTTGCGCAAAGGCGACCGCAGACGATGAACGCCCTGATCCAGGTGGGCCCGTAAACACCCAGGCATGGGTCATTTCTTGTGATTCCACGCCTGTTCGAGAGGCAGCTAGTGCGCCTTGAAGTATCTCAATGATGTGTGCTTGACCGACGAGGTCATCAAAAACGCTAGCCATCTACTTCTTTTTCTTCTTCGTAGTCGCTGACTTACTTGCTTTAGCCGCTCTTGTAACCGTTGTTGTAACTGCATGTGTTGCAATGCGAATTGGCTTAAGGAACTTATTCTGTTGAGGTCCTTCTGCATTGCGCTTCAGTGCCGCAAGCTCTGCCACTCGAGCAATGATCTGTGTGTGGATATCCTCCACTGATTGTGTGCCATCAACAACGAAGTAGCGCTCGGGATCCATCATCGCGATCTGTAGGAACTCTTGTCGTACGCGCTCATGGAATTCGGTGGGTTCTGCCTCTAGTCGATCGCGAGATTGAAGTCGGCTCAAGCCCACCTCTGCAGGCACGTCGATAAGGATTGTCAGAGTTGGATACAAACTCTCCGTTGCCCACCTCGAGATGCGTGCGACCTCAGATGGATTGAGCACACGACCTGCGCCTTGATAAGCAGCAGATGAATCGAAGTAGCGATCAGAGATAACTACTTTTCCTTCCGCTAGTCCTGGGCGAATAACAGAGAAGACATGGTGCGCGCGATCTGCTGCATAGAGAAGTGCTTCAGCCCTCGGTGATATCGCACCAGTTTCATGTCCTAGAAGAATCTTGCGTAGATCTTTTCCAAGATCTGTGCCCCCTGGCTCGCGAGAGAGAACAACACTCTCACCTTCTTGCTCTAACCACTTCTGTAATAACTTTGATTGCGTTGATTTGCCTGTGCCTTCGCCACCTTCAAATGCGATGAAGATTCCTTGTGTGGGAGCTCCCGTGATGCTACCGAGCTCACCTTGCATCGCAGCAAGGATGTCTGACCATAGAGAAACTGTAGGGCGATCTTTCATCTGGTGATAGGAGATTGAACCAATGAGAGCTGCAATCAAACCTGCAAGGAGCATGGTGATCTGTGCTCCGTTGTAGTTGAGCTTGATATTCTCAAATTCATAGCTGTGCACACCGATTG
>Ga0114967_10004563_pt1 | contig 11133 bp, 10 predicted proteins | sample M_130628_MF_Meta_FD_92639 | JGI IMG/M metagenome (GOLD analysis project Ga0114967, IMG submission 92639) | Freshwater microbial communities from Lake Montjoie, Canada to study carbon cycling - M_130628_MF_MetaG | ecosystem: Environmental > Aquatic > Freshwater > Lake | place: Lake Montjoie... | reverse complement strand
TTTGCGCAGGGAGAGATCGGCCCGATCGGCCGCCACAATTGCCTGCACGGGTTCACCGCCAGCATCGCGCTCTTTGAGCGGGCGTGAGCGTTTTTGGGTTGCGATTTACGCTCTCAAGCCAGGCCTTTGCAGTGCCACCAGCCGTTCTGTACGCTTCTGTACAGAACCACTTGTTTCGGGCGGGCCTAACTTGAAGACTTGATCTGCTCCCTGCCGCCTGAAGAGGACGCTGCACCGATGAAAGCCGTCTCGTTCACCGAATTCCGGGCCCACGCCGCCGCCTTCCTTGCCGCCGTGGAGAGAGGCGAAACGGTAGTGCTCCTGCGGCACGGCAAGCCGATCGCCGAGATCCATCCCGCATCAGGCACACTCGGCGGCCAGCCCTCGTGGAAGCGTGCCGGGCCAAGACTCGTCACGCAGGGCGCCGGCCTGTCTGCGGCAATTCTTGAGGAGCGGGGGTGTGAAGACGTTTTTTGATTCCTCGGCGTTTGCCAAACGCTTCCTTGAGGAACCGGGCAGCGATGCCATTGAGGCTCTCTGTCTTGGAGCGACTGACCTTGGGCTGTGCGTTATCTGCGTGCCGGAGATTCTCTCGGCGCTGGTGCGGCGGCTGCGCGAGAAACGAATCACAGCCGCAAACTTCGCGCTGCTTGAGCGCCACCTGCTCGACGACATTCGTGACGCGACGATCGTCAATCTGACCCCCGAGGTCGTCGCGGAGTCGATCAGGGCAATCAAAGCGACGCCGATCCGTGCTGCCGATGCCTTGCATGTGGCCGCCGCGAAAGTGTGGGATGCTGACATCTTTGTGTCTGCCGACCAGCGTCAACTCACTGCCGCGCGGAAGGTGGGTCTGCGGGTGAAGGGGGTGTGACGGCCGGGGGGCACCCGAACTGGCTGGGGAAAAATGTGTGCATGCCCCTTTGGATTCAAGACAGCCATTCCGCGGACCGCAGAAAATGCTGAGGGCTTTATACTCGGCGTGACTCCATCCACGCATATCGGCTCTACCTTGGGGGTGCTTTTATGGCTTGTTTGATCTCTGGGGCCACGGGCATCGCATCCGGCGATACTGCCCTGTATCCACAGCCTGCTCACAGCGGTCTCTGCAATGCTGCGTGGAGGGCGAGACTGGCCTGTCTGTTTTTGAGTGGGCTGCACCTGCTGCCTGGAGTGGTGCCACAGGCCGCCATCGGGGCCGAATTGGCCGGTTCAATCGTGGCAAGGATTTCTGTGCCTCACCACACCGACCAACCGGTGGTCCGCCACGCCGCGACAGAGTTGCAGAAACACCTCGCCAGCGAAGGGGCCGTCGGTTCCCTTGCCGCCGACCCCACTTCGCCTGCTCATTGTCAGATTGAACTGCTCGTCGATCCTGCTGCCGTGAATCCTCCGGTCGGCGTGGTGCCGGAGAGCTTCCGAATCATCGCCGCCGCGGATGGCTCTGTGAAATTGATCGCTGCGGATGGCCCAGGCCTGCTGTGGGGAGTGCGAGACTTTCAACACTACTACTGCAGGGAATGGCTGGAAGGGCTGCGGGAGGGAAGGCCGCTGGAGCTCAACAGGCTCTCCGCTCCGTCAGTGCAGGTTCGTGGCTTTTGGACCTGGCTGTACGGCTGCAAGGATGTGTTTGCCTACATCGATCGAGCCAGCGAATGGAAGCTGAACCACATCATCTTCTGGAACCGGGGCGCACCGATGAATGCCGATCGGATCAACGACTATGCGCACCAGCGCGGCGTCAAAATCTGGTGGGGCTTCAGTTTCGGATGGACAGCCGGCGACTTTCAGGATGCCTCTCCAGCCCTCGCAGCGCGGCTGCAGGCGCTCTACGAAGCCCAGAAGGCAAAAATCGGCCCGACGTTGGCCAACCTCTGCCCTCAGGAACCGGATACGGCGCAGGCGCTTGAGGATTTCGTCCTCGACGTTTACGAAAACCAGTATGCCTGGATTCCCGACATCGACGGCATCTACTTCCAGACGGCCACCGAGGCGGTCTGCCCGTGTGAGCGCTGCAAGCAGATCCCGATTGGCGAGAGCGTGATGCAGACGGTGCTTCCGATTATCGAAGAACTCCACCGCCGCCATCCAAACCTGAAAATCTCGGCCGGAATGCATAACAAAGGGGAACAATACGCCGCGCTCCGCGGCCTCCCCAACTCTGTGAATATCTGCTGGGAAGCAGGCACCACCTGGGCCTCCAGCCTCGATGAATTCAAAACCCAGATGACCTACCGTGGGACCGAGGAAGATTGTGCCGGGATCTACCGGATCACCATGAACTGCGGGATGGATCTGCTCGGGCAGGCGTACGGCGGGGAAAAAGACCGGGTATGGTTGAACCGCGTGGACCAACTCTGGCAATACATCGAAGAAGGCCAGTTGCCCCAATCGGGGAGTATGTGGCCGATTGTGGTGGACGGCAAGGATGTCGGCTATCCCTGCGTCTCTGATTGGCGCCCTCCAACCGGAGGACGATTGCTCGACAACCCGAATTTCCAGACGCTGCTGGAGTGGTCTGGAGAACTGGCCAAGGGACCACCGCGATCGAAGGGGATCTTTCCGCTGGTCGAAGCCGGCTTGATCGATCTCAAGATGCGCCGCGTTCCGGCGATGGTCGCGGAAACCATCTGGGACCCACTCGCCGATCAGGTTGAACTCGAGCGTCGCTGCCGCCTGATCTGGCAGGGACGCGTGGGGGGATGGCAGACCCCGCCCAACCCCTACTGGAACGCAGCGTCCGCCGCCCGCACCACTCCAACAGAGGCCCAGCAACCAGACTCTCCCCTTGAAGATCTGGGGAACGTCTACAAAAAGGATCTGTCGGAAGCGGAATGAACCGGTTCACCAGCACGCAGCAGGGAGCGCTGGAGCGACGCGGCGGTGCCCCGGGGGAGACGCAACGGCAGGCCAGTGCGCTCAAGCCGGGGCGCCCCACCCCCCATTGGGCTTGACTGGCAAGGGGGGCGATTTCTACCGTTCCCCCTTCTGATTGCCCTCCGGGAGCCGGTTTACGATGCGCGTTTCCCCACTCGGTGCCTTGGCCGTGGCCCTGCTCACGTCCGGGTGCGCCCAGAATCGCAACAACTACGCCTACGCCCCCCCCTACGCTCCGCCGGTCTATCCGCAGCCCCAGCAACCGGCGGCCCAGCCGGTCGCCTATGCGGCAGCGCCCGGGACGGTGCAGGGGCAGGTGATGCCCGCCGGCGGCGTCATGATGGCGCCCGGGCAGCCAATGGGGGCACCGGTCATGGGAGCCCCAGTGATGGGCGCGACCGAAATGGCCTGCCCGCCTGAAATGGTGATGGGAGCGGGGCATGTTGTCATGGGTAGCAGCCAGATGGCAGTCGACGGCGGCGGCCAAACGCCCCCCTGTCCGACCGCGTACTGAAAACTGTCCGCCGGCCGTCGAAGGCCCCCTGCGCGCGGGTCTTGCCGCTGCTGCTGACGCATATGGCAGCCAGTTTCCCCCGGGCCGCGGCCAGACCGGGTAGAGTGGTGCTGTGGGGGGCGGCACAGCCGCTCTATGCCGGGACCCGTTCGTCCCGCCGTTCCTCAGCAGGGGCTCTCTCTTGCCACTTTGGTCAGTTGCTCCGTCGCGGCAGCCGGAACTGATGGACGATCCGTCCCTGCCCGACCAGGATCACCTCGACGCGCTCAATGCGCTCACGCGGATCAATGCCCTCTCCGGCACAGCCACGAGCCTGGCCTCGGCGATCCTGCAACTCTCGCGCGGCATCGAGTGGAATCGGCCGCTGCGGATCATCGATGTGGCCAGCGGCGGCGGGGATGTCACCGTGGCCCTGGCGAAGAAGCTCCAGCGTGGTCTGCCCAGGGGCGTGGGCGCGGAAGTGACGGGGATCGACATCAGCCCCCGGGCCGTGGCCCGCGCCCAGAGCATGGCCGACGCGCGGGGTGTTACGGGCGTCAGGTTTGCTGTGCACGACGCGCTGGCCGAGGGCTGCCCCCCCTGCGACTTCGCCGTCAACTCGCTCTTTCTCCACCATCTCTCCGATGCCCAGGCCGAAAAGATTCTGGAGGGCATGGCCGCTGCTGCCAGTGTCGGAGTGGTGGTCTCTGATCTGCTCCGCAGCCGGATGGGCCTGTGGCTGGCGCATCTCGGCACGACATTCCTCTCCTCGTCGCGGGTGGCGCGAGTCGACGGCCCTCTCTCCGTGCGCGCTAGCCGCACCCTGCCGGAATACCGCCACCTGCTCGACCGCTCCGGCATGAAATCGGCACACATCCTCCGCCGCTGGCCGCAGCGGGCGCTGCTTGTCTGGTCGGTTGCCCACCGCGACCGCATTGCCCGGGAGCCGCAGCGATGAGCCTTCCCATGCTCCGTTTTTCACCCCCCGCTGCGCTGCCGGCGACACTTTCGGCCGTGGAGGCTGCCGCGACTCCCTGGCAGTGTGTGGTGATCGGTGCTGGACCCGCCGGGAGTGCTACGGCGCTGCGACTGGCCGCACAGGGGTGGAGAGTGCTGCTGATCGATCGGGGCTCGATGCCTCGCCACAAGGTCTGCGGCTGCTGCCTCTCGCCGCTGGCCTATGCCGAGCTGCGAATGCTTGAGTCGCTTTTGCCTGCCCAGCCCGATTCCGTGGGGAGGATTCCAGCCACCCCCCTGGGTTCTGTCTCACTCGCGGCCGCAGGGCGCGTGGTGAGCATGCCTTTGCCCTCCGGCGGCGTGATCTCCCGGGAGACGCTCGACACGCACCTCGTGCAGCAGGCGATCACTGCGGGGGGCCATTGGCTACCGGAGGTGCTGATCACAGCCATCAGTGAGAGCCCTTCCGCCGGCAGCACGGCCTCGCAGTCTTCACACCTGACAATCGCCGCCCGGTTGCAGCATTCAAGCGCCGACGACGCAGCGCTCCACCTACAGGCCGAGATGGTGGTGCTGGCCACCGGCTTGGCCGATGGTGTGCGCCTCCCCACGACGGGCGATCCTGAAAATAGCCCCCGACGGCATGTCGCGGCACAGAGCCGAGTCGGCATCGGCGCCACGCTGCCCCCTGAGGCGAGCGACCTGCCAGCAGGCGAACTGCTGATGGTGGTAGCAGAGCAGGGCTATTGTGGATTGGTGCGGCTGGAGGATGGGCGGATCGATCTGGCTGCCGCCGTTGACAAGCGACTGTTGGCCCAAGCCGGCAGCCCGGCTGCCGCCGCGGGAGTGATTGTGAACCAGGGATGCGGTCCGAGTGACCGGCGTGTGCCCAGCGCAGCGTCTCTGGCTGCCGCCACGTTTCGGGCCACTCCGGCGCTCACGCACGCCGCCAGCCTCGTCGTGGGGGAGGCGGGCCGGATCTTCCGCGTCGGCGATGCGGCTGGCTATGTAGAGCCGTTCACCGGCGAGGGGATCGGCTGGGCACTGGCCAGTGCGCGAGCCTTGGCCATGGCCGCCTCTGCCCAAGAGCGTGCCGCCGCGCTCGTCACTGACGCGATCGCAAACCGCTACGGCGATCTCCACCGCCGGTTGCTGGAAGCCCACCATGCCCGCTGCCGACGCGTGGCTTGGGCGGTGCGGCGGCCAGGGCTGGTGGGAGGAGCTGTGCGCCTGGCCCAATGCTTCCCCTGGGCTGCTGGCCACGTGGCGCCGAGTCTCATCGGCGCTGGCTGGTCGGCGGCTGGTACACAACCTGCTCTGCTGGCGGAGGCACTCCACCGATGAGCTTGGCAATCCTGGGAATCGGCACTGCCGTGCCACCCTGGCAGATCAGGCAGGCCGACGCCGCCGGCTTGGCGGCCGGCTTTGCCAACGCCCCCCCGGGCCGGCAGCGCGCTCTGGAGGCGGTCTACCGCCAGACGCGCATCGAGACCCGCGGCTCGGTTTTGCTTGAATCGCCTGGCCCCCACGCCTACCGGCAAACCTTCTTTCCCCCGTCGTCTGCCGCAGGAGACGCTGGTCCCTCCACCGCGGAGCGCAACGCCCGCTACTGTGCCGAGGCGGGCCCCTTGGCATTGGCCGCCGCCAGAAGTGCTCTTTCCACCGCCAAAGTAGTGCCCGCCGCCATCACCCATCTGGTCACCTGTTCCTGCACCGGGTTTGCCAATCCAGGGGTCGATCTGGAGCTGCTGCATGGGCTGGGGCTGAATGCGAACGTGGCCCGCACGCATGTGGGATTCATGGGCTGCCACGGCGCCTTCAACAGCCTGCGGGTGGCCGCCGCCTTTGCCTCCGCGCAGCCAGAGGCTGTAGTGCTCGTGGTGTGCGTGGAACTCTGCAGCCTCCATTTCCAGTACGGACCCCAGACTGATCGGGTGGTGGCCAACAGCATCTTTGCCGACGGGGCGGGGGCGCTCGTCGGCGCGGGAGCAGGGCACCCTCGCGCAAGCGACGCGGACGTCTGGCACTTGGCGCAGAGCCGGTCGCAGGTTCTGCCCGATTCGCACGATCAGATGAGCTGGGGAATCGGCGACCATGGATTTGAGATGACGCTCTCGCCACAGGTGCCAGCCACGATCGCCCTCGGCATCGGGGAGCTGGTCGCCGCCGGCCTTGCGCCGCTGGGGAAAACACCCGCCGACGTCGGCTCCTGGGCAGTGCACCCGGGGGGGCCGAGGGTGCTTTCGAGCGTGGAAGAGGCGTTGGGGCTACACTCGGAAGCCCTGATCGCCTCGCGGGGCGTGCTGGCCCAGCATGGCAACATGTCGAGTGCCACGATCCTCTTCATTCTCGAGCGATTGTTGCGGGAAGAGACCGCCGCTCCCTGCGTGGCGCTGGCCTTTGGCCCAGGCCTGACCGCCGAACTGGCCGTTTTCGATTTCAATGTGTGATGCTGATCGCCAGCAGAACTCTTGCTCCGACGTCGCTCAGCCTGCCCCTGCCGGCAGGGCATGTGCCGCGAAAAAATCCCAGATGATCTCGTTGGCCGGCAGCGAGAGCGCCGACGACCCGAGGTAAAACGAATCGGGCACCCGCCCCGGCCAGGTGTGCCCCGCTCCCTCGACACGATACCACACCACCTCGTTGCCCGCCGCGGCAGAGCCCCATTCCCAACGCTCGATCGTCATGTCGGCGTCGGTGCAGGGCAGGGAAGCCTTCTTCGCTATCTCTGAGCCACCACCGGCCCGCACCCATTCCAGCAACCCCGCCAGAATCGCCCGGTGGTGCGTCCGCGTGACACTCCGCCGCCCCACGCCCCCCTCCAGCGGCGTGAATTGGTCGAGCGAACCGTGGAAGTGGATCAGCGGCACAGGCCGATTCAGGCTGATCGTTTCCAGAGCCAGCGGCCCGGCCACCGGCGCGATCGAAGCGATTTGGTCGGCCAGTTCCGCCCCCACCCGGTAGGCCATCATGGCGCCGTTGGACATCCCGGTGGCATGGATGCGGGCGGGATCGATCGGCAGCCGGGCGGCGAGCGCCGCGAGCAGTTCGCGTACAAATCCCACATCATCCGACTGGCCGTCGCGGGCCTCGCCGCAGCAGTTGCCGCCGTTCCAGGTGAGCATGCTCTCGCGGGTGCCCGTGCCGGCCGGATAGACGACAATAGCCCTGCCGGTGGCAGCAAGAATATCGAGGCCTGAAAACCGGCGCATCATATCGGGATGGCTGCGGCCCCCATGGAAGGCGAGCACCAGCGGCCAGCCGCTTGGCGGCGAGTGAGCCTCCGGCACACAGACAATCGCCATGCGCTGCCGGGCTCCCACCGGCACGGTCCACTCTGTCACGCCGAACCCGGTCGTGGGATCAGCAGGGGTCGTGGGGGGGCTCATCTGGTTGCCGCTGCTCATGAAAATCTCCAGGTCGCGTTTTGTGCGCCCCATTCCTACACTGCAAAGCAGGCGGCGCACAGATTCGGTCTGCCCCCGGGATACCGGCGGTGGCCCGAGACGCACCACAGGATAAAACATTCGCCATGCCCGAAAACAAGAGTTCCGTCCGGCCCAATCAGGAGCAGCCCCCAGCCGCCGCTCTCCAGGCAGGGCCCCCAGAACTTCCAGCAGTGCTCCGCCGGCGGGTGGTGATCGATCGCGTCGGTCCGGAGGTCGATGCGGGCCGCTTTCCGGTGAAGCGGGTGGTGGGGGATGTCGTGGTGGTGGAGGCGGACATCATCTGCGACGGCCACGAAGAACTCGACTGCCGGCTCCATGTGCGGCAGGGCATCTCCGGAGAGTGGCAGTCGCTCCCCATGGCCTGTGAGGGGAACGATCTCTGGCGCGGATCGTTTCCAGCCACCTCCCTCGGCTGGTGGCACTTCGATATTTCAGCCCGCATCGACACGTTTGGCACGTGGCTGCGCGATCTGGGCAGGCGCGAGGAGGCGGGGGAGCGAACGCAGATCGATCTGCATGTGGGGGCGGAGATTGTGCTGGCAGCGGCCCGGGGGGCGCCGGAAGCCATCGCTCAGGAAATGGAGCAGTTGGCACACAATCTCCAGTCGCCTGCGTGGGCCACAGTGGCCTCCAGCGACCGGCTGCGGGAACTGATGGCGAGCTTTGCCGACCGGCGCGAGGAGACCCATCTGGAGCAGCCCAGAGGCGTGTGGGTCGATCGGGAGCGGGCACGCTCGAGTGCTTGGTATGAGGTTTTTCCCCGCTCCTGGGCGCTGGAGCCGGGCCGCCATGGCACGTTTGCCGATCTGGCCGATCGGCTCGACTACGTGCACGGGATGGGATTCAATGTGCTCTATCTCACGCCGATTCATCCTATCGGTCGGTCGTTTCGCAAGGGTCGCAACAACGCCACCACCGCCGCCGCCGATGATGTGGGGAGCCCGTGGGCGATCGGGGCGGAGGAGGGAGGCCACACGGCGATCCATCCCCAGCTCGGCACCTGGGATGATTTCCATTCGCTGCGCAGCCGCGCAGAAAAACTGGGCATGGAGCTGGCGCTCGATCTGGCGGTGCAGTGCGCGCCCGATCATCCTTGGGTAAAGGAACATTCCGAATGGTTCCGCCATCGCCCCGATGGCTCAATCCAGTATGCGGAGAATCCCCCCAAAAAATATCAGGACATCGTTCCCTTCGATTTTCAGTGCGACGCTTGGCGGGAGCTGTGGCAGGCGCTCGGCGGCGTGGTGCGGTTTTGGGTTGCTCAGGGGGTGCGGATCTTTCGGGTCGACAACCCGCACACCAAGCCGTTCGCTTTTTGGGAATGGCTCATCAACGATATCCACCGCACCGATCCCGATGTGCTCTTTTTGGCCGAGGCCTTCACCCGCCCCAAAACGATGTACCGGCTGGCCAAGCTGGGGTTCACGCAGTCGTATACCTATTTCACCTGGCGCACCGAAAAGGAAGAGACGGCCGCCTATCTGGTGGAGGTTTCCACGCCCCCGGTGGCCGATTTCTTCCGTCCCAACTTCTGGCCCAACACGCCCGACATTCTGCACGCGACACTCCAAACCGGCAGCCGGGGGATGTTTCAGGTCCGGCTCACCTTGGCCGCCCTTTCGGTTGGCAACTGGGGCATCTATGGCCCCGCCATGGAGCTGCTTGAATCGCAGCCGGTCAAGCCGGGCAGTGAGGAATATGCCGACTCCGAAAAATATGAAATCAAGCAGCGGGCTCTCGATCTGCCCGAAAGCCTGGCGTCATTCATCGAGAGGCTGAATGCGATCCGCGCTGCTGAACCAGCCTGCCGCTCGGCCGCGGCACCGCTGATCCAAACGATCGACAGTCCGCATCTGCTGGCCTGGTGCCGGTACGAGCCTGCGGAGAAAAGCCGCGTACTCGTCGTGGTGAATCTCGATCCCGATACACCCTGGCGAGGCCAACTTCGGCTCGATAGAAAAGCTCTGGAACTCGACCAGGCCAGCAGCATCGAGGCCACCGATCTGCTCACTCAAGCGACGCACCTCTGGCCGCTGGAGGGCATCGACCTGGACTGCACGCCGGCCGAGCCGGTGCGGCTCTACCGGCTCACACCCCGGTGAGATCACCTCCCGATGGCTTCATCTCCACACTCACCAAAGGCTGCTGAACTGACGCTGGCTGCCAGCATCGCGACCTGGCTGCCACAGGCCCGCTGGTTTGCTGCCAAGGGAAACGCGCAGGTGGAGATCCGCATGCGTGATCTGGCAGTCTTGCCCGACCGCGAGGTGGCACTCACGCTGATCGACGCCCAACCATCCGCGCCTGCGACAGCAGCCCCTGCCGCCAGCTACTTCGTGCCGGTGGAATTGGCCAGCGGGCGCGATGTGGCGGCTGCCGATACTAGCGCCGATTGGCTGGTGAGGACGATCGCGGAGGGAGCGGCGTTGCCTGCCCAAGCCGGTACGTTTGTCGGTCGGCCGCTCGCCGGGGCTGGCCGGATCGATCTCACGCCCCCCCTGCACGTGAGGCAGCTGGGGGGGAATGCCTCCAATACCTCGCTGGCAGTGACCGACGCCGGACACTTGGCCGGAGCCGCTGGGGGAGTCATTCTCAAGCTCCTGCGGCGCTGCCGACCGGGAATCCAGCCGGAGGTGGAGGTGGGGCGGTTCTTCGCCACCGAGTCGCCTTGGAAGGGTACGCCCGAACTGCTCGGCTGGCTGGAATATGCGCCTGCGGCCGCCGCCGCAGAGCCGACAACGCTCGCCACGCTGCACACCTTCCATGAGGGCTACGCAAGCGGCTGGGAGTGTTTGCTCGAGCAGATGGCATCCGGGGGGCTCAGCGGCGCCAATCGGGAACGTATCCTGCGCATCGTGACTAGCTTGGGAGCCGAAACGGCCGCCATGCACCGGGCGCTGGCGGCATCCACAAGAAACCCGGACTTTGCCCCCGAGCCGGCCACGCCAGCTTCCCGACAGGCGGAACTGGCGGCCATGGCCGCCCATGCCCGCACCGTCTGCCAATTGGCTCAGCGGCAGGCAGCGTCGATGCCTGAGGGGATTGCCGGGCGGTTGCGGCGGCTGGCGGCAAGCGCTGAGCGGCTGGTGGCGGGGCTGGCTGGTGGCCCGTCGCAGGAATCGTTCGTGGCCAACATCCGGGTGCATGGCGACTATCACCTCGGGCAGGTGCTCGTCGGGCCGCATGACGAGCGGGTGCTCGTGATCGATTTTGAGGGGGAACCGGGACGGGAGCTTGAGCAGCGACGGGCCAAGACGAGCGCCGCGAAGGATGTGGCAGGAATGTGTCGGTCGTTCGATTATCTGGTGCGCGTGGCGGCGCAGCAGACCGGCGTGGCTGCCAATCTGGCCGACACGG
>Ga0114967_10004557_pt1 | contig 11138 bp, 19 predicted proteins | sample M_130628_MF_Meta_FD_92639 | JGI IMG/M metagenome (GOLD analysis project Ga0114967, IMG submission 92639) | Freshwater microbial communities from Lake Montjoie, Canada to study carbon cycling - M_130628_MF_MetaG | ecosystem: Environmental > Aquatic > Freshwater > Lake | place: Lake Montjoie... | reverse complement strand
TGGTGCATCTCGCCAATAGGCGCACAACGTAGGAATACGCATGTACACAGAAGCCAAGCTGTCGAAAGACATTTTGGATAAGCTTCCCGAGCCGAAGGGTTATAGGATTCTTATCGCAGTTCCGGATGTTGAGGAAAAAACCAAGGGGGGCATTCTTCTCCCCGATAGCCTCAAGTCCAAGGAGGAAACGGCGAGTATTGTTGGTCAGGTTCTATCAATGGGACGTGATTGCTATACGGATGCCGACCGCTTTCCGGATGGCCCCTACTGTCAAGAAGGGGATTGGGTTATGTTCCGTGCCTACACGGGAATCCGGTTCAAGGTTGACAAGAAGGAATTCCGATTGATCAACGACGATAGTGTTGAGGCAGTCGCGAAGGGTCCAGAAGGGATTGAGCGGGCATGACAATGAATGATGAAGATACCGGCACAATTGATGCTGGTGTGTCTCCTGAGTCGGACAAGGGTGCCGTCGAGGAGACCAGTCTTCAGGTGGAGATCGTTGACGATACTCCTCCTGAAGATAAAAATAAGCCCCGCCGTACTGGCGAACCCGACCTCGGAACCGATGATGAGGTTGCCCAGTATAGCGATAAGGTGAAGAAGCGCATCTCAAAACTCAAGTATGAGTTCCATGAGGAGCGCCGCCAGAAGGAAGATCTTGAGCGCCAGCAGTCGGCATTGGCCGATTTTGCAAAGCGCGTAAGGGATGAGAACCAGCATCTCAAGCGGGCTCTTCAGTCTGGCCAGACAATTATTGCCGATCAGATGCAGGGTCGCGTCGAATCGGAGTTTGAGTCCGCCAAGCGTAGGTATCGCGATGCGATTGAGCTTGGTGACATTGATAAGCAAGTTGACGCGCAGAAGGATATTGCGCGCCTAACTGTTGAGGCCGACAAGGTGAGATCCTTCCGGCCTGTCGAGATGGAAGAGCCTGCACCCGAACCGGCACCCCGGTATGAGCAGCAGACTCCTCCTCCCAAGCCAGATGCGAAAACAATGGCTTGGGCGAAAAAGAACGATTGGTTTGGTCGGGACCGCGAGATGACTGACTTCGCTCGCCATGTCCATGACCGACTCGTTGTGTTTGACCGGGTTTCCCCCACTACTCAAGAGTATTGGGATAAGCTCGACGGGGAAATGCAAAAGCGTTACCCCCATATTGCAGAGGAGGCGGATGAAGAGGACACAAGGGCCCCGCAGCCAAAGCAGAGTGTCGTGGTTGCTCCAGTAAAAAGAAACTCCACCCCGCCACGCAAGGTCCAAATGTCTGCATCTGAGGTCGCTATCGCTAGGCGACTTGGTATTACAATCGAGCAGTATGCTGCCGAAAAACTGAGGTCCATGAATGGATAAGCGCACCCCTCGCGAAAGCGAAAACCGCGAAGCAACATCGCGCAGGAAGCCTTGGGCACCCCCCACAGTTCTTCCGGAACCAGATAAGAAGGATGGCTGGCGCTATCGCTGGGTCCGCACCTCCACACTAAACAGTCAGGACAACACAAACGTGTCCTCAAAGTTTAGGCAGGGATGGGAGCCTGTGAAGGCTGAAGAGCATCCCGAAATCACGGTACTTAGAGACCGCAAGTCTGATTTTATAAGTAACATTGAAGTTGGCGGCCTCTTGCTTTGCAAGGCCCCGGAAGAAACAATGGCTGAACGCGATGCCTACTATCGTAGTTCCGCCGAAACGCAGATGTCTTCCGTAGAAAACAACTTCATGCGTGAAAACGATCCGCGTATGCCTTTGGTTAAGCCAGAGGTATCAACTCGGGTTTCATTTGGAAAGGGACGCGGTTAAGCGTTCCATAAACAAGGTATAGAAAAATGGCAGCTACAGCAGCCCCCTATGGCCTGCGCCCTGTAAATCTTATTGGCGGTCAGCCCTACTCTGGCTCTACCCGTTTGATTAAGATTGCAAATGCGTATGCCGCAAATATCTTCTACGGTCAGCCCGTTACCATCAACTCCGCTGGTGTTGTGGTTGCGGAAACTGGTACAACGGCAGTGGCCACAACTGGTGTGATCGGCGTTTTTGTCGGATGCACCTACACGGATCCCAACCTGAAGTATAAGGTGTTCAAGCAGTACTGGCCGACAGGCACAGTTGCTACAGATGCTCTGGCTTATGTCGTTGATGATCCGGATGTTGTCATGCAGGCTCAGGCTGGCGGTGCAATCGCTCAGACTGATCTTGGTGCAAACATTGCTCTCGGCACATCTGCCGGTGACACTCTCTCTGGCAACGCCACAACCCCGCTCGGCACATCTGCGGCCACCACGGTTACTCTTCCGCTCCGTATTGTTGGTTTTGTTGATGCCCCTGATTCGGTCATTGGTGATGCCTACACGGATGTTCTTGTTAAGTGGAATATGCCGAATGCCGTGTTTGCCGCGCCGGATTCAAACGCGATGAACGCCACTGTTACGATGACCTATGGTCATTCGTACATGACGCCCCGTGGCGTGTAATAGGAGAATATAGAAAATGGCTATTTCACGCGCACAACTCCTTAAGGAACTGCTTCCGGGTCTAAACGCCCTGTTTGGTTTGGAGTACAAGAAGTATGAGAATGAGCATGAGGCGATCTACGAGACTGAAACCTCGGAGCGTTCGTTTGAAGAGGAACTGAAGCTTTCGGGCTTTGGTGCCGCTGGCGTCAAGACGGAAGGTGGAGCCCTCCGTTACGACAATGCTCAGGAAACTTGGTCGGCTCGCTACAACCACGAAACGATTGCTATGGGCTTCTCCATCACCGAAGAGGCGATGGAAGACAACCTGTATGACTCGCTTTCGTCTCGCTACACCAAGGCCCTCGCTCGTTCGATGGCCTACACGAAGCAGGTTAAGGCGGCTTATCCGCTGAATAACGGCTTCTCCGGTGGCGCGTTTGTGGCGGGTGACGGCAAGACGTTGTTTGCCACGGACCATCCGCTTGTTTCGGGTGGCACCAACAGCAACACGCAGTCCACGGTTGCCGATCTGAACGAGACCTCTCTTGAGGCCGCCGTTATTCAGATTGCTGGCTTTAAGGACGAACGTGGCCTGCTTATCGCGGCTCGCCCGCGCAAGCTGGTTGTTCCGCCAAGCCTGATGTTTATTGCCACTCGTCTGTTGGAGACTGAACTCCGTACGGCGACTGCCGACAACGACATCAACGCGATCAAGACCAACGGCACGATTCCGGAAGGGTATTCTGTCAACCACTACCTGACAGATATTGATTCGTATTACCTGATCACCGACATCCCGAACGGCATGAAGAACTTCATCCGTACCCCGATGTCCACGTCGATGGATGGTGACTTCGATACGGGCAACGTGCGGTACAAGGCTCGCGAGCGTTATTCCTTCGGGGTGTCGGATCCTTTGGGCATCTGGGGCTCCCCGGGCGCTTAATAGCGTCCAAACAAAAAAAATACTGGCTCGGGTCTTGCGACCCGGGCCTTTTTGTTTTATATATGGTGCATGGAAAAGATCTGCTCATGCACCGACTGCACTTCTCCCGTCTACCGGAGGTCTTATTGCAATGCTCACTACATGCGCCTTAAACGCTACGGAGACCCGCTTGTCCAAAAAAGAAAATCACCGGGGACGGTAACCGATGAGGACAGAAAAAAATGGAAAAGGGAGAATTACGAAAAGAACAGGGGGTCATACAAGGAGAGGGCAAACAAGTGGAGGGATGATAACTTTGAAAGATACGCAGAATCAAAACGTCAGTACCTTGACCGCGAAGACGTTAAGGCTGCGGCTCGCGTTAGATCTTCTGAATGGCGAACAAACAATTCGGAACAAAAAAGCAAAAACGACAAAGAGTGGCGAGCCAACAATGTAGATAAGAAACGCAGTTATCAGGCTTTTCGTCGGGCTAAGGTAAGGGAAGCTACTCCGCTTTGGTTGACAAAGGAACACCGACACCAGATTGCCCTTGTATACAAGGAGGCTCTGAGGCTCTCTAAAGAGAAATGTGTAATGTATCACGTAGACCACATTGTCCCGCTTGCCGGGAAAGCAGTTTCAGGACTTCACGTTCCTTGGAATCTTCAGGCCATACCTGCGGTTGAAAATCACAGGAAGAGCAACAAGCTTGTACTGCCTTGAGCCCCATTTCGGGGCTCTTTTTATTTGTGGTAAAATCCTAATACACCTCACAACTGAGGCCCCGGGGTATCTCGGTTCCGTAGACTGTCCCGGCAGACGCTTGCAGAGACTGCGGAATCTCCTTCTGCAAGGACAAAATAAATGGGTATTACCACATTCTCCGGCCCAATTCGGGCCGGAAACATCTCGAATACAACCGGCACAACGCTTGGTGCAGATGTAAGGAATGTTGGCTCCGTTGTGATGGCTCAGACCGCTGTAATCACACAGGCCGCAACCATCGCCACAACGCCGGGCACCACCATTGTGCTTCCGGCCAATAGTCATATCACCAACATCCAACTTCTTGTCACCACGGCTTGGACCACCACCTCCAACACAGTGAGTGTTGGCACCACATCAACGGCCACTGAACTGGTTCCCACCGCAGTTGCCGCCAACGTAATTTCATTGGTGGCTTTTACGCCCGGTGCAAATGCTGCAAATTGGGATGACACCGGAACTGCGGACAAGCGAGTTTACGTTCTGTCCAACGGAACTGGCTCTGGTGCTGGCACCCTAACCGTAAGATATATTCAAGCTCACGATCTGGCTTCTACGTAAAAGATCTATCTTAAATACAACTCAACAAGGAATCTATAATTATGGGCAATACACATTTTTCGGGTCCGGTGTTTTCGGCTGGCGGTTTCGCCACCGGGACGGACACCGTTATCACCCCCCTCACTGCCTCCACCACAATTCCCTCCTCCACCACCACCGAGGACTATAACGGTCGTATTATCCCGCTGTCTGCCGCCGCTGGCCTTACCATCACCCTCCCGGCTGCCACCGGAACTCAGGCCACATATCGCTTTCTTGTCACCACCACAGTGACATCGAATAGCAACATTATCAAAGTTGCTAATGCAACTGATTTTATGGTTGGTAGCGTATCAGTTTCGGCAACCACGGGCGTGAACTACACCACTGTTGGTGGCGCTGCCGCATCCTGCACAGACACAATTACCATGAGCGGCACCACAACTGGTGGCGTTGCCGGTTCGATTGTAGAACTCACAGATGTGGCTACTAGCGTTTGGTTGGTAAACGGACGCCTTCTTGGCTCTGGCACAACCGCCACCCCGCTCTCCGCTGGCGTTTAATAGGTGATTCATGGCTGTAGCATATCTAGCCAAGGATCGGTTTAATCACGCGATCCAGTGCTTGAGTCCGGGAACGACACAGACCGTGGCAATTTCCGGAACCAGCGCCGCCACCACAAATGCCCTTGCCACAGACACAATTGTGATCAGGGTTATTTCGTCAACGAACTGTTTCATCAAGGTGGGAACCTCTACCCCCACCGCCACCACCGCTGACACTCCTATTTTTTCGGGTGTACCGGAATATTTCCGGGTGGATGGTAACTCCACAGTGAAGGTGGCGGGGATCCAGATCTCTACGTCAGGAAGCCTTTATGTTACCGAGATGTCGTAATGCTTGGATTAGTCGGTAGGGTCGGCCTCCAGTTTGCCAATGGTTCATTTTCCCCCGCAGCATTGTTTTCTGCGGGGGAGGTTGGCGCGTGGTACGACCCGTCCGACTTCTCCACGATGTTCCAAGACAGCACCGGGGTCACGCCTGTCACGGCGGTGGAGCAGCCTGTCGGTCTGATCCTCGACAAGAGCAAGTCTCTCGCTGTCGGGACTGAACGTATTTCCAACGGTAACTTTTCGACCGATACTGTTTGGAGCAAGGGAGCTGGCTGGACGATTAGCGGCGGTGCGGCGCAATGGGGCGGCGGCGCGGATGCTTTTATTCAGCAGCTGATAACAATCACGGATGGTTGGTATAAAATCACGTTTACAGTTACGGGTCGTACTATTGGAACTGTAGACTTGCGTGTCATTAATAACTTAGGTGTTACTCTTTATGGGGCACCAACAAACGGAACATTTGTTGTTTATGCTTATGGTTCTACATCTGGTGCTAACGTAGCATTTAGGTCTGTTTCTCTTAATGCTGGCGCTGCGGTATCGAATGTTTCCGCTGTCGCTGTTGCAGGCAACCACGCCTCACAAGCCACCTCCGCCTCCCGCCCCGTGCTGTCGGCTAGGGTGAACTTGCTTACGTATAGTGAGCAGTTCAATAATGCGGCTTGGAGCAAACTGAACATTACTGCGCCTGTTAATTCTGTGACAGGTCCAACAGGTTCAGCGACAGTCAGCAAGATTAGCGAGACAAATGCCGTAACCGCCTATCACCAAGCATATCAGACTGCGGCAGGGTCTGCCTTAGAGTTTGTGGCCTCGGTATATCTCAAGGCTGCTGAACGTACGGCGGCAACCATTCTTGTGAGAGACGCGCCAGCGGGTGTAAATTTTGTCCGTGTCGGTTTTGACCTGTTAGGCGGGACCGTTGGGACGCAAGCGCAAGACGGTTCTGGCTTTACCTATTCGGCAAGCATTTCAAATGCAGGCAACGGCTGGTGGCTTTGCACCGTCCGTGCATCTCGCGCTGCTTCTTACAACGGCGTTATGTTCATTGAGATTGGCGACAATGTTACGCGCCAATACACGGGTACAACGGGTAGTGGGTTCTATGCGTGGGGCGCAGACCTCCGCGTCACCAACGATGGCGTAGGCATCCCCGCCTACCAGCGCATTAACGCTGCAACCGACTACGACACAAATGGCTTCCCTCTGTACCTCGCGTTTGACGGCACAGACGATAGCCTTGCCACGGCGTCCATTGACTTCAGCGCCACGGACAAGATGACCGTGTTTGCGGGGGCCAGAAAGCTGAGTGATGTCGTCGGAATGCTAACCGAATTAAGCGCATCTAACGGTGCAAATGCTGGCACGTTCTACCTTACCACTGGCTCCGACTCAGGTATATCGGGTACGGTGAATGGATATACTTCTACCGCCAGAGGATCGGCGACAGGGACTACATCACAGGGCGCACAGATTGTTATTGCAGCGCCTGACACTGCTGTGTTGGCGTCTACACACGACATTCCCGGTGACCTATCTACTATTCGCCGTAACACTGTTGCGGGAACATCTGCAACTGGCGACAAGGGCACAGGTAATTTCGGCAACTACCCGCTCTACATCGGCCGTCGTGGTGGGACAACGCTCCCCTTAAACGGACGCCTCTATAGCCTGATCGTGCGCGGTGCCGCGTCCACGGCGGCGCAGATTGACTCCGCTGAAGGCTGGGTCAACGGAAAGACGAAAGCATACTGATGAACCTCTTCCGCACACTTATCATCCCCGCCGCCAGCGCACCGCTTGCCCGCACGATTGCTGCTGCGTTTGGGGGTGGGCCAGATATGTGGACTACACCGCTGTCGGCATCCGGCCTCGACCCCGCCACCCACTACATCAGCACGGGCTACATCCCCCCTGAGTTTGCATATATGGTGCCGTTCCAAGTCTGGGAACAGGACGCCAACGGCGTGTGGACCCTTGTCTCCACCGAACCGGGCGACCCCGTGGCCGTCTACAATGCGTGCGTTCAAGCGGAAATCCCATGCACACAGTCCGACATTGACGCCATCTACGCCACCGCTGACGTGACTGATCAGGAACCGTTCGTGGCTATGGCTCGGCTGGGGCTTCAGATTATAAACCCGCCTGAATGAGGGTAAAATGGCTAAACCATGTGTCGATCACAATCACAAGACCGGAGAAATTCGAGATGTGATTTGTGGTAGGTGCAATATCGCAGCGGGTAACCTTCTTGATAGCCATGAAATGGCAGACAAGGTTTCCGCTTATCTTAAACGTTGGAATTGTTAAAATAGGGAACCAAAAATGAAGAACCTTATCGCAGCCGCATTTGCCCTCATGTTTCTCACGGGCGCGGCACATGCCTCCTCCTACCCCGCCTACACCAAGGACAAGAGTGCTTGGTGGGTAAGCGCCATGTTCCTTGGCCCCGTTCTTATCCTCGACACTGCTGGAAGGGCCCTAGAGGCCACAGGGAAGGCCTCCGACAGCTTCAAGCCCCTTCATGCGGCAACCGCCGGTATTGCAAAGAATGCCGCTGGCGGCCTCTGTGTGGTTCCCGCTGTGGGCACAATCTGTAAGTGAAATAGCCGCAAGTCTGGCCGAGGGGAAGCTTGTGGACATGAGCGATAAAATTGAAGTGAGCGTCGGAAAGCTTGAGGTTCAAGTTGACCGATTGGAAACAGATGTTGGCGAAATAAAGGGCGACATCAAGCATATCCTAAAAACCCTCGACACGGCCACTGGCGGCTGGAAAACGCTGCTCATGGTTGGCGGCTTTTCCGCAGCCGTGGGCGGTCTTGTAGCAAAAATGATGTCTATATGGTTTATAAAATAATCACACGATTTATTTTGGCATTAACAGTGGGGGCAGCCTTGCTGTGCGCCCCGGTTAAAGCTGATGAATGCACCACGGTTGACAGATTTGCTTCTGACTTTGCCAAGGAAGGCATTACTTTCCTTGGCTCGACCTCTTCATCCACTAAGAGGATGGCTAAAGTCCTCAACGACAATAAAGAAGCCGCAGGACAGCCCGCCACCGAAATCTCGCTTTTCCTTTTTGGACCGATAAATAGCAAGGATGGCCCAGAGGTGATTGCCGCCACCGTGGATAAGGCGGGATGTGTGAATATGGATTCTGTGGTGATCCTTACTCTGGGTCAGTTTATTTCATTCATGAAAAGGTCTATGTCAACTTCGCAAGATATTATTCCGCTTAATGGTGCATGATGAAGACAACTGAATCCGGCATTGATCTGATCAAGAAGTTTGAGGGCAAGCGGCTTGCCGCATATCCCGACCCCGCAACTGGTGGCGACCCTTGGACAATTGGGTATGGCCACACAAGCATGGCTGGGCCTCCGGCTGTCAAGAAGGGGATGAAGATCACCGATAGCGAAGCCACAAGCATCCTCGTCAAGGATCTTGGTGTTTATGAAACGGCGGTCGCAAAGGTGTTGACCAGCAAGCCCAACGGCAACCAATTCAGTGCAATGGTAAGCCTATGCTACAATATAGGCCCCGGCAACTTTGCAAAATCCTCCGTTCTCCGCAAGTTTAATTCCGGAGATATTAAGGGGGCAGCCGATGCGTTTCGTTCTTGGAACAAGGCTGCTGGGAAAGTCATGGCGGGGCTCACACGCCGCCGTGAAGAAGAGCGTAAACTGTTTTTAACCCCGTAATTGGAGAATAAAATGTTTAAGGGTTATCGCACATATATCCTTGGTGCCGTGACGATCATTGGGGCTATTGCCGCCTATCTCGTTGGCGACACCACCCTCACCGACACTGTTAATCTTGTCGTAACGGCTGGCATGGGTGTTTTCATTCGTAGCGGCATCAACACTGCTGTTGCTGGCGCTGTGAAGTAGGATGAGTTGGCTGTGGGTGGCGGGACTAGCGTTATTTGCCATACTTGGTGTTTCCGCTTTCTTTGTTGCCCGCAGCCCGTCTTTTTGGATGGGACTAGTTAAGGAGGTTATTGCCTTGGCGGTTCCGGACATTGTTAAATACTTAAGTGCCCGCAACACATTTGCTATTGAAGAGAAGATGCATGAGTGTGTGAAGCGTGGTGGCACATGGGATAACTTCAGGAAGAAGTGTAGGGACAAGTGATTGGCCAATTTCTTCCTGTTTTAATTGCGTGTATGGTCCCAATGTTTACGCCCAAGGTTGCTTACTTCGTATCCGTCATGCCCAAGCACGGGAATCCAAATTTCTGGAATATCTGCCATGATTAATAAATCCTCTATTAACAAAAGCAAGATAAGAAAGGTTTACGGTGAATTCAAGTCCGGAACCTTGAAATCTTCATCTGGCCAGCCCGTCACCAACAAATCTCAGGCAATCGCAATTGCCCTGTCCGAAGCAAAGCGGGCTCGTCGCCCTCGTCGAGCAAAGAAAACAACATGAGCAACAGGCCGCTTGACCTCGCCGCATTAGCGCATTTTTATCGCTACGCGAGTGGCGGAATTGTGCCAAAAAATGCCAAGGCTGCCGGGCCTAAAAAGACTGTCCCCGAGTCCATAAACTGGGGCCCGAATGTTCCAAAGGACTATCTGGCCTATCTCAATAAGCAAGAGATGGATCTTGTCCAGCAGCATCGTGCGTTTAAAGGGAGGAGAAGCCATAACGGAATACCCGCCTTTCCAGACCCCGGCGACACCGGCTATGGGGATCGTGGTCAGGGCACAAGCTCCTCCACAGGCCACACCAGCAGTGGTGGCTATAACTCCGGCACGGCTGGATCAAAGGGTGGAGGGGCCTCCACGGCGGGCGGCGGCAGCGGCGGATCAAATTCTGGGAGCGGCGGCTATAGCGGCGGTCAGGGAGGGCAGGACTCTGGAAGCCGTTCATCTGGTGCCGGTGCTGGGCAGGGCGGGCAAAATAGCGGGGCCAGAGGCGCTGGATCAAACTATGGCGCTGGGAGTGGTAGGCCCGGAACATCCTCAACTCAGGGGAATGGCGGAAGTCGAGGCACCAATGGGTTCTCCGCACCAAACCCCGACATCAAAAACCAGCAGCGAACTCAAACATCTGATGCTATCCGCGCCTTGAACAACATTCCTTCTGTTAGGAGTGATCTTTCTTCGGGAGGAATAAAATCAATCGGCGTTGGGCCTATGAACACCGCTGTGAATGTTGGCCGCCCAATTGCTGGGGGAATGAGCTTTAATGGGCTGCCCTCCACTGGGCAGATTTCCAAATCAATAGAAACCTATAAACCATCTGAAAAGGCTCTGTCAGCCGTATCTCGCGGCCCCGGAAGTGTATCCGGCTCTATGCCCGGCAACACTGACCCAGTTGCAGCGCAACGGTCGATTCAGGCTATAACGAACTCTCTGAACGAGACGTTTGGAAAGAATTATACGCCTGACGAGATCGACAAGATGGTCAAGACAATTGCTGGTGAAGCGGCTAGCGAATCAACCTTTGGCCAAGCCGCCGTTGCCAATACGATGTTAAATCGGATATCGCTTGCATCACAAGACCCAGAAAAGTATGGGTACATGGGTGGAAGGTCTGTAGATTCTCTT